>ERZ777305.434-NODE-434-length-68840-cov-15.517162_pt1 | contig 68840 bp, 62 predicted proteins | sample MGYA00374965_ERZ777305 | MGnify/ENA primary metagenome ERZ777305 (study PRJEB29328, sample SAMD00013331) | mouse gut metagenome | study: EMG produced TPA metagenomics assembly of the Metagenome analysis of fecal microbiota from mouse which was promoted...
AATTCTTATCAAAAAAGATTTTTACCCATAGACACAGAATTTTTTACAGCCTCTTGCGAGTTGGGGTAATTCACTATAATTCACATGCGATTTTTGATAGATTGGAGTTTTTCACTCCAGGGTGCAAGCTCTGCGAGCTGATCATCTCTCATCTCTTTCGTTGGACGATGCTCCAGCAGAAATTTCAGATATCCGTAAATGTTCAGGTCGTGCGCCTTTGCCATCTCAACCATTGTATAGACTACAGCACTGGCATTGGCTCCTTCTACAGAATCACTGAACAGCCAGTTCTTCCTGCCGACCGCAAACGGACGGATCGCGTTCTCGCTGAGATTGTTTGTGAAGCTGCAGCGGCCATCCTCCAGATAAGTATGTGCTGTTTCCCGCCGGTTAAGAACATAATTCACCGCTTTATCCATGCGGGTATTTCTGACTGGCTTTTGCTGCTCAAGCCACGACCAGAAAGCCTCCAGATGAATAATCCGGGTGGTTTTGAGCCACCTGTCCGGTCGAAGTGAGCCACCGTTCCGTTTTTGAGTGAGCCACTATTCCGGCATCATTGAGCCACACTCTTGATCTGATTAGAATGAATGTATGCGCAGAAATGCGTAAATTCATTTTAAGGAGGGTCAAGATTATGACCAAGTATCGAGAAATCCTAAGATTGAAAGGCTTAGGATTCAGCGAGCGGAACATCGCACTATCTGTTCCATGTTCGCGCAACACCGTCTCCAAGGTGCTTAAATGCGCTAAGGAACGCGGGATTTCATGGCCGCTTTCAGACAGCACGACTGATGGGGATTTAGAAAAGCTGCTATCTCCATCCGCACCAGCGGTCACTTCAAAGCGGATGCCTGATTTTGCCTACATCCGCAAGGAACTCTTAAAGAACGGCGTTTCCAAGAAGCTCCTGTGGACGGAATACATGGAGGACTGCCGCCAGGCCGGTGACGAACCGCTCATGTATTCGCAGTTCTGCTATTACATCCAGCAGGACGAAAACAAACGCCGTGCCACCATGCATATCAACCGCAAACCTGCGGAGCAGGTGGAGGTTGACTGGGCTGGCGATACCGCCGAACTGATCGATCCTTATACCGGAGAGACCGTACCTGTGTATATCTTTGTCGGCGTGATGACATACAGCCAGTATGCGTATGTGGAAGCGTTCCCCGATGAGAAACAGCAGTCATGGATTGATGCCCATGTCCACATGTATGAGTATTTCGGCGGCGTTGCAAAGATTCTTGTGCCGGATAACTGCAAGACAGCGGTCATCCATAACGGCGGCTGGAAAGACCAGAGGATCAACACCGTTTACCATGAGATGGCCAAGCACTATGGCACGGCAATCATTCCTGCCCGCGTCAGGACGCCGAAGGATAAGCCGAATGCCGAGGGCACTGTGGGAAACATCTCCACATGGATCACAGCCGCCCTGCGTAAAGAGCAGTTCTTCACGATTGCGGAATTGAATGCCGCGATCAGAGTAAAGCTGGAAGAGTTTAACAACCGCCATTTCCAAAAGAAAGAAGGCTGCCGGTATGAACTCTTCCGCGACGAAGAAACTGCCATTGCTGGCGCCATTATCTGCAGCCCGTTATGAACTGGCGGAGTGGAAACAAGCCACCGTTCAGTTCAATTATCACATATCCGTTGATGGAATGCTATACTCAATTCCATACGAATACATCGGAAAAAAGGTCGATGTGCGGATAACGGGCACAGTCATCGAGGTTTTCTATAACCAGAACCGTATCGCCTCCCACAGGCGCTTATACGGTCGTAAAAATCAATACAGCACCGTACATGAGGTCTCCCGGATCAGGCAGAGTGTTCTGGTGAGCAGGACAGGATCCGCATCATTGCTGATGCGGATTGTTACATCATTCATGAACACTTCAATCGTATGGGAATTGTCAAGGTTCGTTTGGTGCATCTGCGATGCTATATGCTGTTCCGGAAGGTGATCCGAAACAATGTCAATGGGAACCACGTCCTGCTTTGAACGCGGGATCTCACAATGACCATAACTCGGTGCCGGAATCTGATCCGCTGCTGTTTTCCTGCAGCGGCTGACCCAGTTATAAAAAGTGCTTACAGCGATACCGTTTTCACGGCACCAGTCAGCATCTGTCATGCCGCTTTGGCGGCATTCATTGATAAGCCTGATCTGTTCCGTCATCGGAACACGAGTTTTGCGAGTAGTTGCCATAACCAATCCTCCGTAATTGTAGTGAAATAGTCTAACTATCTTCCATTTACAATCATAGAGGAATTCATGAGATTAGAAAAGCCGCAGGAATATTTGGCGCTTACGGTCAATTTGTTTTACTTTATGGCATATGCGTCTGTGAAACTTTATTGTTGAAAATGGCGGGAGTCAGCAGATGCAGGGGTCCGCCCTCCGAGATTCTGAAACTATTTCAATTTCAGATTCGGAGAGTAGAAATGGCAGAAAAAGAATATTTCTTGTACATAGAAGGAAAGAGGATTGAGGTTACAGAGGAGGTCTATCGGGAGTATTACCGGGGAGAGCGCAGGGAGCGTTATTTTATGGAAGACCTGAAACGTGGGCGGACAGTTACTGACCCGGAGACAAAGGAAAGCCGATATGTGCCTGGGCGTGAGGATTCCTATGAGCGTCTCTTGGAGGCAGGCAGGGACTTTCCCGCACCGGGGGAATCCCTAGAGGAACATATTGCGTGTTCCGTCCTTTTGGAACAGGCAGTGGGAAGCCTGGGGCAGGAGGATCAGGAGCTCATCAGGGCGCTTTATTACCATGGGATGACGGAGAGGGAGGCGGGTGAGGCTTTACATATCCCAAAAACCACGCTCCGGCGCAGGCGTGACAGTGCTCTTTCCAGGCTGAGAAAAATTTTGGAGGGAAAATAAAATTTCTTTCCAGAAAGCGGACCAGAGGGGTTCCCGTGGCGGCTAAATATATGAGGGGATATTTTTTCCCTCTTAAGAGACTTGGAAGCGGAACCTTGAAAAATAACGGCGTCAGGCCGTTCATATCAATATCCAGGACACATTACCTGTCATGGCCGTGGGAGCGGCAAGCGGATCAGGCACGGACGCGGTGACTGCCTGCGGAACGGGGAGGGGTTCCCTCCCTGCCCGTCAAGAAGATGACATCAAAGGCACGAGCGGGAAACCGGAGAGCCTGTACCGGCGTGTGGCGCACGCTGGGAACGCGACGACCCATGACAGGGAAAACGCAATGTCCCGTTCCTCCAGGGTGAAAGGGGGATGCTGTGGGCATGGTCTGGGCAGCTTAGTCAACTGCCGCCGCCTGCCGTCAGTTTTGCGGGCCTGAAGCCGGAGGCCGGCCTGGATATTCCCTGTGGAAACTTGTTTCCGCATATGCCGGGGGTGAGAAGTAGGGCGGTCATGCCGCCTGAGAATACGGCATGTAAATATAAATGAACATAGCTTGACGGGAGACTGCGCCGATGGCGGGCCATTTTACGCCTGCCAGGGCAGTCTTTCGTCTGTGATAACAGCGGCAGGAGGGCACGGCTCTTCCTGCCATATCCTTGCGGGATGCAAGACCTGACACCACAAGTGGGGACATTTCTATTCCTGAGGGCAATGAGACCGGTGTTATGCCTAAGGCTGATTGAGGTCGGGAGCGGGCATTTGGCGAATGGCACTGGAGATTTGGTTTGAAAGGAATGTGCCATGCTTGCGGTGCATGGTGTTTCATCTGGCTGGCAGTGGGGCAGGGGAGTAAAACGACAGGGGGGTATTGCCTACATGCAGATTCCAATAGAACAAATACGGATAAAAGAAGGCAGGCGCAGCCTGGACAGCGGCTATGTAAAGGAGCTGGCCGCCAGCATACGGGAAATGGGGCTCCTAAACCCCATTACCATAGACCGGGAGAATGTGCTGATCGCCGGCCTCCACAGGATGGAGGCAGCAAAGATGCTTGGATGGACGGAGATCCCTTGTACGGTCAGCAGCCTGGAGGGGCTGGCGGCTGAACTGGCGGAGATTGACGAGAATATTGTCCGCAGTGACATATCGGCCCTGGAATATGGGGAGATACTCCTGCGCCGGAAAGAAATCTATGAAACCCTCCATCCAGAGACAAAAAACGGTGGGGATCGCAGGAGCGGAAAAACCAGAAGTGCAAAATGCACATCTGATCCTGCCAGGTCGTTTGTGGAGGACACGGCGGAGAAGCTGGGCGTAAACCCCTGCACAGTCAGGAGGCAGATACAGACGGCAAAGAACCTCTCCCCGGAGACAAAGGAGATCATACGGGGGGCGGATGCGAAACTATCCAAAAAGTCAGCGCTGAAGCTTTCCCGTCTCGGGCCGGAACAGCAGAAGGAGGCCGCCACCCTTTTGGCATCAAGGGAAATCCGGTCCGTGGATGAATATGCCGCAAAAGAAAAGGAAGCCCCGGAGGAAATATCTGCCCAGGAGACTTCCTGTGGGCAGCAGGAGCCACCGGAAAAAGGGACTCTGGAGGACGGAGGGATGAACGGGGGACAGCGGGTATCTGCCGCCTCTGCTGATATGCAGAAAGAAGCGGCGGCCAGCCTGAAGGAGATTGTCGCGGAATTAAAGGATCCGGACAAGGACTGCAGCGGCACTCCGGAGAGTTTCCTGGCGGAGTACAGCGCCTTTGTGGGTAAATTCCACCGTGAGATCGGGTGGTACAATGACCCCTATTATGACACGGTGTACCCGGTTCTGACGGAAAAACAGCTTGCACGGCTCAGGGAGCTGACGGATTCCATATGCTCCGTGGCAGAAGAAATGTACCACAGGGCAGAACAAATGTACCACAGGACGGAACATAAGAGGAAAGGCTGAATAAAAATGTGTATTCGGCTATCAGCATAGTGTGCGCCGCAGCGCACAGACAGGCATTATTATATGGGAAGCAACAGAAGAAAACATAATCCCCAGGCAGCAGCAAAAGCAGCAAGGACAGCAGCCAGGACAACAGGGGCGGCGAAGGCGGCAGGGACAGCGGCAAAGATGGCAGCGGCAAAAGCGGTATCCGGAGCGGAGTACCGCAACCCCGGCATTGACCGGGAGATACATACGGACCACCTGACATCGGGCCTGCCTTACCAGAGACCGGTAAACCCGAAGGAGGTTGACCGCCTGATAAGGGAGTGGGACGAGCGTCTCCTGGAGCCGGTCATCGTCAGCTTCCGGGACGGGAAATTCAACGTGGTGGACGGGCAGCACCGGATCTCCGCTATGCGCAGGATGAACAATGGGGACGGCATCATGGTAAGCTGCAAGGTCTACAGCGGGCTGACCTATGAGCAGGAGGCGGCTCTTTGCTATAAGCTGGACAAGGCAAAGAAGCGCCTGAGCCTGTCCCAGGCCACCAATGCCCTGGCGGAGTCCGGGGAGGATGCGGAAATCATGGAGATCCGGCAGCTGACAGAGAACTGCGGCTTTGTATGGGCACTGGGAAAGAGCCGGGGGAAGACCGGGGAGATCGTGACCACCAGGGCGCTGGTGAATGCCTACCGTCTGCTGGGCGGCGCGGCCTTTGTCCGCATGATGAACCTTTTATGGGATGCCTGGGAGGGGGATCCCCGTTCCCTGACGGCATCCATCCTCTCCGGAATGGCGCTGTTTGTGAAAACCTATGAGACGGAGATGAGTGACCGCACCTTTGCCACGAAGCTTTCCCAGGTTGATCCGGACGAGATCAACCGCAGGGGACGGGCGGACTTCTCCACCAACAGCGTGGCCCTGCGCTATGCCAGGGTCATTTTAGAGAAGTACAACGGGCAGAGGGGCGGAAGGAAGCTGCCATACCGCTTCAAAGGGTGATGCGGGAAAGGAATATAGCTATAAGACGGCATCAGAAACAGACACGTCAGTCAAAAACAGACATGGCAGTTGAAAACTGACATTGAGACAAGCGGATGTTTCATAGATTAGAACAAGCAAGACAGGAGGCTGCGCATGGAGACAGCACGGGGAATGGATCTTGCACAAATGAAGGAGGTTGATATACATACGGTTGACAGGGAATCGCTTGTGGACATCAGGGATGTGCAGGTTGACGGGAAGCTCCCCAGGGAGCAGCGTTTTTCCGATTTCCTGCGGCAGATAAGGAACCCTTACTGTTACCGCTGTGGCAAGGTGGTGGTAAAGATCGGTTTTTCGGATACGGAGGCAACACTGGAAGACAGGCTGGAGCATTATCTGGCGGCCATGCAGTGAGGCATGGGGTGTGAAAGGAATGAAGATTTTCTAAGGCTGGAAAGTACCCGGTCTAAAGCGCCAAAGGCATGGCGCTTGAAAATCTAAGCCATTCCTCGAAGAATCGCCAAAGCGGTTCTTCCAAGCGCGATCTTTGCGCTTTGGTTTCACGAATTTGCAGGCAGTACACAGGTCTTTATGAAAAACTTCCCATGGAAATTCTGGCAGGGGAGCATTGCGGATCGACTGGGAGAATGACAAAAGAGGGACGACTTTCACCCGGAGGCTTGACTTTCGCACTTTAAAGTGCTACAATCCTGCTTGAATAAGCAGATCGGTGGGGCCCATTGTGAAAAGTTTTAACGGGAAATTTTTTACATTGGAGGTACCGCCATGGAAAATTTAAAAACAGACCGGATATACCATGCCGCTGTCTATGTGCGCCTGTCCAAGGAGGACGGCGACAAGGAGGAGAGCGACAGCATCGTAAACCAGAAGGAACTCATCAGGACATTCCTGGAGGATAAGCCGGACATAGAAGTCTGCGGGGAGTGGGCGGATGACGGCTACAGCGGGGCGGACTTCGAGCGCCCGAATTTCCAGGGGATGATCCGGGAGATCGAGGCAGGCCGTATCGACTGCGTGGTGGTCAAGGACCTGTCCCGGTTCGGCAGGAATTTCGTGGAGGCGGGGCGCTACATCGACCAGATATTCCCCGCCCTGGGGGTGCGCTTCATTGCCGTCAATGACGGCTTTGACAGTGCAAAGGGCAGGACTTCCTCAGACCGGATCCTGATCCCCTTCAAGAACCTGATCAACGATGCCTACTGCAGGGATATCTCGGTAAAGGTCAGGAGCCAGCTGGAAACCAAACGTAAGAAGGGGGATTTCATCGGCTCCTTTGCCGTGTACGGATACTTGAAAGATCCGGCTGACCGTCATAAGCTGGTAGTGGATGAATATGCTGCGGGCGTGGTGAAGGATATCTTCAGATGGAAGCTGGAGGGCGCAAGCCAGCAGAGGATAGCGGACCGCCTGAACGAGCGGGGGGAATTGTCTCCCATGGAATACAAGCGGTTCTGCGGGATGCGGTATCAGTCTGGCTTCCAGGTAAACGCAAAAGCCAGGTGGACGGCGGTGGCTGTGGGGCGCATCCTGCGTAACGAGTTATATATTGGAACCATGGTGCAAGGAAAGCGAACCACGCCTAACCATAAGGTAAAGAAAACACTGTTAAAGCCCAGTGAGGAATGGGTGCGGGTGGAGGGCAGCCATGAGCCCATCATTGACAGGGAGGATTTCCTTGCGGTGGGGCGGCTCCTGCTGCAGGATACCCGTGTGGCGCCCAAGGAGGAGACAGTCTACCTGCTCTCCGGCCTGGTGTTCTGTGCGGACTGCGGCTTTGGCATGGTGCGCAACAGCGTGTGCCGGAACGGGAAGACCTATGTTTACTATATGTGCGGCAATAACCGCACGGGCGGGAAATGCAGCAGCCACCGCATAAGCGGCGGGCAGTTGGAACAGTCGGTGTTCCTTGCCTTGAAGCAGCATATCGGTCAGACTATGGATATGGACCGAATCCTTGCCTACATAGAGACACTTCCTTACCATCAGGCGGAGGTGGAGAAAGCAGACCGGCAGCTTCTGAGGAAACAGGAGGAGGCGGAGAAGTATACCCGCCTGAAAACCTCCCTATATGAATCCCTCATGGAGGGACTGGTGAGTAAAGGGGAGTATCTGGAACTGAAAGCCCTGTATGACGGGAAGCTGCAGGAAGCACAGGCGGCAATGGAGAGGCTCCGGGAGGAGATGGAGAGTTTGCTTCAGAACCGCATGGGTGGGACTTACTGGATCGAGCAGTTTAAGAAACACCGGAACCTGACGGAACTGACGCGGCACATAGCGGTCACCCTGATCGACAGGATAGAAGTCTGTGAGGACTGCCGCATCCGAATCAGGTTCAAGTACCAGGACAGCTATGAGCGGGCATTGTCGCTCATAGAAAGCGTGGGAAAATTACAGCCGCCTGACACTGCATCCGGAGGGGATGCGGTTTTTCCGGTAAATGAAGCGATTCTTTCCAGAAATGGGATGATCGCTTTCGGACAGGGAGCCAACCGCTCCAAGAAAGGAGCGGTGTAGGATGGCAAGAGTGAGCAGGAAAGCAGCCATATCAGAAGAAAGGGAGAGCAGCCTGGCCGCCAGCCCGGAAAAGATATACAATGCGGCGGCCTATGTGCGCCTGTCCGTGGAGGGGGATAACCTGGAAAAGAACCGGGAGTCCATATCCACACAGCGCTACATGCTGGAAAAATATATTGAAAAGCAGCCGGACATGCGGCTTGCCGCCGTGTTCTGTGACAACGGCGAGACGGGCACCGACTTTGAGCGCCCCGGCTTTGAGCGCATGATGGACGAGGTGAGGCACAGGAAGATAGACTGCATCGTGGTAAAGGATCTGTCCCGCTTTGGGCGCAATTATGTGGAGACCGGGTATTACCTGGAGAAGATATTCCCCTGCATGGGCATCCGCCTGGTGGCGGTGAATGACGGGTACGATACTTTGTCAGGAGATGCGGATGGGATGGTCGTGTCCCTGAAGAACCTGATAAATGACCTATACGCAAAAGACATATCCCGGAAGATCAATTCCACCTTTGAGACCATGCGGGCAAAGGGCCAGATGACCAGCGGGCATCCGCCCTATGGGTATCTGCGCTCCGGAGAGGACAGACACAGGCTGGTGATAGACCGGGAAACCGCGCCTGTGGTAAGGGATATTTTTAGGTGGAGACTGGAGGGACTCGGCGCAGCGCAGATCGCAAGGCGGCTGAACGATAGAGGAGTTCTTTCACCGCCCATGTTCCATTACCGGCATGGGAACAGGAAGGATAAGCCCTCTGGGGTCAGAGCCATATGGAAAGCATACCATATCCGGTTCATGCTGCAGAACCCGGCTTATGCGGGGCATACAGCCCAGGGGAAAGTGAAGGAGTCCCTGAGCGACGGCATCCCCCTGAAAAAGACGGCCCGGGAGGACTGGGTCATTGTGCGGGACACCCATGAGGGGATCATAGACCAGGAAACATTTGAAAGGGTACAGGAGCTGGTGGAGCGGCGGCGTCTGGAAGCACGGGAGATAAGGGGGAAATATGCGACCTCGGAAAACATCCTTAAGGGCTTGCTTGTCTGCGCAGACTGCGGTAAAAAGATGATGCGGCATAAAAGCGTGTCCCCGGCAGGGACGGCAAGGTATGTATTCCAATGCAGCACCTATGCGGAAAACCTGGGCGGCCAGGGATGCAGCATCAAAAGTGTGGGTGAGCCGGAACTGAAGGAGTGTATCCTGCAGTCCCTGCAGATGCAGATCAGATTGGCCGTGGAACTGGAAGAAATGCTGGGGCGGCTGCAGAAGAAGCCGGAATTCAGGGAAAAAGGAAAAGAACTTTCAGAAAGGAAGAAACAGCTGCAGCAGAAGATCAGGCGCAATGTATCCCTGCGGGGCTCCCTGTATGAATCGTTAAGCGACCATACCCTGACGGAAACGGAATACCTGTCCCTGAAACGGCAGTATGAGGAGGAAGCGGAAAGGCTGCGGGGGGAACTGGATAAAACAGAAAAACAGGAGCAGCAGGAGATCAGGGCATTCTCCCCGCAGAATAAATGGCTCGCTGCCCTTAAGAAGTATCAGGAGGGAAAAGCAGATGGGGAGGGGCTGGAGTTATCCCGGCAGATGGCATTGGAACTGCTCAGGCAGATCAGGGTATCCGGGTACAATGAAGTGGAGATAACCTGGAATTTCCAGGACGAGTTTACACGGCTGGCCCGGGAAGCAGGAAAGTATGAAAGAACGGTTGGAAAGGGCGGAGATTTCGGAGCGTCAAAATGCGGTGCCGTGCCATGCGCAGGCGGGGCCGGCAATACCATGGACAGCATGGATGAAGACATAGCGGATGGCATCCATGGGATTGGGGAGGTGGCAGGGGCATGAAGACCATTGCGCTATATATGCGCCTTTCCAACGAGGATGCCCATGAGGGGGAGAGCTGCAGCATCGGAAACCAGCGGGCGCTTCTTCTGGATTATGTCAGAAGCCATGGAGAGTTTGATGGCTGGAACATACTGGAGTTTTTGGACGATGGTTACAGCGGCGTCAGCTTTGACCGTCCCGGCATACAGAAACTCCTTGCCCTGGCCGGAGATACGGTAAACTGTATCATTGTAAAGGATTTTTCCCGGTTTGGGCGCAACCTGGTGGAGGTGGGGGATTACCTGGATCAGATATTTCCGTTCCTGGGCGTGAGGTTCATCGCCGTCAATGAGGGGTATGACAGCGGCCAGGGGATGGGCAGTACCGCCGGCCTGGATGTGTCGTTAAAGGCGCTGATCTATGAAATGTACAGCCGTGACGTGTCTGAGAAGATCCGCTCCGTCAAACACGCCAAAATGCGGAAAGGGGAGTACCAGGGAACCATAGCGTTTTATGGATACAAAAAGTCGGGGACGGAAAAGGGCAGACTGGAGGTTGACGGGCCTGCGGCGGAAGTGGTGCGCCGGATCTTCCGGAGGGCGGCGGAGGGCATCACGCCGACAGCCATTGCGGTGGAACTGAACCGCGACGGCATCCCCTCCCCGTTGATGTACCGGAGGGAAAACCATACAGACTCAGGACATAGCTGGCGGGTGGCGGGGGATATGACCTGCTGGACCCGGGAAAATGTGCGACGCACCTTATGCGATGAGCGTTACACGGGCAGGCTGGTCAGCCATACACGGGCAAAGGAGGACGTTTCTGCAAAGATATCCAAACTCCTGCCAAAAGAGGAATGGATCATAGCGGAGGATGCCCATGAAGCCCTCATATCGAAAGAATTATTTGAACAGGCGCAGACCGTTTTGAGGCATTGCCGCCATACGAAAACGCCTCAGAAACCGTACCAGCGATTCCGGGGGCTGCTGAAATGCGCATACTGTGGCAAGGCATTGTCGAAAAGCGGGAAAGAGGCATATTATTACTGCACCACCAGAAAGGTGCTGCCGGAGGCTCCCTGTGCATGTGTCAGGATAGGTGAGAAAGAATTGGAGGAAAGCCTGCTGGAATCCTTGCGGATTCAGGTACAGCTTGCGGGACAGCCTGAGGAATCACGGCAGGATGGCCGGACAGAGCAGAGCATCCTGCAGGAAAAACTCCGGGAATGCCAAAAGGAGGCGGACCGATGCAAAGCCAGACAGGCAGCGGCCTTTGAGGATTATGCGGAGGGGCGCATCCGAAAGCAGGAATACCTCTCACGAAAAGGGGAGATAGCCGCCAGACAGGACGAAATTACCAAGCAGTATAAAGAAATATCTGATAAACTCGCAGAGGCGGCACAAAGTAAGAACAGGGAGACCGTGAACTTAGGACGGTATGCTTTTGTAAAGGAACTGACGCGGGAGATGCTGGAGGAGCTGGTAAAGGAAATTCGGATCGGGAAGGAAAATTCCATAGAGATTGTTTGGAACTTCAGGGAATAGCAGAGTGCTTTCAGACGTTTGGGAAACATATTTTTTTATGTATGTCTTGACACGAGCCGAAGGGCACACGGTGGGAAATCATACTTACCATCATCCGGATATGTCCTCCATTTCCGATAAGGAGACTTTTGCCAAAGAGATGAACGATGTGGCAGCGCTGTATCAGCAGATCACCGGGGAGGAGATGACCGCTTTTTATCGGCCGCCTCAGGGAAAATACAGTACCGAGAATCTAAAGATGGCTCAGGAAATGGGATATACCACCTTTTTCTGGAGTCTTGCCTATGTAGACTGGTACCAGGATAAACAGCCTACCCATGAGGAGGCATATGACAAACTGCTCTCCCGGATACACCCCGGAGCGATAGTACTCTTACATAGCACCTCTCAGACCAATGGAGAGATCATGGATGAACTGCTGACAAAGTGGGAGGAGATGGGTTATACTTTCAAGCCCTTGTCAGACCTGGTGGAACAGTAAATCCTGTGTATGCGCGGACGCAGCGTCTGACATACTGTCTGCGGAGATAAATAAGGGTCAGATTCCGCTTGGGAACCTGACCCTTCATATTTTCATAAGCCATATTACTGAGCTGTACCGAATACGGAGCTTTTCTTTACCAGATACGCTCCGCCAAAGCAAAGGCCTGCGCCCAGAATGAACAGAGCGGGCAGAGCCAAAGGCTCTCCTGTCTTGGGTACGTCGTCGTACTCGCCGCCCGGAGCTACAGGAACTACAGGAGCCACGGGCGTGGTGGGAACCACAGGCGCTACAGGAGCTACCGGTGTGGTGGGAACCACAGCCGGGTCAGTGGGAACCACAGGTGCTACAGGAGCCACCGGCGTGGTGGGAACTCCAGGCAGTACAGGCGCAACACCGGGAGGCAGTAAGCTGAATTGGCTGGGGTCTGTTTTCAGGATGCCCTTTTCCTGCCGGAAGGAATTGGCCTGGAAATTGTATAACTCATTATATATCTTCTCAGAGTCTCCGGTTCTTACATAGGCAACGGTACCTACAACGGCAATAGTCTGCTCGCCGGAGCGTTCCTTTGTGATATAGAGATTTTGCACGTTGTTGTTGAAGTTGGCTACGGCGTTGTCGTACACAAACGCGTCAGTCACATCTCCGTTGACAACGCCCACACTGTCCCTAAGCACATACACGGTGTCAACACTTTTGGCGCTGATCACAGCGGAGTGGGAGTGATTGAAAGTGATGTTACTCAGGCGTACCGTTGACAGATCCAGATTCAGTGAGTGGTCGCCGCTCTCTACCACTATGATATCTCCGTCCTTGATGAACTGCTTTAAGTAGTACAGCTCCCGGTGCCCCATGTTATTGTCGTCCCAGCTCCCCACATGATATCGCCATTCGCCGTTGGCCTCCACATATTTCAGCGAGTAGGTGACGGGCTCCTCCGCGGATACCTGTAGTTTTGCGGCACCCGGCATCAGAAACAACAGTGCGGCGGCCGCCAGCAGTGATACAAAAGTTCTCATTTTTTTCATGTTTTTCTCCTTTCATGAATAATGCAAATTTTACTCCAATAATGTCATGCCGCGCACAGTGCTGTCCGATACGCGGACTCGGTACCATAGCAGTCATCTGTCAGCGGAAAGGGGCGTAGTTTTCTTCGTAGCCGGTCTCCCGGGCCACCACCACAAAACGCCCGTGATCCACATGGTAAGAACAGGTGGAGAGAGTCAGGAAATGATCTCCGAACTCTGCCGTTACTCCGGTGTCATACAGGGAAAGAGCCTTGATATTGTTGTAGAAATCGTCAAACTCCTCCTGTGTATCCGCCTGAAAGAACTGATAAAACTTAAAGACCTGATCTGTCTTTCGGTATACCTGCGAGGGAAAGACGGCGATCACTTCGTAAGTGTGAACCCCTTTTTCCGTATGAAGATACATTTCCCGGTGTTCCCGAAAGTAATCTTCCTCCTTATACTTGTCCAATTCCCCAAACATAGCGCCGGATTTCATGTTGTGTCCGTGAATGATCAGATTGGTGGTCAAAGGATCTACACAGCTGTCCGTATCCAGGATCAGGCAGCCGTTCTGGTCACTGCCGCCGTCAAATCCCCGGCGCAGATAATAATTCTCATCCCGGGGAGTCCACATGACAGGATAGTCCACCGGGGTATCCGGTATCACCAGCCAGGCGGCCATATCCTCATTTGCGAGAAAACCGTCCCGATAGGGATTGTCTACCGGCTGCGGCGTAGGCTCCGGGGTGGCAGCGGGCAGCGGCGATTCCGTGGGGGCCGCTGTAGGGGGAATACTCTCCGGCTTAGGGGAGGGGGTCTCCGGCTGCAAATGATCCTCCGCAGAGGGACGTAAGGTCTCCAGAGTTTCCTGAGATATCCTGCTCCTCTCATAGCGGTACAGCAGGATAGTTCCCGCGCAGACCAGACAACATATTCCCAGAGCAATTAAAATGGCTATTAATATTCTCCTTGTCTTTTTCATGGTTTCATTATACGATAGGAACAGGGCATATTGCAATAAGTTTAGAAAAATATAAGAAATTGCTTTATTTTTGTAACCATTTGCCAAAAATTATTGACAGTATATATCAAGAGGAACACAGAACGGTAAGATTTCGGAAGGATATGGGGATTTTACCAAACATATTCCAAGGAGGTTACTTTAATTATGAGAGGAAAAGAGAAGTGTAGAGCGTTAAAGGAGATACGCAGGCAGATAGCCGCGGAAAATGATATTCCTTATGCGGTGTCCCAATGCACTTATCAGGGTGATTGTAAGGGGACCTGTCCGAAATGTGAATCGGAACTGCGCTATCTGGAGCGTGAGCTTGAGATCAGGAAAGGGCTGGGCAAAGCGGTGGCAGTGGTGGGGATCTCCACCTCTGTGTGTGCCGGTCTTACAGCCTGCAGTCCCGTGAATCTAATAAAAGATTCATTGGGGATAGGGGCCACGGAAGATTATGAACTGGATGGTATGGCAACGCTGCCTGAGGATGCGGTAGGTTATGAAGAGGCCTGGCCCGGGGACCCGGAGGGGGATACAGATACATATGAGGGAGGTTTGGAGGAGGGAATCCCCATTGGGGAAGATACTGTTTCGGGGGAAGGTACATCCCAGGAAAGTACAGAACCCCAGGAGACGGAAGATGCACTCATGGGAGAGATGCCGGCTTTTGAGACAGAATCGGAGGAAATGACTTCGGAACTGGCGGGGGATATCGCGCTGCCGGAGGCCTGTCCGGAAACGGATGGGGCGACGGGGCTATGAGCATTACGCTTCCCGTATTTGCAATTGAGCGCCATCGTCTTACCACGGACGGCCAGGGAGTGACTACGCTGGTGGGCTCTTACGGCTGTCCGCTGCAGTGCAGATACTGTTTCAATCCCCACGCATGGAATCCGTCTACACTGAAAGTATGCAATCACATGACGCCGGAGCAGTTGTATGACAGGGTTAAGATAGACAATCTGTATTTTCTGGCAACGGGCGGCGGCGTGACTTTCGGAGGAGGCGAATCCCTGCTGCATGCCCCTTTTATCGCCGCGTTCCGGCAGGTCTGCGGCCCTGAGTGGCATCTGGCAGTGGAGACTTCCCTGCATATTCCCAGGCAGAATCTTGAGCAGGTGTTGGAGACGGTGGATGAGTTTATCGTAGATATCAAAGATATGGACGAAACGGTATACGAATCCTATACCGGACAGCCCCAGAGCCCTGTGCGGGAAAATCTGCGTATTCTGTCCGAGGCTGTGTCGCCGGAGCAGGTGATGATCCGGGTCCCACGTATTCCTTTCTATAATACAAAAGACCATATTCACAGTTCTCTGGAACAGCTACGTGAAATTGGATTCACGCAGACAGAGGTCTTTGATTATTTTCTGAAAAAGCAGTGATGATATATGAAATATGCGTCAAATAGCAAAAACTATGGTACAAAATTATTAAAACTAAATTTAGCATATAATTCCAAACAAAAAGTGTTGCGAAAACTTAAATGATGTTTTATAATAGTTTCAAATAAAGTAAAAGGAGAGAAGGCCATGAAACTTAATCCAAGAGAATTGGAAGTTTTAAAGATTTTGCTGGAGAGCGAGAGAGCGCTTACATCCACAGAGATTGTCAACTCCGGCGAGGAATTGACACAGAGTACGGTGCAGGCTGTGCTGCGCAAGCTGTTGGCGGCCGAACTTGTTGAAGTGAAGGGTGTGACGCACAGCGGAAACGTGCTGAGCAGAACATTCGGAGCTACCAAAAAGTCCAAAGAGGTATTGAGCAGGAGATTTTTGGACGATCTCAAGAATTTTCACAACATTATCGACAAGAAGATGTTACTTACCGGTCTTCTGGATCTGGAGAAGGACAACCCCCGTATCGACAAGGAGGTTGACGACCTTATCAAGTACCTGAACAATTTTAAGACCAAACGTAGCAAGTAAGACATATGGCCGGGAATCTTTGGGTGATTCCCGGCCTATTATTATCCATGATTTTTATTCTGTTTTCAACTCTTCTCTGAAGTGAAATCCTGTGTATTTTTGCTGACTTCAATAGTCTGATGCAGCGTTGCGAACAGTTCGTTGTAACGCATATTCTTCGCGGTGAAACGGATCACATCCGCGTAGAGGCTCAGCGGTATATCCCTGCCCTCAAAGGAAAAGCTCTGACCGTTCATGGCCAGTATCCGGTCTGCGATCTGCCGGGCATAGGCCTGGTCCTCGCTGGCAGTCAGCATGGCAAACTCGTCTCCGCCGATGCGGAAGACCAGATCCTCCGGGCCGCCGCACATATCCATGCGCCGGGCGGTCTCGGCGATGGCCAGATCGCCTGCCCTGCGGGAAATCTCATTGATGGGAATCAGCGAACGGATATCACAGCATACAAAGTAACAATCTTTCCGCTCTTTAAACAGATCATACAATTCACTGATGTCTACCATTTTTTTTCTACTCATAAACTCATCTCCATAATCAAACTCCGACAAATTCAGCCGGGGACATAGGTCCGCGAAAGACCGCTCCCGGCGGTACGCGGACGGACTACAGTTCCAGATGGACTCAAAGGCTCTGGTGAAGGATTCATTGCTCTGATAACAGTAGCGCAGAGCGATGTCCAGTATGCTGTCTTCGGGACAGTTTAGCAGGTCCTGGGCCGCTCGGGTCAGGCGCCGTTTGATGATATATTCTTTGACGGAATAATGCGCCAGACGGCGCAGCATTTTCTGGAGGCTGGAGGGAGAGCAGTAGCATGCCCTTGCCACATCCTCGGCCGTGATATTTTCACACAGATTTTCCTCCATATAACACAGTGCCAGGTTCAACAGAGTCAGATTGTCCATACATATATTATCCTTTCTGATCAAAATGTGGCAGAGCGTTTCCGGCCCGGCAATTCCGCGGACGGGGCTGCCACGATAAAAAAGGTTCGACGTCGTATTATAAAGATATCATATTTTTGGCGGAGGGGCTTGATATTTTCAATCTGCTTGATATTTTTCGGATTTTCCAGTACACTAAGTTTGGATACGGAACATCCGGATACTGATTGGTGTAATATCACAGGTGAAACCTGTGATATGCGGGCAGAGGAAAATCTGAATCCGGCGGCTCATATACCAATTGGTGCAATGGCGTAGTCGATTTAGCAACTGCAGGTATGCGTGGAGAGATAAGCTTGCAGCTGCGTGAACGGTAAGGCGGGAGGAGTGTAAATTGGCGAGGAGCCCGGAAGATAGCGATATGAAACAGAAGATCGGAAAGCTGGCGGAAGAAGTGCTGGCGCTGTCCAGGGACAATATTCTGGTGTCCCTGAGATTCCTTGATGTGGCGCTGCTGGGTCTTGTCTGGCAGGAGAGAGCGTCTATCGGCTGCATGGCCACGGATGGCAGCACCGTGTGGTATGATCCCGAACATATACTGCGGCTGTACCGCCGGGACCCCCGGCTGGTGACCCGCAGTATGCTGCACCTGCTGCTGCACTGCATCTTTTATCACGGGTTTGCCTATGACAGAGTGGAGCGTGAGCTGTGGGATATGGCGTCGGATATGGCGGTGGAGAGCGTGATCCTGGAGATGGACCTGCCCATGGCCGGCCTGGACACGGACGGGGAGGCGGAGGCAAAACTGCGAGTGTGGCGGGAGGACGTGGGAGCTTTGACGGCGGAACGCATCTACAGATATATGAAACACAATCCCGTCAGCCCCCGGGAGCGCCAGGAACTGACGGCGTTGTTTTACCGGGACGACCATGGGCGGTGGATGCCTGAAGGGGAGATTCAGATGACGCCCCAGCAGTGGAAGAAGATAAGCGAGCGGGTCAAAGCGGACCTGAAATCTTTTACCAAAAGCAAGACAGGCACCCAGGGACTGGAAAAGAATCTGGCGGAAGCCACCCGGGATAAGTACGATTACGGCGCGATACTGAAACGTTTTACGGTCATGGGGGAAGACATGACGGTGAATGACGAGGAGTTTGACTATATCTATTACACCTACGGGCTTGAGCGCTACGGCAATATGCCGCTGATCGAACCGCTGGAGTATAAGGATGCCAAAAAGGTGAAAGAGTTCGTCATCGCGCTGGACACCTCCGCCTCCTGCCGGGGGCCGGTGGTAAAGGCGTTTTTAAACAAAACATACTCTCTGCTGAAAGGCTCGGAAAATTTTTTTACAAAAATAAACGTGCATATCATTCAGTGCGATAATGAGGTGCAGAGCGATACGAAAATAACCTGCGACGAGGATTTTCAGCAGTTCATGGCCCACGGCAAACTGCAGGGATTCGGAGCCACGGATTTCCGTCCGGTGTTCGATTACGTGGACAGACTGCTGGAGCAGGGAGAGTTTGACAATCTGAAAGGGCTTATCTATTTTACCGACGGCTACGGCATATACCCGGAGAGGATGCCGGGCTATGATGTGATTTTCGCGTTTTTGGAGGAAGACGAGGGGCGCCGCAGCGTACCCCCCTGGAGTATGAAAGTTATAATAGAAGAGGAATAGGTGGAGGGCATATGAACATTAAACAGGCAAAGGAGTATATCAAGAACTCCGTGAACATATATCTGAAAAAGGATGAGTTTGGCGAGTACTGTATTCCGGTGGTGCGCCAGCGTCCTATTTTTCTGCTGGGCGCGCCGGGGATCGGCAAGACGGCGGTGATGGAGCAGATCGCCCAGGAGATGGGGATCGCGCTGGTATCCTACTCCATGACCCATCACACGCGCCAGTCGGCGCTGGGCCTGCCGTTTATCGCCCACAAGACTTACGGAGGGCAGGAGTACGACATCTCCGAATATACCATGAGCGAGATCATCGCGGCCATCTATGAGACTATGGAGGAGAGCGGCATCCGGGAGGGTATCCTGTTTCTGGACGAGATTAACTGCGTGTCAGAGACTTTGGCTCCCGCCATGCTCCAGTTTTTGCAGTACAAGATATTCGGGCGGCACAGGGTGCCGGAGGGATGGGTCATCGTCACCGCGGGAAACCCGCCGGAGTACAACAAGTCCGTGCGGGAATTCGACGTGGTGACCATGGACCGGCTGAAGGTCATGGAGGTGGAGGCAGACTACCGCACCTGGAAAGAATACGCGCTGGAGCGCCATCTTCACGGCGCGGTGCTGAATTTTCTGGATCTGAAAAAGGAGTATTTTTATCATATGGAGATCACCGCCAAGGGGCGCAGTTATGTGACGGCCCGCGGATGGGAGGACTTATCCCAGATATTGCAGCACTATGAGGAGGAGAGTCTAAACGTGGACGAAACTCTGGTGGGACAGTATATCCGCAACGATAAGATCGTCCGGGAATTTACCGCCTACTATGATCTGTACCAAAAATACCAGAAGGACTACCGGATACAGGAGATTCTGGAGGGCAGACCCACCGTACAGGCCATAGCCCGTGCCAAGGCGGCTGCCTTTGACGAAAGGCTGTCCCTGGTGGGGATGCTGCTGGACCGGATGCTGGCGGATATGCAGGAGGTCATGGAGCAGGCGGCCTGCCTCACCGATACCCGCGCCCTGTTGCTGGCGGTGAAGAACACGGTGACCGAGGATACCCGGCCCGAGCAGGTGGCGGCCTATTTGGAGCAGCTGGTGGTGAAAAAGAGGGAGCAGATGTTGGCTTTGGACAGGGCAGGGACCTTGTCAGGGGAGGACAGAAAAAAGAGCAAGAAGGTGCTGCTGTTTCTGGAACAGTCCCGCAGGGCGGTGATGACCGGAGGATTGGGAGGCACTGCAAACTGGGACGGGCCGGAGCAGTCTGGCGCAGCCGGCGGTGGAGAAAAGGCTTTTGCGGTAGTCCGGGAGCGGTATGAGGCGGCGGTATCCGCCATGAAACGGGATACGGAGCGGGTGCAACGGGAACTGCATAACCTCTTTTCGTTTGCCCAGGAGGCTTTCGCGGAGGGCAATGAAATGCTGATCCTGGTGACCCAGTTGACTGTGAGCAGCGCCGGGGCCGGATTTATCGCCACATTTGGCAGTGAAGATTATCAGCGATTCAGTCAGGATCTGATGCTTGCCCAGCGCCAGAGCCGGATACAGGGGCAGATCGCGCAGCTGAAACTGGAGTGAAGACAGAGAGATGAAAGAATATGAGTATGACACGGGCAACGGCTGCCTGAGATATACTGTAGAGCCGGACGGAATCTGTATAAGCGGATGGCAGGGAAACGGGCGCACGGTCAGAGTGCCGGAGCAGATAGAGGGACAGGCGGTGACCGGCGTTGGCAGCAAGGCCTTTCTCAGCAAAAAGAATCTGCGGGAGATAGAGCTGCCTGCAGGGCTGCGCAGTCTGGGCGACTGGGCTTTTGCCTACTGTGGTAATCTGGAGCGGGTCACGATTTCTGCCGAATGTTCTCAAATGGGAAAATCACTGTTTCTGGATTGTGAGAAACTTGGCTGTATATCCGGAGTCCGCCGCGGTGAAGACGGAGTGAGGGAGGCCTGGCCGGCGGCTTGCGGGCAGCTGCTCGCGGCGGCTGTTACAAAGTTGGAGGCCTATTATCTGCTGGAGCCCGGAGCGGTGGGCAGCGGGGAGTGGCTCAGAAAGTGGGATGCCCGTCTGGAGGCGGTGATGAGGGCCGATGACGGGGAAGGGTATTTTAAACAAGTGCTATGCGGTGAAGAGGACTACGGCAGCACGGATATGGAGGCATATCTGCGGGCCGCAAGACAGAAAAAGGTCAGGCTTGCGATGCTGCGGCTTGAGTGCGATCAAGGGCTTGCGTCTGCCATGCGGCATTATCTGGAGCAGTATCTGCTGACACATACCAAGGGCTGTGAGAGCGAGGAGAGCTGGCAGGTGATACTGGCCCAGGGGGAGACCAGCCCGCAGTATGTGCAACTGTTTCTGCGGCTGGGCTGCGCCGGAAGGGAGAATATAGAGGCTATGATACAGCAGATGGGGGAGGATCAGCCCCAGCTGCGGGCGGCGTTTTTGCGCTATCAGCAGGAACAGTTGGGACATGGAGACTTTTTCCAGGGGTTATCCCTGTGAGGCAATCCCTCGAAAATATACCGAAACGGTTGCGGCCCCGGAAAAAAGTGGTATAATGTTCGGAAAGGGCAGAGATCCCAAACCCCGATTCCGGCGCCTGAGGGTTGCCAGTACAGGAACAAAGCTGCAAACATATAAGGAATCTTTTAAAGAAAGAAGGAAATTGCTATGACATTGGCAGAAGCAAAACAGAAACTGGCACGGTATGGTCAGGAGCATGTGCTGAAGTATTACGAGGAGTTGGACGAGGAGGGCCGGGAGGCGCTGCTGACCCAGATCGGGGAGACAGATATGAGCGTTTTAGCCTCCTGTAAGAACAGGCAGGAGCTGGTCAGTAAAGGAGAGATTACTCCGCTGTCGGCGATGGAGCTGGACGAGATCAACGCCAGCAGACCGCATTTTATGGCGACGGGCCTTACAGCGATCCGCGACGGCAAGGTGGGCGCGGTGCTGCTGGCGGGCGGTATGGGCACCCGGCTTGGCTCCGACAATCCCAAATGTATGTACAATGTGGGCATAAACAGGGAGTTGTACATCTTTGAATGTCTGGTTAACAATATGATGGATGTGGTGAGACTGAGCGGCACCTGGTTCCATCTCTTTGTTATGACCAGTGAGAAGAACAACGACATAACCATACAGTTTATGAAAGAAAAGCAGTTTTTCGGTTACAATCCCGAGTTCGTGCATTTCTTCAAGCAGGAGATGGCGGCGGCCACGGATTATGAGGGCAGGATCTACCTGGAGGAGAAAGGCAGGCTGGCAACCTCGCCTAACGGAAACGGCGGCTGGTTCATCTCCATGAAAAACGCGGGTCTGCTGGATCTGGTAAAAGGAGAAGGAATAGAGTGGATCAATGTCTTTGCCGTGGACAATGTGCTGCAGCGCATCGCCGATCCCTGCTTTGTGGGCGCCACTATCGAGAGAAATTGTGACGTGGGCGCCAAGGTAGTGCGCAAGAACGCGCCGGATGAAAAAGTGGGCGTAATGTGTCTGGAGGACGGCAGACCTTCCATCGTGGAATACTACGATCTCACCCAGGAACTGATGGACGCCAGAGATGAGAAGGGAAATCCGGCGTATAACTTCGGCGTCATCCTCAATTACCTGTTCAGGGTATCCGCTCTGGAACAGCTTTTAGACGGCAAGCTGCCGCTTCATATCGTGGAGAAAAAGATTCCCTGTCTGGATGAAAACGGGGAGCTGTATAAGCCCCAGGAGCCTAACGGATACAAGTATGAGAATCTGGTGCTGGATATGATTCACCAGATGGACAGCTGCCTGCCCTATGAGGTGGAGAGAAACAGGGAGTTTGCCCCCATCAAGAACAAGACAGGCATCGACTCGGTGGAGAGCGCCCGGGCCCTGCTGCAGGAAAACGGAGTGGAACTGTAACGAAATATGAGTTGCTTATGGGATATAAACTACGGTTGACGGAAAAGAAATCAGGCAGGAAAGGGGTAAATATTATGAAAATAATGGTTACAGGCGGCGCGGGGTATATCGGTAGCCATACAGTGGTGGAGTTGCAGAACGCAGGCCATGAGGCGGTGGTGCTGGACAATCTGAGCAATTCCAGCGAAAAAGTTCTTAAGCGGGTGGAAAAGCTGACGGGAAAAGCTGTGCCCTTCTATAAGGCGGACATTCTGGACAGGGAGGCTTTGGAAAAAATATTTGAGAAGGAAAAACCTGACGCGGTGATTCATTTTGCAGGGCTGAAAGCGGTTGCCGAGTCTGTGGCGAAACCCTGGGAATACTATGAGAACAATATTTCCGGTACATTGACTCTGGTGGATGTGATGAGGAAACACGGCGTCAAAAATATCATCTTTTCCTCCAGCGCCACCGTGTATGGCGATCCGGCCTTTGTGCCCATTACGGAGGAATGTCCCAAAGGGCAGTGTACCAATCCGTATGGCTGGACCAAGTCCATGCTGGAGCAGATACTTATGGACATTCAGAAGGCAGACCCGGAGTGGAATGTGATCCTGCTGCGGTACTTTAATCCCATCGGAGCGCATAAAAGCGGTACCATCGGCGAGAATCCCAATGGTGTCCCCAACAATCTGATGCCCTATATAACCCAGGTCGCTGTGGGAAAACGCCCGGAGCTGAGCGTGTATGGCAATGACTATGACACACCGGACGGCACAGGCGTGCGGGATTATATCCATGTGGTAGATCTAGCTCTGGGACATGTGAAAGCCCTTAAGATGATTCAGGAGAAGGCCGGCCTGAAGATATATAATCTGGGAACGGGTATGGGCTACAGCGTGCTGGATGTAGTAAAGAACTTTGAGGAGGCCAGCGGAGTAAAGATACCTTATGTTATAAAGGGCCGCCGCCCCGGAGATATCGCTGCCTGCTATGCCCAGGCAGACCGGGCCAAAGAGGAACTGGGCTGGGAGGCCCGGTACGGTATCCTGGAGATGTGCGCAGACTCCTGGAGATGGCAGAGCCAGAATCCCAACGGATATGAAGAGTAGGCCATTGCGAAACCCGGTTGCTGTACGAGTGTCATTGTTCACATTGTATACTTAGGCGCAGGCACGCTCCGCCGCGTTCTCGCCGTAGCGGTACCGCGGGTGGCGGCAACCCCGGTACCCACGGTTCGCGGCGCAACTGCTTTGCGCCATGTCTGCTTATGGTACATACAATATACACAATTCGTTACTGGCAAAATCACAGTTTTGCTAAGGCTTGAATTATGAAGAGAAAGAAAAGGAATGAGATCCTCCCGCATCCCCTGTGTTTTTAGGGGATGCTTTTTTGCACTGAATTTAAATTTTACTATATTATTTTTGCTACATTATCCTTGCAAAAAAACAAGATTTATGTTACCATGCATTTGAAAGCAAAAGATTTCCCGGGTGGAAACCCATTTAGCGCGGACAGCGCATCTTGAACTTCTATGTTCTCTTTAGAAATCCTGCTTTTATTACCCAATTAATATTATTATACCGGCAGGAGCGGAGCGTGGAAGGCAGTCTGTAATCCTTTGTCTTTTTCTCCTGCGGCAAAGACAAGGAGGATGCGAGAATGGCGTCAAAGCGGAGAAAAGCGGATGCCGCAGAAAAAGCGGCAGATACTACAAAAATGGGCGATTATCCCCTGCCTCAGGGGTACAGGGATGTAAGCAACCAGGAGATATTTAAGAACCATGTGCTATGCGCGCAGTTTCTGAGGGATTACAGTAACTGCAAAATGCTGGCGGATGTCCAGCCGGAGGATATTGAAGATATTTCGGAACGTTTCACCAGCATTATGGGAACAAAAGTCGAGGGGGATACGATCAAGAGGATACGGCTGAAAAATCCCCACGGTGAGGATAATGAACTCTACGCGGTGTCATTGATTGAACATAAAAGTGATGTGGACTATGACGTAGCCATGCAGCTTTTGCATTATATAAGCAATATCTGGAGGGACTATGCCAGAAACAGACGCTACCAGACAGAAAACGGAGATTGGGTGGAAGCCAATAAGGCAAAATCGTTTCGCTATCCCCCGATCCTGCCCATCGTATATTATGAGGGTACTGGCAGATGGACCGCAGGGATGCAGCTGCGGGACAGGGTATTGACGGTAGAGGGACTGGAGGAGTATATTCCGGATTTTGCCTATCATCTAGTAGGAATCAGAGACTTTGATAACGCGCAGTTACTGGACAAAGCGGACGAGATGTCGCTGATCATGCTGCTGAATAAGATTCAGACGGCGGAGGACCTGCACAGGATGTTGGATGCGCCCGGAGAATTGATCAACCGTATAGTCAACAATTCACCGGAAAACGTGCTGGATATAATTTTAGACGTGGTATATCTACTCTGCCGCAAGGTGAATATACCGGGTGATGAAACCCGTGAAATATTGTCTCAGCTGAAGGAGGGAAGGAATATGGGCTACTTGTTTGAAAACATGGAACATATGGACATTCAGGAGGAGAGGAGAAAAACCCGGGAGGCCAGGGAAGAGCTGCAGCAAAAGGTGGCGGAACTTGAGCGGACTAGAGCAGAGCTGGCGCAGATTAAGGCCCAGCTCGAAGAAGTGTCGAAACGTTAAAGGCAGTATCAAGCTGCAAATTAGGAACACATCTTTTCAAAGAATGTGTTCCTAATCCGTATTTTATGCTACATAGGCATACATAAATATAAAATGACAGATGCTGCCGCCCATGACGAACAGGTGAAAGATTTCATGGGAGCCAAAATATTTGTGATGAGCGTTAAAAATTGGCAGTTTTAGCGCATAGATCACACCGCCCACAGTGTAGATGATCCCTCCGGCCAGGAGCCATAGGAAAGCCGCAGTGGGCAGGGTATCCAGCAGACGGCCGAACACCAGAACGCACACCCACCCCATGGCGATATAGATCAGCGAGGAAAACCACTTGGGGCAGGTGACCCAAAAAGCTTTGATCAGCATACCGATGATGGCGATCCCCCAGACCAAAGCTAACATGGTATAGCCAAGCGAGCCTCCCAGCACGATCAGGCATACGGGGGTATAGGAACCGGCTATCAGCACAAAGATCATCATATGGTCAATTTTACGGAAAAATTTTAGTCTTGATCCGGTAAGATTTACACTGTGGTAGGTGGCGCTGGCACCGTAAAGCAGAATCATGCTGGCCATAAATACGGTCATGGCAGTCAGCGTGATATTGCCTCCGGACACGGCTGCTTTTACCAGCAGTGGCATAGCGGCAAACACAGCCATCATCATGCCGATAAAATGGGTCAACGCACTGCCCGGTTCTCTAATAGTAATCTGCATAGCAACACCTCCTGGTTTTGTATCTATTATATGTAGTTTTAAAAACTACATTCAAGATAGTTGAATACTACACTATATAAAAGAAAAAGTCAATATATTTTGCAAAAAAAGAAACTGCCACAGATTCGTAACAGTTTCAGTCTTCTTCTATCACCTGGATTTCCAAATAATCAAAAGGAATCTCTTCTATGAAATTGTCCTGCCGGAATCGGGCTTTCCGGTGACGCTTGAATTCTGTCACCGTGGCGTCCAACCAGATCGGTTCTCCCAGATCAAACTCATAGCAGACCCTGTCCAGCGCCCTGAAGATCTTATGGGTGCGGGTATCGTCGCTGGCGTCCGCTATCACAGTATCCCGGAGCATCTTATTGTTTTTAAATTCTCTGGCCCATAGACGAAACATATCCGTTTCCTTTCCACCTGTCCCGCAGAAACTGGATTTATTTTATAATATTGTACCAAGATTGGTGCGCTTTAGCGCACATGCCACCATAAAAAAGTTAAAAACGGAGCGCTTGACTTATTCTATCATAAGAAGAGAAAATAGACAAATCCTTTTTGCTGCAGGCGAATATAAAATCGCTTTATCGCATACATATATATAGTGGGCTTTAATCTTGTAAAAAGTACCAACAAATATTAAAAAAGGATTAATTTTTTGTGAAAAACATACATTTTTGGAATACTTTATGTTATACTGATCTTACTAAGAACAGCTATGTGGAGCTAGAAGGAGTACATATGGAACTGCGAGTAGATAACGATGACGGCATTGACAGTTGGAAGGAGGTCAATCTGATATACAATGCGGCTCTGAAACAGGTGGAGACCAAGATAGAGATTCTCAACGATGAATTTCAGCATGTGCATCAGTATAATCCTATTGAACATGTAAAGGCAAGGATCAAGACACCGGAGAGTATCGTCAAAAAATTGAAACGCCATGGACAGGAATCTACGATAGATAATATGGTGAGATATATCAATGATATTGCGGGGATCAGGGTGATTTGTTCCTTTACCTCCGATATATACCGGATTGCGGACATGGTCAGACAGCAGAAGGATATTGAGGTCATAGCGGTCAAAGATTACATCACATATCCCAAGGCCAGCGGGTATAAAAGCTATCACATGATCGTGACAGTGCCGGTATATCTGTCAGACCGTATTGTAGACACAAAAGTTGAAATCCAGATCAGGACGGTAGCTATGGATTTCTGGGCCAGCCTGGAGCATAAGATACATTATAAGTTTGAGGGGGACGCTCCCGAGCATATCAAAAGCGAGCTGGTGGAGTGTGCGAAGATGGTGTCGGATCTGGACAGCCGCATGTTGTCATTGAATGAAGAGATCCTGTCTATCAGTCATGCCAATGGCGTGCATGCGGTGTAGCGCAAAACGCGTCCTTCTCCCCCGGAAATGAGGAGTGCCCAGACACCTTGCGGCATCTGGGCTATTATGAAAAAATTAGCAATTATGCGATTTCGGTAAGTCGTTTGACTTATAAACAGTATACCAATCAATTATGAATAAACTGTGAACTGGCTGTTAAGGATTGGTGAATCTAAACTCCGTCGTATTTTTGGTTGTAATGTTGAAAAAACAATGATAAAATAGAATAAAGAATTTGCACTTTGAATTGTCTGGAGGAAGAGCAATGGATACGTTTATCGACAAACTGGCACAGCGCTTGACTGCGCAGGAGATGATCAAGGCAAATACGGCGGCGGACGCGGAGGAATTACACAAGGTGCAGGGACAGGTAAAGCAGTATGAAGCCTATCTGGACGAGATGCAGAGTATCAGTTCCGCTACCGCGGCGGCGGTGACCAGGTTGGAACATGCCGGTGAAACGTCTGCGGAGATGGTGGACCGGCTGGAGCATGCCAGCGTGGCTTCTGCGGCGGTGATCGAGCGTCTGGAGGGCGCCATAGAGTCGGCGCTGCAGGCAATCGGACGTATGGAGCATATGCAGGAAGTGTCCACTGAGCTGGCAGATAAGCTGGAACATGTTGGCGTGGCGTCTGCCGCCGCGTCAGAGAGAATTGACCAGATAGTGAGTGTGGGCATTGACAAGCTACAGCATGCGGAAGTGAATACAGACGGGATCAACGAATTGGTGGAGACCAGTATCGGCAAGATCAGGGAAATGCAGCAAGGTAATGAAAATATTCAGACGCTGCTCAGAGACAGCGCCAACAGCCAGAACGAAACCATCAGTGATTTTGTACACAAGGAGAATGTGAAAGTGTACCGCAACGTGCAGGCGGTGGTTGTGGAAGAGGCGGCAAAACACACGGAGAATCTGGAAAAGGTGAGCAAGTCCGGTGCCGTTAAGATAAAAGCGGTCCTGGGTATCTCGCTTGCTGCGCTGGCGGTGTCGCTGGGGTCCTTGATATTCCAGATACTTGCTTATCTGCATATCATTTGATCCGGTGTATAGGTGACATACAAGGCGGCTGTGTCTCGTGACATAGCCGTTTTTTGGTGGCACCATGGGGTGCATGTCGGCAGGATTACAGAAATAGAGGGAGTATATCATATGGAAAAAGAATTATGGAAACCGGGAAATATGTTGTATCCGCTGCCCGTGGTCATGGTCAGCGTTACGGATGGGGAGGGGCACGACAATATCATTACAGTAGCCTGGACCGGTACCGTGTGCAGCGATCCCCCCATGCTGTCCGTCTCCCTGCGTCCGGAGCGGTATTCCTATTCCATGCTGAAAAAAACGGGTGAGTTCGTAGTCAATCTGGTGACAGAGGACTTGGTTTATGCCACGGACTTTTGCGGGGTGAAGAGCGGAAGAGATCTGGATAAATTCCGGGAGATGAAACTGACCAGGCTGCCGGCATCCAAGGTGCAAGCCCCCATGATCGGTGAAAGTCCCGTGAATCTGGAATGCCGGGTGAGCCAGGTGATCCCTCTGGGGACCCATGATATGTTCTTGGCACAGATCGTGGCGGTTCACGCGGACCGGCAATACATGGATGAAAAGGGAAAATTTCATCTGGAGCAGGCCCGGCCCGTGGTGTATTCCCACGGGGATTATCTGGCCACAGGAGAAAAACTGGGTACCTTTGGGTACAGCGTCAGGAAGAAAGGGGATTGACGGGTGAGTTCATCAGACTTCCCCTTTTTATGATATCTTTTCCGTATTTGCCCCGCAAACCGTCCAGGGCCTTATCCAGGCGTTGCTGTTTCTCACTGTCGGGGGTGGGCCGGGCGGCGGAAAAGCAAGAATCCGGCGCGGTGCCTCGATAGTCGAACAGGCTCAGTTGTACCGGTTCTGTCTCCGCCACCAGCTTGGAGGTGCGGATGCCCAGCAGACGTATGGGTCGACCGTCCCATAGTTCATCAAAGAGCCTGCAAGCCGTTTCATAAATCGCCTGAGAAGAGGCGGTGGGAGCAGGTAGCTGCATCTGGTGGGACACGGATTGAAAAGTGGCGTATTTGATTTCCGTACTGACCATACCTGCCAACTCTCCGGATGCCCGGAGTCTGCCGGCCACAGATTCGGCAAGGGATAACAGCGCGGGAAACGCGTCCTCGCGTGTCAGAGCGTCCTGCTGTAGCGTAGTGGAATTTCCCACCCCCCTGGTCTTTACGGGTTTGGGTGTGATATCCGAGTCATCTATGCCGTTAGCATACTGCCACAGCGTGATTCCGTGACTTTTCAGATGAGCTTCCAGAATATCTCTTCGAGTGTGGGCCAGGTCGCCGATGGTCACGATGCCCAGTTTGCGCAGTGCCTCCACGCTGGACTGACCACAGAGAAACAGGGAGGAGACGGGCAGAGGCCACATTTTATCGGGAATCTCTCTGACATACAGGGTGTGGACCAGATCGGGTTTTTTAAAGTCGGAGGCCATCTTGGCCAGCACCTTGCGGTCGGAGATGCCTATGTTGACCGTAAAGCCCAGAGTATCGCGTACCCTGTCCTTGATACAGTGCGCGGCGTTCTCGGGAGAAGTATATTTTTTTGCAATGGGGGTATAATCCATATAACATTCGTCAATACTGACTTGTTCTATATCGGGACAGACATTGGACAAAAGCTCCATCAGTTCCTGGCTGCGGCGTTGGTACATATGGTGATCCGGAGGTACCATAGTCAGATTAGGACATTTCCGCAGGGCATTTATCACCGGTTCTCCGGTGGTGATACCGTAAGCCTTGGCGGGCAGGGATTTGGCCAGCACTACGCCGTGGCGCTTTGCCATATCGCCGCCTACGATGGCGGGGATCAGGCGAAGATCGGTCCCGCTACCTTCCTGTAGCATGGAGAGTGCAGTCCAGCTCAGATAAGCGGAATTGACATCAATATGAAAAAATACGCGTTCTTCCATGATTTCTCCTTTTGTCCGGCAGGGGTTATTTCTTAAGATTAGTATACACCCGGCAAGAAGGTCTTTACAACTAAAATCAAAGTTGGTATGATATATGGGGTTGTGAGGAAATATCGCTAATGAAAGCATGGAATATACTTCCTGGTTGAGCGGGGTCGCGAGGCAAGCCTGCGATGCCCATGGGGATGCAGATGAAAATTACAAAATATAGAAAAGCATTAAAAGTTACATATTTAAAGTGGAATTTGTTGATACTGTTAGCATGTCTGTTGTTTATGCACGGATATGTAAAACTTGAGAGTACGGGAGACAATCTGTTTCATATCTTTATCAATGGCATCCAGGTGGGTAGCACGGCCAGTCCCCAGGAGGCGGAGGAGATGCTGTGGGACGCTAGAAGACAGATCGCGGCCTCTTCTGAAGAATTGATTCTGATGGATGTGGAGATGACCTATGTGGGTGAGGAGATCATGTACGGCTACGTGGATGATCCCGGGGAAGTGTATGACAATATCTGCCAGGCGCTGCGTTCCGGTATGCAGGAAACCAGCGTTCGCTCCTATACATTGAAGATGGATCAGTATATGGTGAATCTGGCGTCAGTGGAGGAGATGGAGCAGCTGTTGCAGGCGGTGATCAGCAAGTACGACAGCGAGGGCAAGTTCGGTGTGGACATCGTGCAGGATGAGAATAGGCTGTTCAATGTGCTGACGATTGACACGGTGGACATGCAGAGGCAGTTGGAGGAACAGGAACTTCAGCAGCAGGAGCAGTTTCTCTATCCCGAGGGCGGTGTCCAGGCGCAGCTGACGGAATTGTTTGCCCAGGATGTGGAGAAGGAAGAAAAAGATTTTGAGGACTATGAGCTGGGCATCATGTCTATGGACTTTGCCGAGAAAGTGGAGATTGTGGAGGCCTATCTGCCGCAGAGCCAGCTGCAGCCTCTGGAAAAGGCCATAGAGGAGCTGACGGTAGAGCAGGAGACGGCGGGTATATATGTGGTGCAGGCAGGGGATACACTTTCGGAGATTTCTTTGAAAGTGAATATTCCCATGGAACAGATCGTGGCGATGAATGATGCGCTGGAGACGGTCAACACTACGATCAGGGTCGGGCAGGAGCTGATCATCACCGTGCCGGAGCCGAAAGTTTCCGTGGAACGCACCGAGGTCAACTATTATGAAGAGATTTATGACGCGCAGGTGATCTATATTGACAAAGACGAGTGGTTTACCACGCAGACCAATGTGGTACAGCAGCCACACGCCGGTTTTCGGAAAATTGTGGCACAAGAGAATTATTTGAATGATACCCTGACCGAGCGGGAGATACTAAAGGAAGAGGTACTCATGGAGGCCGTTCCCAAGATTGTGGAGCGGGGAACCAAGGTGCCGCCCACCTATATCAAACCTATCTCGGGAGGTCGTTCTTCCTCGGGATTTGGCAGACGCAGCGCGCCTACCAAGGGAGCCAGCACCTACCACAAGGGACAGGATTGGGCAACGGCTGTGGGCACCACCGTTGTAGCGTCCTGCGGAGGCCGGGTATCCAGAGCCGGATGGGGCAGCGGCTACGGCTATGTGGTATATATTGACCATGAAGACGGCAGACAGACAAGATATGCTCACCTCTCCAAGATCGTGGTGAAAGTAGGAGATTATGTAAAGCAGGGACAGAAGATCGCTCTCAGCGGTAATACCGGTATCTCCACAGGTCCGCACCTGCATTTTGAGATGCTGATAGGCGGAAAACAGGTGAACCCTCTCAAGTATCTCAAGTGACAAAGAACCCTGTTTCCCCCCCAAGGGAGCCGGGAAACAGGGGGAACGAACGTTCCGTTTTACAAACAGGAATTTTATGGTATAATAAGTTAATCTCCTTTTTGAGATTATGCAACCGACAAAATGCAGGTGCGCATCTGTGTTCCGGCAACTACATGCTGTGGGAAGACCGCTTTATTGAATCAGTTTCCGGGCTGTGATGTGACTGCTTATTTGGACTCAACGATAAATTAATTAGAAGGACATTGCAAAAAGCTGAATAGTAGTTTTTCAGATGTAAGACGTATTATTTGACTGTCACTGAATAATAGTGCACAGGCAGTATTTCCGTGGAAAACAACTTTTTTATATAAATCAGTATGAGGTAAACAAAATGGAACAATACGCAATTAAGGGCGGTAATCCATTGGTAGGTGAGGTAGAGATAGGGGGAGCCAAAAACGCGGCGCTTCCTATTCTTGCTGCGTCCGTAATGACTGATGAGACCGTTTATATAGACAACCTGCCGGACGTGCGGGATACAAATATACTGTTGAAAGCGATGCAGGGGATCGGGGTGCTGGAGAAACGCACCGGCAGGCACAGTGTAACGCTCAATGCCGCACAGATAAACAGTCTGGTGGTGGAGGACGATAATATCAAGAAAATACGGGCCTCCTATTATTTGATCGGCGCGATGCTGGGTAAGTACAAGCAGGCCGAGGTGGCGCTGCCCGGAGGATGCGATATCGGCTGCAGAGCCATCGACCAGCACATCAAGGGTTTTAAGGCGCTGGGAGCCGAGGTGTGGATTGAACATGGCCTTATCAAGACCAGAGCGGAAAAACTGGTGGGCAGTCATATTTATATGGACTGCGTCAGCGTGGGTGCCACGATCAATGTGATGATGGCGGCGGCCATGGCCGAAGGCCAGACGATCATAGAAAACGCGGCCAAGGAACCCCATGTGGTGGATCTGGCGAACTTTTTAAACAGCATGGGTGCAAAGATCAAGGGAGCAGGTACGGACGTGATCCGTATCAAGGGCGTAAACAAGCTCCGTGGCACGGAATATACGATCATTCCGGATCAGATTGAGGCGGGAACTTTCATGTTTGCCGCGGCGCTCACCAAAGGGGATATCACCGTGAAGAACGTGATTCCCAAGCATCTGGAATCCATCACCGCCAAGCTTTTGGAGATCGGTTGCGAGATCGAGGAATCCGACGACGCCATGAGGGTGGTATGCTCCAAACCGCTGAAACGTACCCATGTAAAAACCCTCCCTTACCCTGGTTTCCCTACGGATATGCAGCCCCAGATCACTGTGGCGCTGGGGTTGTCCACGGGTACCAGCATTGTGACGGATACTATTTTTGAGAATCGTTTTAAGTATGTGGATGAACTGACCCGAATGGGCGCGGACATCAAGGTGGAGGGAACCACTGCCATCATCAACGGAGTGGGACGCTACACGGGTGCCAGCCTGTCAGCGCCGGATCTGCGGGCCGGAGCCGCTCTGGTGGTTGCCGGTCTGGCCGCCGAAGGGATCACCATGGTGGATGAGATTCACTATATCGCCAGAGGTTACGAAGATTTCCATTTAAAGCTCCAGGGTCTGGGGGCGCAGATCGAGTTGGTAAATTCCGACAGGGATTTACAGAAATTTAAGATGAAAGTGGGTTGACAAACGTTCCCTAAGGGTGTATTGTGTCAATATAAAGAAATTAAATAGATTTTTCTCTTATTCAGAGTGGTGGAGATACATAGGATCTGTGAAGCCACGGCAACCCCGGCGACGGAAGGTGCCAACCTGAGCGAGTAGTACTTGAACAATAAGAGGATAAGAACCAGAAATTCGAGTCCGCTTTTTGTGAGCGGACTTTTTTTCTGGACATTTCGAAACTCTCTGTCCTGGTGACGGAGTTTCGCCCATCTCCAGTATCTGGAAATGGGGTTTTGCAATTACCAAGACTAAACAAAATAAGGAGGTTCATATGGAAAAACGTTTTTTTACTTCGGAATCTGTTACTGAGGGACATCCCGACAAGATCTGCGACGCGGTGTCCGATGCGGTGCTGGACGCTCTGATGGAGCAGGACCCCTACAGCCGTGTGGCATGTGAGACCTGTACCAACACCGGATTTGTGCTGGTGATGGGTGAGATCACCACCAAGGCGAATATCGACATTGTGGGTATTGTGCGCAAGACTGTGACGGAGATCGGCTATGACTCTTCGGAGAAGGGCTTTGACGGCAATACCTGCGCGGTGATGGTAGCTCTGGATAAGCAGTCTACCGATATTGCCATGGGTGTGGACAAGGCGCTGGAGGCCAAGACCCAGGGAGCCGAGACAGGGATGGACGATGCCCAGCTGGATGCCATCGGCGCGGGCGATCAGGGTATGATGTTCGGTTACGCTACCAACGAGACCCAGGAGTACATGCCCTATCCCATCTCTCTGGCCCACAAGCTGGCAAAGCAGCTGACAAAGGTGCGCAAGGACGGTACGCTGCCCTATCTGCGTCCCGACGGCAAGAGCCAGGTGTCTGTGGAATATGACGAAAGCGGCAAGCCTTTCCGCCTGGAGGCAGTGGTACTTTCCACACAGCATGACGAGAAGGTGACCCAGGAGCAGATCCATGCGGATATCAAAAAGTATGTGTTTGACCCGATCCTGCCGAAAGATATGATCGACGGAGACACCAAGTTCTTTATCAATCCCACCGGGCGCTTTGTCATCGGCGGTCCCAACGGTGACAGCGGTCTCACCGGACGTAAGATCATCGTGGATACATACGGCGGATATGCCCGTCACGGCGGCGGTGCCTTTTCCGGCAAGGACTGCACCAAGGTGGACAGGAGCGCGGCTTACGCGGCCAGATATGTGGCCAAGAATATTGTGGCGGCGGGGCTGGCCGACAGGTGTGAGATTCAGCTGTCCTATGCCATCGGCGTGGCACATCCCACTTCCGTTATGGTGGATACTTTCGGTACCGGAAAGATAGCTGATGAAAAGCTGGTGGAGATCATCCGGGAGAATTTTGATCTGCGTCCTGCGGGCATCATCAAAATGCTGGATCTGCGCAGACCTGTTTATCGCCAGACTGCCGCCTACGGGCATTTTGGACGGGATGACTTAAATCTTCCCTGGGAGCAGCTTGACAGAGTGGAAGTACTGAAGAAGTATCTGTAAGATGTTTATACACAAGATAGCTATACGGCGGAAACCTGGTTTTATGTGTTTCCGCCGTTATTTAATGCCACGTTAAAACTTCTCATAGAGGACAGATTGTTTGTCTGCCCCAATTCGTCTCACATTTGGATATAGTTTCCTTATAACCACATCATCCCGGAAAACGCGCCCCAAATTCGCAGGCGGATTGTCGCAGAGATCATTAAACCGGAAGATCCCCTTAGGCATTAGTCCAAGTTTCTGTATTGCCTGTGCATATAGTGCTCTGTGATTTGTCATAAATCATTCCTCCTCCCAGGCCATGGAAAGCAGGTTATGGAAATATGAATACGTGCTTGTACCCAGTCCCTATTAATGATAAAATGGGAAAAGGAAAAACAGGAAAAGGAGCACGCGACATGGCATTTGCGCATCTGCATGTCCACACGGAATATTCTCTGCTGGACGGTTCCAACAAGATCAAAGAGTATGTTAGACGGGTAAAAGAGCTGGGCATGGACAGCGCGGCCATCACCGATCACGGGGTTATGTACGGGGTGCTGGAGTTCTACCGGGAGGCCAGGGCTGCGGGGATCAATCCCGTCATCGGCTGCGAGGTATATGTGGCGCCGAACTCCCGTTTTGACAAGGAACTGACCGGCGGCGAGGACAGGTATTACCATCTGGTGCTGCTGGCGGAGAACAATACGGGCTACGCCAATCTGATGAAGATCGTCAGCAAGGGCTTCACCGAAGGATATTATTACAAGCCCAGAGTAGATATGGAAGTGCTGGAAAAATACCACGAGGGTTTGATCGCGCTGTCCGCCTGTCTGGCAGGGGAGGTGCAGCGCAACATCTCCAAGGGCCTGCTGGACGAGGCCAGAAAGAGCGCCCGAAAATACGAGGCATGTTTCGGGAAAGGCAACTATTTTCTGGAGATGCAGGACCACGGTATCCCCGAGCAGAGACGGGTAAACATGGAACTGATGAACATGAGCCGGGAGCTGGAGATTCCCCTGGTAGTCACCAACGACGTACACTATACCTATGAGACGGACGTGGAGGCTCACGATATCCTGCTGTGCCTGCAGACCGGCAAAAAACTGGCGGACGAGGACCGCATGCGCTATGAGGGCGGCCAGTATTTTGTCAAGAGCGAGGAGGAGATGAAGGGTCTGTTTCCCTATGCCTGGGAGGCGGTGGAGAACACCCAGCGGATCGCGGACAGATGCCATGTGGAGATCGAGTTCGGCGTGCGCAAACTCCCCCACTATCAGGTGCCGGAGGGGTATGACTCCTGGAGTTATCTGCAAAAACTGTGCGCCGACGGGCTGAAGGAGCGGTATGGGGACGGCTCCCTGCCTGCGGGAGACACGGGCATGACGCTGGGGGAACGCCTGGACTATGAGCTGGATGTGATCCATAGTATGGGATTTGTGGATTACTTTCTCATCGTGTGGGATTTTATACACTACGCGAAAAACAACGGCATCCCGGTGGGGCCGGGAAGAGGCAGCGCAGCGGGCAGCATCGTATCCTATTGTCTGAAGATCACCGATATAGACCCCATCCGGTACAGCCTGCTGTTTGAGCGTTTTCTCAATCCGGAGCGGGTTTCCATGCCGGATATCGACATTGATTTCTGCCCTAACAGAAGACAGGAAGTCATAGATTATGTGAGCAATAAATACGGGCCCGAAAAAGTGGTCCAGATCGTGACCTTCGGCACTCTGGGAGCCAAGGGAGTGATCCGGGACGTGGGGCGGGTCATGGATCTGCCCTACGCCTATGTGGACGGTATCGCGAAACTTGTGCCGGGGGATCTGAATATCACGCTGGAACAGGCTCTGGAAAAGAACCCTGAGCTGGGCAAACTGTACCGGGAGGACGAGCAGGTACACAGGCTGATCGATATGTGTAAGCGTCTGGAAGGTCTGCCCCGCAACACCGGCATGCACGCCGCCGGGGTGGTGATCTGTCCCCAGGCGGCAGACCAGTTCGTGCCTCTGACCAGAGGGGGGGACGGCTCTGTCACCACCCAGTATACCAAGGACCCTTTGGAAGAACTGGGACTGTTAAAAATGGACTTTCTGGGACTGCGCAATCTCACCGTGATACGGGACGCGGTGCGTTTTGTGGAGCAGACCAGAGGCGTCAAACTGGATATAGACCATATTGACTATAACGATCCCAAGGTGCTGGCCTATATCGGAACAGGCCGGACGGAAGGCATCTTCCAGCTGGAGAGCGGCGGCATGAAAAGTTTCATGAAAGAACTGCGCCCCCAGAGCTTTGAGGATATCGTGGCCGGCATCTCCCTTTACCGTCCCGGCCCCATGGATTTTATTCCCAAATATATTAAAGGAAAGAACAGTACCGGAGAGACCAGCTATTCCTGCCCCCAACTGGAGCCGATACTGAAAAATACTTACGGCTGTATGGTCTATCAGGAACAGGTCATGCAGATCGTGCGGGACCTGGGGGGCTATACCATGGGACGCAGCGACCTGGTGCGCCGCGCCATGAGCAAGAAAAAGCATTCCGTCATGGAAAAGGAGCGGGTCAATTTCGTGTACGGCAACGCCGAAGAGGGGGTGCCGGGCTGCATTTCCAAAGGTATAGATGAGAAGACGGCCAATCGGATCTTTGACGAGATGATGGATTTTGCCAACTATGCCTTTAACAAATCCCATGCAGCCTGCTATGCCGTGGTGACGCTGCAGACTGCCTGGCTGAAATATTATTATCCCGTGGAGTTTATGGCGGCGCTGCTCACTTCCGTTATCGACAATCCGGGTAAGGTGTCCGAGTACATCCTGTGCAGCCGCAGCATGGGCATCAAGATACTGCCTCCGGACATCAATCAGGGCGAGGCCGGATTTTCCGTGGATGAGGGCAATATCCGCTATGCCCTCACCGCCATCAAGGGAGTGGGACGTCCGGTGATAGAGGCCATCGTGGAGGAGAGACGTCAGAGGGGTCCTTATACCAATCTGAAGGATTTTATCACCAGAGTGGCGGACCGGGATGTGAACAAGCGTGCCATCGAGAATTTCATCAAGGCGGGGGCCATGGACAGCCTGGGGGGAACCCGCAAGCAGTGCATGAGCGTGTATGTGCAGATACTGGATCGTATCGTGAAGGATAAAAAGAACAATCTGGCGGGACAGCTGACGCTCTTTGACATAGCCGCCGAGGAGGACAAGGAGGAATACGATATCCGCCTGCCGGATGTGGGAGAGTATACCCGGGAAATGATGCTGGCCTTTGAAAAAGAAGTACTGGGCATCTATGTAAGCGGTCATCCGCTGGAGGAATATCAGGAGCTTTTGCAGAAGTTCGCCACTTCCCGCAGCAGCGATTTTATGTTGGACGAGGAAACGGGCCAGGTGGCGGTGACGGACAGGGCACCGGCGGTATTGGGCGGTATGATCGCGGAGAAAACCATCAAATATACCCGCAACAATCAGGTCATGGCCTTTGTGAGTTTAGAGGACCTGGTGGGCAGTGTGGAAGTGGTTATTTTCCCCAGGGATTACGAGCAGTACTCCGCGCTGCTGGCCGAGGACGCCAAGCTTTTTATCAGAGGGCGCGTCTCCGTGGAGGAAGATAAGGACGCCAAACTGATCTGTGAACAGATCGCTACTTTTGACCAGGCGGCCGACGGCGGTCCGCTGTTTCCGGGAAAGGGAGGCCGCGGCTCCCGGAACGGAGGGGGCGCCTGGGCCCCGCAGCAGCGCAGACAATCCGAACAGGGGGCGGTCCCCCAGCCCCGGCAGGACAAACGCGGGGAGGGTATCAGCAGCGTGCCGGAGGGTCTATGGGTACAGTTTCCCACCGTGGAGGATTACCGGAAGGCGGAACAACGGCTGCTCGAGGCCACCGCGGACTCGGACGGTCAGGATCATCTGGTGATCTTTATCAAGAATCCCAAATCCGTGAAGATCCTGCCCGACAATCGCAATGTGCGCGGAGACCAGGAACTGAAACGGCGTCTGGCAGCTATTTTCGGGGAAGAAAATGTTAAAATTGTAACAAAACCTATTGAAAACCGAAAAGAAATGCATTAGAATAAGGTGAACTCTAAATAGGAGGAAATGCATTATGGAGAAAGAATTAAAAACAATCGGCGTGTTGACCAGCGGCGGCGACGCTCCCGGAATGAATGCGGCCATCCGTGCGGTGACGCGTACAGCCATAGCCAGAGGTCTTAAGGTAAAAGGAATCAAGAAGGGCTACAACGGCCTGTTAAACGAAGAGATCATAGATATGCGTCCCAAGGATGTGTCCGATATCATCCAGAGGGGAGGCACCATACTGGGCACTGCCCGCTGCATGGAGTTCAAGACCACGGAGGGACAGCAGAAGGGTGCGGAGATATGCAGAAAGCATGGCATTGACGGCATCGTAGTCATCGGCGGAGACGGTTCTTACCGGGGCGCGCAGAAGCTGGCCCGGCTGGGGATCAACACGGTAGGGCTGCCCGGCACCATCGATCTGGACATATCCTGTACCGATTATACCATCGGCTTTGATACGGCAATAAACACTGCCATGCAGGCTATTGATAAGGTAAAGGACACTTCCTCCTCCCATGAGCGTTGCAGTATCATCGAAGTTATGGGCCGCAACGCCGGTTACATCGCTCTGTGGTGCGGCATCGCCAATGGTGCCGAGGATATTTTGCTGCCGGAGAAATATGACTACAACGAGCAGGCCATTATCAACAACATTATTGACAGCCGCAAAAAGGGCAAGAGTCATCATCTGATCATCAATGCGGAGGGCATCGGGCATTCCGTTTCCATGGCCAGACGTATCGAGGCGGCCACCGGCATTGAAACCCGCGCCACTATTTTGGGCTACATGCAGCGAGGGGGTAATCCCACCTGTAAAGACCGCTATTATGCATCTATTATGGGTGCATATGCGGTGGATATCCTGCTACAGGGTAAGACCAACAGGGTTGTGGGCTATCGCCACGGCGAGTTTGTGGATTTTGATATCGAGGAAGCATTGAATATGCAGAAAAGCATTGACCCCTACCAGCTTGAGGTGTCAAGGATTCTGTCTATTTAAGAGTATAGAGATGGCAGACAGCTGTTATACCGCCGCAGAGGCTGTGTATAACAGCTGTTTTGTTACTTTGGCGGGCAGGGGGTGAGATGATGATCACGAGCACATCCAATCAGAAGGTAAAACAGATCGCGCAGTGGCAGACCAAGGCGAAACAGCGCAGGCAGGACGATGTCTTTCTGGCGGAGGGACTGAAAATGTATGAGGAGGCTCCCCTGGAGCTGATCCGGGAAGTGTACTTGACAGAGAGTCTGCTGAAACAGCTGGAAAGCCGTAAAACAGCGGATGACAGGACATATGATAAAGCGTGGCATATAGAGGAAAAGCTGAAACGCACCGGCTACGAGACGGTTGCGGAGGAGGTCTTTCGCCGTATGTCCGACACCCAGACACCCCAGGGGATACTCACTGTGCTGCGCAGGCCCGTCTATGAAACCGGGCAGCTTTTGCGGGGAGACAAAACGCTGCTTTTGCTGCTGGAGGATATTCAGGACCCGGGCAATCTGGGTACCATGCTGCGCACCGGAGAAGGGGCTGGGATAACAGGTGTTATCATGTCTTCTCAAACAGTGGACATCTATAATCCCAAGACCATCCGGGCCACTATGGGCTCCATATACCGGGTTCCTTTTCTGTATGTGGAGGATATGGGGGAGGCGGTGAGGACATTGCAGAAAAACAGTGTCCGTGTCTACGCGGCGCATCTGCGGGGGGAGACATATTACAGCAGTCTTTCGTTCCGGGAGGGCACGGCTTTTCTGATCGGCAATGAGGGCAAGGGTCTTCGCCGGGAGACGGCGGAGCTGGCGGATTCCTATCTGAAGATACCCATGGAGGGGCAGGTGGAGTCTCTGAATGCAGCCATTGCGGCCTCTCTGTTGGTATACGAGGCACATAGGCAGAGACATGGACAATGAAAAGGAGAAGATAATATGCAGACGGATAAAAAGATCGGTTTTATCGGATTGGGTAATATGGCGGCGGCTATGATCGGCGGTATGCTGCAAAAAGGGGTGGCCCGACCGGAAAATATCATTGGCTCTGCCCGCACCGCGGCTACTTGCCGGAGGGTGGCGGAGCAGTATGGCATTGTCACGTATTCTTCCAATATGGAGGTAGCACAGCAGGCGGAAATCCTGTTTCTCGCGGTGAAACCGCAGTTTTTCCCGGAGGTGATCGGGGAGATCAGGGACTGTGTGGGCTCCCAGACCGTGATCGTCAGTATTGCGGCGGGGAAGACTCTGGAGGAGATGGGCGGACTGTTTGGAGGAGAGCGGAAACTGGTGCGCTGTATGCCCAACACGCCTGCGCTGGTGCTGGAGGGATGTACCGGTGTGTGCCCGGGCGATGGGGTGAGCGGGGAGGAGCTGGAGGAGGTCTTGACGCTGTTGCGCAGCTTTGGCGTGGCCCAGCAGGTGCCGGAACATCTGATGGACGCGGTGGTAGGGGTCAGCGGCAGTTCCCCCGCCTATGTGTTTATGTTTTTGGAGGCCATGGCCGATCAGGCGGTGGCGGCGGGTATGCCCAGAAAACAGGCGTATACTTTTGCGGCCCAGGCCGTAATGGGCAGCGCCAAGCTGATGCTGGAGACGGGCAAACACCCGGGAGAGCTGAAAGATATGGTATGTTCTCCTGGGGGCACTACCATTCAGGCAGTGCGTGTTTTAGAGGAAAAAGGCCTGCGGGCGGCGGTGATGGACGCCATGGAGGCATGCATGGAGAAATCCAGAAATATGTGAGGGGTTGACAAAACCATCCGCATCTGTTATCATGTGCCTTGTAACAAAATTAACAATATTGTAATAATTTAGTTAATAAGTGGGAAAAATTATTACAAAATTTGTTGGAGGTAAAGGAAATGGCAAAAGGCAAAAGGCTGTCTGTCATCCTTGCCGGAGTGCTGTTATTTGGCACGCTGGCAGGTAGCGCGGACATGACCGTAGAAGCTGGCGGCAATTCAGATTACCTGAATTTGATGAGCGGGGGTATGGCGGCACTGCTGGATTCCGACACAGAGAATGCGGAAGAGCTGATCAGCACCACGCAAAAGAGCCTCGACCTGAAAGCGGCGCAGGAAGAGGAACAGTGTACATTGGTGATGGCCAATGTGCGCAATGCTCTGAATGTCAGGGCAGATGCCAGCGAAGATGCGGAAAAGGTAGGAATGATATACAAAGACTGCGGAGGCACTATTTTAGAGCGGTCAAACGGCTGGACAAAGATTCAGTCCGGCGAGCTGGTCGGATGGGCCAAGGACGATTATCTGCTGTTCGACGAGGAGGCCAAAGAACTGGCGGCCAGCGTAGGCATCACCACGGCAACCGTGGATGCCGAGATGCTGAAGGTTCGCACGGAGCCGGATAAGAACGCGGATTTTTACGGAGTCCTGGCCAAAGATGAGATCGTGGAAGTTATGGAAAGCGAGGAAGAGGACTGGGTACTCATCAATTATGAGGGGGAAGACGGTTATGTGTCCTCCGAGTTTGTCACCATCGACTTCAAGATAGACTATGGCGAGACCATGGAGGAGATCAAGGAGCGCGAGGAGGCCGAACGTGAGGCGAAACGCCATAAGAATTACGGCGAGTACACCACGGACGCGGACACCACGCTGCTGTTGGCGGCGCTGATCCAGTGCGAGGCCGGCGGCGAGAGCTACGAGGGCCAGCTGGCGGTGGGCGCGGTGGTCATGAACCGCGTAAGGAGCGGGGCATACCCCAACACCATCCACGGCGTCATCTATGCGTCGGGCCAGTTTACTCCGGCACAGAGCGGCAAGGTGAACAGAGTGTATGAGTCGGGTAAGATCAAGGAGAGCTGTATTCAGGCGGCGCAGGAGGCTCTGTCCGGCGTGTCCAATGTGGGTGACCTTACTCACTTCCGCCGAAACAACGGCCGTGAAGGTCTGGTGATCGGCAACCATGTATTTTATTAATGATTTTTTCTGCGGGCAATGAGTTTGTGTGCCGTGCCCGGATGAGTATTTGGCTATATGTCGCGAAAAGCACGATGGATTCGTCTATCGTGCTTTTTTTCCAGTATAAAAAGATTGCGCGTCGGGCCGGAGTGTAGTATATTAGTTATAACCTCAAATTGTTGGGGAAGGAGCAAACAAAGGAGGATGCGTATGGGAGAGGTTATTTTCTGGCTGGTCCTGCTGATCGTCTGTATCGGTGTGGAAGTGGCGACCATGGGCCTGACGACTATCTGGTTTGCGGGCGGCGCGCTGGTAGCCATATTCCTGGCAGTGATAGGGGCGCCGATCTGGTTGCAGGCAACGGTCTTTATCGTGGTGTCTCTGGTACTGCTTTTCTTTACCAGGCCCGTTGCCGTAAAATATTTCAACAAGGACCGGGTGAAGACCAATGTGGAGAGCATGGTGGGGCGTCAGGCCATCGTGGTCAGTGAGATCGATAACCTGCAGGGCATTGGGCAGGTGACGGTGGGCGGCCAGGAATGGAGCGCCAGGAGCGCGGAGGAAAATGTAAAAATTGCCGTGGGGGCGGTTGTCATGGTGGTGGCTATCAACGGAGTGAAGTTGATCGTCCGGGATATATCCAGTGAACAGCTGCTGCATAAAACCTCACAGGCTGATGCCAAATAGGCAGAAGGAGGAAGGAAATGGAAATTTTGGGTATTGTTTTAGTGGCACTGGTGATTTTGGTCTTATGCATTTTTGTATCCTGCATTAAGATCGTACCCCAGGCACAGGCTTTTGTCATGGAGCGTCTGGGCGCTTATCAGGGGACATGGTCGGTAGGCTTTCATGTTAAGATGCCTTTTCTGGACCGTGTTGCCAGGAGAGTGAATCTGAAGGAGCAGGTGGCTGATTTCCCGCCCCAGCCCGTGATCACCAAGGACAATGTAACCATGAGGATCGATACCGTGGTATTCTATCAGATCACTGATCCCAAGCTGTTTACCTATGGCGTGGAGAATCCGATGATGGCTATTGAGAATCTGACGGCTACCACACTGCGTAATATCATCGGCGATCTGGAGTTGGATCAGACGCTGACCAGCCGCGAGACTATCAACACCAAGATGCGCGCGGCGCTGGATATCGCTACCGACCCCTGGGGTATCAAGGTAAACCGTGTGGAGCTTAAAAATATCATTCCACCCGCTGAGATCCAGAATGCCATGGAGAAACAGATGAAGGCGGAGCGTGAGAGACGTGAGGCCGTTACCCGGGCTGAGGGTGAAAAGAAGGCTAACATTCTGGAGGCGGAAGGTGCCAAGGAGTCCGCTATTCTGCGGGCTGAGGCGGATAAGCAGTCCGCGATCCTGAGAGCGGAGGCTCAGAAGGAGAAGATGATCCGCGAGGCGGAAGGTGAGGCGGAGGCCATCTTGAAGGTGCAGCAGGCCAATGCGGAAGGTATCCGTCTGCTTAAAGAGGCGGGAGCTGATGAGGCTGTGCTGAAGATTAAGAGTCTGGAGGCGTTCGAGAGAGTGGCGGACGGTAAGGCGACGACGATTCTGCTGCCTGCTGAGCTGCAGGGGATCGCGAGTATGGCTACGGCTTTTAAGACGGCTAGTCAGGGGCCGGTTGAGGGAAAGTGATTTCGGCTGGATTAGTTGATAGGGAGAGTTTGGGGAGCGGGCTGGATAGGGCTGGCTCCCCCCTTTTTTTGGAGGCGGAGGGGGACGGGCGGGGCCGGGGGGCGTATGGGGGCTGCACGGCGCGGCTCGCTCGGGGGATTTTACTAAGGGAGCAGGGGGAGGTTGCGGCGTGGGCCGGGGCGGCGATAACGCGCATCCGTGCGCGGTATCGCCTAAAATGGCCATCCGTGGCCATTTTACCCTGGGGGACGGTCTGCTCCCTAAGTAAAATCAACCCTCGCTCACAGCGCCGTGCAGCCCCCATACGCCCCCGGCCCCGCCCTGTTTTCTGCTCGGTCGTTTTTGTCTCTCCTCGTTCTGGTGTTTGTTGGATTGAACTCGTTTTGTATATTCTGTTTTCTGTTGGCTGGCGCTTGTCATGGTTGTCTTGTTTCCTGCCCAATTGTTTATGTCTCGGCTCGCCTTGATTGTCGGATTGAATCGTTCCTGTCTCTCCTGGTTCTGATGCTTGTCAGATTGAACTCCTCTTGTATGCTCTGTATCCTGTTGACTGGCGCTCGCTTTGTTCGCCTTGTTTCCTGCCCAATTGTTCATGTCTCGGCTCGCCCTGATTGTCGGATTGATCCCGTCTCGTATGTTCTGTTTTCTGTCCGCTGGTGTTTGGCTCGTCTGTTTTGCTGCTTGCCCTTTTGCCCTGTCTGGCTGTTTGAATGTCTGATTGTCCTTGTTTCGCCTTGTACTGTAGCCGCTGAGTTGAGTTGTCCTTCTTAGTGGTAAATGTTTTAAAGGATGTCGCTAAAATAAACTGGCGGTAGGCGTACCGGTAGTTGTCGATTGTGGGACAGAACTCTTGAAAAAGTGCTGGAAATGCAGTATAGTAGTTCATATCTAAAAGAAAACATGGCATGGATATGCGGAAAGAGGATGAGATGGATTTGCAGGGACGGGATTTTTTGAAACTGTTGGATTTTAGCGGGGAGGAGATCATGTATCTGCTGGATCTGGCGGCGGAGCTTAAGGAGAAAAAAAAGAAGGGGATACCTGTGGATACGCTGCGGGGTAAGAATGTGGCGCTGATCTTTGAGAAGACCAGCACCAGGACCCGGTGCGCTTTTGAGGTGGCCGCTCATGACCTGGGGATGGGGAGTACTTATCTGGACCCCAGCAGCTCCCAGATCGGTAAGAAGGAGAGTATCGCGGATACGGCCAAGGTGCTGGCCGGGATGTTTGAAGGAATTGAATACCGGGGGTATGGGCAGGATATTGTGGAGGAACTTGCCAAGTATTCCAAGGTTCCGGTGTGGAACGGTCTGACCAATGAGTTTCATCCTACACAGATGCTGGCGGATGCTTTGACTATACGGGAGCATTTCGGATATCTGAAGGGGATAAAGCTTACTTATATGGGGGATGCCCGGTACAATACAGGTAATTCGCTGATGGTTCTGTGCGCCAAGCTGGGGATGCATTTTACGGCATGCACCAGCGCCAAGTATTTTCCAGACGGGGAGCTGGTGAAACTGTGTGGGGAGTTGGCGGCGTTAAGCGGCGGCAGTATTACTCTCACCGAGGATGTGGAGGTCGGAACCAAGGGCGCGGATGTGATCAGCACCGATGTGTGGGTGTCCATGGGCGAGCCGGATGAGATCTGGGCGGAGCGTATCGCAGATCTGAAGGAGTATCAGGTGAATAAAAGGGTTATGGACAATGCGGGTCCCCAGGCCGTTTTCATGCACTGTCTTCCTGCGTTCCACGATCTGAAGACCAAGATCGGCGCAGAGGTGGGGAAGAAGTTCGGTATCACAGAGATGGAGGTTACGGACGAGGTGTTTTCCTCCGGTCAGTCTCTGGTGTTTGAGGAGGCCGAGAACCGTATGCATACCATCAAGGCGGTGATGGCGGCCACGTTGGGCTGGGACCACGGGACAAGCGGTAGATGAAGGCGGAGATACTGGCTCTGTTGCGGGAGAGCGGAGATTTTATATCGGGGCAGGAGTTGTGCAGCCGTTTCGGCGTGACCCGGGCCGCTGTGTGGAAGGCTATAGGGCAATTGAAAAAAGAGGGGTATGAGATCGAGGCGGTGCAGAATCGGGGCTATAAGCTGGCGGCAGCGGAGGTCTATGGGGAAAATGAGCTGCGCAGCCGTATTCATACCCTATGGGCAGGGTCGGAGCTGCATTTTCACCGGATAACCGGTTCTACCAATCTGTTGGCGAAACAGGCGGGGGAGGAGGGCGCGCCCCACGGCTCGCTGTTTGTGGCGGATGAGCAGACCGCCGGACGGGGCAGACGGGGCAGGAGTTGGCAGTCGCCTCCGGGAGCCAATATCTATTTTACTATATTGCTGCGCCCTGAGCTTGCGCCGGATCAGGCGTCCATGCTGACATTGGTGATGGCTCACAGCGTGGCGGACGCCATAGGGCGGTATACCGGTCTGGAGTCGGAGATCAAATGGCCCAATGATGTGCTGCTGGATGATAAAAAGATCTGCGGTATTTTGACGGAGATGAGCCTGGAGCGGGAATTTATTCACTATGTGGTCTGCGGCGTGGGGATCAATGTGGCCGATCAGGACTTTCCGGAGGGTGTCAGGGAGCATGCCACCGCTGTGGAGTCTGTCTGGGGAAGGCGGGTTTCCAAGGGGGAGCTGTTACAGTATGTGATGGAGGCATTTGAGAGGGACTATGACGCCTTTGTAGCGGCGGGAGATCTGACACCGCTGCTGGAGAGTTATAACGGGCGGCTGGTGAATCTGGGCCGCAGGGTGCGGGTGCTGGACCCCAAAGGAGAATGGGAGGGCACGGCCCTGGGCATCAATGCCCGGGGAGAACTGTTGGTGGAGGATGAGTCGGGCGCTGTGGCGGCTGTGTTCGCAGGAGAGGTGTCCGTTCGGGGGATTTATGGATATGTGTAGGAAATGAAGGGCGGACAAGGTGCGTCCGATATGGATTTTTTGAGGGAAGAGTGCCGCGAATAGGGACGCGTCGAATTTGATGAGGGCAAAATGCCGCGAACAGGGATGCATCGGATTGTTGCAGACAGGGTTATAGCGGATTTGAGGGCAGCAGGTACACCGGAGCTGTTGAATATGGTAATGAGGGATATGCGGGGAAAGAGTGGGATGGAACAGGAGAGAGTGGTGCTCTGCGGCGCCAATGCCTATGAGCAAAAATATTATTTTAATCAGACATTTAAGGGGATACCTCAGTCTATCCAGGAGGAGTTGCACATTATATGCGTGCTGTTCACCGAGGAGGTAGGAGGGGTGTTTACGATAGTCTTTGAGCCGGACGGCTCCGTGTCTCTGGAGACCGATGCGGAGGAGGACGATATCTATTACGATGAGATCGGCAGCGGACTGCTGGTGTCGGAAATCCGCAGAAAACGGCAGGAACTGCTGGAATCTTTGAGTCTGTATTACAGGGTATTTGTGCTGAAGGAACCCTTGTGTGAGGAGAACCTTTGACCGTTTAGGGCGGAGGCCGTTCGGCAGAGGAGTTCCGGCCCGACAGAGGGTGGTGTGGGGAGTAACAGGGAGGGCAGATATGATCTTAGTTGTGGATGTGGGCAATACCAATATAACCTGCGGAGTGTACGAAGACCGGGAGATGAAAGCCACTTTCCGGTTGACCACCAAGACCCCCAGGACTTCGGACGAATACGGGGTGATGCTGTGCCAGCTATTGGCGGCCAGAGACGTCAAACCCCAGGCCGTCGAGGGTGCGGTGGTGGCCAGCGTGGTGCCGGACGTAATGCACTCTCTGATGGGAGGGATCACCCGCTATGTGACTGCCCAGGTGCTGACCGTAGGTCCGGGGACCAGGACGGGAATCAAAATCACCACGGAGGACCCCAGAACCATCGGCGCGGACAGGATCGTGGACGCGGTGGCGGCCTATGAGAAGTACGGCGGTCCTGCTCTGGTTATAGATTTTAATACGGCTACCACGTACGACTATGTGACCGAACAGGGACATTTTGCCGCCGGGATCACCGCTCCCGGTATCCGCATCAGCTCTGAGGCTCTGTGGAAGGAGACGGCGAAACTGCCCAATATCGAGATCAAAAAGCCCAAGACTATTCTGGCCCAGGAAACTATCAGCAGTATGCAGGCGGGGCTGGTGTACGGGCAGATCGGCCAGACGGAATATATTATAGGCAAGGTGAAGGAGGAGACCGGCATTCCGGATATGAAGGTAATCGCAACCGGGGGGCTGGGAAGGCTGATCGCTGAGGAGACGGACGCCATAGATTTCTACGACCCCTATCTGACGCTGGACGGCTTGCGGATAATATATGACAAAAACAGAAACAGATAAATGAGGTTTGGTATAAAATGAGCACGTTACGAATAGGGAATGTGACTTTGAAGAACAATGTAATACTGGCTCCCATGGCAGGCGTTACCGACCTGCCATTTCGCATATTGTGCAGGGAACAGGGAGCGGGGATGGTCTGTATGGAGATGGTCAGTGCCAAGGCTATCTATTACGGGAACAAAAATACGGAGCAGCTGCTGGAGATCCATCCGCAGGAAATGCCTGCGTCCTTGCAGCTTTTCGGCTCTGCCCCGGATATCATCGGCGAGATGGCAAAGCGGATCGAGGAGCGGCCCTTTGCCGTTTTAGACCTGAATATGGGCTGTCCTGTCCCCAAGATTGTGAACAACGGCGAGGGCTCGGCGCTGATGAAAGACCCCAAGCTGGTGGAGGAGATTCTGACCAGACTGGTGAAAGCGGTTAAAAAGCCGGTGACGGTCAAGATACGAAAGGGTTTTGACGAAGAGCATGTAAACGCGGTGGAGATCGCCCGGATCGCGGAGGGATGCGGCGTGGCGGCAGTGGCGGTACACGGGCGCACCAGAGCCCAATATTACAGCGGCAAGGCGGACTGGGATATCATCGCGGCGGTAAAGGACGCCGTCAAGATTCCGGTGATCGGCAACGGGGATGTGACAAGCGCCCGGTCGGCGGAGGCGATGCTGCGGTACACCGGCTGCGACGGGGTGATGATCGGCAGGGCTGCCCAGGGCAATCCCTGGATATTCCGGGAGGTGACGGAGTATCTGGAGACAGGCGCTGCCGTGCCCAGGCCAAAGCCGGAGGAGGTCAAGGAGCTGGTGGAGCGGCATGCGGCGCTACAGCTAAAGTACAAGGGCGAATACACGGCGGTGCGGGAGATGCGCAAGCACCTGGCCTGGTATACCGCGGGCTATCCCCACTCCGCGCGTTTCCGGCAGACCATCAATACCATGGAGACTATGGAGGAGCTGCTAACGGGGGTGGAAGAGATCTTCGGGGATGCATATTTTCACGGATAACCACATAGATTAGTCATTGAAAAATCCCGGACGGGTGTGAAAAAGTGGAACATGTAGTATATCTGGCGGTTAAAAAGGCGAGTAAGGGAAAACGGGAGCCGGTGGCTATGGAGTGTGTACGGTTGGATCAGACCACTGTGAGCCGTGTGACGCTGCTGGAGCCTTATCTGGAGGCATGGCGGCACCCTTCCCATGTGTGCGGCGTGATATGGGACAAGATCAAGGAGCGCTGCGGCGAGAATGCGGGTCTGCGGGAGCAGCACAGGCAATTTCCGGACTATCAGGTTTGGGACAGGAGCTTTCAGGGCTATCTGCAAAGGCGCGAACTGACCGGGGAATGGATGCGTGTGTGGCGGGTCCCCATGTTTGAGCAGTATGGCGGCCAAGAGCAGTTGAAGACGATGATGAACCATGTGGAGGGCTGGCGGGAGCTGTCCCAGGTGCTGGTGTTGGGCTATGCCCCGGATATGGAGGAGTGGCTGCCCCGGCTGGTGCGGCGGGTCAGAGGGATTGATTTTTATATGGATTATGAACCCAGGGACATGGACGAGACGCAGGAACGGATAGATGAGGAATATGGGCTTGTGACCCAGTGGCGCGTACTGCCGGGCGAGTCCTATCAAGGGCTGAGCCAGTACCTGCACGGCTATGGCGTTCCCTGCCTGGTGCTGGATTTTACCGACAGGACGAACATTCCGGTGACAGGGCTAAAGCCCGGCAGTATGTGGTGGGATATGGGGGCGAAGGAGGAGAAGAGGCATCTGCTGGAGGACCGGCCGCTGGGCGTACGGTATGTCTCTCTGCGGACTCTGTGGAGAGATTTGGTGTAAGAAGAACATCTGATTGCCCACAGCAAGGGTAGTTCCGAATGTCCGCGTGCATTCTTTGATGTAGGGGCGCTATGTTTGGTCTATGCGGAGAAGAGTTTCCGGTATCGGTGAAAGTATATTTGCGGTAAACCGGGACTGTATTTTGGGCAGAATGCGGCCGGATGGTCTTTATAAACCGGAAAACGCGGAAAATCGGCCCGGAAACCGAGCAGGGCTTTATAGCAAGTGGTACTTGACACCCTATGGAAAATTAAGTATAATCGGGGTGCTGTTTAGGAATATTGGGTGTTACTATAAATATATAAAGAAGGAAGGGTATTGTAAAATGCAGGAAAAGAAAAACATTCTGACCTATGAGGGTCTGAAAAAGTACGAGGAAGAGCTTCACGAGCTGAAAGTGGTCAAACGTCAGGAAGTGGCGCAGAAGATCAAGGAGGCCAGAGAGCAGGGGGATCTGTCCGAGAACGCCGAGTACGACGCTGCCAAGGACGAGCAGAGAGACATTGAGGCCCGTATCGAGGAGTTGGAGAAGATACTGAAAAACGCGGAGGTTGTGGTAGAGGAAGAGGTGGATCTGGATAAGATCAGCATCGGCTGCCGGGTTAAGCTGCTGGACATCGAATTCAGCGAGGAATTGGAGTACAAGATCGTGGGTTCCACAGAGGCCAACAGCCTGAAGGGAAAGATCTCCAACGAGAGTCCTGTGGGCAAGGCGCTGCTGGGCAAAAAGATCGGCGACACCGTGGAAGTGGAGACTCAGGCGGGGGTATATTCCTACAAGGTACTGGAAATCCAGCGGAGCAACTAAAGGACAGCGAAAGCATACGGAACTATAAAATAGGAGAAAAAAAGTGGCAGGAGAACAGAACAATCAAGGCAATCAGGAACAGCAGCAGGATATCGGTCAGCTGCTGAAAGTTAGAAGGGAAAAGCTGGCCAATCTCCAGCAGGCGGGCAAGGACCCTTTTCAGATCACAAAGTATGATGTGACCCATCACAGTGTGGATATCAAGAACGGTTATGAGCAGCTCAAGGGTAACACCGTGCGCATCGCGGGGCGCATTATGTCCAAGCGTATTATGGGAAAAGCGTCTTTTTGCAATATTCAGGACCTGCCCGGCAACATCCAGTGCTATGTGGCAAGGGACAGCATCGGTGAGGAACCTTACGCGGATTTCAAGAAATATGACGTGGGCGATATCGTGGGTATCGAGGGGGAGGTCTTCACCACCAAAACGGGAGAGATCTCCGTACATGCATCCGGCGTGACGCTGCTGACCAAGAGTCTGCAGATTCTGCCGGAAAAATATCACGGACTCACCAACACGGATATCCGTTACCGCCAGAGATATACGGATCTGATCATGAACGCCGAGGTAAAGGATACCTTTATCAAGCGTTTCCGGATCATAAAGGAGATCCGCAATTTCCTGGACGGCAGAGGGTTTATGGAGGTGGAGACTCCCATGCTGGTGTCCAATGCGGGCGGCGCGGCTGCCCGGCCCTTTGAGACCCATTACAACGCGCTGGACGAGGATGTAAAGCTGCGTATCTCGCTGGAACTGTATTTAAAGCGTCTGATCGTGGGCGGTATGGAGAAGGTCTATGAGATCGGCAGAGTGTTCCGCAACGAGGGCGTGGACACCCGGCACAATCCGGAGTTTACTCTGATGGAGCTGTATCAGGCCTACACCGACTATGAGGGCATGATGGAGCTGACAGAGAGTATGTTCCGCTATCTGGCCCAGACCGTGTGCGGCAGCACCACTATCACTTACAACGGTATGGAGATAGATTTTGGCAAGCCCTTTGAGCGTATCACCATGAATGACTGCATCAAGAAGTACGCGGGGGTGGACTTTGACACGGTGAATGGCGACCAGGAGGCCAAGGCACTGGCGGATCAGCACCATATCGAGTATGAGGCCCGTCACACCAAGGGGGATATCATCAATCTGTTCTTTGAGGAGTACTGTGAGAAGAATCTGGTACAGCCCACTTTTGTGATGGATCACCCGCTGGCGATCTCCCCGCTTACCAAGAAAAAGCCGGATGACCCGGAGAAGGTTGAGCGCTTTGAGCTGTTTATCAACACTTGGGAGATGTGCAACGCCTATTCCGAGCTGAACGACCCCCTCGACCAGAGGGAGCGTTTCGCGGCCCAGGACGCCGCTTTTGCCGCCGGGGACGAGGAGGCCAACCACACGGACGAGGACTTCCTGAACGCTCTGGAGATCGGTATGCCTCCCACCGGAGGTATCGGCTACGGCATCGACCGGCTGGTGATGCTGCTCACTGACAGCCCGGCGATCCGGGATGTGCTGCTGTTCCCAACGATGAAGAGCCTGAGTTAATGAAAACCCAGTGATACCAAGGTGTAGCAGGTTCGTTCAAAGCCTCCGGTCATGCATTAGTATTGTAATAATTTAAACAGGATGTAGCGTATTATACTGTTATGTGCCATTCTCATAGGAATCAAGATATTTGTTTCTGGCAGACGATACAGATCAGTATGGCAAGACTAAGGACACTTTCTAAGAAAGAAATTTCAAAGAAGGTGTCTTTTTTGTCTTTGTTGTGGTGAATTTTCAGCAAGGAGGACAAAGCGGTGCCAAAATCCGCGACAGTAAAAATGGCTATACGCATAAGTTTCCCCAACAATTTATCTCCATAAGGTAAGCATAGACAGTATGGCGTTCCAGGTTCTCCCTCAGCCTGTCCTTGGTTAATTCATTCATTATCGTACCAATAAGATGCATAATATAGTAAGCCCGGATGAAGTGGTGGACAGATTTGAGCAGGAGATAAAGGCTTTGAGCAGCTTTTATAAAAAAGGGAGGAAAACAGAACAGATGTTCGATGACTGAAACATTCTTATGGGACAAACAAATTTGTATAATAGCATCGGCATAGAGAATTACTCTCCTGTGCCAATTTTGATTTTTGTGGAAATATGGGTGTAAAATCATCATTTTTTGAAATATGACTAAAATATGGTCGAAATATGGTTGCTATCTTGTTGACAATATATATGGCCTATGATAGAATGCATAAAGTGGTAGATTTTTAGGGCATAGAAAAGCTACATCATGTGGAAAAGGTTTGAGGATAATATATTTATAAGACGCTAGCTAAAGGTGAGATACGCCGCGATGGCTCATATGTTTACTAGACTGTAAGAGATCATAACCTGCAGAGATTCCCTTGATAATAGTTGCCGGATTGCTTTTTGCTGTTAAGAGAACTAAACATTCTTGCGTACATCTGTACATGCTTTTATCATTCCAATTTTTTAGATGGAATGACATTGAAACATTGCATTCAGAATTTATTAGCCGTTTGACCTATTAGAGAAAGGAAGGTTCATTCTTTTACATTAGATATGAACTGTGTGTACTTTGTGATAAGAAAACATAAATTGTTTATGAATATCTTATATTCGTTTAAATTGCTGTATGCTACATCAAAATCGCGTGAATTTCATACAATATTCAGACAAATAGCCCATTACTCTATTTCCATTTTCTATAGTTCTTTTTTTATGAAATTTCTTGTTGGCGCGCTGCAGGGTAATTATGCAACGGAGCGTGTTATCTTTTATGTGGTAATCGTCGGTATAATCAGCCTTATGCTTAGTGCATATATATACTATTGTGACAATGTACTCTTGCCGGTTGGAGATATAGCCGTTTTCAAAAACCTTTATAAAATGATATATATGAAGTCGGAATCAATTAGCTTGGAGTGTTATGACAATAAAGAATTTTATAATGATTATGCTGTTGCACTGGATGATGCGGGAACAAAAGTGATTGATGTAGTTGTAAATGCAGTTCGCATTGTTTTAGGTACTGTGGCTGGGATGGTATCATTTGCGATCATGTTCCAAATAAACAAATATGTCATCTTATTTGTAGCGGGTCCGTTAATTGGTAACTTTCTGATAGCGCCCCAATTGGCAAAGATTACGCACCAAAAGTATTTGGATGGGGCAAAGTATAAGAGAAGAGCAGAGTATGTTAACCGTGTAATGCATCTGGCTGATTTCGCAAAAGAAATTCGATTATCAAGCGTTTTTAATGTCTTGAAGAGAGATTTTGCCTGTGCAATGGAGAATCAGAGTTCTCTATATAAAAGGTATATAAGGAAAGAGTTTCCGTGGGGGCTTTTGCAGTATATTTTTTGCTATATGGTTATTTTTGAGGGTATCTTGTTGTTTGGTGCTTATTTTGCCATGGAATCGACAAACAACAAAATAAGTTTTTCCAATATGGTTGTATTGACAAGCACCATGTTATTCGCAGCTTGGATTTGGCTTGCGGTTCGAGATTCAATCAATAAATGCGTTGAGAATAGTTTATATATAGAGAAATTGAGAAGGTTTTTGGGATATGAGGACGGCATATCGGAAAACCAAGAGGGGATAATTCCGGAAGGAGTAGTAAATTCTATAGAATTCAGAGATGTCTCGTTTTTTTATTCGGATGATAAAAAAGTTCTTAAAAAAATAAATTTTTATGTAGATAGGAATAGTACTATAGCACTTGTAGGGCATAACGGAGCAGGAAAAACCACAATAATCAAGCTTTTAATGCGACTTTATGACCCGACGGAAGGGGCGATATATGTAAATGGTCGCAATATAAAAGATTACAATCTTAAGGCTTATAGAAGATTATTCTCAACGGCGTTTCAAGATTTCAAAATTTTTTCCGATACAATCAGATATAACCTGCTGATGGGAGAAAACTATGAAAACGAAGAAAGCAGAATGATAGAAGCCTTAAAGGCAGTAGGGTTGTATGACAAAATAAAGAGTTTTCCTAATGGATTGGACACGGTTCTTACGAAAGAATTTGATGATGAGGGTGTGGTGCTTTCTGGTGGTGAGATGCAGAAATTGGCTGTTGCCAGAGCGTATTTAAGGGATGCCTGCGTGGCGGTTTTTGATGAACCGTCAAGCGCATTGGATCCTATTGCAGAATTTAAGCTATTTGAAAGTATTGTAAAATTTTCTGCGAATAAGATAGGAGTATTTATATCGCACAGACTTTCATGCGTAAAAGATTCCGATATGGTGTTGATGTTGGAGAACGGAGAAATAATTGAAAGAGGAAAGCATGAAGAACTGATAGGATTGAACCAAAAATATGCAGAGCTGTACAGGATTCAAGAGAGTAATTATCATGCTTTCAATCAAGAGGTCTTTAAAGAAAATGAAATACAGAGCTGAAAAAGAAATAATTAATTTAGGGGGATTCAAAGCAATAGTTGCCAATAGTCTGTTTTCAATAAAGCTAATTTTTAGCGTTTCTCCCTTTTATGGAGTAAGTACTATTGTAGAGGCGATCCGACACAATCTTGTGAATTTTTTGGAACATACGGTTTTAGTAGCGGGAGTATTGACTGCCATAGAAAAGCATACAGGTTTTGAAGGAGTACTGAAAAGTGTAATAATATTTATTTTGATTGATATTATTGCGGATTTTATATCAAATTGTTATGAAAAATATACGAAACCGAAATATTTACCACTAATACAGAAAAGTCTAAAGGAAAAGCTATATTGTAAGGCATATGAAATAGACTTGGCGTGCTATGACAACAGTAATTATTATAACGAATTGATTTTGTCGCTTTCAGAGTCGGAAAAAGTTATAGAACGTGCAGAAAATCTATTAAAGAAAACTTTTGGCGGAATTACATTATTTATCTGCTATGGATCTTTCTTTGCTTTTAAGGATATATGGACGGCAGTTTTTATTATTACATCGTTTGTGATGAGAATCTATTTGCTTAACAAGGAAAACAAATTGCGTTTTAATCTTAGATTAAAAGAGAATCCGTTGCAAAGAAAGAGGGATTACATACGCAGAGTTTTTTATTTGAGTGATTACGCAAAAGAATTGCGTTTATATGGCCATGCATCGGCTGAATTACATAAATCATTTGATGAGATTAATGAGGAATTGACGAAATTATATAGGGGGGTGGGAAAAAAAGTATTTCTGGCCGATTTTTTTTCAAAACACATTTCTTCAGAGTTTTTAATCAATATAGCGTATGTTCTTTATTTGGTTATTAAGGCGACGGTTTTCCACACGCTATCATGCAGTGATGTAGTTGTGTTGTATAATTCCGCATCGAATCTTAGACGTGGGTTGAATGATATCTCCGACATAGGACCATATATGGTCGAAACTAGCCTGTATATTGAAAAGATAAAGAAATTTTTTTCTTATGAATCAAAAATACACAATAAGAAAATACATGAAATACCCGACCAATTAGCGACATTGGAATTCAGAAATGTTTCATTTGGTTACGATAAGGATAAAGAGGTGCTATCAGATATTTCATTCACCATTCACTCGGATGAGAAGGTTGCATTGGTTGGTTATAACGGCGCGGGAAAGACTACACTAATTAAGTTATTGATGCGACTATATGATCCCGGCGAGGGAATGATATTGCTTAATGGGATTGATATAAAAGAATTTGATGTAAATGAGTATAGGAATCTTATTGGCGCCATATTCCAAGACTATAAGTTGTTTAGTATGTCGATAATTGAAAATGTTATTATGGATGTATCTGAACTTGCGGATTTGCGTAGGACCAAGCAGGCGTTAACGCGGGCAGGCATTGGATCACGGATAGAGTCTCTTGAGCATGGATTGGATACAATAGTAACTAAGGAGTTTGATTCGGATGGAGTTGTTTTTTCAGGGGGAGAAGCCCAGAAACTGGCAACTGCAAGGGCATTTTATAAAGACGCACAATTATTAATCATGGACGAACCATCGGCAGCCCTTGACCCTATTTCTGAATTTCAGTTAAATCAGGATTTGCATAAAGCGGCAGAGCACAAAACTGTAGTTTTTATATCGCACAGATTGTCTACCACTACAAAAGTGGACAAAATATATATGTTAGAAAAAGGGAGGATTATTGAACACGGAACACATGAAGAACTTTTGCGACTGGGTAAAAAATATTGTGAAATGTGGGAAGTTCAAGCTAAAAGCTACGTTGGTTGAATCCAATTTGAATTTAGAGGAGCCATTAAAGAAGAAAGATGAGAATTGCCAAATTAGAACCGTTCAATAAAGTATGGGTTGATTGTGATACAAATAGAACACTATCGCTTTTGATGTCAGTAGATCAAAAATATGAAGTTTTAGCGTATGCAAATGATTATGAGTATTACACAGGGATATCAAAGATTGACGGGTACAGTTTTGAATATATAGCCAATCAAAAGCGCAAGATTATGCAACAAAGATACTGTATTAGAGAAAAGGTATATGCGGATATATCTGATGAAGAGTTTTTGGCAGAGACCAAAGAAAATCTTAGAGCTGGAAAATGTGTGATCGCTGCCGCCGATTTATTTTATTTGGTAGAAGGCAATGTGTGCTATAAAAAGTTACATTGGGCTCATTATACATTGATTACAGAATATTGTGAAGAAAGCGATTTGTTCAAGATATTTGATGACAGAAACAGCGAATATGTTTCATATAATATATCGAAAGAAGATCTATTATTGGCAATACATAGTTGCAATCTGTTTCCCAAAGCTTACGTCATTTGTTTGAAAGACAAGTTTGATTTTGATAATATAAGCTCATTTGATTTGGCTGAAAATGCATATTCTACAATCAGGAGTATTCAGACAGGAAAGCGGAGAAACTTTTGGAAACTGAGGGATGTAGATTATATAGAAAAGACGTATATGGATTTAGAGGCGCTTTTCATAAAAGAGATAGAGTGTAGACAGATTTGCAGTAGAAAACTCATGGATTATTTAAAAAAGCAGTTAGGAAGATCAGAAGAACCAATATTGGATAAATTAGCTGGGAAGTTTTTGTACCTTGAAAGCCAGTGGAAAAAAATACGCCAATTGCTTTATCGCCTATATATATCTGAAGACCATGATAAATATTTAATAAAAATAAATGAGAAAACACAACATTGCTTGGAAGAGGAAGAAACGGTATGGTACGAATTTGCCAGATATCTGTTAAGTGAGATTGATCCCATTATTATCAAATTACAGTGATATTTTCGCGGTGAGATTGAAGACGCTAACGTATAGGGGCAAATGAAACAAATGGCAATAATAGCAAAATAACATATAAAGGAGAATGATGAAAATGAAGTATCTTGTCACGGGAGGCGCGGGATTTATAGGAAGCAATTTTATTCAGTATATGATGGATAAGTATCCAGAGGACGAGTTTATTAATTTGGATGCGCTCACTTATGCTGGGCATACAAATACGATAGAGAGATTTAATGAGTATTGTAATTACCGATTTGTAAAAGGTGATATTACTAATCGCCAGTTTGTTATGGAATTATTTTCCAAAGAAAAGTTCGATGTTGTTGTAAATTTTGCGGCAGAAAGTCATGTGGACCGCAGTATAAATGATACGAGTGCGTTTGTTTTAACGAATGTTTTGGGTACTACAAATCTTTTGGATGCATCAAAAAAGTATGAAGTGGAAAGATATCATCAAGTCGGAACGGATGAAGTTTATGGGGAATTACCGTTGGACAGACCCGACTTATTATTTAGCGAAAAGACACCTATTCATACCTCTAGTTCTTATTCGTCTAGTAAGGCGAGTGCTGATTTGTTTGTCCTCAGTTATTACAGAACACATGGTCTCCCTGTAACGATTTCACGATGTTCAAATAATTATGGGCCTTATCAATATCCAGAGAAACTTATTCCGCTAATGATATGCAGGGCAATAAAAGACATTAAGCTTCCTGTGTATGGGAATGGGTTGAATGTCAGAGATTGGATATTTGTAGAAGATCATTGCTCTGCGATAGACACTATTATACACAAGGGAAAAGTTGGCGAGGTTTACAATGTCGGCGGTCAAAGCGAACGTACTAATCTTCAGGTTGTGAACACAATACTGGAGAAACTGCATAAGTCAAAAGAATTGATTTCTTTTGTTGCTGATAGACCGGGACATGATAAGCGTTATGCGATAGACTTTTCTAAGATAAAATCAGAACTGGGTTGGGCTCCTAGTATGAGTTTTGAGGATGGAATTGCTAAAACTGTTGGATGGTATATCGATAACGAGTTATGGTTGAATGAAGTAACTGCGGGAGGATATCAGGAATATATTAGTAAGATGTATGGGATTTGAATACTGAGAAGGATTTATGATATATGGACAAGGAGGAAATAGTTTGACGGATAAGTGTCAAATTATATATGGTTATGCAAGATATAGAGTTTAAATTAAGGAGTATGATAAAAGAAAAGATGGAGGATTTGAGTAAAGACATAGATGGTTTGAATGATTTTCATTTAATAGTTGATATAGGGTACGATTCACTTCAAATAATCAGTTTAATAGTCGATATTGAGAAGGAATTCAATATAGAATTTGATGACGATGAACTAGATATGGATTTGGTGTGTCAGTTCTCGGAACTATTAAAGATGACAAAGCAGCAATTACAAGCGAAATAGAAACAAAAGGGCTAAAATGAAAATCGAAAAACTTATTGAATATATAAAGAAGAATATACCATTTTATCAAAAGAACGAATACAAAGATTATAAATCTATTGAACAATTTCCTCTTATTACAAAGTATATGATAAGAGAAGATTACGGAAGTTTTGTTTCGAATGGATTGGGCGAAGATAAAGATAAGCTGGTTGACTTATTGGAGACCAAAACATTGTCGACAAAAGGTTGGTATAATGAAATTGGTGCCGTTAAAGGTGTTTTTGTTGAAGAAACTTCTGGTACAACAGGAGTTCCGTTTTTGTGTGCGAAATCTGAAACCGAGCGAACAAGGCTAGGCATAGTGTTGTGGAAAGAACGACAAAATCGCGATCCCCTAGTTAATGGAGAAAATTATTTTCAATTTAGTCATATCAGAAGAAACATGATAAACCCTAATGCCTATGATTATGAATTAAATCATCTGATTGATCTATATTCTCAAATTAAGGCAAGAAAAATAAGGTGGATACATGGTACCCCTAATGCCATAATTAATCATGTTAAGGTTTTCAAAGAAAATGGTATTCGTTTTTTTTTGCCAGAACTAAAATATATCGAATGTACGGGAACATATTTGAGTAGCGAAACTAAACACCTAATAGAAGAGTACTTTGATGTAACTGTTTTAGACTTATATGGAAGTATAGAGACTTGGCCCATCGCTCTGACTTGCAATGAAGGCAAGATGCATTTGATTGAAAAGAATGTTTACTTTGAATTGGTTGATCCAGAGGGTAATGTTATTAATGAGAAGGGGATAATAGGGAGAGTTGTAGCAACTACTCTTGTAAATCAAGTGTTCCCGTTAATCAGATACACGATGGGGGATTATGCTATGTATGTCGATTGCGCGCCATGCAAGTGCGGTTGCAAAGGGCGAGTAATTCAGCTTGTTGAAGGACGAGACAATAACATTATAAAGGGATTGCCGCAGACTAAGTTTGGAAACAAAGAATTTGCAAGAATGGTGGCAACTGTTAAGTTAAGATTTCCGGAACTTGATTTGCGGTATATAAAAATTATTCAGAACAGCGTAACCGATTTTGAAGTGTGGATAAATGATTTCGGAAATGTTGATGAGTTCGTTGATTCGTTAAAAGAAATAATGCAAGTTGAATTTGAAAAGATACTCTTTGTATCAGTAAAGAAAATGACGGCTACTCAAATTGATGAAAGAAAGTATGATAAGCCAAACATTTTTATTTGTAAATGCTAAGTAAAAAAGGATATCTGCCTATGAAAATAGTTTTTTTGGGGGCTGGAAGCACAGTCTTTGCAAAAAAGGTTCTTCTGGATTGTATGAGTGCGCTTAGTACATTCGAAGTTGAGATTGTTTTATATGACATTAATAGCGAGAGATTAGATATAACCGGCAGAATATTACAAAAGGCAAACGAGAGACTATTTCAATCCAGGTACAAAATAGAGTTTGTCTGTAAGCCTGTTATGCTCAAGGATGCGTTGAAATCAGCAGATTTTGTTATAAATGCCATGCAAATTGGAAACTATGAGCCCTGTACCGTCAATGATTTTGAGATACCGAAAAAATACGGCTTGAGGCAAACTATTGGAGATACCGTAGGAATTGGGGGAATAATGCGTGGCTTAAGAACAATTCCTGTTGTCATGGAAATAATTAAACAAATGGAAGAAGTTTGTCCGGATGCTCTTTTTATAAATTATGCTAATCCCATGGCTATAGTTACCGGATACATTTTGCGTTATTCAAAAATAAAATGCATCGGGTTGTGCCATAGCGTTCAAGTTTGTACGGAAAGGCTTCTTAAAGATTTGGGGATGGAGGACAAGCTTGATGGAAGGCAAGAAGTTATTGCGGGTATTAATCATATGGCGTGGCTGTTAGAGCTCAGAGACAGCCAAGGGAATGATATGTATCCGGAAATAAAGAGGAAAGCTCGAGTAAAAAACTTGCTTAAAAAGCATTATGACATGGTGCGATATGAATATTTAAGGTGCTTTGGATATTACTGTACGGAATCTAGTGAGCATAATGCGGAATATACCCCATATTTTATTAAGCGGAGTAAACCTGAACTGATAGATAAGTATAATATTCCTCTTGACGAATACTTATTACGATGCAAAAGGCAAATGAATAGATTTTATTCTGAAATAGAAGAACTGGAAAAAGATGATTTGCCTTATAAGAGATCCAATGAATATGTTTCTTTTATCATAGAGGCTATAGCAAAAAAAATCCCGTTTAGTTTTGCGGGCAATGTTTTAAATAAAGGGAGTATAAGCAATCTTCCCTATGAAGCATGTGTCGAAGTGAAATGCAATATTATAGATGGAAGAATAGAGCAGGAAAGAGTAGGAGAGTTACCACTTGTTTTAGCCGCGCTGAATATGACGAATGTTAATGTGCAAATGCTAACGATACATGCTGCTTATACAAAAAAGAAAGCGGATATATATAAAGCCGCAATGTTAGATCCGCATACAGCGGCTGAACTTTCTTTAGATGAAATATTAAAAATGTGTGATGAATTGATAGTGGCGCATGGAGAATATATGTCAGCATATAGCTAATATGTACAAGTTTGAGAGTGTGGAAGGATTCGATTCGAATGTTGCTAAGGGTAGCTGGTTAACTATAACATGGAATGTTTCTTCTTTTTGTGACATGATGAATACTCTGCTTATAATGCTGTGCTTAGGAGGAGAAATCTCGTTTGATTAGAAATATTTATATTAGCATCAACAAGATTTAATTGGACTGTATTACGATTTGATAAGGAGTATGCGGGTGAAATGAAAAAAGTAATAGTTATTGGAACATTTGTAGCCGATATATTGTTGAAAGGATATGATTTGAGCAGAGTCCAACTAGATAATATAGCATTTCTTGGTAGTTGCGGAATTAATGTGGGAGGCAATGCGTGCAATGTGGCTATGGACCTAAGGAAGTTGGGGGTAGGAGTTCAGGTAATGGGAAGAGTGGCTGGTGATGAATTTGGTAATTATATATTAAATGAAATGAAGGGGATCGGTATAGATTGCAGTTGTATGCAATATGATGAAACGGTTAACACGGGCGTCTCAGTTGTTTTCATTGAAAAAAATGGAGAAAAAGCTATTCTGCAATATGTGGGTGCTAATAAAGCTTTGGCTTTTGATGAGATGGGGATAGATAAAGATGTAGATGCGGCGATAATTACAGGCTTGGGTCTGATTCCGGAAATCGAGGATAGTCTTTTCGAGATCACTGAATTTTTTACGAATAGGAAAATACCTGTCATTATTGATACTTCCGCAAATACAAGCAATTTGCTGGCAAAAATGGATAGTAAGGTATTGCGTAATATAGATTATATGATTATTAACGAAAGAGAAGTATTAGATCTGACAAAAGCTGATTCGATAAGCTGTGCAGCCGAGATGTTAAGAAATCGTGGATGCCGTAATCTGATTGTTAAAGTAGGTGAAAGAGGAGCATATTTTTGGGGAGAGGGAAAAACCTTTCTTAAAGAAGGTATAAAAACTACTGTAGTAGATACAACGGGTGCAGGTGATGCATTTTTGTCTGGTTTCACCTATGCGTTGTTAGATGGAGCTGATGTTGAGGAATGTGTAGAGTTTGCCAATATGCTAGGGTCATGTTGCGTAGAAAAAATGGGTTCAACAAATAATATAATTAAAGAGACATATAGAAATTTTATAAGATGGTCATTGCCGAATAGAGCAACAAATACAATTAGATAATTATTTAAAAGCTATTCTTGGGCGGACTCTTTTGTATGATTTGCACAACATTTAAAAAAGACGTTTTGATGCTCCGATTATAATATATGTTTGTAAAAGTTAAGCTGAATAATATGATAAGGAAAGGGGAATGGCAGAGAAATCTGCATAGTAAGGAACGATGAAAAAGATGAAAATTGCTATGTTGACACCAGATTATTATCCGATATTTTACGCTGGAGTTGGTGTTCATGTTTACAATTTGGTCAAAAATTTAAAGGCATTATATGACATGGAAATCAGCGTATTTGTATTAAGATGTGAGGTAAACATAGGGTCGGAACCGCATATTTTTGAAGCTCCCGAAGGTGTACAAGTTGTTGAATTCACTGGTGATGGTGATTTGCCGAATTCGGAACTTGATTACTTTACGTATAAGTGGACTCGAAATAATGTAATTGCATTGGAATATATGGCGACTCATTTGAAAGAATATGAGTTTGATGTTATTCATTGTCATGATTTGTTTCCCGTATGGATTATGGATTTTCTGCGTAGAAAGCTTGATATTCCTGTTGTTTCGAGCATTCATGCGCGATCGGCAGATGAATTAAAAATCGAGGATTCACTTCGTGGATTTTTGTGCAGAAAGTCAAATGCTTGTGTAGCAGTAAGTGGTAAGCTGAAAGAAGAATTGGAGGATAGATATAAAACTACGGGAATTCGAGTGATTTATAACGGAGTAACCGCTTGCTTGGCAAAAGCGAGATGTGAAAAAGAAAACTATCTCACTTATTGTGGAAGAATCTGTAATACTAAAGGACTGGATGTTATGTTGGAAGCATTTTCAAAAGTGCTTACCGATAATAGATATAAACGATTTTCGTTGAAAATAATGGGTGCCGGTGAATTGCTGGATCAAATGAAAAAGTATTCTGAGGAACTTAATATTTCGGGAAATGTGCAGTTTTTGGGTTATGTTCCGAATGAAGAAGCTAGAAGAATTATTTCCGGAGCCAGGATACACTTAGTGCCTAGTACATATGAACCTTTTGCTACAAGCGCATTGGAAGCGATGGAAGAGAATACTGCCGTGATAGCGTCAAGAGTTGGCGGCCTTCAGGAGATGATTCAAGATAAAAGAACTGGTATTCTTGTTGAACCATCTAATGCAGAAGAATTGGCGTCGGCAATAAAAGTATTGTTAGATGATGAATCTTATCGTAAAGATATAGAAGAAGGAGCTAGAGAATATGTAAAGCAATTTGAGTGGTCCAATATTGCTAAGCAGATATATGAGCTATATCATGATGTAATCAATTCATTCAAATAATAGAGGAGAATATGTTTCGCATTGACTGAACATGGAAATATATGCAAAATATTATATTATATAGGTTAAAGGAGTATGCTAAAGATTTAAATAAAGTGGCACTAAAATATGGGGATTATTCTCTTACATATAGTGAACTGGATTTGTTAAGTTCAAATGTGTCAGACAGATTAATAAAGGCCGTCGGATATGAAAAGAACAGTCCGATAGTTATTTATGAGAAAAGAGGAATAGATTTTATTGTTCTAATTTTGGCTGTAATGAAGAGTGGCTGTTTTTACGTACCGTTGGAAGATTCAATGCCTATTAATCGTGTAATACATATATATAAAGACTTGAAGGCTAAACTCATAGTCTCTACAGGGGTTTTAAATGACATACCTGATTGCCATTGTTTGTCTATAAACATGGACGAAATGAAATTTCGTAGGGGTGTAAGAGCAGATTGTTATGAACTGAACGAAGACGATTTGGTATATGTAATGTATACATCTGGATCTAGTGGGAATCCCAAAGGGGTGAAAATTAAGTATAGTAATCTAAACAATTTGATAAACTCGTTTTGGGAGATAGTATACAAAAAATTCGATGAAAACATAAATGTTGGAGTATTAGCTTCGTTCAGCTTTGACGCGTCTGTTAAACAGATTTTCTGTTCGCTGTGTTATGGGCATACTCTTGTTATTTCTGAAGATAGCGTAAAATACTTTGGACGGAAAATACATAATTTTCATAACAAATATGATATAAAACTTTGCGACTGTACACCATCGCACATTAAACTTATGAGCGTGCAAACGGCAAAAGATATGTCCCAAATTGATTACATGATAGTCGGCGGTGAAAATCTTAGATGGGAAAATTTGGTGAAACTGAAATTAACCATGGGACGAATGCCAGATATTATTAATGTGTACGGTCCCACAGAATGTTGCGTTGATGTCTCTTATAACTATATAGGCAAAGTTGATGATGATAAAACGGGATATGTTTCCATCGGAGTGCCTCTTGATAATACAGAACTATATATCTGGGATGATGAAGAGAGAATAATTAAGGAAAGAAATTGCCCAGGAGAATTGATTGTTAAAGGAAAGCAGGTTGGTGCGGGATATGTGAATATTATAAGCGATAGTTTTAGGAAGTCAAAAGACGATATAAACGGATTCGATGTTTATCGCACGGGCGATCTGGCTATGTATAATGACGGTGATGAAATAATAGTTATATCTAGATTGGATAACCAGGTAAAAATAAACGGATATCGCATAGAACTAAATGAGATATCAAGGTGTATTGAAGAATTTTCAAAAATCCCTTGCGAGACAATAGTGATTAAAAATAACGAAATTAATATGTTAATTTCATTTGTTGTGGGAAACTTTGATGTAGAAGAACTAAAATTGCATTTGGCCAAGAAATTACCAGCATATATGTTACCTAAGGCATACATTAGAATAGATGAAATACCGTTAAACAAAAATGGAAAAGTTGACTTAGCATGTTTAAAAAGGATATATTGTGAGGAGCGGAAGAGGGAAACATTATGAAAGGAATTATTTTATCTGGAGGGAATGGAACAAGGCTTAGACCGATTACCGGAGCATATCAGAAACAGCTATTGCCGGTATATGACAAACCGATGATTTATTATGCCATTTCATTGTTGATGATGATAGAAATAAGAGATATTGCGATTGTAATCACAGGAAAAGCGATGAAATCTCTTGAAACGCTAATGAATGATGGAGAGTATACAGGACTGAATATTACATATCTCAGAGAAGATGAAGACGAATGTGAGGGGATTGCAAAAGCGATGCGGCGTTGTAAAGAGTTCATAGGAGTTGATAACTTTGTTATGGTACTGGGAGATACATTATTATATGGTGCGGAACTGATTAATTATTTGAAACGAGGTAGGGATGTTTTGGAAAAGAAAGGTCATGCTTTCGTTTTTGAAACATTGGTTTCTGACCCCACTCAATTTGGCACGGTTATGTATGATGGAAACAATAATCCGCAAAGAATTGTTGAAAAGAGCCAAGAGAGAATTAATTCACGCGCTATTCCTGGCATCTATTTTCTGACATCTGAAGCAATGCAATTCGCTGATGCAATTACAAAATCTGATCGAAACGAATATGAGATTACATCTGTATTGGAGGAATATATGAAGCGAGGCAAACTAGAAACTCAAAAATGCGGACGCGGAATAGTTTGGATTGATACGGGCACCCCTAATTCAATAAACAATGCATCAAATTTAGTTCGGCTTATTGAGGAAAACACGGGAAACATAATTGCATGTTTAGAGGAAATTGCTTACAATAATGGTTGGATTGACAGAAGTAAATTGGAGATGGCTATAGCGTTCAACGCAGGAACAGAATATGGAGATTATTTGACAAAATGTCTTCAATAGTAATCCTTATTAGGTATATAATATGCAAAGAGAAGCATATGCGGAGGTGATTGCATGATATGTAACATTATCGCAGTTGACTTTGATGAAACTCTGTGATTTAGTAGTTGGCCAGAGCTCGGCGAGCCCAATCAGCCTTTAAGCGAATACTTAATAGAACAGCAGTCACTTGGTAGCAAACTTATCCTTTGGACCTGCCGCGCGGGGGAAACCTTGGAGAAAGCCATTGACCGGTGTCGGGATCATCAGTTGGAGTTTGATGTCGTCAACGATAATCTTTCAGAAACCATTGAAATGTATGGAAATAATTCTAGGAAGATTACTTGCGACTACTACATTGGTGACAAAGCTATTTCTCCTGAAACAATAAGGACGTAGCCATATATATTGTAAGCGCCGAATTGGTTCTTTTCAGTTAAATTATAGTTGGCAAAAATTAAGGGAAGAAACCGAAACCTCTTCCCAATCATACAGATTTTCTTTATGATGTTAGTTGCGACAAAACAGATAAAGGGGCCTGTATTATGAATTCTATTGTAGAGGAAAAGTTGGATTCGTTCAAGGAGTTAGAACATTTTCCGACAATTTACAAGGGCAGATTCTGTTACAACACATGGCAATATTTCGCGCTACGCGCTCTTGACAGCTTTTCCCGCCTTTGCTAAGGGGCTGAATTTCGTTTCCGGTAAATCACAGACAGATTGCCATAGCCGGATAAATATAATATAATCCTGTTTTTAACAGTTGTGAGGGAGATGAATGGCTGTATGCCCAGTATT
>ERZ777305.437-NODE-437-length-68458-cov-13.874450_pt1 | contig 68458 bp, 66 predicted proteins | sample MGYA00374965_ERZ777305 | MGnify/ENA primary metagenome ERZ777305 (study PRJEB29328, sample SAMD00013331) | mouse gut metagenome | study: EMG produced TPA metagenomics assembly of the Metagenome analysis of fecal microbiota from mouse which was promoted...
AATATATTTACTATGGGATTTCAAATGCAGTGTTATCAAGGGTTTCAACACGATACACACTGTATATACTGTATGAACTTTAGAACTGAATAACAGAATTTATAGATTTTTGATGAAGTTTAAATCCTTTTTGTTTAATGCCTTTTGTAAGTCCTGATTCTTTTTGGTCAAGCTGCCATTCTCACTTTTGAGTTTTTCAATCTGTTGCTGTAATATCTGCAACTGCTTATCCATTGCCTTATCAAGAATTACTTTTTGAGGTTTGGAATAGGCTTTCCCATCTTGTAAGTCCCTTGCATTTTCCAACGCTTTACTGACTTCCTCATTTTTATAAAAGAACCCTCTGGATAATCCGGTTCGTTTTACCAACTCTCCAACTGTTACCTGAATGTTTTCAGATAACATCTTTGCAATCTCGGCTTTTGCTTTCTCAATCTTTGCTATACTCGTTGCCTTGTTTGTGGCAACCATTCTGTCATACTTAGTCACGATTACCACCCCTTTATCAAGTTTTGTAAGATTTCATCCATGCTCTGCCGGATTTCTTTTGTTTCATCTGCCAACTGGGTATTTGACATCTTACGATAATATTTTACTGATGAAGTATTTGCGTGTCCCAGCAGCTTTGCTATTTTGGCATCATCCACGTGCATATCTGTAAGTTTCTTTCCATATGTATGCCGGAAAATATGAGTCCCAACGCCAAACAGTTCTCCGTTATCATCCCTTAAATCTCTCTCACTGATAATCGCCATGAGCTGGTATTGCACCTTTGTATATGACATAGGGCGGCCGGCATCTTTATCATGAGCAAATACATAGGAACTATCCGGGAAATGCTCTTTAGTGTAGGCTGTAGCCGCATTGATAATAGCAGCCACATCCTCATTGATTGTCTTATGATACGATCTACGGCTTTTTATCTGATATATCTTAATCATCAGCTTACCGTCTTTTTCATATACACAATCCTGCATCAGCGTTAGCGTATCAGAAATTCGTGTACCTAACATTTGATGAAGAACCAACGCCCTTGCCACCTGCACATCCACTTCAACAATTGCACTATTTAATCTGATAAGTTCTGCATCCGAATATGCCTTATACAGTTTTTCCGCTTGTTTTGGAATATCCGATAATAAAAACAGATTGCACAACTCCGTCTTTCCTATCATCCGCCCTACCAAATCCATGACAGATTTTAGATGAAATACATCTGAACGGTAAGACTGCCTATCAACGGCTTCTGTGTTCAGATAAATAATATAACTTTCCACCACTTCCCTATCCACATCTGCAAGAGAATGTACTTCCGCAAAGTTTTCTGCAAGATAGGAGCAAAAACGGTTCACTGCCACAAGCTCTGCACATACCGTACCCACTGCCCTTGTCTGCAATTCCATATAAAATGCATCCTTAACTTCCTGCCTGATACCGTCCTGATGGATTTTTGTGAAATTCAATGTTTCCGTATTTTTGATAGGATTATCTGTCAGCATCAGCCCCAGTTTATCCAATCTCCATACATCCTTTTCCCTTTCCGGTCTGTTGTCTTCCGGTTCGAGAAATTTATATGCCTTACGGAGATAGCGTACATAAACGCTTTCATTCATTTTGTCTTTATTCATGCGTTTGGAAGTCTTTCTGCTTGTCACTGACCTGCCATTTTTCATCAGCCATTTTTTCATTTCTTTTACCAATGTGTCTTCTGACTGCTCTAGCAGACTTTCCATATCTGAAAATCTGTCAGACAAGAACTGACATACCACACCGAACTGTCCTAAATCAGATCTCATGCTAAGGAATGTAATAACCGTTGCCCTATGCATGATAAAATCAAAAAACTCTTTCTGCAGTCCTCTGGTAGGTAGCTTATCAATATGAAAATGATTATTTCTAACCTTGTAAGCAAGTGAACCTTCGGATGTATCCGCTTTTTCATAGTTTGGCAAATCCCCAAGCCTAATTTTCATTTCCATTGCCGCCCCCTTTCCGTACTGCTTTTGCAATACTGTTCTCATTTTTACTGAAATATTTTTCGTTTGCTTTATCAATCTTATCCGGCAAATAATCTACATACTGCTTTGTCATTTCCTCTGACTTATGCCCCAAGAAATCACGGATAGCCTGCAGGGATGTTCCATTATCATACATTGCTGTACTGATGCTGTGCCTGTAATCATGGGGGCGAAAAACATAATCTCCACAATCAATCCCTAATTCCTTACACTTATCCACCATCTGCTTCTTAAATGTTCCACATTTGTATGCACCACCCTTTTCATTCTGGAATACATACGCATCCGAGGCTGTGTGCATTTTCCCTATATACTGTTTCATCATATAGTAAAGTGTGTTAGGTATAGGTATGGTCTTTTCTGCTTTCATTTTATTTTGATACAGCCGTATCCATGTGTCCCCTTTCATTTCATAGTAAGCATTCCCTTTTATGGTACATACTTCATTGATCCTAAGTCCCAGACACCACAAATGCAGATACATGAGCCTTAAATGCTCCGGGAAATGCTGCAGATTCGCAAGCATCTTTTTCACGGTTTCCTCCGGTACTGCTCTGTCATGATGAACAGGAACCACATTCTTTAGATAATATTCCATATTGAACGGAACTTTTTTTATATAGCCCTTAACCACCATATACCGAAAAAACTTATATATATCAGCCACTTTAGCGTTATAGGTAGCCGGCAATATGTCATAGTCAATATGCCTCATATAGGCATCCATATCCTTTGCCGTCAATGAATGTACGGATAATTTTTTAGCATCACAGTATTCCATGAACCCCGACACCCTGTAAAACTGGCTGCGGATATTTCCTATGGCAAGTGAAGTGACACCTATCATATACTGCATAAACCCTTGCAGATACTTACGATTTTCCAAGTCATGCACCTGCATGAACGGGATACGCACCACTGGGTTAGCCGGATTCATTCGGTCACTTTGCAGATTAAAACGCTCCATGTACCACACATTTGCATCCCAATTTGTTTTTCTTGCCCTTAAAAACAGGAACTTCCTTATGTTATCCACAATCTGGATATAAATATCAGCCTTATCAACCTCTAATCCATCCAATACCTCACAAAAGTCTTCAATATCCTTTTCTTCCAGCCGTTCCAAATCCTCTATGTCCTGATCAACGCAGAACTGATACAGGAGCTTTAGCGGAACTATGAACCGTTCCCTTCTCTGTTTCCAATCTTTTTCATTCTCTAAAATATAATTAAGCATATGAAATATCTGATACTTAACCTGTCCTTTTGCCGGTAAGGAAAAATCAAACAGCAGCTCTCTCTTATCTCTTATATAGTAAAACGTCATTGCCATTTCATAATCCGGATGGTACAAAAGGAATATCTTGCCGCCGTTATAAGCCAACTTTCTTTCCTTAAATGTCGCTTTTTCGCATTCACGCCTGATGGCGGCCAATTTCATATTGTCAAGCACTTTTACCATTTCCATTATCTTTGTTTCCGGCACATAGGCTTTGAGGTAATCTTCATATTTTTCCCTGACCTCATAAGTTATCTGGTCTGTACTTGTAATCCCATGTGATAAAAGGTAAGTTTCCGCTTTTCTGATGTTGCAGTCCTGCTTTCTTCCATCCTCTAACTCTTTTAAAAATTCCTCATGCAATGGTGCATAATGGGAAAACTCAATCACTTCCAAAGACGTTCCATACAATTTTTTCTGTGTAGCAGAAAAGTTCTGCTTCAGATTGATATAAGCCCTGAAATCCTGTTTGACTTCATCCGTAATATCCTCTACGGAATAAATGCCCTGCTGTAAGAGGAACTCCCTGACAACTGCCCTTTGCCTGCCCTGCACATTGCTACACGCATTCAGCTGTTCATCCAGCTCTGCTATCCGGGCAGCCATATCAAACTGCAATATGCGTAACGCAACCATCAGCAACACCCCCTTATATCAATTTATCTACCATAAATAATGCCTTATTCTGACTGTAATACTCATCTGTTGCCTGACTAAGCTCATCTGCATCTAAATTCAGATAACTCTCCGTTGTACTGATATGCTTATGCCCCAGTGCTTTAGAAATCAAAGGCAGGTCCCAGCCGCTTTTACGTCTTTCATTTGCGAAATAATGTCTAAGCATATGGGGCGTAGCCTTGATTCCGGTCTTATCTTCCAAACGGTTTAACATTGCATAGACCGTATTCACATTTTCCGGTTCCCCAATATTTTCTCCGGTCAGATTGATAAACAGATAATCGCCATCTTTTAAAAGTTTCCTGTTTTCTGCCAGATAGTACATCAGGATGTCAAATGTATCCTGACTTATCTTAGCCCTTCGGTACTCTGCATTTTTGGCTCTTGCAAAATTATCATTATCCTCACGGTACATAACCCTGATGGTTCGCTTGTTGTAATCAATATCCTGCGTATATCTGATGCCAAGAATTTCCCCAATGCGGAAACCTGTTTCAGATAACAGCAAAAGCATCAGCTGGTCACGGCAGTTCACACACGCTTCAAGCAGCGTAATGATGCTGTCCTTTTCAATGGTACGCCCGATATGCTCATCCTCTTTAAAATATCCCTTAAAGGTGCGGCAAGTGACAGAGAATCTGACACCTACATTATTTGAAAAGGATACCACTCTGGAAGATAATACTTTCAAATCATGGAACTGCTCATATTCCAGTTCCAAAAACGTGAACCATCCGAACACATCCCTGAGATAAGTATTGCAAGTGAAATTACTCGGCTGTTTCCTTTCTTTTTCCCCATTGTGATTGCCATTCTTTAACCAATACAGAAATTCTGTAAAGTGTGTATGCTGCTCACTGTAAGCAAGTTCCGATACCTCCCCAAGCATCACGCCCTTGTCTTCCAGATAACTCATATAATACGAAATGGAAAAAGCTGTCCGCTTTACTGTATTGGGAGATTTTCTTGCCTTAGTCATATGCGTAAGATATTTGGTAGGGAGTGGCATGATTGACATATCTTCCATACAGCGGATAAAGAAGTAAATTACTGAACCATCCTGTATCTTCTCAACTGTGTATGGATTCATCTGACCACCTCCAATATTCATTTCCTACACAATACACATTATACACAACTTGATATGATATGTCAATTATTTATTGATATTTTATATCAAGTTACATCAATTTTTTCTTAATCTGAAAATATATCAAATTGACTTTTTACGTCAAAGAGATTATTATAATATCGGAGGAATCTATTATGAACCAGTTATACAATCCACAGGAATTTGCTGCACTGGTCTTACGTGCAGTAGGAAATACAAAGAAAAAGGAATTTGCCAGACTGATTGAAGTAACGCCGGAGCATTTCTCACGGATACTGAACAATAAGCTGGCAAATCCTCCTTCCATAGCAACTATACAAGCCATTGCCAGCCACGCATCTAATGGCGTAACCTATGCACAGCTTTTACAGGCTGCCGGTTATCCGGTTGATGCAAGCGGCTCTTCATCCATTGATGCCCCGAATGCCCTTTCGGATCATGCGAAGAAGCTCATGCAAGGCACAATCCTTACAGCACTTCCCTCTTTAGGCATTCCTTGTACAATGGATCAGGTAAATAAGGACACCGGCTTTCATCTGTCGGTATCCTTTTCAAATGGTGTAGTATCACACTGGCACTTCTATTTCTTATATAATGGAAGTCCTGAACTCATGAGCAGTAAATTAAGCTCTTTGTATTCCAGCCTTATTTTTAAATCCGTATCAGAAACAGAAAAAATCAGTTTCGTTACCACAAGCGAGGAAGAATTTGCCCTGTACTTAGGAAAAATACCGGCAAATCTAAACCTCAACCTCTCGGTAATCCTGATTGAGGAAAACACCCTTAGTGTTAAAAAAGAAACATGGCTGCATTCCACCCCATCCATATCCGATACGGATATTTCCCACTACACATTATCATCCATCCGAATTTAACAGCAAAATTATATAGCGGAGCAAGACACTAAAAACTGCTCCGCTACATCGTTTTTACTGTTAAACAGAATAATGTTCATAATTTTGTTCGTCATATTTGCCACGCACCCCTGACCGCATTCGTTCCATAAACGAATACAGGGAAAAAATCAGCCCATCCGTGTAGGTCTTTGAATGTCATAGGTAATTAGCCTCTCCGTGGTTCTCACCAAGTTGCACTTCTGCAAAAGTATCATTATGCCTATCGTGTATAATCGCAGACAGTCCGTACCAATAGGACTGTTTCAAGTTGCCTAATCTCGCACAAGGCGTAGGTCTTACCTGCTATCACAATAGGGGTAGTAACTGATTTTCCGTGTATTCAGTTTTCAAGCTGCTATGAAGCGGTTTATAACCCCTTCACATATAAGCCGAAAATCCTGCATGGTGTCCGAAACTTTTTCAAAAAATTTTCCTCTAATTTTTTGCATGAAAAAAAGCATACAGATTTATCATCCATATGCCCTGTTTTATCCTCAGTATCCTATTTCTTTATAGTTCTCTGCCCCACCCCTTCCGCTGCCGGACAGCGTAACCGTTTGCCATACCCGATTTTATGGGGGCTACTCCCCCATCAATGTCGTCAACTTAAGCCATAGTTACTCCTTCTTACACAGCAGAAAAAAATTCAAAAAATTTAATAAAAACACTTGACAGGTACGCCGAAAAATGTTGCCCCGCAATTAATTATCTTATTGATTGCGAGGTATCCATATGTTCAAGAAAAACAGCATCTGTAAGCTTATTAAAAATGTGAAAGACCTTATTGCTTCTGCTTCGTTTAAAGAAAAGCACTGTCTCGAAAAAACTGCCTTTACAAGAAACAGAAAGCTTTCATTCCAGGACATAATGTATTTTGTGCTGAGTATGCCGCAAAAGTCACTGACTACAGAACTGGATTTGTTTTTCGATAAAAAAAACTTTTCCATTTCCAAACAGGCTTTTTCAAAAGCGCGCTATAAAATATCACCGCTTGCTTTTGAAGATATTTTTAATTTATCGACCGACCTGTTCCGGTTCACAAACCATCCCAGGACATGGGATGGATACCGTGTATTTGCCGTTGACGGTTCCGAAATTGCCGTTGACCACAACAAAAACAACGAGACTGAATTTGGCTTAAAAGGTGGTAATCAGCACTCTTATCCTTCCGCGAGACTGACGGCATTATATGATGTTACAAATGACCTGATTGTGGATGCTGTATTTACGGGAATATCCGTTGGCGAAAGAGAACATGCCCGCGAACTTCTCTCATCAGAGGCACTCATAAATGGCAAAGGATACAAAAACTTAATCCTGTTTGACCGTGGCTATCCATCTAGAGAGCTGATATACGAACTTGAGGATAAGGGATTTTTTTACCTGATCAGGTGTACGCATTCCTTTCTCTCATGTGTCAATGAATGCCCTGACGGAGAGCATAGCGTATCAGATATCCACAAAGGCAGAACAGTCAGCCTGCGCGTAATAAAAGACACCTCCGGGGAAGAGCCGCATATACTTGTCAGCAATCTTTTTGAAGAACATCAGGATATGCATTACCATCAGTACCTTTACCACAAAAGATGGTCAATAGAGACTAAGTATGGGGAACTTAAAACAAGGGTACGGTTGGAGAATTTTTCCGGGAAAAATCCCCAGGCAATTCGCCAGGAACTGTATGCAGCTTTATTTATATCAAACCTGTCTGCATTGATTAAATCCTCTACAGAAAATGAAATCAGGGAAGAATTGAACAGGGGCAGACATAGATACCAATTAAACAGAAGCTACATCATAGGCGCAGTTTCCAGATATATCCGGTGTTTAATAAATATCCGCTGTTACAAGGATAAACTGCAGCAGTTGATTCAGCGCGCCAAAAACGTAAGGTCCATTCTCCGTCCAGACAGACATTTCAAAAGGAAAGTGAGTCATCACGGAATAACAAATGGTTTTTTCATACGCGTAAATTTATAGTTAGCGGATTTTCGGCTTAAGTTGACGACATTGACTCCCCCATACCCCTGTGCATTTGCGGAAAAAGTTGTGTTAAAAAACAACACAACTTTTTCCGCAAATCTGATGGTGTTCTCAACCTATCTGCTGTGCCAGAATATCTACCGTGTCCTCCTTCAGTATAAGATGCAATTCCTGAAAATCCTTCAGCCCCTGCAAATAAGCAATTCTTGTCAGCCTTGCACAGTATCCCACAAATATGGATTCCATTTGCAAGAATACCTCTTTATCTATCCCCTCTCCCAACGTATAAAACCCTGCCTCAATATCCCTTAATTTTTCATCCTCCCTCACTGCCTCATTACAATGTTCTACATCCTTTACTAAAATATCCGTCAATAACATAGTTATCTTTTCCCTTTCTTTTTCACTATCAGTATTGTTGCAATACACAATGGTTTCAAATACGCCATACTTTCTTCACAACATTTAAGACCAGCAGCCACATTAAACCGTCCTATGCCGGACATCTCCACTAATGCAGTCTTACCGTAACATAAAACACTTTTCTACTGCCGAAAATCAACCATCATAACTTATCATTTCTCCGGGTATCGTTCCGGGCAATAAAAGATAAGTAAGCTCATGCTTCTGCTTTCCTCATTCTCTCTTTGTTCCCTAAGTTCACAGGATACATAAAAATCCCCCAAGCTGAATGCCCTCATGCTTTCAGCAAACAACTTAATCCGTCCGGCGGAAAAATCAATAACCCCAACGCCAAAATAATCATCATCCCAGCAATCCTCCAAAATGTCATTCAGGCATTCCGTACAAAGAAAGGATGCTGCCTTATCCAGATCCAGCTGTTCATCCTGATAAAAGGTCACTAAACCACTGGCGTATCCACGATTGCTGTTTTCTGTAATCCAACTGGAAAAGCCTTCCCGTCCGCATCTGCTCATTGTACTTGACATACCTCCAGACGCTTCTTCTATCATATTTCCGCAATCATCATAACGGTTAATCCCTATATGGGAAATCTCAAAGCTGTTTAAGCTGATAATCCCCACGTTGTCTTCCCCCTCGTATAACGAGAATAATGTCATTTCTTTTCCATTCCCACACAGCTGACAGTCCTTCGGAAGTGTATCTGATACGTACTGTGGTTTTTCTGTTTCCTCTCTCTGCTTAATCTCTGCTGTACTTCCCTCCTTCTTTTCCGTTGGAGCTGCACAGCCGGATAACAAAACTGTACATAACGCCACTTCCAAAAGCATTCTCCATTGTTTATTTCCCGCAATATACATCTTTGTCCCCCGCCCCCTCTATCCTGTTATTTCCTTTGTTACCAAAATTATATCTACTACAATCTGATAGGTCAATTCAAATATCTGTTTTAACAAGATATTTTATGCAAATGTGTAGGATACAATCATATAAAGCAACCAAAAAGGGGTGTAATATGTTTGAAGAATTATTTTACCAGCGATTAGTACAGCTCCGTACAGAAAAAGGCGTATCTGCAAGGGATATGAGCCTGTCAATCGGTCAGAGTGCCGGTTATATTAACTCCCTTGAAAATCGAAAGGGCTTTCCTTCCATGCAGGTGTTCTTTTATATCTGTGAATATCTGAATGTTACGCCATCTGAATTTTTTGACGAGGGCAACAGCCATCCTGTACAGTACCAAGAAGCCCTAGCGGACTTAAAAGCTCTGGACCATGAGAACTTCCAAAACGTAAAAGCCATCATCAAAAACCTAAAACGATAGCGAAAACAATCAGGATGAGGGAATCATTCTTTATGATATTCTTCATCTTTATTTTTTCATACGGATATAATGTTTCATCCGTAAACTGATAAAACAAAAAATCCAACTTATCAAGTGGAAACGCAACTTGACAAGCCGGATTTTTTATTTTTATGGCTAATCAAGCCCTTTATTAAAAAGGTGCTGCCGGCTGCAATTTATGTTGTGATATATTACCCAAGACCAAACGCAATACATTGTTTACCGTTCCGGTTCTCCCTTTGCCTTATCAGGCGGCTTTGTTTCCGGAGCGTTTGCAGCTTTTTCCTGACCGGTCTTAATCTTTCCTCTCACAGATGCTTTTTCCGTATTTCTCTGCGGCTTTTTCTCTGCCCTTTCATCTGCGGCATCCATAGCAATGTCCTTTGCCTGACGGTAGGTGCTGATGATATTTTCATTAAGCTGTTCCCTGAACTTTTTTGTGATCGGATAACATACATCACGGTACTCCGGATTGCCATACCCATCTGTTAATGTGGTCTTGATGCTCGGCATGGATACAAACAGCTCCCCATCCTTATTTTCCTTAATGGAAATATTATTGACCACAAAACCTCCATCCAGACAGATTCTTGCAAGTGCCTTTGTTGCACTGTCCCCTTCAATCGGTACTGCCGTGATTTCCACCTCTGGAGTATCCCTTCCACTTCCGGTATCAAATTTTACATCCTGACCGGTTCCAAAACTCTCCAAAATTGCACCATACAGCTGCTCCCGGAACTCTTTTGTAACCGGATGGCAATAATCCTGAAAGATAGGGCGTTCATTTTCGTCTACTTTCCGGGTGGGATAGCTCGGCATAGATACAAACAGCTCATTATCCCTGCCCTTAATAATGTTCATGCTCCTTGCCTTGAACACATCTCCAAATGTAACATTCGCTACTCCCATCTTTCCGCTTTCCTGATTTGCATAAGGATTCGTTTTTACTACTACTTCCATCTTTTCCTGCCTTTCTAACAGCTTACACTGTTTCAACATATTTTTTGTAAGAGAATTTACCTCTTACCTATAAGCCGAATAAAAGGCACGGTGTCCAAAAATATTTTTAGTTATCGTTCCCCCATAAACAAATGCCATATAACAGTATCGCCTCACTCTTATGATCATAATATGTACTTCTATCCATCTCTGGCAATCTACATATTATTTCATCTTGTGATAGCATTGTTTTATCCATATAGCATAATTTTACAATCAAATAATATAATTCTCCATTTTTAGGGTACTCCTTCAGTTTTAACAAAGCATCATCCATCATACTAATCAAATATCTCGAATGATACATAGAATATACCTTTTCGCTAAACTCTCTTTTTGTAGGTGAAGGTGAAAACTCATATAAGTACATTAACCCCAAATCAACATCATTACTGCAAAATGAAATCGCTTCATTTTGACACTCTTTGCTTCTTTTGCAAATCGACCAACATATATCTCTATACAGCGATAACAATAATGCCGTCTTTGATTTTAACTCTTTAATATCTATTGATTTATATTTGCACAAATTACATATACTTTGCATTGCTATTGTATTTTTACGCCCCATCTTTCCTCCAACGCTTTCCAATTTGACACAATATCAATGCAGACAAAAGGGTGTACTCTTTGCAGACTACACCCTTACAAAACATTATTAAATAATATCTTATAAGCCTGCACGAAAAGACTTTATGTTTTCACTTTACGTTTTCGAAGTTCGTAAAGTCTGTTTATACTTCATCAAACACATACATCTTTTGAAGTATATTATCACATTCTTGTAACACCAAATTCAATAGATGATTTTTCCAGTATTCTTCATCTGAAAATTTTTGATTGAACAAACGTAAACTCTTCTTAAATGCACAATCATAGGAACAATTTGAAAAAATCTGTGTTAATTCTGACTGTAGGCAATCATAGGAAAGTTGTTTTGCTACTTTACCCAATATATAATTCCAATTATAAGAAACAAGATTTCTGAATGTACTTGTAAACGTTTCCTTTAATTTCTCTAATTCCGTCTCTTCAATTCCAGCTGTATCCAAATATTTATAGGATATTTCAATGTCATGTAACATATCATCCTTTGGAATCATTTTTCTAATCCAACTTTCAATCATATTTTTCAAATACAGCTTAAATGAACCATATACTGCTGCTCGTGTTTCATGCCCCTCTCCCCAACTTAACTTATTATAGAAACAATATACCGAGTTCCAATGATATACAATATCATTTCTATCATATTGCGTATATTGATTTTTCTGCTGCATATTACAGGTAACTAAAGCATTACTTATCGTTGTACTTAATGCTGACGCACTAGAACTGATGTTAAGTGGCTTATTTTTCAAATCCGTACTATATAACCACATTCTATCATTATTCCCAACATATTTTTTGTCAATTTCTTTCATTATATCAAACAATATAAAAAATACCTTAGAAGAATCCAACTCTCCATTTGTAAACACTTTTCTCATATCTTTAGACATATCCGGAGCCGTACAGAGATACTGTATTGGTAAACCACCGCAAATAGTATATTCATCAGCTCTTTTTTCTTTATTACATTCTAACTGCTCTTCTCTGAATTTTTCAAAAGCACTCTGCAAATATTTTGGATAACTTGCCTCATCAATTTCATTTTTACCTGTATCTTTACGCCATTGATTCATCAGCTTGTTTCGCAATATCTCATCAGCTTTCGTCCTACATATTACAAATACTTTGTTTTCGTATTTCTTTCTCTTTGACATTAAGAGTGATATGCATTCATCATATGTGGTTGGCAATTCATTTGTAGCACATAAAAACAAAAATGCATCCGTGGGACGTTGAAATACTTTTTCCATTTCATTACTAATATCATCTCTTTCAGTCGATACCTGTGTTACTCCCATTGTATCAATAATATTTATCTTCAACTTTCTTCCAGTATTTCCCAGCTTCTTTTGTTTCACATTTACATCATATGCTTCTATAAACTTACTTGAAGGAGCTGTTACATAATTTACTTCGTCAAATACTAACGAGTATGCACTTTTTTCATCATATATTCCCTTTATAATTTTCCCAATAACACCACTATTTTTTTCTGAAATTTTTCCGCAAGCAATATACGCCTCTATACAGCCATTTTCGCCTTTAATAATATGATTCCAGTCATTTACAAAACTGCCTAAAAGAGAATCAACCAAATCATTGTACCACCTAAATAATGATTCTTTTATACTCTCATCACTATGGAATCGCTTATCAACAATTTCCTCATATACTTCTGACTTTTTAAGTTCTTTATTGATCTTTCTTCTGCTTTTATACTCTGCATCCGCTTCATCACTTAACAATTCGGGGGCATTTATAATACTTTGAGTGATTTTCTCCATCATCTTCACAAAGTCTCTATGAATGCTTTCATCTGTAATTACATATTCATAACAATGATAACTACGATTTGTTGGATTTAGAATATTCTTTACTATCTTTTCATCTATATGGCAATCTTCCAGTTCATCCCTCATTTCATACAGAAAACGTTTCAACTCTTTCTTAATTTCTAACAAGAAAATCAAAAACATTGTTTCTCTATCACTATATGGAATGCAACGTACAATTACATCTTCGCTATCCATCCTACTATTAAGCATCAGTACCAAACGTACCAATGTAGTTTGTGCCACATCCCCCACATTGTATCCAAGCAACATATTACTTGCCGCCTCTAATAACTCCGTCATAATAGTGGATTTTGTACTTTTTGTCGGTCCAAACATTTCCACCGTTGGAGCACTCTCCTGCTTCATAAAAAAGGATCTAACCTCATCAACATTTTTTTTAAAATTTTCAATCAAGTAATTCATTCTTTCCTCCTTAATCGTTCCTTTCGTACAAAAAAGGTGTAGCCAAACAGACTACACCTATATCATCACAAATAATATGTTAGCCTGTACGAGAAGACTTAAATTGTAAGTGCTATTTGTGTTTTCGAAGTTCACAAGCACCATATACTACGTTTACACATACATTGTATTACAAATTATTAAAATGTCAATGGTTTTAGATGATGTTTTATAATTGATTTAACTTTTTCTACTCCCTTTTATTATTCATTTTCCAAAATCTTACGGAGCTTTGCCAGTACCCGGTCACGTTTATTCAGTAACGTGGATTTGGCTGTATCCGTTTTTCTTGCAAGTTCTCTAATGGAAATATCATTCCAGTATAAATCACGTATCATTTCAATTTCATCATCAGAAAGTAATGCAAGTGCTTTGGGAAGTTTATCAAGAAACATCTGCTTAATGACTTCCTCCTCCACATCCACGCCGCTGTCCCTAATCGGAACATCCGTAGAACTGTCCTCTGCTCTTAGGGTAGAAAAAAAGATCAGGCTGTTGTCCTGATCTCTCTCAACTAAATAGCGTTCCCTGCGTTCCATTCTGTGATATTCCTCATAGACCTCTCTAGTCACTGGCACCAACTCCTTCCCCATCTTGATTACATAGTTGTCACGTTTCTTAAATTCTTTACCCATTCTTCTGTCCTCCCAGAAATTTTTATTGTCTGGGAGTGTGGCAAGACATGAAAAAAGCCCCATGCAATTTCTCACATGAGGCTGTCATAATCAGTATGCTTCTCCCAGCATACCAATCTTACCACTTGACAAGTCGGACTTTCAGTACGAAACCCCTCGTACTTTTATCGTAAATCAGTCGGATATTTGTCGGACTTTATGTAATTGTAATTGTTCTAGGCTTTGATTCTGCTGATACAATCAGCCCTTCTTCTTTTAACTGCACCAGATAATTATGTACAGATGATGTGGATTTTAAGCCTGTCATGGTACATAATTCCCTGACCGTAGGAGAAAATCTCTGACTGGTACTGTACGTCTGGATACAATGAAGAATTTCCATTTTTCTGCTTGTCTTACCTTTCATCCGCATATTACCCCCTCTGGAATCAATTTCATTTCATCTGCCACCTCATCAATAAATTTCATCATCTTGGGAAGTGCATCTCCCCATAGAGAAATTCCAAACACATAAACCGCCTCTTTCTTACGGTCATAATATGTGCTTCTCTCAATGGATAACAGCTCCAGCAAATCAGATTCCGTGTACTTAAATTTATCCAAATAACACCTTGATAATATTTCATGGTGCAGTATTCCATTATGAGGAAATTCACGTACTTTCAGCATAGCGTTATCAACAAGCTCTATCATCCATCTTGTTTCAAACAAGCTCTGCACCCTTTCCTCAAACTCCGCTTTTTTCTCCTGCGGTGCAAAGGTTTCAAGATACACCAATGCATCCGAAAGCTGATTACTACAATAACATACCAGATTGTCTTCCAGCTCCTCTGCCCGAATAGCTGTTGACCAACATACATCACGGTATATGGATAATAGCAGCTTTGCCCTCGTATATATATCATCCATTACCAGCTTTTGTACCTGACAAATTCTTTGAATACTGTTAATTGCCTGCGTATTTTTTCTACTCATATATACTCTTCCTTGCTCTTGTTGCTGTTAATATGTAACCGGTGCGGTCTGTAAAGGCAAATACGACAAACCGCACCTATAATGGCAAGTTCCGTCACGCATTGCTACGCTACCATTATCAGCTTTTTACCATCTGGCGGGAGAACGCTGGAACCCCCTCTATGTTAAAACATATTTTCGCCAAATCTGGACTTATACATAATTTCAATCATCCTCTCATCATCTGGTGTATATGGATGATTTGCTCTGTATGCTTTGAACGAATGATACCATTGTACAGCCTTATTTAATAATTCCCGACTTTCTTCTATTTTTTCCCTGATACTTTCCTCTCTGGGGAGTGGTTTCTTAAAATCAGGTTCTCCATAGGTGTATTCCTCGGCTGTCAAATACCCATCTGCATGACTATCCATAATCTTACAGAGTCTCTTTGCAAGTGGAATTTCCCTCTTTTTATCCTGCAACTTTCCACCACCTCCTACAATCTTTGCAAACTCGGAGAGTGTTTCTATATAGGTTTCATCTTCATTCAGGGAACACTCAAATAATGCTTTATGCTTTACTTTTTCCAGATACTCTTTCTTATCATCCGGCTTCATAGAATGCAGAAAATCAAGCATTCCCTGATTTTCTCTTGACTGTCTTTCCTCTACAAAACACCAATATATGCCCCGCATGGTCTTCACATCCAAATCCGGGTGTTGACACATAAAAATTAGAAACATGAATTTATCCGCTTTTGTCAGCTGATCATCTATATCTGGCAAAAAATCTGTTGGTGCAAAGAAATATCTTTCCAAATCTGCATTATAAGCATCTGTCAATACGCTTACATCCCGCTGTAATACTACAAAATCTGTTCTGGCATTCATTTTGTATTCACTCTCACATAACGCCTCCGATGATACACCATTATGACTTGCCAGCATCAGAAACGCTTTTACAAAAAATTCGATAGTATCCGCATATTCAACTTTAAAGTCTTTGCATCTGATTCTTTTCCCCTCACTGCTTTTTGCCATCTCTACCATTTCTTTTAACAGAGGCAAATCGTCCTCCTCAATCATATATCCCTTTGCCACCGAAAAATCCTCACGCAACAGGAGCATATCAAAATTAAGTGCCTCAGCCACCTCATTTAATAAGTCCGACAACAGATTTTTATTCGAGGATTGACTTTTGGAAAAATAAATTTTAGAATTAGCATATCCCATATCCACTTTGCTCATCTGTGATTACCTCCATTTCTTTGATACCCTTATTCTAAAACAAGTAACGTAATTTTGAAATCCAGTCCATCCCCCAAAAAATCAGCTGTATCTTTTCATAAATATTTTTGAAAGCGTGTACACAACACTACACATCTCAAAATAAACGAAACCAAGCCTTACTCCCCAACCCTACGGCTTAAAGCACTGCGTTATCCTCTGTATTCTTATATCGCAATCATTCATATAACGCATTATTGTTCCCATTTTTCTCTCCTTTCGCTTGACAAAAAGTGAAATATCAATTACTATAAAAGTGCAAACGGTTTTCATATTTCGCAATTATACGCAAAATATTTTCACTTGTCAATAGTGTTTGTTGATAAAAGCGAAAATAATTTTCACTTTTTGGAGGTAAAACATGAAATTTGGTGATAAGATTAAAGCGTTAAGAAAAAGCAAAAACCTTACACAAGAAGCATTAGGACAGATGATAGGTGTTTCCAAACGCACCATTATAAACTACGAAAAAGGGACTTCTTACCCCCAAGACCATGAAATATATGCAAAGCTGGCATCTGCTCTGGAATGTGACGAAAATTATATTAAGACAGAAAATGAAAATTTTATTACCACTGCCTTTACACAATACGGCACACGTGGGGCGGCACAGGCACAGCAGATTTTAGACCAGACAGCTGCCATGTTTGCCGGGGGCGATTTATCGGATGAAGACAAAATGGCATTTCTTCATGAAATCCAGTCTTTGTACTTTGACTCTAAAAGGCGTTCCAAGAAATTTACCCCAAAGAAATACCAGAAAAATGATACCCCATAGCCAGTCTCTATTAAAGGACTATTGATTTTTATAATGTATCAAATCAGACTCTTTAACTGGGGGTATTTTTAAAAATGAGAAAAACCTACATCTATGACGAAGTGGAGCGACTGGTGCGAAAATGTAAAAGCCGCAATCCATTTGATATTTTATCCGCACTGAATGTAGTTGTCATGGAAAGCAATGCATACCAAAAACTCAAAGGATACTGCTTTTCGGCAAACCGTACCATATATGTAGTCATAAATGATTCACTTCATCCATCAGAAAAAAATATGGTGGCTGCCCACGAGCTTGCACATATCGTCTTACACAGAAAGATGCTGCGTCTTGCCCCCATGAAAGACAACATTTTATATGACATGACATCTGAAACTGAATACGAAGCTAACCTCTTTGCAGCCGACCTTTTAATCACGGATGATGTTATCAGCGATATGTCAAAAGATGCGGATATGGACTACTTTAGGATGTGCCAGACACTTTCTATCAGTCCCGATCTTATGAGCTTTAAGCTCTTTAGCCTAATCAAGCGCGGCTATGCTTACCCCATGCCGCCAATAGATATGGATTGTACGTTTCTGGGAAAAGAAAAATAGCGTAGGTGCATAAAACATCTACGCTTCACTCTATCCAAATATGCTATTATTCTGTTGGTTTATGATATACCAAAAGCTCTCCTGCTTCTACCTGCAGATACCAGCACAATTTACATATCAGCCCAACATCCAGCCGCTGAAATTCGTCACGGCAGTAACGATTGAAGTTAGTACGGGGTATATCCAAGTCCTTGCAGATTTGATTTTTGCTTATGCCTTTTTCTTTCAATATATCATTTATCCGTAACGATAATGTACCATATTCCATAAAAATCTCCTTTACATTCCTACCTTGATTTTATATAATGAATGGTAATATAGTAATTCACTATTAAGTCACCCACTATACAGTTAGGTGGAACTAAAGAAAAATGGAATTGAACGAGTTTAAAGACAGATTATTTGATCTGATAAACGATACCGACAATCTACCCATACAGGATATTTCGGTAAAGGACAAAGAAAACCAAATCATCATATATTTAACAGATGGTACTTGTTTTACAGTTACTTGTAAAAAACGTGGCAGATGGTGGCTGATACGGTAAGGCAAGCACAAGCCAATTAAACACTCATGCGGCTTTCAGCGGACACAGTACAATGTATCTTTCATATCTCAATCCTACCAGCTGGTCTCCTGACTGGCTCTTTTTATGTCTGCAGCCCTTTTTACTAAAAGGAAACCCTCCTTCCAGCCGGAACATCCGGTGAAACATAGGAGATGCAACATGGAAGTAAATTTTACACAGATTGGTAAGAGGATTGCCAAAATACGAAAGACACAGCACGTATCCCAGATGGAGCTTACTGAAATGGCAGACTGTACCATAGCAGAGAGATATTTCTTATATAAGATGCCGCAAGCCACAAAAAAATCCTGCGTGATTTTGACTTGGGTAAACATGACAAAGAACATAAGCAAAATTTTTTCATCTGAAACATTCTGTCAATAGGCTATGGATATAACGGTATTCCCATAGTCTATTTCTTATTTTTATGAAAAACTCATAATCAACAACATCTATCTCATGTGAGAAAGGCAGGCACAGTTCATGAAAATATCCGAAGAAAGAGAGGGAAGAACCTACTCTCCAAAGCAGAAAATCAGGAAACGGTATAAAGGAATTGATGCAGATATGCTTGATGCGATCCCTGTTATACCACAGGAAAATGTACATAATTCAGTAAAAAATTACGTGCAGGTGTATATATTGCCAGAGTATCCACAGACAATCCCTGACCAACTTCATCCTATGAGCTTCAGAAAAGTCAATATGAAGATGCGGTTAAACCGTCATGAGAACTGGATATTGCATAACAGAAAACGCCCCACTATTGAGGCGTTTATCTGTTATGCAATATCCTATACTAATTCCCTAATCAGAATGGTACTGATTGCTTCTCGAATTACCCTTCTGATTTGTCTGGCATTGTCAAGTTTATCAACCAGACCCATAATCACATCTCTTATTCCTGATTGCTCAATTACTTCCTTTTCCTCCTCATCCAATGCCTGATACTGCCTGTCATATTCGTTATTCAATATTATTTCAATCGCCGCCTTATCCAGTTTATCAAATTTTATAACGGCATCAAATCTTGAATAAATAGGCTCTCCCAAAGCTGATTTGATTTCTTTTTCCGACATATAATTGGAAGTACAGATAATTATGGAATTTTTCATTTTCACGGTATAATTCTTGTCCTCATAAATCCCTTCATCAAAGAGCTGGTAAAATGCACTGTGAAACACCGGATGAGGCTTATCAAACTCATCAAACAGTACAACATTGGATTCCCGTTCCAATAATTCTTTTGCCAGACTATTTTCATTATGTTTTCCACCAAAAATATAGGAGCTGAATGCCTCACTATGTAACATGGAAAACTGTCTGCGGAACAACACTTCTTCTAAAGTTTCCGCTATATATTTTGCACTTTCCGTCTTCCCTATCCCGGTACTGCCATAAAACAGCAATACACACGGTTTATTATACCGTCCTTTTGCTACATTATATAGGGCTGAAAGGATTTGATTCTGTGCCCTCCCTTGTCCGATTACAGCTTTTGGGAGTCCAGACTTTAACGCCCTTAATTCTTCCATTCCAAGCGTATGATACTCATGCTCCTTTACCGTACATTTAATACTGCTGTACTGCATCATCCGTTTTGCAATGCTGTTAGGCGGATTCTGTAAATACAGATTATCTATCTCATAGCGGAACAATAAATTTACAAAACTCTCAATAAAACTTTCCGAAAAAGAAGAATAATCCTCTGTAAAAGCTATGACCGTTTCATAATGTTCAATTTTCTCCTGTTTCCGGACCCGATTTCCTTCAGCATCAACTTTAAATTCCCTTTGTTTTGCATCATCTTTAATGACCAAATCCACAAGGGGCATATAATCATCCGTATCTGGCAGTATCGTATGAAAACCAGAAAGCCCGCCATAATAAATATTTACATTCATTTACATACACCCGCCAGTATCACATCATATACCTTGATTTCATCCACATTAAGCCTGTCCTCATTTTCAGATGCCAGATCATAACCGCTTATCTCTCGGTCACTGCTGTTCCCAAACTCTGATTCCATAGTAAGGTTTCCCATGTTGACTGTCCCCACTTCTATTGCATGATAATCCATTTTCATTTTTACCAAGTCGGAAATAAAGTAATTATTACGAAAGGCTTTAATATTAAACCGCAATACAGCGGTTTCCCCATCTGCCTCTGCCATAAGCTCATAATATCCCCTGCCGCTATCCAATGCCTCATCCATAAGTGATAAATTCAAATTCAGTCCATCCGCAACCTCAATATGTCCATCCGTCATTTTCAAATACGGTGTCAGCATCTTAAAGAAAGCAAAGGATTTTGGATATGGATACGGTCTGCATTCCGTAAAAATGCGGATATAATCTTTTCCATCCTTTTCTACACAGTCAAGATAATCTGTCAAAATCGTATTTTCAATGGCTTTTGTAATAATCGTATTCCCTTCTCTTGACAAATCAGCATTCCCTTCAATCCCGACCTTAGCGGTAATTAAAGACAAAATGCCAGCCGACTTACTCGCTTCTGCCTCTGCCCCGATTGCCAGCTCTGATGTTTTGGTTACAATATGTTCTTTCTTGTCTGTACTCTTTCCCCCGGCTAAAACATAAATAAAATCCGTTGCAGAACCCTCATCAAAATATGCCACCTTTATCATTTTCTTAACTTTTTGTTTTCTGCCTGCCACTTATAAAAACACCTCTTTTTCCATCTATACTTCTGTCATATTCTATTATTTTCAGCTTTTGTAACGGACTATTACAATTCTTTTACAGCCTTTTGAACCCTTGTACGCAACACATTATCCAGCCTCGGCATTGCATCACACTGAAAATCTATGATTTTCTGCCACTCTGCCAAATCCATGATATTGACACCATCCAAGCGGCAACTTACCCTGCATGATTTTTTTGCATCCATTCTTTCCCATGACAGGGCATCCCCAAATTCATTTTCAATTTCCGCTTTTTCTGCATGGAGCTTATCGAAAATTTTCTCATTGAGTTCCTTTTCTCCATGATTGATATTGAGTTCCACACTGGCATATTTCCTTGTCACAACAAAAGTGAAAGAAATCCCAGATACACCAGAACCGCCGGACAGCCAGTGGTCAGTAGACGGATTTACATTTTGGAACTGCTTAGAAACTGTTAAAAACCGTTCTAACAGCTCTCCCCAATATTTAAGTTTGAGTTCCTCTGCTCCTTTATTGAGTTCTTTTGTGGTCTGCTCCTCCTTTGCTTTATCAGCCATTTTTATGTAATAATCCGCCGCCTCTTTTACAGGAATAATCTGCTCAATATCCAAAAGTAAATCATCCCCATGTTTATAAGGCGTGGCTTTAAAACATTTCACAGAAATATTATGGTTGATCATCCACATTACGGTACTTGTCACTTCCTTACGGAAATTACCGGCAACAAGCATCATTCTCTGGTCTCGATTGTTAAGCTCAATTTCTTCCAAAGACTGACCATCAAAGAAATCCACCAGCTTATCTTCTGCCTTTTCCCCTTTGAAATATTTGTCGAGATATTCCTGATAAATGCCTATGATCTGTGTCTTTGACAGCGTGGAACAATAGGACACATATTTAAGTGCCTGCCATGTTACATCCTTTCCAGTATCATCCAATTTATTTTCTATGATTACCAATGCCCCTGAACGGTCAAGTGCCAGCAAGTCCAGCCTTTCATTTGTACCGGAAAATCCATCAAACTCTTTCTGTATAATTAAAAGTTCTTCATCCAGACAGGACGGTTCTTTTGCTATCCACTCCTGCAGATGTTCACGCTCTTTGAACCCCAGTTCATGAAACGTAGTCCTTACTATTTTCGTCAGCTTATTCTTTTCTTTATCAATAAGAAACATAGTATCCCTCCATTCATCATATTGCCGCCATTGCTTTTTTTGTTTGTATTATCAGTTCCTTTATTTCAGCCTTTCCAATCTGTTCATCCGCATCCTCATCACATAGTAATGCCTTTTCAAAATCAGAAAGTGCCTTATCAAATATCCAAGCATCCTGAAATGCCAAACCTCTATGCAAATAAGTCCGGTAGCTCTTTTCTATATCCACAGCTTTATTCATAATCAAAAATGCCCTGTCCCTTCCGTCCGCTTCTTTTGACATCTGAATAAGTTTTGTTACATCCCCAGTTTCTATGCCGGGTATGGCATTCATTGCAGCATCAACCATTCCATAGTCCATATAATCCACATCATAGGAATTTACTAAGTTCACAATCTCTTTTACAAGGCTTTTTTCTATCTCTTCAGCATTACAAATGCCTTTTTTCACAAGAGATTCCGGACTTTCCCCATCATACAAACCTTCAAACACATTGCATGGCAGAAGAATTTTTCCGTCTTTCTGTCTGTATTTAAACTGATATTCTATAATATCCATACCGCAGCCCTTCAGGTCTGCCTTCTGTATTGTTGGATACATCTGTACATCCCTGCACCATCCCACAACAAACATATTTTTAAGCGATTCTACCACCCATATAACCTGCTTTATCAGTTTTCCACAATAATCTTTCGGAATATCCCCAGACAGGTTGCCCGTCACATAATGGTTATAATAAAGCAGATGCCTCCAATATGAATCCATATCTGCCGGATCGTAAGGAAATTTGCAGATAAAAATTTCATCTTCTGCATTCAGCAATAACTCTGTTCGGCGTGCCTCCGGCAACGCTGTAATACTGTCAAAATATGATTCTAATTCTTTCTGGCACTCCCTATATCCCTTAAACAATCTCATACGTGCATCAAATTTTTTATTATGCTCCTTATAAAGCTGATGCGTATATTCATGAAAAACAACGGACATGACCGCCTTTTTTGACACTTTATCCGTATTAAGCAAATTACTGATAATAATATGGTTATGCCAAAACTGATACTCCCCATACCGGGAAGTCATATTCTCTTCTGACCATGAAATAGTCGGTATCGCATACCCCTCATTTTTTCCATACAATTCTATTACTTCTGTAAGCATTTGCGACAACGCAATATCTTCCATGTCTGCCTCCTCATATTCCCATACCTGCCGTTTATATATCAGCCTCAATATCATTGCAGAAAATCATCCAACACGTGCTGGCTTTTTGTTCATGACGGCTGCCTTTCTATATTTTTTCTCTTTTTCCAACAAGTATAGACTTCATGGCAAACGGCAAGTTCCAAGACTCCAGAAACCGGTTTCCCATTGAGTTCTTTCTCTTCCATATGGATTTTATGCTGTATGATTGCATTCCCACTTACCTCTTTAATAATCTTGCTTTTGTCTACGGATTTAAAATATGATTCATAGGAAATCAATTCATCCATATCCTCAAAAACAAATACAGGAACATCTAACCCGCTTCTATCATGGCATACATTCCTTCCCTCTGAAAACAGATTCAACAGCTTGCCGTCCATATCCGATTTTATAAAATAAAAATACCGATAATCCGTAATTCCTATCGCTTTATGTTGCGGCTTCGGGAGAATGCAACTGCCACAATCCATATACCAAAGTTCTGTTTCATACAATGTTGTTCCATAATAATCTAAATGCAGCTCTGTATAGCACATGGTAGGATTGTCATAAAAGAAACGCAGAGTTTCGTACCCTTCCTTGCTTTCCCCGGCACATATCTTAAATTCCGGGTGCATCATGCAATACCGGTATCTGATGCTGTCCCAGTTTGCTTCAGACCAGCCTTTGTAATCATCCAGCAACAATGAATACCGGTCAAACGGTTTCAAATCATATCCAAAGCGTTTTTTCCACAAATATTCCGTAATCTCTATATTTGCCGTTTTTTCACGTGGCGTATTCACGTCTTCTGTCCTTGTATAAATTGCCCCCGCCCTGATGGTCTTTTTAATATTGTGGGACGGACAATAATCTTCTGTCAAATAAAAGGGCGTTTTATTGCTTCTATGTATTACCACTACATCAAGTTCATGTCCCTCTATCTGTAATGTCTTCACTTCCACATCAGGAAGAAAATCCCCGGCAAATGGTTTATCTCTTAGGAACTTAATATAATCAGCTGTTGTTGCCCTATGGTATTTTGTATTTTCAATGCCAACAATCTCCCCATTATCCTCTGCACCATGTATCAAATATGCATCCCTGTCACAGATATTATTTGCCATGCAGATAACATCAATGAGCTTGTCCTCTTTCACATCTGTATAATCTGATTTAAAATCCCAATACGCTCCCTCATACCCCAACGCAAGCAATCTGATGATTTCGTCCTCTAAAGCCACCGCATCCATCTCATTCAACTCCTAACGCCTTAAAAACTGCATCCTCGACACTGTTATAGAAAATCAGATTAAAACATCCTATCAGCTCTGCCGGTACGCTTGCCAGATCAACTGCTGATGCAATCGGCAGCAATACCTTTTTTGCACCGCTATCCAAGCAGACCTGTAAGGTATTTGCCAGCTCGTCCACTTTCATGACCGTACCGCCAATGCTAAAATCTCCAAGCACTACCGCACTGTTTACTACCGGCTTTCCAAGTGCAATAGAGCAAATCGCAACAACGGATGCCAATGATAAATTTTTTGTCATACCTATGCCGTTCATATCCTGTGCATCCAAGATATAGTCTTTTGTAGTCATGCTGATGCTGCCGCTGATTGATCTTGCATTTGCTTTCAGGTAACGGTATGCTGTATCTACCGCCTCTTTTACCTCTCTGTCCGTTCCCAATCCAGTTCTTTCAAATTTGCCATTACCGGCTGTCATTTGCATTTCCAGCTTGTACACCCCAAGCATATTAGACTTGCTGTGTCCTACGGTATATACGTGTCCGGGCTTACTCATTCCCTCTGGTATGAGCTTGCTGCCGCCCTGCTCTGGAACAGGCACATATTCCTCTGAAAAAGTGTCGTTATCTATGTAGGAAAAATTGACATCATAAAATTCCATGCCGCCTATCTTTTTCTGCTGTTCCTTAACCCTCCGTCTCATTTCCAATGCAAAACGCAGAATTTCTTCCACATCCTCACGGTCAAACTCCCCATCCGGGTGGATGAGCTTCACTAAGCCGGATACCGTTTTCTTTACTGCAATCACATCCCTCTGATTCAGGTTATTTCCCAGTCTAAAATAATGGGTATAGGCATCCGCATAAGAAATTTTTCTTAGCTCACGCATAATCTCTGAAAAATAGTCCGTGATAAAACCGTAATCATTGGTAAAGAAGTCCGGTCTGTATTTTGGTATTTCCCATCCCGGTATGTAGCAGTGGATACGGTCAAGAAACGCCGTATCATTCCCCATTGCCTCCGGGAACGGCTCAAACAAATGGGAAGTTTTTAATATTGCATCCACGCTCTGATTGATATTCCCTACAAAGACCATTGAGGCATAGGCATTCTTTTCCTCCTTGCCTCTCGCAAATGAACCGGACGCCATATAATCCTTCATGATCTGAACGCCATCCTGATCCTTAAACCTGATGCCGGCAACCTCATCAAATGCGACACAATCCCACATCCCTACAAGCCCCACCTGCTTTGTACCCATGTTATAAAACAGGTTTGCCACGGTTGTCTGACCGCCGGACACCAAAATACTGTTCGGGCTGATTTCCTTATATACATGGGATTTTCCGGTTCCCCGCGGCCCAAGTTCCACAAGATTGTAATTATTTTCCACAAGCGGAATCAGCCTTGCCAGATGCAGCCATTTTTCACGCTTGCTAAACTGCACCGGCTCCATCCCCACGCTTCTAATGATTACATCTATCCATTCATCATCCGTAAATCTTCCCCTTGCAGTTTTTACCTCATCAAAATCAAGGCTCGGCATCTGAATCGGAGTCAGCTTATGTATCAGGAATGGGGAACGGAACTTATCGGCTTCATCATAATAATATTCCATCTGCACTATGCACCAGATACCGCCACACAAAAGCCTTTCGTAATCCCTGATATAGTTTTCCGCAATCGGCACTTGCTTTATGCCAAGATTTGAAAATTCCGCTTCGTAAATATCCTGCTTGATATTCAGGTGTACGGATATGCGGTCAATGACCGTATATGTTCCTTTTTCACGCAACTTTGCAATGATCTTCTGTGCTTCGTCCGGTCTTACATAGTTTTCAGCCAGAATTTTTTTTACAGTATCCACACCGGCTTCTATTTCATCCTCATCCAGAGAAGAACAGTACATACCAAGCAGATATTCCAGTACATATACCGGAACATTTGCTCCCTCTTTAATCCGTTTGGTCAGGTCTTTGCGTACTATCTTCCCTGCAAAGTTATTCTGTAATTTTTCCAAAAGTTCTGTATCGCCTTCATATTGAAAATCACCCATGCTGACACCACCTTACTCTCTTATCCTCTAAAACCCAAAATCATTGGCAAAGGCTACATCCATAATGACTTCATGACGGAACGCCTCTACATCATTGCTTTCATCATAAGCTACCAGATAATATTTTTTGTTTTTTTCATACTTTTTGTTTTTAAAAGTGAAACGCATACGGAATAGTCGTTTTTGTACATCTTCATCCCTCTTGTCAGCCACATAGATATTTTCATTTGAAATCTTCTCATTATCTTCTGACAGGAAAAACATCTTATACTTCGTTCCCTTAACCACATCACTTACTGGCTCTGACTGAATAAAATCCAGTGTTGTAATCAGGTTCGTAATCTTTTGGATCAGGCTCACAAGCATAATCTGTACAGTACGTGTTTCCACTGCCCCTTTATCCATCTTAATATCAATAACCGGTATGAGCATTTCCTGCGGAGAAGAACCGCCATGTACATAATTCAGCCCTGCATTCCCTCTTGCAGAAAATACACTGGCACTGCATGGGTAAGAAATAACCTTATCATCATCATTTCCAAGTACATACCCCAATCCAAGATTCATGACACCATCATCTGCCACCGGCTCCTTTGATACAATATACCGGCGTTTTTTTAACTTGCCCGGTTCATCTGCCGTGCTTATCTTGTCGCTCTGCTGTACCGGATTCCTCTTGTAAATAAACCCATGATCGGATGTGACAATGAAGCGGTAAGTATTTGCACTTGTGGAAATTCTTTGTATCAGTTCCGCAATTTCATTGACTGCCTTTGTACAGGCATGAAATACTTCATCTTCCATATTTTCTCCGGCATTGTCTATCTGGTCATGATAAATATACACTACCTGCTGTGCCGTAAACACATCACGTAATGCCATGCCTTTTAATCCCTTAATGTCACTGTATTGTATGCAGCGGCTCTCTGGCACATAGGACTGTAACACCGCCTGTCTCGTAACCGTATCTACGGCAAACCTGCCATCCACCAGTTCCCTGAAATCATCTGTAAGCTCTAATGTCTTATGTGGCAGTAATGCCTCCATGCCAAGCCTTGTATAGGACGGCAGGACACCCAGCATGGGCTTGATGGAAAGGGAGTCTTTGCATTTAGGGTTATCCTGCATCCGCTTGTACAGCTCACATCCCACCTCAAACCTCATGCCGTCAGAGATAATCACAACGGTACGCTCCTTGTTAGGACGCACATATTTATTATAAAATTCCCTTTGCAATGGCAGTACAGCCAGTGCATCCGGCTCTTGTAATCCCTCATTCCATTTCGGAAGAAGTTTTCCAAGATATTCATTCGTATAAATATTTTCAACAAGTTCCTTCAGTTCCTCAAAACCGTCTGTATTTTCAATGCGGTCATAATTTGTGTAAAACTCTCTATAACTGTTATCAATCACACAGTCACTTGCCACATATGCATCAATTATTTTCTTAAAGCCGCTTACCGGCTGGTAGTTCGCCTGACTGATAATGAAATACGCCTCCCGGAGCATATCATAGATTGTGCCAAACTTTCTGCCAAAATGCATTCTGGAACGCATTTCACATACTTCACACAGGTTTCTGTTTCCCAGTCTGGCAATCAAATCCTCTGCTGTCAGCCTGCCTACAATCCAGCGGATGATGAGCTTATCAATCTCCGCAAAAGAATCACACTCTATCAGCGTTTCCGGTTCGTATGCAGACAGCACCTCTGCAGCATACAATACCCCGGACACATAGGCAGACAATTCATCATACTTATCCCTGTATAATACGTTGTTCATCAGGTTATCCATAAAAGCTATGATATTGCCAGACTTATAGGACACAAAGCCTTTCCATCCTTTCGGAAGTTCCCTGTCAATATAACGGTCTGCATAAGTCACATACATGGAAATCAAAAACTTTTCCAGTGTCGGAGCTGGGGAAGTAAAACCAAATTGCTGCTCCACATATTTCCAGAATGCATCCAATAAATCATATTTCTTAAACTCTGCAATAAATTTGTTGTCCTCCAAGCTATCATCTGTAAGCAGCACACGGATTACCTCATCAAAAGAACAGGTACGTGTATTGCATATCGCACTCATCAGACCGATCAGTATATTCTCCTCATTGAAATTCTCAATTTCCAAATCATAAAAACGCTTTACCCTCTCTTTATTTGCAAAATATTTAATATGCTTTTCTATGACTGGTTTATATTTTTCCCCGATACCCAGATCAACCGATAATAAGGATGCCCTGTCTGCATAAAACCGTTTGGAGTAAAGCATAGTATCTTCCAAATGGTTTTCAGATACCGGTGGTTTCGGAAATGGTGCATATATCAGGTAATTTGTTGCCGTATCTTCCTTTTCTAAAAAGTATTTCGTATAAAACTGATTCCCTTTTTCCAGCTTATAAACTTTCGCATTTGCAAGCTCCACATGGTCAATATCCTCTGCAAACTCTCCCTTTTCATCATACCAAAAGACAAGTTTTCTGCTGTCCCCTGCAAATTCTGTATTCAGCTTATCTATAATCTGCTTTAAATTTAATTCTGCCAAAGCAAGCCTCACTTTCCACTATGTTTTTCTGTAATTATCTCTGTAATGCCCCCTCTAAAACAGGCAGTGCATCACTATCAATACTATTTATTTTACAGAAATATTCTAAAAATTCTTTTGCAAGGGCTTCATCTTCTGTTCCGGCTTTCACTGCCACAATATCATATAAAATGCTTGCTGCCTGTATGTCAGAAATATACCTATGCAGCCCCTGCCCCCATGCCGTTTTTTCCGGTGCATTTTCATTATGGTAGTAATTCCAGAATAACATCTGTTTTGCCTCATCTAATGACAAACTTATTTTATACTTAGAAGTTGTGGTTACATACCCTTCTTCACGGTTATCCCCCTCATATGCCTCATCAACGAGAAATACGCCAAAGATAAACCGTTCCTTTTCTGCTGCGTATGGTTCTCTTGTGGTTAATACTGCCAGACTGTTTACCTGAACTTTGTTTAATTTCATAGGTTTTTCTTTGTTATCCCCGGTCAGTACAAAGCCGGCAAAAGCCGTCCAATTTCTTAACATCTGGCTTTCGTAACATACAAAACCATCATCCTTTGCATATGCATATGCATCCAGTTCTCTACGCTCTATAATGCCATTATAATACTGGTTACATGGAGATTCTTCACTACAACACCATTTATGCTGTGCCACCTCAATATTATAGTTTATCATCTCATCCGTACAGGCACATTTGTAACCTACACAATCATCACTCTCTCCGCCATTGCAATAATTACATTTAAACGCAATATTCTCTTTTGGATATGATTTCTGTTTTTTTATGTTCTCCCTGTTTACTGCTGTATGTAACTTTGAGAGACGTTCAATCTCAATCTTCTTTTCAGATTCTCTTACCCTTTCTTGTTCCTTTTTTTCCTGAAGCAAGGCAAGTACCTCACACTGCATACCCTCATCATCACAAGATAAAAACTTTTCAAACGCCTCTGGGAATTGAAACTGCTTCTCCCCCACAGAAAACACAATCTTGATATAGGATTCGCTATGTTCCGCTACTGTCCCTAGTCCAAAGGATTTATGCCTTATAGATTGATTTACTAAGTTCATCTACACACACTCCTAAATCTTCGCAAGCACCTGATATTTCTTTCCATCATTTGCAGTCTGCACTTTTTCATAATTTACTTTCACACCATCATCCAAGTCAATTTCAATTCTGGATAATGCCAAATGACCTATCTTTTCATCATATTCCTTACACTCTTTCAACTGCTTATGCAATTTCTCTTTACGCTTAGATGCTGCCGTCACTTCTCTTGCGTTACTGCTGTTGTCAATGGTATCCTGCATACGATTGATTTCACTTTCATAAATGCGTTCCATACGGTGCAAATAATCAATACGCAAATTGCCAATAGTATCTGCATTATATCTGTGCATATAGACAAGAGCTTTAAAACCATTTTGCTTTCCAGAATCAAAGAGCCAATAAATAGGTCTTTTTCCAAGACCACTACTACCATACATATTGCAATGTTCTTTATAAAAATCGTTTAAGAAATAATTTCTAAGTTTTTCCTTTGCAGTATCTCCTTTGCTTGATAATGTATTTCCTAAATATAGCATATTCTCATCATATTCAGCACTTCCAAATACGCTCTTTATCCACTGACAAAATAGTCCAACCAAATCATTAGTAACATATTCATCATCCAATACTGGAATAATATTATCATCATCAGGATTAAAAGTCTGATATAATGTCTTATTCATATCATTACTTGTGCATAAAACGCCTGTCGCATCACTTGAATATCTTCCAAATAAACACCCAATCGCATATGAGATTATATTTTTAACAATTTTTTCATCTTCCAGCCATTCTATACTTAACTCATCAATATTATTTTCTTTATCAAGCTCTTCTTGTAAATTGTATAGATTTATAAAAATCTCATTGATACTAATTTCATGTTCTAGCAAACTCTGGCGTAATGATTGTCTTCTGTTTTTGAATAATACTACAGCTTCCTCTATTCTACAAATCCCCTTTGTTTTTGCAATAGACACTATTGGATCAATTAAATAATCCTTCGATATTTCATTCTCATCCCATGCTAACTTAGATATATTGATCGCTTGCTGCGTATGTTCTACTACCTCATCCCTTTTTCCTTCAATATAAGGCACATTAGATACATGACCTACCTTATACTCAAAAGCAGGTGACAGTACTTTCAAAAACACCGAACTAACCTTACTATTCAACAATCCTATGCAATACAATAAACTGTCATTATCAGCGGAAAAACCACTTGCTCCCTTAGAATCAAATAATGCTCCTTTGGGAGAGTATCTGACCATAATATCTCCTGAACAGATAGCAGTCCAAGTACCTGCTTCTCTAAAAGAATATTCTCCATTATAATTATGCGACCTTATTCTACCAGTTTTAATATCTGACAAATTCCTAATAGCAGAACCTGCATTCTCCCAATTGACTACTAATTCATTATTTCCATACCATTTACGATTATTTCCACCCTTATTGTAAGGAAACCATTTTTTTCCACTACGTACTGATTCATCTTCGTTTTCCATATCTAATCCAATATGTTGAAAGTCCACCTCATACCAACATCTTAAAAACTGCTCATTATCAGCTGTTGTCATTCCTTCTCTTGTTGTAAAAACATCGCTAAGTTTATTTCGCCCAAAATCATTTATTGCTTCTTCTGATAACCAATATGCCATTGAACCATTTGGTATCTTTTGAAAATCCTCATATGCGGCTACATAATCACATCCTTGCAATAAGAATTTTTGTTCTTTCTCATGTTCACTCTTTCCATCAGTCAAATCTGTATATCTTCCTACATAATTGCAAATGTTACTTTTTCTTAATACAAATGATGCTGTTTGTACAACCTCTCCATTTATTTCATCAAATGCTCTCGCTCCTAATTGAACTAAATTTACAATATTACTATTATTTAAAAAGTGTCGTAATTGGCAATAAATGGCACTAAACATCCAAGCCTGCTGCGTAATCATAGCTTGATAGCCGCCCAAAGCAACCCAATAATTGCATCTTTCAATAAAAACAGAATATAAATCATTTTTACTTATAGAATATATTTTTTTTACATATTCGTTCAAACGCCCTGTACCACTACTAATACTCATGTAAGGAGGATTTGTAACTACTACCTCATACTTTTGTGAAAATACTTTTGCCTGTTTTGCTAACATAGGCACAATTTGGTTGCACTCATTGTACCATAAAAGCATAACAACATTTTCTGTCGTTGCATCTGCTGTCAGTTCCCATGCTTTTAAGAAACCATCATAATCCCTTTTTTCCACTTCAAGAATTGAACCGTATTCTTTTGCATCCTTAAATGTTGTCAAAAGGTATTTCAATGTTTCTCTATGTTCTTCACTAAGCAAGAAATCGCCCATATCTCTATCGTATTGTAAGCCGTTACTTTCCTGAATGGCACATAAATTAGGTTCGATTCCAAGAGTAAGGAAACGTCTGTTATAGGAACGTGCTTTCATCATGATTGCAAAATAGGCAAGCTGAAATGCCCTATCATCAATATCCAATCCATAGATATTGTTCTCTACAATGCTCTTTGCCGCATCCCTCTGGCTGTATCCGTAGCTTTCATAAATCTGCATCAGTACATCAAATGCGTACACCAAAATATGACCACTACCCATGCATGGATCAATGACCTTAATTTCCTCTGGCGTAATATTTTTATATTCCTCACGGATAGCTTTTAACTGCTCCTCTACATCAGCCTCCTGTTCTGCCTCATCCAGATAATATTTCCATTCACTTTTAAGGCTATCATTCTCATGCCCCTCTAACCATAACCTGCCTACACTGTTTTCTACCATATAGCGTACAATCCAGTCCGGGGTAAATAACTGGGTAGCTGCCGGAATACGCTCTTTTGTAATTTTCACGTTCTTTTTCAGGAGTGCAAATGCCTCATCCTTCGGCTCTGTATTGTAATACTGATACATCCACCCGATAATCTCCACCTGACCGGTAGGCTTTCCATCTTCCCCCATATTACTGATATTGAAATCATCCTCTTTAATATCATGTGTCAGATGGTACACAATGCCGTCCTGATCCGTCACGGATACATTCAAAAGAAGTTCTGTATAATCAGAGGTCTTTTCAAACAGTTTCGGCAAATATGCATTCAGGGCATTGCACTGTTTCACAAACAGCATACGGAAAAGAGCATCCACCTGATTATCCTGCTTCAACTGCATAATCTTTTCGGTTTCTGCCTGTGTAAATTCGATTTCTGCATCAAACGGCGTAGTGACCAAAGCTGGCTCCAGCTTCGTACCGCTTTCAGAGGACAGCACCCGGATATGGGACGGCATATAATCATTGACTTCCATGAACCGGATGGCAATGAGTCTGTTAAACCATGTGTAAGCCACTTCCTCAATCACATTTCGGTATGCATCCTTAAAAGCAAGCTGCTCTGCCTTTCTCTTGATAGCTGCCACAAGTTCTTTACGCTGTTTGATTTCTTCCCCATGAATGGCATACGGTTCTTTTGTCCCTATATCAAAAAACTCTGCCTCCTGCGTGGACTGGGGAAGTGCCTCTTTGATTCCCTCCTCTGTCACACCCAGTAATCCGGCTTTATATGTAATGTCTGCTATCAGCTTGTTTCTCGCCCAGATGGAGAAATTTTTTATGGCTGTCTTATCCATACCAACACTCCTTAAAATTCAATATTTACAATCGTATCTGCATCCAGCTCATCCATGAGCTTCATGCGTAAATCTTCTACATAACGGTCAACATCTTCTTTCGTTTCAATACGCCAAGATGCTGTTTTTGTCATGGTCTTGATAGGCACATTCTTTGATTTCTTAACCTTGATTTCCTTTTTAACCTCTACCTCAATCTGTTCTTGATCCACATTGCCAATTTCTGCTGCCTTTGCCTCCAGAGCTTTTCTGATTTCCTCTGCCTTTTTCATGGCAATTTCCGTATCCATCCTATCCATTTCATTCAAAAGACGGATTTTTAACGCCTCTGCCCTGTCTGCATAGCCTCTGAGAGTGGATACATTCGTACATCCCTTTGCACCATCCTCAATTTCAAGGAACAACTGATAATACTGATTGTTTTTGCTTTCTTTATATTCTTTATCTGCCAGTACCTCAAATACTCTCTTTTGTGATTCAAGGACAGAATCCAGCACCGGTGCAAGCTGTTCATCCAATACCCTCGAATATGCCTCATTGAATTTCTTTAACAGCTCCGGCAATTTAGGAATATCGGAAAACGGCTTATCTTTGCGGATGATAGAACGCACTGCCTCTACCACGCTTTCCAAATCCGCATCCACAATGTAGGTCTTGCTGTCATCATATTTAGACAGATACAGCAGTGCCTTGTCAAAAATGGTTTTCTGTTCCCCTGCAAAAAACGCCTTTACCGGTTCAAAATCCTCCGCAAAATCCAGTAACACGTCCTGCTTTTTTGCCACTGTCTGGAAGAACTCTAACGGTGCTTGTATCTGTACAATAGCCGATAAGACCTTAATACCCTCATCTATAATTTTCGCTCCCGGATATTTTGCACGTTCATAGTCCTTTTTCATGACACGAAGCTCCGTAATGAGCTTGCTGCTGAATGAAATAAAATATTTCATAACCGCATCTTCATCATCATTCGGGCTTGTGGCATGGAATAATTCTTTTAATACGTCACGGACAACTTTTTTATCCTTATCCGCTACACGTACCCTTTCTTCCATCATCAGCTTTTCCACAAATGCTTTTTTCGTAATATAATTGATGATTTCCTCTGCATCCTTATTCATCAGTGTTACACTTGCCCCATTCACAGAGAATGACAGATCCCCGCGTTTAAATAATTTCGCAATCAGCCACTGCACATCATCCTCTACAAATCCGTAAGGGGCTTTCATAAAACGGTCTTTTACAGATTTCATGGAAGTCTTTACGTGCATACGGCTGTTACCAGCAATATACTGTAACACATCATCTGCCGCATGGATATTAGGCTCTGTGCCTCCCTCCAGATTAAGGGTAATCTGGTTCGTAGTCTTTAAGAGTTTTCTAATATCGTCTTCACTCATGGCGGCATCAATATAATCCAGCTTGTGATATACGGTCTTAACCAGCCTTCCAAGTGCCTCACTGATTCTTGTGGATACTTCCTTTGCACCAATCTGTGCTTTATCGCCATTTACATAGATAACTGCATCCTTTAATGATTCCGTCAGGAATAATTTAGCATTGCTGTTACGCTCACGCATTTCCAGTCTCTTTGCCTCTTTGATGCTCTCATATTTGGACAGGGCTGATGATGTATTCAGGCGTAAGAATTTTTCAATCTTTAAGTAACGCTGGATTTCATCCATGAATGCCCTATCATCCGGCAGCACTACCAACACTTCCCTTCCCTGACCGGATACCATTCTAAGGGTAGTTTCATCTGTGCCGTAATCAGATGCCGGGGTAAGGACACGTACCCCTATATCATAACTCTGTGTGGATTTATATGGTCTATCATCCACAATCTGATTAAAATTAAAGGAATATCTGCCGTTAAATGCCGGATACTTATATTTTTTATCTGTAAAAATATCCTCAAAAATCATTTCCGATACTTTATTGATAATCTCTGCCATTTCCACGCTCTGGCTTTCGATTTCCCTGTTGATTTCCTGTTCCTCATCTGTCAGGAACACATAAATATCCCCATTCTTCTGCACAAGGTTCTGCCGTATCAGCACTTTCAAAGAATCTTCCACTCTTTCTTTCAGCGTGATACGGTCACTGTCTATATGGTCTGCCATAAGGCTTGTGATATTATCAATATTTGCCACAACCACCTTATCCACATACTTAATCATGAATAAAACTTTTAGCACATTCACGGCAAACACATTTTCTTTATGCTCCGGATTGATCACGTCATTATCATAGGCACGGATGATAACTCCTCGGTGGCTATGGTCTAAGAAATTTTCCAATGCATCATAAAAAGCATGGAACGGAATGATTGTCCCTTCCTCACAGTCCTTATAGTCCATAGCAGACTCTTTGAACATTGCCAGCATGGAACGCTCCCCCTCTGACAGATGCTTTCCAGATGCCCCATGTGTACGGATGGATGTCAGTACGCTTGCAAGCACATTAAACTGGTACGGCACAAACGGATATACCAATGCAAAATCATTTTCATCTGCATACAGCTTCTTCTCTACCCCGTCATTGAATGTAATAAGGTTTTTGATGATGGTGCTTTTTTGTCCGTACAGTAAGCGTAAAGTCTGTGCCGGCATTTCCTTTTTTGCTAAAATTCTTTTCTTGATAACCTCATCCACATTTGCGGATGATAAGGATAGTCTGGTGTCAAAACGTCCCTGAATTTTGGAAAAATCATTGCCCTTTACCCTAGTGACAGAATCAATATCCTGCTGGCTTGTGACAATAACCCATGCCTTACCCATGCATTCCTTACCCAGTTCCTCTGTGACCGTCTGCAAGTTGAGCATCAGTTTGGAATCTTCCCCGATATACTGTCCGATTTCATCTACCAAAAATACCACATGATGATTGTTTCCCTTCCGTCTAATGTATGCTTTCACACGTTTTGCAAAATCTTCTATGCTGATCTGATATGGTTCAGATGCCTTTTCGCACCAATTACGGGCTGCGGCCTCGCTCATGAACTCCATAGCGGTCAGTACATCCACCACATCATCCTGAATGAAATCAAAATCCTGTCTGGATGCCTCCCATTCCTCCCCATAAACCTCATCAAATTTCTGCTTAAATTCCTCATACTTGCCTTCCTCGGTCAGCCGCTTTTCCAAATCGGCAAGGAACGGCATAGCACCACAAAAACCCTGCATCTCGTTGAATACTTTCAGAAATACGTTTACAATCGCATCCTTATTCTGCTTGCTGTTGGAATCACTTTTGGAATCTATATTGAATAATACAACATCCGTACTTGTATCAGCGGCCAGCTTCATATCCGCAAGCACCATCTGATCCACAATTTTTTTATCCTCTGCAAAAAAATCAATGGCTCTCTTAGTACCCACCTGCTTATTTGCCAGCAGATAAGACAATATTTTTAAGAAGTGCGATTTACCACTTCCAAAGAAACCGGAAATCCAGACTCCCATCTTAGGGGTATTTCCAACAATTCCTTTCTTGTAGGAAGAAAAGAAATCCGCAAAGTGTTTCTGCAGTTCTCTTGTCACCACATACTCATCCAATTCCTGTGCAACATTTTCCGCTTCACTCTGACCAACGATAATGACTCCTTGTATGTCACGGTCAATCTCTTTTTCAAACATTTCTCTAATCAGCATTTATATAACCCCCATTTCTTCATCTGCGTTTTCGTCCCAATCATCATCCAGTATAAAAGTCCTGTCTATGCGTTTCATCAGTGACAGCCATACCGAATCATAAATATCTTCTGCCATAATTTCTTCTGTAATATATTTTTTGACAAAGCGTTTCAATCCTCTTTTATCCCCAACATACTCCTCTGATGCCAGCATAATTCTTTCATCACTGCCTGCAAATTGAGCGTAAAATTCTATGCTGATTTCTTTATCTTTCGTAGGCAACTCCTCACAAAGCACCTCGATGTATGGCGTGTGAAAAAGATTATGATTGCACGGATACTTTTCTAAGACCTTTATATCCGTTTCATAAATTCCAAAACGATATGCTTTCAGTTCTTTTTCCTGCCAAAACGTAATTTTATCCATATTGTTTCCTCGCTATCTTACTAAACGAAATGCCCGGTAATAATTATCTTCCGGATACTCATTGAAGATAATCAGTTCCTGCTCTGTATATGTTCCGGGATAAAACAGCACCATAGGAACATTCGCAAATGATTGAGGCATATTATAAAGAATTTTATTGAATACCTCCGGGGCTTGCAAAAGCGGATAGCACTTGCCTACCCCTGTCAGAAATACCACTGCATTACCCGGCGTATTCTCTGCTATATGCTGTACAATCAGATTTTCCTTATCCGTAATCCTCAAAGTATGCTGTATGGAATCCTGCAATTTTTTTATGCCACGTTTTTCTTCCTGTGCATAGCATTTTTCCATAAAGTTCTTTTTCTGCAAATGCTCAATGAGCAGATCATACAAATCATATACCACCAGCTCAAATCCATCCGTACCTTTTGAGTTTTTATTTTTCAGGTATGAAATTCTTTCCCTGACCGCAAGCTCATGTTCCGGTGCATAATCAAATACCCAGTAGTTTACCTCGTTTGCTTTTCCTTTCGTCTGACGGAATGACGGTTTTTTAATCATCATCTCCATCTGGTCTAATCGTTCTTCTATACCTGCCATCATCTTACCCCCGAAAGTGCTTTTACAATCTGTTCCATGCCATTATCCTTCAGCCATCTTTCCATATCCGGCTCCAGTATCGGCTTAAAGATTCTTCTTACTTCCCTGCCCTTATCGGTCAGCCCGGCTTCATAGAGATAAGTTTTATAATTTCTTGACAGCTTTCCGAGTGTAGCCTCTGACCATCCAGCCATTTTTTCACTCTGTAACTGCTTGTCCTTAAAGAAAATATTCAAATCGCTCTGGGAATACTCATTGTTCCCGATTATCATTTTTTCCCGGATAACCTCATATACAAAATCAAAAAACAGCGTATCATATACCATCATGGCAGATAAAGCGAACAGCTTTTGTGTTGCAATATCCCCTTCCAAAAATACCGGATAAAAGCTGTCTCCCAATGCCTTTATTCTTGCAGACACAGTATTAAACGTCTGTACTGCTCTGTCCGGCGTAGCTGATGCAAATATATTTTCCGTTTTGCAAAGCTCCCTTATTTCCTCAAAGCCTTTACCCTCTGCAAGCAGTTTGACTTCATTGCGAAATTCCATAAACCAGAAAGAATGCTTTACTGCCCCGGCACTATATTCTTTACGTTCCATGTGCAATACACCTTCCTATTCCTGATCTGTTATTTCATCCGTCCCATTTACCGGACCAGGTAATACATCCAAAATATCATCAACCGTGCAATTCATTTTCCTGCAAATTTTTACCACCACATCCATTGACACATTTTCATTATGGGATAATTTTGCAAGTGTGCCTTCGCTTATTCCTACCAGCTTACGAAACTCTGTTTTTTTCATTCCCCTGTCAATCAGCATCTTAAATAATTTGTTGTAACAAATATCCAATTTTCTTTCTCCCTCTGATCTTTTACGAACCTGTTCTTATTGTTGGTTGTTTCCGTATTGTTAATATGTATTGATTTCAAATTCCATCTTTCCGTCTATCCATCCGGCATCCAGTTCCGTAACCCTGTCTGCCGCCCAATGGTTTGTACTGCGGCCATCCAGCCAATTCAATCTGCTGCATTCCACCTCATAAATCACTGCAAAGTACAGCGGACACTGCAGCCTGCTTGTCTGTACGTACTCTTTCAGTTTCCAAACATCATCCTTCATCCAGTTTTCTGTGCTAAGGGCTGCGTCACTCGTAAATTTAAGCTCCAGCAGTGCTACCACATCCTCTTCACGGATGGAATCATATAAGCTGTTTTCTGCATAGTCCTCTCTGATTTTCGCAATAATAATATCCGGTCTCTTTTTCACGCCTGCAAAATATTTTTCCGTGTATATCCTCAAACCATTTTCTTTCAGCATACCGGCTAACTTCCTTCGCAAATGATAACACAGCGACATCTTCAAGCAGTCCTCATTGATAATGTACCCTTCCGCAAAATCTTTAGGGATATTCTTTATCCAAACCTCCTTTATCGTCTGGTCAATGATGCTGCTGATCCTTCTTTTGTTCATTGATATTTCCTCCAGCTTGTACATCAACCGGGCATATTCATCCCACTGCACTAAATTCTACCATAAAATCCATAAGAATAAAACTAAAAAATGCAAGTTCTTGAAGATTTCTTTAAATTCTTATACGCTTCCGCACTGATGCCAAACCGCATACGGTTTATCTCCCATCCTGCCCGATTGGAAAAAACACCCCTTCACGCAAATCCACTCTGCTTTTACAGTTCCCTCTCCGTCCACTCCCCTTATTTTTCGGCTAATTAGTAGGGGTGTTTTTCCAACAATGCAAGAGCAAGTTTCGCCTTGTAGTCCAAATTTCACTATCGTTGCATTTGCACACAGGCATAACTTGTTGGGGATTACGTTTCCCCAAGCCCTCGTTTGGTGTCCTGCGGACACATATTTTCGCACATGAAAGGAGCTTTCACATGAGAAAAAAATATAACACGCCAAAGCGTGACCGCTACATCCGTGCAAGGCTCACATCCGAAGAAAAAGCAGATTTTGATGAACGCCTTGCCGCCTCCGGATTATCCCAGAGTGATTTTATCAGACAAGCTGTATTCCACAGCAAAATCAATCTGACCATCCGCACTGAATGCTCCATTGAGCAGATGGAGCGGATAATAGCTGAATACGGAAAAATCGGAAGTAACCTGAACCAGATTGCAAGGCATCTGAATGAGGGTGGGACTGCCACAAGTCATATCGTGGAAGAAGTCAGAAGTGCCGCCTTAGACCTTGCAGATTTAAAATATGAAATACTAAAGATTGTGGGGGATGCTTATGGCAATAATTAAACATATAGCCTCCAAGAATGCTGACTATGGGGCAACAGAACGGTACTTGATTTATAAGCATGATGAATTTACCAGAAAACCTATTTTAGATGAAAACGGCAGAATGGCGGTAAGGGATGATTACATCATAGACGGCATTAACTGTTCCCCGGATACCTATGCCATTGAATGCATCCGGCTCAACAAAAACTGTAATAAGAATATGACAAGGAATGAAGTCAAATCCCACCACTATATCCTTTCTTTCGATCCCAGAGACCGGGATGAGAATGGACTGACTGCTGAAAAGGCACAGGAAATGGGATTGGAATTTGCCAAGAAAAACTTTCCGGGACATCAGGCTATCGTCTGTACCCATTCCGATGGTCATAATGGTTCTGGAAATATTCATGTTCATATGGTAATCAACAGTCTGCGTTTGTTAGATGTAGAACGTCAGGACTTCATGGAAAGACCTTGTGATTCACGTGCCGGCAATAAACATCATGTAACCAAAGATTATATGAACTACCTGAAACAGGAAACCATGAATATCTGCCAGCGTGAACAGCTCTACCAAGTAGATTTACTGTCTCCAGCTAAAATAAAAGTCACGGAAAAAGAATACTGGCATAAGCGAAGAATGCAGAAAACAGTTGAGGAACAGGATGCGGAACATAACAGCTCCGGAGTCCTAGACAGCAGCAATAATTCCAAGTATGAAACCACGAAAGATAAACTGCGGACTGCTATTACCAGCTGTATGCTGAATGCTCATTCTATGGATGAATTTAAAGACCTGCTCCTTCAGCAATACGGCATTATCTTAAAAGAAAGCAGGGGGAGATTCAGTTATCTGCATCCGGATCGCAACAAGCCAATCACAAGCAGAATGCTCGGTACAGATTTTGAAAAGGAATTTATAGATGGCTATATCACAGCCCATCAGGAGGAAAAGGCACACAGGGAACAGACAAGAGCCGGAAAAAAGCCGGGAGGAAAAAAAGCTCCTGCCACCCCATCCGCTCCCCGTCTGATTGTGGATTTACAAAACTGCATCAAAGCACAGGAAAACCGTTTCTACGCCCAAAAAGTAAAGTTAGGAAACTTAAAGGAAATGGCAAAGACCGTAACCTATCTTCAAGAGCGTGGCATCAGCTCTATGGAAGAATTGCAATCCATTTTAGCTGAAAACAAAGAAAGATATGCAGACTCACATAAGGAATTAAGATCAGTAGAGAACCGCCTGAAAACGGTAAATAAAATGATCCATTATACCGGTCAGTATTTTGCGAACAAGCAGATTTATGATGCTTACAGAAAATCCAAAAATAAAGCATCCTTCCTTGCGGAACACCGTGCTGAAATTGCATTATTTGAGGCGGCCAAAACCCAGCTTGCCTCCATGCAGGAAGACAAAAAACTGCCTTCCATGAATGTGCTAAAATCAGAAAAGGAAAATCTGACTGCACACAAAAACCAGCTTTACGAAGACTACTCCATCCTCAAAGCACGTGTATGGGAACTGGAAACTGTACAGAAAAATATTGATGCCATGCTTCATCCGCAAGAACAGCATCAAGAAAAAAACAGAGAAGAAACCATCACTTAACCCCATAGCAAAGAGGCGGCCACTGACCGCCTCTTTCTCATACCTACAAATCCATTCCAACCATTTTTGCAAAATCAGCCTTACGGCTGATAAGTTCCTGCTGTTTCTCTTTTGGCAATTTGTGATATACTTCCTCATAGTCTGGATCATCCATCTTTTCATCCAAGCCAAGCAGATAAAGTTTTGTATCCAGCCACTCCTGCCACAAATCTTCAAACAAAGATTTACTGTCCGTAAAGGTTATCGCATCTTCAAACCCCCGCTCTGGTGTGTAGTATTGTAATTTTACAAATCCGTATCTGCCAACATCCATGACCACGATATGTTCCAGCTCGTACAGTTCTGCAAAAGCATCTGCAACTCTTTGGCATCTCTGACGTTCATCTTCCGAAATATAAGCTCTTTTATCCATCCTTATTCTACTCCGTTCTTATCATTTTCTCTATCATATTGGAAATGACGTATGGGCTGTTGGACTTCTGCATAAATGGTTTTTCTTTGCAGACATTCCTTTACCAGCAATTACCACATTTTCTTTTATCCTGATTTGGTGCAATAGACTGGGAATAGGATTCTGCTTCTTCATAAGTGTTAAAATATACCGGATTATTCATGGCATTGCTGCCGTCCCCAGTGGCGGAACATTCCCCGACTATATGTATCTTTCCATTATTCGCATTTACCGCATACGCCCCGGTTCCTTCAGATGGTGCTTGCTGTTCCTGTGTTGGTTCAGGTGCTGTTTCTATTGGCGTTTCTTTTTCTTCCTCTGCTGCAAACGTACCATCTGTTGTACTATTCCCACTCGCATAATCTATTGCAATCCCCGGCTGAACATTGTAGCAGTACACATTAAATAGTATGCCATCCCCATTATCTTCTACAGACTTTGCCTCCATCAGGACACCGCTGGCTAACAGATTATCCTTCTCAAAAATCGGAGTCACCCGGTACATGACATGGTTTCCTATTTCCTTAACATAATCAGCCACCATATTTTCAAAAGGCAGCATACCATCAACATTCATGTATCTTGTACCGGTAATCAGATTGCCCGTATTCGCATTTTCCCCGGTCAGCTGAAAGCCAATCAAATGACAGCGGTTATACAAATAATTTCCATCCACTATCCCTGCATATTTTACAGTATGCCATCCAGTAGGTTTTACATTGCCTATATTCCCACGTTCTTCTGTCGGCATAATGTCCTGACCCACGCTTGCCACACATACCCCGCATCTGCCAAGCGTATCAAGCTCTGAATAATATTCATAGGATGTTTCTGACAAATCACTGTCTGTAAAAAAGGGAACATTATCATTGACGCTGACATACGGCATCCCTGAATAAGCGGGTATGTCACTTAAACTAAATTCTGTTTCTAATCCCGCCGTATCTTCCGGTGTTGATATAGTTTCCTCCTGTGTTTCGTCTTCTCTCTGCCCTGTTCCATTTTCCGTTATAACATTCTGCTCTGATTCCTCCATTGCTTCATCCGTATGGCTATCCTCTGTCATGCCACTTGATGAAGACTGTATGGCTGACGGATTATCAGGCGTTTCACTGCCGCAGCCCGCCAGCGTCATGCATAGCAAAAAGAGTAACATTGTATTCAAAAAACGCTTCATTTCTCATTTCCTCCATATTTCCATTGTGATTTTTTCATGTGAACTGCCTGCAAATTCCTCTATGCTCATACAACTAAAACCACATTCTTGTGGCAATACATCCAGCTTAAAGTCACTGGGGTAATTCCGGTTCCACCGAAAAAGTATCATGGATTTAATCTGCCCCAGCACATCTGCCAGCGTAACATTCTCTACAAAACAAAAATCCTCTGCTTCAACTTTTGAAAGAAAATCATTATCTACGCACAGGGCTGTACCGCTGTCTTTGTACTGTGTCATGGTATATTCATTTACCCATAAATTTTTTCCTTGCAACAGCTCATCAATCTTAGCACGTACCGCTTTGTCCTGACTTACCCTTCGGTTGTTAAACATCATTCCATTATTATTATCTACGGCTACAATTATCTGCATTTTATCTTTCCATCCATTTCCCTTAGAAGCAGCTCTCTCCCAACAGTTTATAAATCTGAACCATATGTACCGGTACAATATTTCGCATACCACTTTTCATCATGATAATTACCATACTCACTCATTTTACAGTCCTCATACAAATCTACGGCTATTTCCTCTATGACTTCCTTCAGCTCTAATGGCTCAATATATTTTAATGGTATTTTCTCAAACCCTAAGTATGCTCCTAAAATATTTCCGGTCACTGCCCCGGTAGAATCACTATCCCCGTCATGATTGACCGATACCGTAATCGCTTTTCTAAAATCCTGCTGATACCTGATAGCACAATAGACTGCGATTGCCAGTGTTTCTTCTGCCACCCAGCCTTCCCCTAATTCACGGATTGCCGCTAAATCATCCATGTTCCCACGTGCTGACCATACTGCCTTATTCATAATGGTTTCAAATTCATCAATATGCTCTTTACCCTTAAAAAGCTCTATTGTAGTCTTGATTGCCTCATCTACAATATCCTCTAAGGTCATATCACTGTAAGTACATCTTGCGACTATATGTGTTAAGGCAGCCGCCGGGATATATCCAAGCGGATGTCCGTGTGTAATTGCGGCCACTTCCGCACCAACCATATCTACTGCCTTAATATCTTTGATATGTTTTGGCAGATACAAGCCAACTGGTGCAACCCGCATGACACCTCCGCATCCTTTACTGGAATTGATCGGATTTTCTATACTGCCCTCTGTTTCTGATTCCAATGCAGACAAACACGTATTTCCCGGTGCCCTTCTATTGTACATATCTTCTACATTCATCAGCCATGATGTACAATAGGGCGATTTGAAATCATATGACTTATCCTGCGTTACAAGCCAGTCCTTATAGGCAAGCCCAACATATCCCTGCCATGCCCCCATAATTCCACGCAAGCACAGTCTTGTATATCCCTCTAATAATCCATTTGCTGTAAAAAGAGTCATTTGCGTATCATCTGAAATATATGCCTTTCCATGAAATAGCTCATACTCCTGTATTCCACCACTGCCATAAATCTGAAATATCTCATCAGCACTCCTAAATTCAACTGCATAGCCCAATGCATCCCCTACTGCCCCGCCATACAGGCAGCCGCGGAACTTGCTTAAAACCATATCACTTTTTTCCATTTAACCCATCCCATTCTATAAGTTATTATTTCCCATCCTGTCTTTATAAGACAAAAAAACTGCCAGCTGTCATCAACCGGCAGTTAAGAGGACTTTATGATATTTTACCGTTTGGTATTTCCTCTCCCATAAAGTCAGCCATCATCTGCCAGCTGTGAATATTATACCACTGTTATGAAAATAGGGATATGGGGATTTTCCACCAAACATGATTTTTATTGCGTCTATGATTTCTGTAATATTAAGAATTTGTAATAACATGGAATTATTGACATACACCTACAATTTCAGTACGATATAAACAGCATATGGAAAAGGAGATTTTTATTGTGAAAAGAATACTAAAAAACATTACGCCGCTTGATAAACAAATCTATTTATTGGCACTGTCTTTCCATCATGATTTTACCGCACAGGACCTACTGGATGCCATCCGTAAACTCCATCCCAGATGGCATTTGAAACTTGCAAAGTACAGATGCCAAAAATATACCAAGCAGAAGATGTTAAAAAAATCCGGGCATTTCCAAAGCACACGCTATACCTGTCTCTTATCCGAGCATGATCTGAACAGGGTAGCCTATGTATATACTCCACTGCCGGATATTTCAAAATCATCTCAAATATGCGGATTATAATGCCTTTTCCAGCCTTGCTTTAAGCTGTAAATATTTAAAATACTTGTAGGGATTTTTAAAGATGGTACTTTGAAAAATCGGATATAAAATCTGATATTTGATATGGTGGCTGATACACCATCTGCACAGGGATTCCGAATTGTGTATCTTCGGATTCAGATAAGCTAACTGTGTTCTTTCCCAGCACGTGCATATATACATCACTATGGGAAAATTCAAATTTTCTTTGTAAAAGTGAATTTCTTTTACATCATCAGGTATGTTTAGTCTCAACTTTCCTCCTTCCGTCCTCTTATGGATATGATAACACAAGGGCATGATAACTTCAACCAAAACGGCAATAAAAAAGAACCGGTACAAACAGTGTAATTACCATCTGTACCGGCATTCCTTATTCTATTGCCACATCATTTGCTTTCTGCCTTCCCGTCCTCGTATCTGCTTTTTCTACTTCATCCTTTAATTTCCTGACTTTTCCCACAACAGAATCTTTCTTACTTTCTGCTACCTTGCTACTGAATTTGATATTCTGCAGTTCCGTTGTATATTCCTTCGGCTGTATATCAAGCATCTTTTTTTCCCTGAATGAAAAATATGTCATATTTCCTACTATAATATGGTCTGCCAATGGAATACCCATCAGGTCACATACCTGCACCATACGGTCTGTGATTGCTATATCCTGTTTGGATGGCGTAACATCCCCTGACGGATGATTATGCAGCATAATAATCTGTTCCGCATTCGACAGAACAGCTGTTTTCATGACCTCTCTTGGATGTACGAGACTTCCATCAATTATCCCCATGCTTACAATGCTGGCATTGATAGGTCTTCCTTTTGTAGTGAGATTTATCATGCACAAAACCTCTCTGTCATAATCCTTTAATTCATTTGCAAGTACACGGACTGCAGCCGCCGGGTTGTCTACTTTTTCATCTGATAGAAAGGCAGGCTGTTCCACCATTCGTATTGCCACATTTTTCAATCCCTTAATGTTCCCCGCCATGATTGCCCTCCTTATCAAATGAAATGGTTATTATAAATTCCTGATTTCCCATTTCCCTCAAAAGATCGGCAACTGTAGCCATCCGGTTATTCCAGCCCTCTTTCCGCTTTGTGGGATTTGGGTTTTTCTTTTTCGCTTTCCTTTTCATGTTTTGCAACCGCCTCCTTATGTTCCGACAGCTTACCGATTACAGATTCCTTTTTCGCATCTTTATCCTCTTTCACGCCATTATTGATAATGCCGTCTATCATGCCATAATCATCTTCCAGAAGTTCCTCCACCGTCTTCAGGGAATTTGTTTCAATAAACTTAGCCCACTGCACCTTTTCCACGCCAAAAATCCCGCCATTTGCTGCGTGTTCTGCAATGGCTTCTTTGCTGTCAAGTCCTGCCTCCGTACCGTCTGCATGAAGTGCAAACATTTCCAATCCGGCATCATACAGTTTTCCTGCATTCCGTTCTTTTACCGGCAGCATTCCGTTCCAATCATAACCATAGCTTTTCATTTCCCCTGTTGTAATGGAACAGTCCGGCTCAATCACGGCTGCCGCAGCCTCTATGTTCTGATGGATAATTCCAGCCACGATTTCCCTAACATCTGCTCGCTGAACTGCCGTTATATCCTCTGCTATGAGTTTTCCTGCATGGTCTACCACAATCATGTTTGCATCCTGACCAAATGCTTCACTTTCCATCAGATAATAGGTCTTTCCATGTACCGCAAGCTCCTCAATGGAATGCCATGTGCCATCATGCCCCTCTACGGCAAGCCCCACCGTATCCATCTCCACTGCAATGTCTTTTGCTGCCAGAAATTCCTGCACCGCTTTAAATCCAAAGGAATCTACATAATGGGCTGTATCTACACCATTCTCATGAAAGACAACAATATCACTGACACTAAGGGAATGTCCCCTGAAATCTGCCGGATGCTCCATGTTAAATTTCATATAAATGCTGTCGAGTGTGTCCTCACTGTTCTTAGGAGCTTCATATACCTTTTCATAGTGTTCAGGATTTACGGATAATCCCATGCGTTCCAGATCACGGATAGAGGAAAACCTGTAATCCCTCATATCATCCCCATCCTTCAGCTGGTAAATGGCATAAGTATCTCCCTGTAAGGTTTCCTGCTGATGCTGCATTTCTGCCGCCTCATCTTCCACAGGAAGTACCACAAGGCTATCCCCTATTTTCATAAACATTTCCGGGACAGCAAAATAATCTGTAAATTTTTCAATCTGCTCCGGGGTAAGAGAACCAAAATTATCCTCTGTCAGACCTGCAATCAGGAAATTTCCGGCAAGAATATCATAGACCTCCCCGTTATCATCCCTTAAACAGCGGTTCAACTTACTGCCATTAAATTTATGCTCATCATTGCAGATAATGGCTACCCTGTCCTCAAACGGATATGCCGCCTCAATGCCGCCTCCCACCTCATTCTGTAAATTTTTCAGCGTATGCTCAATCTCTTTCACATACGGTTTCTTTTCCGGCTCAACCACAATCACTGTTATTTTTTCCATGCTATGCTCCTTTCCACCGCTGATACGGTACTCATCCGGGATGTCCTCTAATGTCCCATCAAAATATTCATACCAGCTTTGCCCGGTATCCTTCATATAACCCGCATTTGTAAACATTCCACCCTCATCAAGCTGGCAGTCACTTCCATAACGCTCATAATCAATATAGTTTGCAAGCCCACCCATGCCTTCCATTTCACTGCCATACATTAAATCAGCGTAATACCTGCCCAAATCATCTTCATCCTCAATGCCGCTAATCAAATCGTACTTATCCAAATTAAAGGCAAGGTTTATAAGCCCGTCAATGCCATCCTGACCAATCCCAAGACCGGACTCCAAAACTGCCTCATACTGTTCACGGCTGTCTCTGTTAAGGTCATCAATCACAGCTGCCAGATAATTGAGCTTATCCACATTTTCATACTCTCCAAGAATTTCACTCACGCCATGAAGCTCAATATCATAGTCCGTAATAAAAATTTCCTGATATTCCTCGTTGATTCCAATACGGTCAAATACCTCCTGCAGTTCCTCTCTGGTAGTCGGTAACGCTACCCATTCCCCCATCAGATAGCCTTCATTGTACTTTCCAAGATTCGTGATATACACATCAAATACCTTATCTTCCATCTGCCCCATCCTCCTCATCATAGATTTCTGCCGGATATTCCATAAGTTCCATAAATTCATCTTCGCCCATCTGTTCCAGCTTACGGATAGTGCTTTCCACAAGCTCTGCAAATCCACCCACGCAATGATGCAAAAACCGTGTAAGTTCCTGCACTATTTCCATATGCCCCTGTGCATCCATGCCCTTTGCCAGATTGATTTCTTCCACTGTCATGCGTACCATTATTCCCTTGCCCCCTTTTCCTGTGTTCTACTTTTCGCTACATCTGCATTTGCTATCTGTGCCTGTTTCTTACGCAGATTTTCCATGACGGACGGTTTCTTGTCAGATACATTTCCTGTCTCTTTTTTTTGCATAGAAAAAGACGGCTGCTCCTTTGCGGCCGCCTCTTTGACAGCTGGCTTTAATTCATAATCTGACATCTGCTTCTCTGTCAGCGGTTCTGCATATTCCAGATACCCCCACGCCTGCATCTGACCACCGCATATGCTCTCCCTGCTGTCAAAATTATGGATTTGTACAGGCTTTCCGGGAAACGTACCGGGCATCACAGGTCTTTGTGTGGAGTAATAACGGTACATTCCGCTATCCTTGTCCGGTTCTGGTGTTTTAACCTCATTTTCCAGAGCATTTGTTCCATCTTTTAACGCAAAAAAGGCTTTCCGCATATCCCCGGCACTCATATCCTGTCTTGCATAGGCACTGACATCTACGCCTGCCTCAATCCCCCTTCGGATTTCCCGCATCTGCCTGTCTGAAAATTCAGGACTGGCAAACGCCGTAACATCTATTCCCTTATCCATTCCTATACGGATTTCCTTCATCTGTCCTGCCGTGTATTCTGGATTTGTGTAGACCGATACATCCAGCTTATGTTTCATACCATTTTCTATTTCTTTCCACTGTTCCGGGGTATATAACATTTTCGGAATATAGGCATAATTTATCTGTATTGCAATATCCGACAGTTCCTCTTGCGTCATGCTCTTTTCCACTAAAGAAATTTGTTTCCCTCCGATCAGGATTTGCGTTACATCACATCCCTCTTTCATCCTGTCTAGGGCAAACTGCATCTGGTACGCTGGCAGTTCCGGATTTAATAAATCTCCCAACGGCACATCCAAATCAGCAGCCTCATAAATCACATCCATTTGTTCCGTACTAAAATCTTCCATAGCCACAAATGCCATTTCCATTGCTTCTTCAATCCGCATGGATTTCTCACTACGCAATACGTAATCATCCATTACAAGCCCCTGCTCATGTAACCGCATTGCCTCTTGAAATCTTGCTTTGTTTTCAAGCTCCTCCGGATTCATGCTTCGCAGATGTTCCTGCATCAAGCCATATGATTCCAAAATATCATTTCTGGCATCTGCAAAACTGATACTGCCATCTCCTATCTGACCGCCATCAATTTCTTTAAAATCTTTATCGTAAAGGGTGTAATCCCAGCTCTCATCCGTTGCAAGCTGCATGGATAAATAATGTTCTTCCCCTACACGGTAAGCCCCCGCCTCTATTTCAGACCGTCTTTCCCCCTTTCCGGCATTTAACTCTTCCCTGCATTCTTTGATTGCCTCCTGAACCAATGGACTGTTTCGGTAATGAGTAATGTAATTGATCGCTTCATCCTGTATTTCCCCCAGTATCATCAGTGGATGCCGCCCGGAATAAATACTGCCGTCCTGCAGATTGAAACCAATGCCTTTTCCTGCCATCATTCTGTCTGCCGGTATTCTCTCATAGATTTCCAAAGCACGTTTCATGGTAAGCCCTTCATGGCACGTACCATAGTTGGTGTGTTCCATGCACTCTGCCACATAAAAAGAAATCGCAGCTTCTTTTTCCGGCTTTTCCATACCCCGCACTAAGAAACGCTCTGCATCCTCTTGTGTCGGAAATGTCTGCACCGTACCATCTTCATCTTTTACATAGTCTTCTTTTTCATTATCCCATACCGCAAAATCATCCCCCGGTGCAAATGCATCACTTGTTTCTGTTACGGAATAACGCCCTTCCTTTCCCTCCCGTGGCATTTCCCGCCCAAGTGCGGCACCATCACGGTAAATCTCATTGTTATCTGCCTCATACTCATATTCAGGATGCACTAACCGGATAGGCTCATCATCCGAGCTGCTGCCAAGCGGAAGTACCGGTATGCCTTTGCTTTCTAAAAATTCCTCAATGTTCTCTATGGGATGCTCCGTGTTTCCCGCCTCTTTGATTTCTTTTAATGCCGCCTCTATCTGCTCCGGTGTACCAGCGATTCTGTCAACTGCATATTCTGAACCCATTTTGCTGCTGATTTTCAGATAACAGGTCCTATGCTCACTGTGTTCAGACTGTAATTCCAGATTGATTTCTGCTATATGGCTGTCAATCTCATTTATCATTTCGTTTGCGGCCTTGCGGATTCTGTCTAAAGACGCTTTCAGTTCCGGGGTATCCCTGCCTTCCGACCATCCTGCCACATAACCGAAACTGTACTCTGACGTATCAATGCCATAATGCTGGCAAATGACATACGCAATAGATTCCGCCTCCACCTCTTTTGCACTCCTTGATAATTTCAAATCCTTATCCACGTTTTCTACTGCATGGAGCTTTTGATGTGCCATTTCATGTATCAGTGTTTTTACATTCTGTGTTTCACTCATGCCCTCATTCAGTGCAATTCTTTTATCTGCCTGATGATAATATCCCTTTGCACCGCCCGCAATGGCTTCAAATCCTATCGGAACAGGACAGCTTCTTTCCAGAGCATCAAAAAAATATACATAATCCTCAACATCCCCTAACAGTTCTTCTGCCCCAAGACTGGGGATTTCTTTCCCTTCCGTCTGGCTTATGTCAAATACGCTGACTACCTTATATGCCGGTATTTTGACCTCCACCACTTCCCTTACCGGATGATTATGCTCATCCAGCACCGGCTTTTGTGTAGCCGGATCAATTTTGTCCCTCTCCTGCTTTACCTTATAAGGAGCTGGTGCAAAGATACGAATGCCTTTCTCCCCCCGCATCACGTGTCTTTCGTGGTTTTTCTGCCATGCCGCATAACCGGCTACCAATGTTGCATCCGGTTTTTGCATTGCAATCAACAATGTATTGTTCAGCGAATAATTATGGAACTTTGACATGGTTTTTAAAAATTCACGATATTTTTCACTTTCAAATAATTCCTGTACTCCCTGCTCCAGCTTTTCTGTAATCTCTCTGATTTCTTTCTGCTGTTTATTTTCCTCCATGTTCACTCCTTTCAGGGGATTAGCAGGCTAATCCCCGGTTTCATACCTTCTTACGTCTGTTCTTCCTCACATTCCCCTGCATTCATATCCTCGTACAGCCTATCCAAAGCAATTTCAAAAGCACCAATTCCGCTAAAGAAACTGCTCAACCGTAAATCTGAAAACAGATACGGCATGACCTGATATAAGGACTGTAAAATATAGTACAGGACATCTGTAACAATCGAATTTCCCGCCTGTTTATATAGCTGGGTATCGCTCATGATGCCTTTTACCGCATCAAAATCTGCATCCGAAAATCCCATCAGACGGAAACACTCCCTCGGTGTGAGTTTTCTGATATAAAAATTTCTTCCGTCCCTTTCCACAACGGAAGTTCCAAACTGCTTGTATCTTGATACCCCGCAGTCATATCTTGCCGGGATACAGTTAGCCACATCCCTAAGCTGTGGGGAGTTAATCGTACAATCAGCCCCACTTTTCCCTTCCGGTACGTCAGCGGAGCTGATAATCATGTTTAACATCTCATTAGCATTTGCAATTTCTCTGATAATTTTAGGCTGTCTGTTTCCTCCCTGCATGGTATTGATTGTTGGAGCTATGCCATCCACGCCATACACCCTTCTGATTTGCTCATTGCCCTTAATCGGCAGTAAGCCCACCATGTTAATGTTGTTGTCCTCCATAAGCTGTTTCGGCTGTTTATAGTCTGTTGCAACCAACGCCCCCATAATGCCGTCCTTCTGATACACGGCATCCCTTTGTCCGATAGTCCGGTACACGGGCTTTGTTGTGCCAATGATATTTTTTGTGAAAGTAGCATCCGTCACTTGAAATCTGTCCTGAATTTCCTGACTTAAATAATATTTTTCACTGACTGCATCCTCCAGCACATCCCTTAACCGGATTCCATTGTCAAATCCCTCCGGGAATACAAACCTGCCATTGTCCCGTTCCTTTTTAATGAATACAAGATATACACGCTCTCTGTTTTGGGGTACACCAAAATCCTTTGCATTCAGCACTTTCCAGTAGGTGTTGTAACCGTATTCCTGCAGTTCTTCCTCAAACCGCCTGAACGTAGTATCAATGAACTTCTTCCCCACAATGTTTTTCACATTTTCATATAAGCCAAAGTCCGGTCTGTTCGCCCTGATTACCCTTAAATATTCCACAAGCAAAGAAGAACGTGTTTTTACAATACTGTTGCTGCCGCATACCGGGCATTGCTCCCTCATGCTCCAATGAACCATCAGCGGATTATAGCTGTGCTTACAATCCCCGCAAGTCCATACAGAACCTTTCTGCTCCCCGGCAATGCTGAAATCCTGACAGGGGCTTCCCCCGCAAATCATATTAAATTCATCCAGTGCCTTTTCATCCACCAAAGTAATGTCACCCAAATTGAGGCTTTCATCTGCCTCATGGATGGCACAGTAGCTTTTTACGGCATACGGATCAAATTCACAAAAATTTACCAGCCTCCAATGCTTGAGAGGCTGGCTGTTACTCTTATATGCTCTTTTTTTCAATCTCCCTGTTTAACAAGGGATATGCATATCATTTCTTCCTCGGAATACTTGTTTTGTCCTTTCTGAAAATTTTTCTGGATCTCATGTGATATTTGCAACTACCACATGAAATGCCGTGTGATTTTATTACAAATTATTTCACAAAATATCTGTTTTCCTGATAACCGCCTCCTTTCAAAGAAAAATAACCGCCCGGCTACTGCCAAACAGTTACTTGCTTTTACAGGAGGTCAATCTCTCCTTTACAGATGCTCTGTTCTTCCGGTTATCCTTGTTCCTGCCAAAAAATCTTCCCGCATATTCGTTCATGGATTTTTGTGTACTGCCTCCCGATTTTATTTCCACTACTACACCCTTTATCATATAATCCATATTTTTAACCGTCCTTTCCATATTTCCTGCATCTTTCTGATGATTTGCCACATATCCATATGGTTTTATCCTAACTCTGCACTGGCTACCCTGACCGGAACCGCTGTATTTTTCACATTATCCCTGACTTCCTTTTTCCTATCATCCAGCTTTTTCATGATGGATGCTTTATCCTTTGCAGTATCCCTTCCCTTACTTTTTTCTGCCTGCCTTGCCTCATATGCAGAGGCTTTTTCAAAGACCTTATCCTCTGCATCATAATGATACACATGATTTCCAAGCTGTTCACATTCAGCCACCTGTGCATCATTGACCTCACAGACCATAGCATCCAGCTCCCTGTAATTCATCCTGCCATTGTCTGGTAAAACCAAAACTTCTTCCGTAGAAGACGGAAGAATAAAGAAATTTCCACCTGCCTTTTCTGCCACCTGATCCAGAACATCCGGATAGAAAATAGCAGATGCCCCCGCTGTCCTGATTTCATTGCTGACCACTAACATATCCGCTTCTTCCGGTATAGCCATCTGTTCCAAATATGATGCAATTTCTTCCTCCGGCAGACCGTCCGCTAACATCTTCTGACGGATCGAATCTGCCATTACCTCTGACAAATGCTCAACCGTCACAGGCAAAATCTCCTGTGTGCTTTTCATTGCGTCTGCATGAAGCTGTTCCGGGCTGATCCCGAACATTTCCATATGTGCATTACTGACCGTAAATGATGCCATTCCTTTGTTTCTGTCATACTGCACCAGAACATGATAGGTCATTGCCAGATCATCCATCATGGTATGCGGTATATTTTTCAATATCTCTGCATTCTTTTCCGCACTGCTTACCTTAACAAACAATCTGTCTTTTACTGCATGGTAATTTTTCAGACTTGCCGTATCCAGTTCTGGTGCAGGTGTCGAAATCATATCCGCAGCCTTTGATGCAATATCCTTAAAATCCATCCCCTGCTTATATGTCTCATACATGGCATCCAGATTGATACATGGTACGATATTCTGTTCCGGCAATTTCACTTGAAGCCCCAGATAAGGATCATTTAATTTCTGATTTTGAAATACGTCCACCGTTGCATTTTCGTACCATTCTGGCAGATATGCCTTGATATTTTCCTGCATCTCTTTTACAAATTCATCAAAATTCATATTCGTTTCCTCCTTCTCTCCTTTGCAGTTACTTTCTGCAATTTCTGATTTTGTTTTCAGAAATAGCCCGTTCCCTGTCTTTCATCCTTCGCTCCTCGCTGTAAGGCTTTCGGATACTGATAAGATTTTTTGTTATTTCATAGGTCACACCCCCATCCTCATTGCAGTCTACATATTTACATTCATCCGGGCTGGATGCTGCCAGTTCCTTCAGTTTGCTTTTCATACGTGCATTATGGGTATAAATCCTTGCCTCATCCTCTCCCTCGTTAAACAAAATAATGGTTTCTTTTTCGTATTTGCTCCTCATGTCCTAATCCCCTCTCTTGGGAAATTCCAGCTTAAAATTTACATATTCCCCGGTATCATCAAGCACCAGATAGGCATCAAACTCCTTATCTTTTTTCTGTGAATATAAACCTTTCACAAATACCTTTCCGTCCTTCAGTAAGGATGCTGCCATTGTTTTTGTTATTTTTTTCTTCATGGAAGATAACAGCCTGCTTTCTTTCCATATGGAAAACTTACATCCCCTATCCGAACAGTAAAAATTTTTCTGTCCCTCATAAACAGGACCTCCACATCTGGGACATTTACCAATGACATCCTTTTTCGGTCTGCCTGATGCAAACTTTCCCTTATCACTGCCTGAAATCTCACGGTTATCTTTTATTAACTGTGTTACCATATCTGCAATTTTTCCCATGAACTCCCCTGCATCCGCTGTCCCTCTTTCAATCTGCATCAGGATGTTCTCCCAGTCTGCCGTTAATTTTGCACTTTTGATATTATCCGGTAATATCTCAATCAGATTGCATCCTGCCGTAGCAGGAAGTATCTGCTTTCCCTTACGCTCCAGATAGCCGTTTGCCACCAATTTTTCTATGATGGATGCACGTGTAGCCGGTGTCCCAAGTCCTTTCTTTTCCGTATCATCATCAAAATCCCCATTTCCGGCCTTTTCAAGAGCCGACAGCAGCGTATCTTCTGTGTATGCTTTTGGTGGTGCTGTAAAATGCTCTGTTATGGTGGAGGCTGCCTCTTCGTAGCACTGTCCTTTTTCTGCCGTGATCATTTTTTCCTCTGCCGCTTTGGATGTTTTTGCCTGTATGCTGGCACGGAATCTTTCTTCAAATCCTTTCCATCCCATCTGCACAATACTCCTGCCCTTTGTGGAAAACTCATAACCCCCACTCTCCACAATAACCGTAGTTTCCCCATACACATGGGGAAGTGCCGTACTGCATAAAAGCCTCTGGGAAACCAGCATCAGGATATGCCTTTCCCCCTCCTGCAAATCCGGCAGCTTATCTTTTGCCAGCTGTACTGTTGGAATAATCGCATGATGATCGCTGACCTTTTTACTGTTTAATATCCTTTCTACTGCCGGAGTGAAAATTGCATCTCCCATAAAATCATAAGTACCGAAAATTGCTTCTGTTACCTTTTTTGCCGTGTCCCCCATTTCATCAGACAAATACTGGCTGTCTGTCCTCGGATATGTTACCAGTTTCTTTTCATACAATGCCTGTGCATAATCCAAAGTCTTCTGTGCCGTATAACCGAAAATACGGTTTGCCTCCCTCTGTAAAGTAGTAAGGTCATACAGTTTTGGTGGATTGACTGTTTTTTCTTCACGGCTGACATCCTTTACAACGGCATCCTTTCCATCACAAGTGATTCTGATTTTTTCTGCCTCGTCTGTATCAAAAATCTTATCCATTGACACATCCATACCGCCACAATCCAAATGGATATTATAATATTTTTGTTTTGTAAATCCCTGTATCTGCTTTTGCCTTTCCACTACCAATGCAAGGGTAGGAGTCTGCACCCTGCCTACGGTCAGTTTGCTGCCATACAGCGTTGAAAATAATCTTGTGCCATTGATGCCTACCAGCCAGTCTGCCTGTGAACGGCATACAGCGGCCTCATACAAAGAATCATAATCCTTGCCATCTTTCAGATGTAAAAACCCCTCTTTGATAGCCTCATCTTCCATAGAGCTTATCCATAACCTGCGGAATGGCTTTTTGCATCCAGCCTTTTCATATACCAATCTGAAAATCAGCTCCCCTTCCCTGCCGGAGTCTGTAGCTTCTATCAGTTCCGTAACATCCTCCCGTTTCATCAACTCTTTTAAGACGGTAAACTGCTTTTTCGTACTCTGTGCCACTACATATTTCCACTTTTCCGGGATAATCGGCAAATCTGCATAATTCCATTTCCTATACCTTTCATCATAGGCATCTGCCTGTGCCAAACCGACTAAATGCCCGACACACCAGCTGACAATATATCCGCTGCCTTCCACATAACCGTCTTTTCTGTCATAAGCACCGATCACTTTTGCTATGGACTGTGCCACACTGGGCTTTTCCGCAACCACAAGCCTCATCTGTCCTTATCCCCCTTTTTCATGATTTTTTTCATGCAATAACCAATACAGCCGGATTCTTTTGCATAGGAACATCCATAACAGGGATGTATTTGAGGCAGTGAATTTTTCTCACTGCCTCTTTCCATCTGCACGGCTTTATTGTTACGCATCATACGTTCTATTTTTGTCCCTGTCAGATTCATGATGTCAGATGTCCTCCTCAATTTCCCCGGCTTCATCATCAGACACATCCGCTTCTTCCGCTCCCTCTGTTTCGTCCTCATTTACATAGTCCTCATCATCATAGAAGTCCAGATCGTCCTCCAGCTTGAAGTCTTCTTTTTTACCCTTAACAAATTTCAGATAGTAATATGCACCTGCACCGCCGCCAAGAAGCAGAAATACAAGCAGGATGGTTATGCCGCTGCTATTCTTTTGCGGCTCTGTTTCCACAGGCTCATCTTCTTTTGGAACGGTTTCTGCCGGTTCTGGTGTCTCCGTTATGCCAGCCTCCGGCTTTAATGAAATATCATTGCCTTTTTCACCCGACGTACCGGCTGTCTCTGTCCCCTCCTGCTCTGCTATCAGTGCCATTAAATCCTGTTCATCAATAAGGTTCAGCATATATACATTGTCATTCTCTCTCGCCTTATCAATTACCAGATAAAAATAATTGTCATTCTTCGTCACAAAGGTATAAAAGAGCTTTTCGTCTTCATCCGTTGCCTCGTCTACAAGTTCTGCATTCCCATCCGGGGTAAAGGCTGCCGGTTCCTTATCTTCCTCCTCTGTTTCCTGCTCAATCACAGGGGTATAAATCGGTTCGGTCATGGGTTCATCCGCATCCTCCCCGCCGCCTGCATAGGCTGTCATAGTACCGCAAAACATCATTGCACCGCATAGTACGGTCATTAACACTGCTTTCCCAAATTTTTTACTCATTCTCTTTTTCCTCCATGTTCGTAGTTATTTTGTTCTCAGGCACAGAAAAAGCAGAGGGTTTTACATCTCTGCTCATCTGCATCTGTGCTACCAATTCCAGTACATCCATATTTCCGGTATTCATGGAACGGATAGCCTTTACAATTTCCAAATCCTCTAACATCTTCTTTTCGGTACGGAGATTTTTCAAGGTTTCCTGTGTTTCTGTAAGCCTTGCCTCCATTTTGTCAATCTCTGCATTGACCTTTTTCAATTTCGGATTCATATGCCCCTGTCCTTTCATAAAAATCTTACATTTACAAGTGCCTTTGTGATAAAATAATTTAACAATAAAAAAGCTCAAAATGCCCTGCACTCCAAGCTGATGAACGCAACTATTTCATTTTCCAGATTATGACATTGCTGCCTATGGTATCTGCACTGATGTTGTCACTCTTTTTTATGAAAATGTCGGTCTTTATTATCATTGTGTCAAACTTTATTATCACTCAACACCTTTGTCCTTTTGCAATTATGAGTGATAATAATTTGCACGTTTTTTACAATTATGTTTGATAAAATCCCTGTTCAATATAAAAGTAAAGCTGCCCCATTACACAGTCATGCCATGCTATTTTTTGTCAGCAGATATGCGTTTCGGCAACAGCCCTGCATTATCAAACATAATTGTCATTTTCATGCTGTTTTTATCAAGCTATTTGTCACTTTTCTTACAGAACGACTTTTTATCACTTTTAATTGTGAATTATCAATCATTTTTGCAACTTTATCAGTTATAATTGTCACTCAACAACCTTCCTTAATGTAGTCTGCCGAAACAAAGAAAATGGCTCTGCCAGTAATTTGTTTCTATGCTTGCGTACTGAATAGGATTTCCACAATGTATCATCATGCCATTCCCAACATAAATACCCACGTGGCTTGCACCGCTTGTATTGTATGTGCCTTCAAAAAAGACCAAATCCCCCGGTTTCGCATCTTCCGGGGATACATAAGTACACTTTCCCAACAGCCCGTTTGCCGTTGTTCGCCCAACATTTCCTATGGAATGATTGATCACCCAGCACACAAAACCGGAACAGTCAAAGGAAGTAGCCGGGGATGAACCGCCCCATACATACGGATAGCCAAGATACTTTTCTGCCTCCGTAATCATTGCACAGAAATCCGCATCTTCCAATGCCTCTGGTGGAATCTCATAGCTGATGCCGCCACCTGACACATTGCCGGATACCGCATCTCCAAACAAATAAGAACGGTTGCCCTTTGTATATTGATATATCTCATACTCCCGGAGCTGCTTCGTATTTAGCAACGGTCTTACTACTGCATCCAAGCCCTGATTTGTCAGTGTCACATTCAGGATATAGTAATCATATTCAACCTCTACCTCATACTCATATTCTTCTGTTGTGGTACTGCCATCTGCATTAGTGATTGTGTTGTATCCGGTACGTGTTTCCGTCCTTGTGCGTGTTTCCACTACCTCTGTTATCATAAGCTCATACTGTGCTTCAAACAGCTCCTGCAAATAACCCGCCACATCTGCCTCCGTATAATTCCCATACCTTGCCGTCAGATAGGATGTCAGGGCATACGGATCATGGTCAATTTCGTCCAGATTGTAACGGTATTCATCATAGCCAGAGTATGTAGTTTCAATGGCATCTATCTCTGCCTGTAAATCAGCCTCCAGTTCTGAATAGGCATTGTTGGTGTTTGTAATATCATCATCTGTTGAGAGATACGTGGATGTTGTAATTGCACCCCCGCCAGTGGAAACCATTGCACCGCAAGAAGATAACACGGAAGAAGTCAGTATCAGCAACAGCACACAGACACCTACCACTGCAAATACTCCTTTATGTTTTGCAATGAATTTCTCCACCTTTTCTTTCGCTGTACCTGCGGATTTCCCAGCCGACCTGCCGGCACTCCCGGCGGCTTTTGTTCCACTTCTTGCAGTCCTTTGTGCCTTCTGATATTCCTTTTTTATCTGCCGTTTCTGCTGGATTTTTTTTGACATACTGCGTTTGATTTCCGGATATTCTTCAGCCGTCTTTTCAAACTTTAGCTTTACATGGACTTTTTCAGCATCATTCTCCAGCTTAGACACCTTTTTCAGCTGATGTGCCTCATGCCGTTCCTTAAAGTGATTTACGGTACGGATGCCGCCCTCTGCGGTTGTTTCCATAGCGTGTGCGGACTCAACGGCATAATTTTCATCCCCGTCCTCATGTACTTTCCCATGAACCATGCCGCTTGCCACAAGCCCAGCCTTAGACATCCCACTATCCGCCACTCTTCCCGGAATGGATTTCCTGCCCTTTATTTCATCTTCAAAATAAAGTCTGTGCGTGGTCTTTCCAGTTTTCTCATCATATAACCTCTGATGCTTTATGACCTTTTTCTTCCGCAATTTCTGCTTTGCCCTGCTGACCTTTTCATCCGCTTTTTCTGCCTTATCATCCAATTTCTGGATATGCTCTGGTTTTCCCGTTTGACCTGCTGTATCGGATGTATCCTTGCTTTCCTTCCTGTTACGGTAATATTTTTTCTTATTGCCGCCTCCTTCCCTGCGTTTGGACGCACCGCTGCGAAATTCCATATCCTCACTTTTATTTTCAAAGGACAGTTCCTTTTCCCTCCCACTGATATGTTCCGTAGTGCCGGAAGATAAATTATCCTCCACCAGACCATCCTTTGTCATTCGCTGTACCTTTTTATCTTTTGCGTGTAACAGCAGCTCATCATTTTTCACATTCCCACCTCCAGCTTTTTCTGACATATAAATAATTTTTCTACACGCTCATTGCCTGCATCCCCTCTTTCCTTTGTACTGCATATCAGCGTTTTTATCGTTTTCTGCCAGATACAGTGAAAATCATCCGGCATGGCGTACTCACTGACTAACACAATATTTTCACGACTCATCATCCTCACCCAGTCATAAAATGCCTCATAAGGAAACGATTTGTAAGCATATTTTGTAGTTCCCTTGTAGGGAATGTCACAGTAAATCACATATCCCTTATAATCTTCTAAAGTATGTTCCCTGAAATCTGCACAATAAAAGGAAATGCCCTTTAGTAAAGGTTGCTGCCGTGTTACATTTCTGTATGCCTCATCCCCATAGTTACGGACACCCTCTTTATCCCTGCTGTACCCTGCAAACCATTTACCGGCAAAAGACAGCTGATAGCCGATATAACCCACTAAATAATCCGGGTACAGCTCTGGATGTTCTTTCACATCCATATACACAGCCTCCGATACCGTTCTGGGCGGCTCCCACCCATCTGCTAATTGCCGTAACAAGGCTATCTGGTATTTATGGACATCCGCACCGATTTTATTAGGACACCGGATTTTATCAATCATGTTTGCACCTCCTACAAACGGCTCAAAATATCCTGCCGTCTGTTCGGTAATATAGGACTGTATGACCGGTGCCAGATCCTTTGCCAGCCTGTTCTTGCTGCCTACATATTTCATGTATCCCCCTTTCCTCCATTTTCTGTATGAAAAAACAGACTACATCCACCCAAAGGGGAACATAGCCTGTCCTGCACATATTCTGTATTTTACTTATGTTTCAAATTCCATCCAGCGGTTCATCACATCATCCGCTACTGCTCTGGTGCTGTTGCAGATATTAACATACTGTGCCGCCAAATCCTGCGGCATGGAGAGTATGCTTACCAGACCTTCCAAGTTATCAGATAACACATCAATGCATTCCATCAGACACAGAGTATTATCTAAAATATTTTTAAAATTGTCCGTACTCATCCATACCCCGCTGTCTTCTGTCTGCTTCTTACAATCCCCTGTCCTGTCCGGCAGGACATCTGTTCCAAAATGTTCCATCATTGCTGTAAGCCAGCGTTTCTGCATTGTTTTCATGGTACAGCTGTACGCCCTGCAGAGTTCATCTGCCTCATCCCTTATATGGAGATATGCTTTATGATGTTTTTTCAGTTCACTCTCCATTTCACACATGGAAATCAGTTTTGCCAGCATTTCATGCAATGCATTGGCATCCCCAAAGAGCATGGAAACCATGCTCTCCGGTACAGTTATGTTTTTATCCATTTTATCTGCCTCCTTCTACTTCCTCTAAGCGGGTGGTCATAATACCGTATAGTTGTGTATCAGTCGGGAACTTATCTTTGAATGGAATAATGGTATTTCCATAAAAAAGCAATCCTTCCCCGGCGTTGCTGTTGGTTACATAAGACAGCTGATGCGGAGAGATATTGAGCTGTTTCGCAAGAATCTGCCTATCTCCGTTTGCCTGATTGAGCATATAAATAAAGTCAGAGTTCTCAAAAATATTCTCAATTTCACGGCTTGCCAGCAAGTCCTTTACGTTTTGGGTAATGCCCGTCGGAATACCGCCCCATTTACGAAATCTTTTCCAGATTTCTACAGAGTAGGCTGCCGTCTGCTCATCCTTTAACAAAAGATGAAACTCATCAATAAAATATCTGGTGGACTTATGTAAGGAACGGTTGATTGTGACACGATTCCAAATCTGATCCTGCACTACCAGCATACCGATTTTTTTAAGCTGTTTTCCAAGTTCTTTGATGTCATAGCAGACAATACGGTTATTTACATCTACATTTGTTCTGTGATTGAACACATTTAATGAACCCTTTACATAAATTTCAAGAGCCGTGGCAATCCTTTTTGCCTCTGCCTCCTCCTGTGAAAGGATGCTGTTATAAAGGTCTTCCAATACCGGCATACTTTCCGGTCCCGGATTTTGCAGATAATCCCTGTAAACAATACGCACACATCTGTCAATGATGGTTTTTTCAATCGGCTCCAAGCCGTTCTTTCCTCCAATGATAAGTTCACATAAGGATAAAATAAAATCTGCCTTCAGGCTGATAGGGCTGTCATCATCCGAATAGTCCAAATTTATATCCATAGGATTGACATAATCCGTACTGTTTGGAGAAATACGGATTACCTGACCGTTTAATTTTTTTACAAGAGGGTAATACTCCCCCTCCGGATCACAAAGGCAAATATCATCCTGTGTCATGAAAAAACAGTTTGTAATTTCTCTTTTTGCCGAAAAACTCTTACCACTGTTATGTGCGATAACGCCGCACTCTAACTGGAAATTCTCATATACATCCACCGCAATATCATAGACAGGGATTTTTTCATCCAGCACGACACGAACCACATCTTTGACCTTACGCCCCGGCACCAATGCTGTGCCTTCCGCTAAATCCTGTGCCTCCACATAACCATCCTCCGCTGTCAGAAACCAATGTTCCGGGGTACACCGTACTACTGCACCATTCTCTAAAGTTACCTCCATGATTTCCCTTACGTGTTTGGTTACTTTTGCATTCATGCCGTAGGATTCCACGCTTTCCTTTTTCTGCAAATCATAACTGATAAGAGGATATTTTTTCTTCTCGTCTGCCATTTCTTCAAAACTGATACTACCGCCATCGGACAGCCTTACCCTTGTGTCCCCGGTAAAACAGCCGGGCGTACCCAAGATAAGCCCGTTAGGGTTTTTCAGTTTTTTACGGTCTGCCATAATCATATTGTTGCTGACGGCATTTACACCATAATATAAAACCTCATCCCCATCCTGAAATAATTCCTGTGTGGTAAACGGCACAAAAATGGCAGTGGATGATGTGGTTAGTCCCCTTTGAATATCAATCTGGTTCAGACCAATAGGAAGACTGCTCATAAGCCCTGCCTCCTGCTGAAAATCCAAACGCTTTAAGGAACAGTTATATTTCTGTGCCACACCTGCTGTCTGAAAAATAATATTATCAAGTTTCTGCTTTGTTTTTGCCATGTTGCATACAATAACCGTAACAAGGAACATCCTTTCATTTCTGGACTGCAAATCTTCCAAAAGTTTCTTTGCCTCCCCACCATAGGTTACAAGGTCACTCGGCAGCACATCCATATCATAGCCGCTGCGTACTGCTTTTTTCTGCTCCTCAATTTTCATTTTATCGAGGTCAGTAATTTTCAGCTTAATCTGTTTAATGGCTTTTGCCTGATCCAATGGCTCTACATGAAGATTGATAATCACGGAATTATCCATATCCATAAAATCCGCTAACATCTTATCTGACAGCTCCGGTGCCAAAATCTGCAGGAATGATACCGCACCAATATTGTTACCCATGCGGAAATACCTGCCATCCCTGAAATCAAAACTTGTAGGTGCAATGAAATCCTTAGAAGACAATCCGGTACGTGCAATCATGTCAAAATTGAAAATGAAAGGCTCTTGCGTATCCGGGTTCATGGTTTCATATAACAGTTTCAATCTCTCATAGCCGGATAAGGAACGTGCATCCGCCCCCATCTGCTTCAAGTTCCCTATGATGTCTGCTTCTACACGCTCCAGTTTCGATTTTGCAGTACGGATACTGTCAGCCTCTAATCCAAATGTGATATATTTCTTTCTGACCAGACCGTTATTTCCCTTAGACAGCTGCTCCTTTAACATCTGGGAATATTCCTCACGAATATCATCAAATTTATCCCTTGCCAGCGGGATTTCAATACTGCTTTCCATCTCCATTCTGTTTGCATACTGGCTCATGCATGACAGCTGAATATGGATGCTGGCATCAAAATAATTGTAGAAATCGCACCAAAATTCAAAGGTTGCGGTTTTATCCTCATTCTGTGCCAGCTGATAATTGATGTCATAAAACTGGATGCACTTTGTAAAATATTTCTCATCCACACGGCAGATTCCATCTTTGTACATTTCCTTATAAGGAATGGTCTGCTGTGCTGTCCGGGGAACTTTTTTCTTTTTCTGCTCCCGTAATTTCTGTTTTACAATTCTCTGCTTCTGTTCCCCGGATAAGATATGCCCCATTTCCCTGCCATCACTTACCTTTACCTTTGCCCCCTGCATCTTTCCTTTTGCCGGAGCTTTTCGCATTTTTTTCTGTTCCAATACCTACTACCTCCTGTTCATAAATTTCCCTCTGAATGACTGCATACATATTTTCTGTTTTATATGGTCTGATACCCGGTACAAGGAACTTTGTACGGATAACATTCATAAGGACTTTTTCAAGTGGTCTGCCGTCCTTTTCATAAACGGCAAACATAAAAAACGGCAAAACCAAAATAATCATGATGGATGCTGCCATTGTTGTACCCAGTGCATTTTTTGTTAGCAGATAGAACAATATTCCAATCGCTCCACCACATCCAAAACACACCAGCTGCCTTTTCGTCAGGTTAAACATTACCTTCGTTTTTACCTTTGTCAGGTCTTTTGGCACTTGCACATATGCCATCTTTCCCGCCTCCTTTCAAATCCACATCACAAACTACCTCATTTCCCCAGACATCCCATCCCTCTGTTTTCTGTCTGGCAAACATTTCAAGCCGGGGAACATCCCCTAACAGCCTGATAATTCTATCCCTCGCTTCTTGCGGTTTCTTACTATGTTCCTCAATATGACTCACAATGACCTGATGCACACCGGCACTTACCCTTTTCGGTCTTCCCTTTGTTGCCAAAATGCAAAGCTCCACATTTGCCCTCGTCCAAAATCCCATCCCCCAGAAAAGGGAGTCGGATTTTTTATTCTGCTTTACCCATGCAAAGGCTACGGTTTTATAAGTAAATCCCCACGCCTCAATCACGGATAAACCCTCCCGCAGACAGGGAAATGTTACCCATAAAAACAAGGCACAATCCTCTGCCGCCACGCTCTGGACCGGTAGGGCTTTAATATCCTCTATGCTCATGGTAGGGTAATGGCTTTCTGCACTCCGCCCCTCTCCTTTTCTGGAGTAAACCTGATAGTGCCACGGCGGATCGGCATAAATCACGTTATACTTCTTTTGTTCCATGCAGCCTCCCTTTAATGCGTGTTAAACACCTGTTTTGCAAGTGAACCTGTCTTGAACAATGCGAAACATAAGACTATGGTGTAAGCGGCTATGGAAAACAGTGCGGAATGCACGTTAGCCGCCACTGTCATGCTGTTTACCAGCACGGCATAAATTCCTACGCATATAATGATGAAAAATCCCTGAAATCCAAGTGCCACCAGCCCCCTTGCATAGTTCGTGCCAATCGAACCCCATTCACGGTTTGTCATGGTTGCAAACGGCACAGGGGCTACGGATGTGTACAGATAAATTTCAATCATTCGACCATACATAATGACCGTAATTAAAATTGACATTATCTTCATGCACATACTGATAAGCATGGTTTCAAGGGATAGCTGTAGCAACTCTCCCACTTCCATAGTCTGCATACTTGTACGCATGGCTTGTAAGGTACTTTCCACATCAATATTCGTGTCATGACCTATTACACCAGCTGCATTCGTCACAAGATGCTGCCCCAAATCAAATACCGCCATTGCTATATCAAAGGTATTTGTTACCAGAAATACTGCTATCCATGCCTTAAATACCCACTTGAAAAACATCCATGTTTCCATTTCATGCAGATTATTTTTTTCTGTGACCATTGTAATAAGCTCATAGCAAAGTACAAATGTGATAATCAGCCCTGCAATCGGAATAACCACCGTTTCTGATAAATTCTGAATCATGCTGAAAATACCACCATTCCACGCCTGCGGTGTCTGCCCCACTTCCGTAGCAATGGTGGCTGTCTTTTCATTTACATCCGTGAACATAGTAGTCAGATTCGACTCCACAAAACCCATCAGAATATCCTTGATTGCCTGTTCAATTTCCTCAAATAAGTCAAACATCTGCTACTGCCTCCTAATCCTTTCTCTTAAAAAAGACCTGACAAAAGCGGTATTAAGGTTGTACCGATTAACGCCACCCCTCCGCCTGCCATTAACTGCTTCATCCCCTGCGACTTCGCACCCGGATTATCATTTCCATAACCTTCCAAAAGGTTGATCACGCCCCACACGCCAAGTCCCGCCCCAAGAGCGATTACCAATGTCTGCAATACACCGATTGCACTCTGAAAAAATGCCATATCTTTTCCTCCGTTTCTTTGATTTATGCTTTGTTATGGATACCTCTGGTCAGTCTGACCAGAAGTACCCTGATTCCTTTTCCTTAAAACAATCCGCTAAGAAGTGGTATTAAGGTTGTGCCGATTAACGCTACCCCTCCGCCTGCCATCAACTGCTTCATCCCCTGCGACTTCGCACCCGGATTATCATTTCCATAACCTTCCA
>ERZ777305.438-NODE-438-length-68455-cov-4.270322_pt1 | contig 68455 bp, 64 predicted proteins | sample MGYA00374965_ERZ777305 | MGnify/ENA primary metagenome ERZ777305 (study PRJEB29328, sample SAMD00013331) | mouse gut metagenome | study: EMG produced TPA metagenomics assembly of the Metagenome analysis of fecal microbiota from mouse which was promoted...
CCGCCATAATATCGTAGCTGCCCGAAGCGATAGCCGCCGTACCGAAAACATATGCCGCCTTGTTGAACGGACCGCCCATATCAATGGACATCATTGCTCCGAGAATGCAGCCGAGAACGATCTTGCTTGAGCCGCCCATGCCGTTAAGCAGATTGGATAGCCCCGTGTTTATCATACCCATAAACGGGTTGACCGCGCACATAATTACCGAAATAAGCCCCAGACCCGCCAGCGGATAAATCAGAACCGGCTTTACTCCGTTGAGCGCCTTAGGCATTCTGTCGCAGAGCTTTTCAATGCCGAGCATTAAGAAACCGCCCGCAAATCCCGCCAGCAGCGCGCCGAGAAATCCCGAGGGAATATCCACGCCGACATTCGCGAAAGTAGAACCTGTCGATGCGAGATAACCGCCGACCATACCGACGAGGAACCCGGGTCTGTCCGCGATGGACATCGCGATATAACCGCCGAGTATCGGCACCATAAAGCTGAACGTGAAGTCGCCCATCTTCTTGAAAAACGCTGCCGCCGCGATATGCGAACCGAAGTTTCCGTCCTGCGGAGCGCCCGCTATCGTATCTATCAGGAACGCTATTGCGATAAAGATACCGCCTGCTACCGTGAACGGCAGCATATTGGATACGCCGTTCATAAGGTGCTTGTAAAGCTTGCGCCCGAAGCTCTCATTGTCGCCCGAATCGGCTTCGTTCTTTGCGCCCGCGTGATGATAAACGGGTGCGTCGCCCGATTCAATTCTGTTGATAAGCTCCTCGGGTATCTTGATTCCGTCGGAAACCTTTGTCTTTATGACCTTTTTGCCGTCGAAGCGTCCCATTTCAACGGACTTGTCAGCAGCGACGATAATTCCGTCGCACTCCTCGATCTCCTTTTTCGTGAGAACATTCTTCGCACCGCCCGAGCCGTTAGTCTCAACCTTTATCGAAACGCCGAGCTTTTTGCCCGCCTTTTCAAGAGCCTCCGCAGCCATGTAAGTATGCGCTATTCCCGTAGGACAAGCGGTGACCGCAAGCACCTTTATCGCGCCGTCACCCGTCTTTGCGGTATCGGCTTTTGGAGCTTCGGGAGTTTCCTCGGGATATTTCTCCGTTTCCATATCGTCGATTATTTTTAAGAATTCGTTCTTGTCGGCAGCAGCAAGCAGCTTTGCCCGAAAGTCCTCGTCCATAAGGATAGTCATCAGTTTTGCCAGAACGTCGAGGTGAACGTCTCCGCCGCCCTCGGGAGCCGCGATCATAAACAACAGATTTGACGGCTCATCGTCAAGCGCCTCATAGTCCACACCATCGGGAACTGTCATTGCCGCGAGCGACGGCGCTTTTACGCCCTTGTTCTTCGCGTGTGGTATCGCGATACCCTCGCCGACCGCCGTTGAGCCGTGTTCCTCGCGTGCGATAATCCCCTTTTTGTACTCGTCCTTGTCGGAGATATTGCCGCCGTTTACCTGCAGGTCTACCAGCATATCTATCGCTTCGGATTTACTTTTGGGAGAAGCGTTCAGCGATATGCTATCCTTTTTCAACAGATCAATAATACGCATAAGTTTAACCCCCGTTTCGTCTTAATTCAACTGCTTTAGCAGCTCGTAAATCTCCTCTTTTTTCGCCAGCTCGTCGGAAAATGCCGTCGCGCCGCCCGTCGCCGTGCCGAGCTTTAACGCATACCCGTAATCACCCTTCGTCGATCCGGCAATAAATCCCGCTACCATGGAATCACCCGCGCCGACTGAGTTCTTTACCGTACCCTTGCAAACTCCGCATTTGTGAACTTTTCCGTCCTCGTCAACAAGAATAGCGCCGTCACCCGCCATTGAGACAAGCACATTCACCGCGCCCATTTCGCGCAGCTTTTTCGCGTAAGAGATAATCTCATCCTCGGCCTTCAGCTTCACCCCGAACATTTCTCCAAGCTCGTGATTGTTGGGCTTTATCAGAAACGGCTTGTATTTCAAAACGTTCAACAGCAAGTCCTTTGTAGCGTCGACCACCGTCTTGATCTTCCTTTCGGACAGCCGCGCAAGTATCTTTTCGTAAATATCGCTCGGCAATGTGCCCGGGATACTTCCCGCGAGTACAAGAACGTCGCCGTCCTCCAGCTTGTCGAGCTTTCCTAAGAGCTTTTCGATAGCCTTATCGGGTATCTTCGGACCTTGCCCGTTAAGCTCTGTTTCCTCGCCCGACTTTATCTTGACATTGATACGCGAGCAGCCGCTTTCGAGATGAACGAAATCCGTTTCAACGCCCTTTTCCTTTGCGCCGTCCTCGATAGCCCTGCCAGTGAACCCCGCTACGAACCCGAGAGCCTTAGACCTTATCCCAAGCTCGGCGAGCACCATTGAAACGTTTATGCCCTTTCCGCCGACGTACATCTCCTCGGACTTTGAGCGATTGGTCATTCCGACAACAAGCTCATCGGTGTGTACAACGTAGTCGATAGCGGGATTGAAGGTCACCGTGTAAACCATTACAATACCTCCTTTACGGACGTTTCGTTTGAGTATTTTTTGTCTGTTATCTTGTCGGTAATTATCTGCCCTTTTTTTAGCTCGGCGAATTTCGACGCGGTTATCTTGCCGAATTTCGAGTGATCGCCGAGAATGTAGACTTCTTTGCTTCGCGCTATGGCGGTGGATTTCACCGTCGCCTCGCTCATATCGGGAGTAGAGAACCCGCCCCTTACCGATATCCCGTTCACACCCATAAAGCACTTTGTGAAGTTGTACCGCGTAAGCGCTATGACTGCCTCCGCGCCGACTATCGCCTCGGTCGTGGATTTTACCTCGCCCGGGAGGATAAGTACTCTGTGCCCCCTCTGCGCCAGCCGCTTGGCGTTTATGAAAGCGTTTGTCACGAACGTGACAGATTTTGACGGAATGTAGTCGATCATCTTTTCGGTAGTCGTTCCCGCGTCTAGGTAAATAAAGTCGCCATCCTCGATAAGCGACGCGGCGTATTTCGCGATCGCGGTCTTTTCCTCTACAAACATATTCGCCTTTTCCTCAACATTATGCTCAAACGAGGTGAAATTCTCCCCGAGCGCCATAGCACCGCCGCGAACCTTGATGAGCATACCGTTTTCCGCGAGTATCGCGAGGTCTCTGCGCACCGTGGACTCCGACGCATCAAGCAGCGAGCACAGCTCCGCGAGATTGACGCTGCGCTGCCGTCCGAGCGTATCGAGAATAATTGAGTGTCGTTCTTCCGTAAGCAATCCAATCACTTCCTTTTGAAACATTTTGAAATATTTTGACTTGTTGTGATTATATAATAGCATAACCCATTTGAAAAGTCAATTACTTTCTTTCAAAAACTTTCATAAAGTTTCACTTTTCGGAGAGTTTTACAATTTGTAGGAGAGCGCTTTGTGTATCCTGCACAAAAATTTTTTTGAAATGTAAAAAATATCGGGCGCTGTCCGCACCCGATATCAGCTATATGCGCCGTTATTATAATCGGCGTTTTGCGTTGAAATTATACCTTGCCCGTTTCTTTCTTATTACAAATAGCTATCGACGCCAACCACGACAGCGCGTAAATCACTGTGATGATCGCTAAAAAAATCGGCGGTATATTTGTTACTGCAAGGTCTTGCGCCGCAATGTCGTCGGGAGCGTTGGCGCGGTTTAACAGTATTACCGCCGCGGTTACTGCTCCTATCATTAACATATACACGATTCTGCCTTTTTCCGTGCCGAACGCGAAGCAGAACGGCAGGCATACCGCGGGGAACAGCAGCGCGATAACAAACATTACCAGGACCGTCACCGCCGAACCGGTGGGGTCGAAATGGCCGTAATGCGCTCCCGTGATCAACAGCACCGTAAATAACACCGCGCACATTACTGCCTGTAAAAGCAGCCCTATGAGATACTTTGCCGAAACTATCTGCGCCTTGCTGTACGGGAGAGCTCCCGAATATTCCGTCCAATGACTGCGTTCGTCATAAGCCAGCAGCGTTATCGGGATAATGCCGGAAAGCAGAACGGGGATCATCAGGAACGATGAGCTATCCGGTGAGAAAAACGCTACGGCTATAAATATGACGTCCATCAGAAAATATAATTTGAAATATTTCGCGATCATAAATATATCTTTTGTAATTAACCCTTTCATACTGTCTCCTCCTTTACCATATGTACAAAAAGTTCTTCGATAGATATCGGGCTGACGCTCATTGAGCCGGGTATCATCTTACGGCGGACTATCGCTTCTGTGCCGTAGGGCGTTAACTTCTTGTGAAGCACCGCCGTTCCGTCAAGCTCCGAAAGCTGTTTTTCGGTACAGTGAATTACCCCGTATTCGCCGAGCAGCACGTCCTTTTCCTCACACAGCAGCAGCTTCCCCTTATGCAGGAACGCGATATAATCGCACAGCTTTTCGAGGTCGCTTACAATATGCGAGGAGATGAGTATCGAGCGGTTTTCGTCACGCGTGAATTCGTTGAACATATCGACTACCTCGTCGCGTACTACGGGGTCGAGACCGCTCGTAGGCTCGTCAAGCAGGAGCAGCTTGCTCCCGTGCGAGACCGCGATAGCTATTCCGAGTTTCATCTTCATACCGCGCGAAAGCTCCTTGTACTGCTTATTGTCGGGAATTGACAGCCTTTGAAGGGTGTTGAGGTAAAAGTCGTTGTTCCAATTCCTGAACGTACCGTTCATTATCTTCCCAACTTGACGCGCGTTAAGACAATCGGGAATACCCGCCTCGTCCATAACCACTCCGACGTCCTCTTTGATAGATTTGATATCCTTGGTGTTATCTCTGCCGAGTATCTTTATGCTGCCGCTGTCCTTATGCAGCATATCCAGAATGAGCTTTATCGTAGTGCTCTTACCCGCGCCGTTCTCTCCGACAAGTCCTAGGATACATCCGCTCGGCAGCGTAAGGCTGATATTGTCGAGCTTAAAGCCCGTGAAAGATTTTGACAGATTTTTGATCTCAAGTGCGTTCATTGTTCTTCCTCCTTTAAAGCGAACCGCAGCATTTCAATAATGTCGTCGTTTGTCAGATTACAGGTCGCCGCGAGCTTTACTATCTCGTCGATATGCTCCTCGACCTTGCGGAGATTTTCCTCGCGCAGCAGCTCGACGTTTTTCGGCGCTACATAGCAGCCCTTCGCCTGTATCGTGTAGATAAATCCGTCTTTTTCCAGCTCGTCATACGCGCGTTTTGTCGTTACAAAGCTGATCTTCAGATCCTTTGCAAGCCCCCGTATCGACGGGAGCATTTCGTTTTCGGACAACTCTCCGCTGATTATCTGCGACTTTATCTGAGAGTATATCTGGTCATAGATAGGCGAGCCGCTTTTGTTGTCTATAAATATAGTCAATTCATCACCTCTTGGTTTCACTAAACTGTATAGTGATATTATATACAATTTATACAGTTTTGTCAAGAGGTTTTTAAAAAAATTTTTTTGTATACAGAGAAAAACAACAAGACCAAAACTATCACGGTTTACTGCCACGAAAAGTTGGTTGGATAAAATGCCTAAATCCACCCATTTGCTTTTGTTCAAGCTCACAAATATCATAAAAATTTCGTAAATTAGTTGATAGGTGTGATATAATTGTAAGGGGAGTCGGCTTGTCATAAAAAATGGGTATAATTCCCCTATATAACAACCACTGGCAGCGCAGTCTTGCACGATCGGCTATTTTATTTATTTAATAGTGAAGTTATTCCATACCGCGGGAGGAGTTTTTTATGAAACATATTATTAAAATACTTGCAGTCATATCAATGGTTTTGTTATTGACGGGATGTGAGCGCGTATTTCAGCCCGAACAGTCGACGGATATTGAGATATCGGAAAATAGCAGTGTCGGCAGTACGTCTTCAACGTATAGTTCGGTCTCCCCACCGTCAAGCACGCACACAGAAACGCACACGGAGAGCATACCCGAAAAACTCGACTATGAGATTTTTAACGGTCTGCCGAAATCGGAAACCCCTTTAAATACCGTAAACTGTAAGGACTTTCGCCCGTCATTGCTGTGTTACGGCGGCGAGAACACATTCTTTATGTGGGACGGTAAGGTGTACAAGCATAACGGCGATACCACCGAAGTATTGTTTTAAAAAAACGCGTATGATCTGAATTATTATGACGGAATGTTGTACTTTATCGAAAACGACCGCTACGATATTAGCGGCAGAGATCAAGTACATATTGAGGGCTTATTGTATCGTTTCGATCTTAATAAAGGTGTGATCGAGACGTTGACGGATTATCCCGTTTCGCTGCCCGTTGTCAGCAACGGCGAGATTTTCTATACCGATTACGCCACTGCTAGCGATCCGGAGCCTCCGACCGGAATATATCGCGTTAATGAAGACGGTACTTTCGAGAGACTTTATGACGGTGTGAAGTATATCGAATACAGCGAATATCGTTTGAAATATGATTGGTCGGGCGAGGAAAAGGTCTATTTCTCACAGGGTGATAAGGGGCTGTTATTGGAAGAAATCCACCCGTATTGGGACTGCATCGTCGGCAACTATTACTATTATCGGTCGCAGGTCAACAATACACTGAACAGGCTCTCCGTTCTTACGGGAGAACTCATAACATTAGAACCTGAAAATGAAGAAAACGGATTTTTTTGTATGGATTATACGGTCTTTAACGACATTATCTACCTGATCGGCGATCGGAGCGAATTGCTGAAATACAATTATGAAACAGGCGATTATACTGAAATAGACTGCAAATACGCTTTCCGTTATATCTATGCCGACGAAAAAAATATTTACGGAGTCGGCTGCGAACGTGAGGAAAACTCAATCAATCATACCTTTCACTTTATTAAGCTTACCATAGACGGCGAAACTGCCGAGGGTGAAATACTGGCGTAAGGAGAACGTATGATGTCATTCGGAAAATATATATCCGCGCTTATTGCTGTCGTTCTTCTATTATTGTTCTGCGGCTGCAATAAAGAGGACGGGAACGTAAACAACGGTGTTATCGAGGAGTTTGTCTACGGGCAGGCGGGAGATGTGGCGTTAATGACCGCTGCGGGAGACGTTTTATATACGCTGGAAGACGGTGAAGGCGCGGCGTTCTCCGCTTTTGACGTCAACGGCAGCAGGACGGCAAGCACGGTTATCCCCGAATTCAATGCAAATGAAGTAAAATGTATCTGCGCCGATAAAAATAAAATTTACGCATTGGTCGACGAAGTGAGAAAATTTCTCGTCTGCTCCGTTGATATCAACTCGGGAGAGGTAGAGCCTATCTGTGAGCTTGACGAGTTGGATAATGTCGAAAAGGTCGGAGTATGCGGAGATCGGCTGTACTGGCTTGGCGAACGGCGCAGCGAGACAAAGCCTGTTGAGCCGTTTACGACCGAGGAAGGCGTTACGATATACTTTGAAGACACGGGAAAGAAAATGGGCTGCATTGATCTCGAAAGCGGAGAAAACGTTCTTTTGGATATCGAGTTTCCCGTTTCCTTTGCTGTTTCCGATAACGGCGTGACAGTATACGCCTATAAAAGCGAGGGCGGCTATTATTTCGCCGATCTTGCCACGTCGGATAACAAGAGATTTACAAATAAACTGGGTTCGATAACGAATTTTGAATTTTTTAAGGAAAGCGGCGAATTTGCGATTGTTGGTTCGACCGAATTTATGGGCGTTCTGCCGGTTAGTAAGGCGGATAACGAAAGCGGTGTGATATGCGCCGTAAATAATGTTTATCCCTTTTTCGCGTCGGAGCTTTGCGCGTCGGAGACGGGTTATGTCTGGCTTAAAACCGCCGATTCCGCTATGTCCTATGAAAAACGGATAAAGCGCTATGATCTGCGTAATACAGCAGTTAAGGGAAATCCTATACGCGTGATCTCAAGTCAATATTTTACCGAGCAGCCGTTTGCGGCGGGAAGCGAAATTCAAATGAATCAGCTTAGCGGCGAGGGCTTCGCGCTTACGGTTTTGTCGCTCGACAAAAGCTATGACGCAGCAATGATAAGCTCGGATCAGGGCGTTGCCAATGATATTAAGGAAAAAGGCAGCTTTTATCCGCTGAACGACGTGCCCGGCGTTTCGGAATATCTTGATAGGTGCTTTCCATACATTAAGGAAGCCGTAACGGATTACGAGGGAAATATCTGTATGCTTCCGATAGCTGTGGAAATTCCACTGATCGCTTATAATGAAAAAAATTGCAGCGAAAACGGAATTGTTCTTTCGTCGGAACCGGAACCTTTTATACAGGCGGTAAAGCGTGCCTCGACAATATCCGAGTATTATGATTGCACACGCTATTTGCTTGTACAAACGCAGCTTGTCGGTTATATTTCGGAAAATAGATCGTTCGATACCGAGGAGTTCCGACGGCTTGCCGCACTGTTAAAGGGGCAATGTACCGAGGATATTTTCCACGGGAACTTTGAATTGTATTCCGCTCTTATGACGGTACAGAATGGAATGGAAGAGCGGTATTATACGTCGATCTATGTTTACACAGCTGCTGTACCGTATTCAGCAGATCGCCCTGATCAATGACGAAAATCTGCGCGCCGTACCCTTGCCTTTGTCGGGAAACGGGAAGAGTGTTGCCGTATGTACCTTCCTTTGCGTAAATCCCTATTCCGACCGCCTTTCCGAAACGCTCGGCTTTATTGAAAATACGGTAAGAACGATGTCCTCCGCACGCAATTCATGTATGCTTGCCGATCAAAGCACCTATGAAAGCACAGCGTTCGCAAGGGATATTTACTCGATTTATCGGAATGGTACAATATTCTTTCAAATTCCGACGGAAATTTACGCCGAAGATTTTGAACGATACTGTGACGGTGCTCTCACGCTCGACGATTTCATAACCGAGGCAGACCGCAAGCTCTCTGCCTATCTGAACGAATAGGAGCGGAGCAATGAAAAAATATTTGAAATGGAACACAAAGTGCAAGCTTTGCCTTCTGCCGAGCCTGCTGGGGACGGTTGTGTTCTTCGTCGTTCCATATCTGCGCGTGCTTTACTATTCGCTGATCGACAATCAATTCCGCCGTAATTTTGTATGGTTCGACAACTACATAAAAACGCTCACGAATAAATATTTTCTGCTTTCGCTGAAAAATTCGCTCCTGTTGATCGTGATCGCCGTGCCTATTTTAATGACGCTTGCGCTCGTTATCTCGCTTGCGCTGCCCTACGGCATCAAATGGGTGCGGAAAACGCGGTTCGCTTTCGTGCTGCCGATGGTGATCCCGACCGCGAGCATTGTCTTGATCTGGCGGAGCGTATTCACCGACAGCAGCACGGCGCTGCCGATCTATCTGCTGTTTATCTGGAAAAATATCGGGATATGTATCGTTCTGCTGACCGCCGCGTTCACCTCGATAGAGCGCTCGTTATTTGAAGCGGCGCGGCTGGACGGCGCGAATAGCTTTATCCTGCACACAAAGATCACGCTTCCGATGATTGCCCCGACCGTATTTTTCACCGCGCTTTTGTCGATAGTCAACAGCTTCAAAATTTTCAAGGAAAGCTACCTGTTTTACGGCACAAATTATCCGCCCGACCACTCGTACACGCTGCAATACTATATGAACAACAACTTCCTAAAGCTCGATTATCAGAGCCTCGCGACCTCGGCGGTGCTGACCTCGATTTTGGTTTTCGGCATTGTGATGGCGGGAATATTTATTCAGCGGAGGTTTGACCGATGAGAAAAATGAACGCTGTTATTTTTACTATTCTCGCGCTGATATTTGTGCTTCCCGTTGCAGCGACGGTGGTGATGTCATTTTCGTCGGAGGGAGCGCCGTCCTTGCAGGGTTATGCCGATCTGCTTTTTGATTGCTTTGTTTTCTACCCAATGTTCTGGAATTCGGTGCTTTACGCGGCAGCGATCACGATCGTACAGCTTATTGTGATTATTCCGTGCGCGTTCGGTTTTTCGCAGGCGAAGTTCAGGGGCAAGGGCGCACTGTTTGTGTTCTACACTATCCTCATGATGATGCCTTTACAAGTAACGATACTCCCGAATTACATCGGCTTGCGCGATATGGGATTGATAGATCACCCGCTCGGAATAATTCTGCCAATGATATTCAGCCCGTTCGGGGTGGTTGTCATGCACCAATATATGAAAAACATCGACAATTCGGTAATTGAAGCCACGCGTCTTGAAACAAATTCAATTTTCCGAATTCTCTTCATAAGCGTAATTCCGCAAATACGCGTCTGCATTTTTGCGGTTGTTTTATTCGTATTCGCGGACTGCTGGAATATGGTGGAGCAGCCCATGCTTTTCCTGAAGGACGACGGGCTGAAAACGCTGTCCGTATTTATTACGAACGCGCAGGAATACACGGGCGAGGTGCTCTTTCCCGCGGCTGTGATATTCCTTATCCCCATGCTGATATTGTACCTTTTCTTTAACGAAAATCTGGAAAAAGGATTGACTTTGGGTGATCTGTCATGACGAAAAAAATATTGATTATTGTTACAACACTCTTTTTTGCGGGAATGCTTTTTCTGACATTTTTCGCGGAGAAAGTTCACGAAAGCTCGCTGCCGGAGGTGACCGCTTCGCGACCGGAGCAAAGGCTGTTCCCGTATGAATACATCGACGAAAACGGCGAGCAGCAGACGGGTTCAATTCAGAAGATTGCCGTTCCGATAACCATGCTCGAGGACGGCGTTTACGCGGTATACTCTGCCGAAAAGAACGGGACGAAGCGGGATTTCGTAAGGCTCGCTCCCGTGCAGACGGGTGTGGAGCGCGACGGATACGTCGAAATCGTTTCGGGGTTTATGTTCTCCGACCGGATCGTGACGGAGAGCGCGGGGGAACTTTATGACGGCGCGGAGGTTCGTGTTGACAGAAGTTAAGAAGGTATACTATCAATAATATTTGTGGTAAATATTATCTTCCGAACCTCGGCAGGATATGCGAAAAATGTGGACATAATGTACCAATGCTCCTCCTAACTTTTAACACAACGCGGATATTAACACTGCGATTATTCAAGTCATTCATGATCGACAACCAAAAATTCGCACTCTCGTTGGCAAACTTGTTCCTGCGGCTACAGCCGCTGTCGATATTACGCTCAGAGTGAGTGCAAGCCGCCGTCTTTGCTGGGGCTTGACTGCCATATCGCGCCTTGTCTTTGTAAATTTATTCCGTAATATTACTCCTTGTTTATTTTTTCGCGGTTCTTTCTTACAAATCTTAGCAGTCGAATATTTTTGCAGCCCGTCTCGATGACAAAACTCGCTTCTGCAAGTTCCCATTCGGGATCGTGCTCGATATCTTCAAAGAACACGTCGCCGTCCATATTCTCATACAGGCGCGTTATCAACGCTTCGTCACAGTAAGGTGCGAGTTGCTTGTATATCTCTCCGCCGCCTATAACAAAAACCTTGTTCTTTACCGTTTTGACGTATTTCATTAGGCTTTCAATATCGGCAAAGACCTTTGCGCCCTCCAAGTCCATTGCGTTGCGTGAGAGTACCAGATTTTCGCGGTCGGGCAGGGGACGTTTTGGGAAACTTTCATAGGTCTTTCTGCCCATTATTACGGTTGAATTCAGTGTTACCGCACGGAAATTCTTCATATCCTCGGGCAGGCGGCACAGCAGTCCGCCGTTTCTTCCGATAGCGCAGTCGTTGTCCATTACAAGTATAAGCGTCATATATCCTCCAATATTAAAGCCGCAAATTTCCCTGAAGAAATCTGCGGCTGATAATTCATTCCCGTACAAACGCTGTCTGTTGAAAGACTGCTGACCAAGAAGCTCTTGAAACGTTTGTACGGTCTTCATATTGCGCTCCCTATTGGGGGCACTTTTCAATCAGAGAAGAACCGTAAACGTACAATTCTTACCTCTTACTCTAATTATCGGCAGAATTTTTCCAAACTTTAGAAGAATTAAAGCCAAAAAATAATAAAATTGACCGCCTTGTTTTGTGGGAATTGTCAAAAAAATATCAAATTTTCGTCATCTTCGCGTTGTTCTTCATTACCTTCTTCTGACCGCGTGTGTCGAAATTGATCGTGATCATTGCGTCGTTGCCCGTTTGTAATACCGCCGTGACCGTTCCCTCGCCAAAAATGTTGTGCTTTATTCTGTCACCGATCGTGAACACTTCGTCGTTAGCGCGCGGCACTGCCGACTTCATCTTCGCAGTCTCCTCCTTCAGGAAGCTGTGGCGCTCGGGCTTGGAATAGCTGTGTGTTTTCTGGCGTTCGCCGTGCTTTTCGCAAAGTTCCTCGGGTATCTCACGGATAAAGGACGAGAGCTTGTTGTTACTCGTTTTGCCAAATAACATTCTATACTGTGAATGTGTAACGATAAGGCGTTTTTTCGCGCGCGTTATCGCAACATAGGCAAGGCGGCGTTCCTCCTCCATTTCGGTGGGATTGAACTGGCACATCGCGGACGGGAATATATTATCCTCAGCGGCAACCATAAACACCACGGGAAACTCCAGACCCTTTGCGCTATGCATTGTCATCAGTGAAACGCGATCCGTTTCGGTATCGTAGTTGTCGATATCGGCAACCAGAGCAACCTGCTCAAGAAAATCCGGCAGCGTCGCTTCGGGGTTCTCCTCCAACAGCAGCATCGCGTTTGATTTCAGCTCGTTGATGTTTTCGATACGCGGTGTACCCTCATCGCCTTGTGCCTTTAACATTTGCATATAGCCCGACTTTTCGGCAACCGTTTCGATAAGTTCGTCCAACCGCATTGTATCAGCGGCCTCATCAAGCTCCTCAAAAAGGTTCGCCGCCGCTTTAAGCGAGTTTGCCTTTCTTTGCAGCGTTTCAAACTGCAATGCGTCGCGGCACACCTCAACGGGGCTTATCCCAAGACCTTCGGCTATGCGCACCACCTCGTCCACGGTAGCGTCGCCGATACCGCGCTTAGGTTCGTTGATAACCCTGCGGAAACGCACCATATCAAACGGATTGTTGATAAGCGACAGATACGCCAATATGTCGCGTATCTCTTTTCGGTCGTAGAACCGCAGACCGCCGACTATCTTGTATGGGATACCCGCCCTTGACATCGCGGTCTCATAACCGCGTGAAATAGCGTTGTTGCGGTAAAGCAGCGCGTAATCCGAATACTTCGCGCCGTTTTGTACGCCCTCCGCAATTATATCCGTCACGCCCTTTGCCTCCATCTGCTCGGAGGGGTAGAGGTTGACATGGATCTTCTCGCCCTCGCCGAGGTCGCTCCAGAGGTTTTTGTCCTTGCGCTGAGTGTTGTTTTTGATAACGGCGTTAGCGGCATTGAGGATATTTTCGGTGGAGCGGTAGTTCTGTTCCAGACGAATGACAGCGCATCCATTATACTGCTTTTCAAAGCTCAGAATATTTTCAATAGTTGCGCCCCTGAAACGGTATATCGACTGATCGTCATCGCCGACAACGCCGAGATTTCCCGAATCACCCGCCAGCAGCGAGATAAGCTTATACTGCGCAATATTGGTGTCCTGATACTCGTCCACCATTATGTACTTGTACAGATTGCGGTAATGCCGCAGCACGTCGGGGAAGTTCTCGAACAGACGCACCGTGAGGAAAATAATATCGTCGAAATCCACCGCGTTGGCGGCTTTCAACGAGTTCTGATACTCGAGATATACCTCCGAGGTCTTGAGGTCGATAAGCTCCGAGGTCTCCTGCGCTATGGGAACGTAGTCCTCCGCGGAGATCATCTTGTCCTTGAGTCGCGAGATATTGTTCTTGAACATTTTCGCGCTCATGACCTTTTCGCTGATGTCGTGGCGCTTCATTATTTCCTTTATCAGGCGCTTGGAATCGTCGTCGTCATAGATCGTAAATCCCGCTTTGTAGCCGAGGTGTTCGATCTCGCGGCGCAGTATTTTCACGCACGCCGAATGGAAGGTCGACGCGCATATCTTCTCCGCGTCCTCGCCGATCATTGATATCAAGCGCTGACGAAGCTCGCCCGCCGCCTTGTTGGTGAACGTTATCGCCAGTATATTCCATGGGTTTACTGGGCTTACGGCGATTATATCAGCGAGCTGCTGAGCGGTCTCGGGGGTCTTTTCCATTGTCGGGAAGTCCGCGAGAAACCGCTCCTGCTCGGGCGTAATTTTGCGTATCTCTTCGTCGTGATAAGCGTTGCCGAAACGCAGCATATTCGCGATCCTGTTGACAAGCACGGTGGTTTTTCCGCTGCCCGCGCCCGCGATTATCAGCACCGCTCCGTTCACGCGGAATATCGCCTTTTTCTGCATATCGTTCGCGCGGGAAAAGTAGCTTTCTAGCGCTGTTTGTTTTAATCTAATGTAGTCCATTTATCTCCTTATTGAATGTCAGTTTCCCGAGGGAGTGGTGTTGGGAGTTGTGTTCCCCGAGTTTGTCAAATTGCCCGAGGTCACGCCGTCAAGCGCTATGAACGGGTTTATCTCCGTGCCGATAGCCTGCGGAAGAACGCCGTCCCAATTCATAATTTTCATATATTCGATGTAATTGGGGCTTTGGGTGAGCTGTTTCTGTACTGCCTCGATAGCATACGCCTCCGCGTCTGCCTTGATCTTCTGGGAATCCGCCTCGGCCTGTGCCGCGATAACCTTCTGCTTTGCCTCCTCTTCCTTTTCGGCGGTCTTGTTCTGCATTTTCAGAGCGTCTTGTGCGGCGATCACCTTTGCCTGAATGGACTGCTCGAACGCGTCGTCAAACGACAGGTTCTCAATTGCGAATGCCGTTACGATAATACCCTGTGGCTCCAAGGTCTCTTTCAGCGAATTGAAGATAGCGTTCTGTACGGTGGAACGGTTCTGTACCAGATCCTCCGCCTTTACCTTACCTATCTCGTCTTTGGAAATTTTTGCCACATTCGGCACAAGCAGCTTGCTTTCAACGTTATTAACGCCAATAGTGCGGATTATTTCGGGGAGCTTGGTGCCGTCGTAGCAGTAGTTCAACTTGAGCTGAAGGCTGTCGACGGTCTGAGTGTCGGAGGTGTACGCGTCGGTCGTCACGGGATATACCTGCTCGCGCGTGTCTACCTGCTGTATCTCCTCGATGAACGGGAGATGGAAGTTAAGTCCTGCCGAGAGGTTCTGCCCTACGATCTTACCGAACTGATACTTTACGCCGATAAAGCCTTCGTTCACTACCGTAAAGCTGTTGAAAATCACAATAAGCACGGCAAGAACAATCAGAACAACGATCACTATCGGACCCCACTTTGGCTGTGTTCCGCCCTCTTTGTTTTCTGTTGTAAATTTTTGCATAATATTCTCCTTTACTTTCTGTCTGCGGCATACTGCCGCATTTGTTCTCTTTATAAATGTTACTGCATATTGACAAGCTCGGAATACATATCAGCCGCGCCAAGATTCGGAACTACCGACTTACGGCTTATACCCGCTCTCGCGAACGCTTGTGTCAACATGAGTTTGATACGGTTGACCTGATTTACCTCCGAAGCACCGGGGTCGAAGTCTACGGCTACGATGTTGCTCTCGGGGTGCTGACGGCGCAGCTCGCCGATCACCCCCTTGCCCGTGACGTGATTGGGCAGGCACGCGAACGGCTGCATACAAACAATATTCGGTACGCCCTCGCGGATAAGCTCCAGCATCTCTGCCGACAAGAACCAGCCCTCGCCCGCGATGTTTCCGGGAGAAACTATCGGGCGGACGCTCTCGCGCATTTCAAATATGTCGCCCGGGCAGCCGAATTTCGTACCCGTGACGGCCTTGCGGTAGCTGCGTTCCATAAATTTAAACGCCTTTATCGCTGAATTCTCGGCAAATTTTTTCAGCCGCGAGCAGTACAAAAGCTCGGATTTGGTTTTGCCATGAGAGCAGATGTAGTAGAAAAATCCCATAAGGTCGGGCACTACGACCTCGCAGCCCTCGTTTTCGAGCAAGCCTATTATATCGTTGTTAGCAACGGGGTGGAATTTTACCAGAATTTCGCCGACAAGCCCGACCTTGGGCTTCTCAATATCGTTCACGGGGAACTCCAGAAACTCCTTTACTATATTGCGGACGTTATTGTTAAAGCGCGGCAGTGAAAGCGATTTCAGCTCCTCACGCAGGAATAAACGCCATTTCTCATATAGCGCGTTTGCGCTGCCCTTTACCTTTTCATACGGGCGGACCTTGTACAGGCATCGCTGCAATACGTCGCCGTAGACGATACCCATAAACGCGCGCACCGCCATGCTTGCCGTAAGCTTGAAGCCGCTCTGCTTTTCCAGTCCGACAACGTTCAGCGAGATGAGCGGAATTTTTTCGAAGCCCGCGTCCTTGAGCGCCTTTTTCAGCATACCGACGTAGTTTGTCGCGCGGCACGCTCCGCCCGTTTGCGTGATCATTACGGACGTGTTTTCGATGTCGTACTTGCCGCTCAGCAGCGCGTGGATAAGCTGTCCGACTATCAGTATCGACGGGTAGCATGCGTCGTTGTTGACGTACTTTAAGCCTGTGTCCACAACGTCCTTGGAGCAGTCCTTGAGGATAACCACATTGTACCCGCTGTGCCCGAATGCCGCCTCAAGCATATCGAAGTGTATGGGCGCCATCTGCGGACAGAGTATCGTGTGGTTTTTCCGCATTTCCTTTGTGAATTCGGGCTGACGTATGTAACCGACGTGACCGCGTACGGGCTTGTATTTGTGCCTTGCGCGCTCGTCGACTACCGATATCAGAGAGCGCAGACGAATTCGCGCCGCGCCGAGGTTGTTCACCTCGTCGATTTTAAGGCAGGTGTAGAGCTTGCCGAAGCTGCGCAGTATTTCCTGAACCTCGTCTGTGGTTATCGCGTCAAGTCCGCAGCCGAAGGAGTTCAGTTGAACGAGCTCCAGACACTCGTTTGCGCCGACGATGTGAGCCGCCGCGTACAGTCGGGTGTGATACGTCCACTGATCGACAACGCGTATCGGTCTTACTACCTCGCCCAGATGTGCCACGGAGTCCTCCGTAAGCACCGCGAAGCCGTAGCCCGATATCATTTCGGGCAAGCCGTGATTTATCTCGGGGTCGACGTGGTAGGGTCTGCCTGCGAGGACTATTCCGCGCTTGCCGTTCTCCTTAAGGAAGTTGAGCGTTTCCTCGCCCTTTTTGCGCATTTCCGCCTTGAACGTCGCGTCCTCGGCATACGCCTTTTCAAGCGCGGATTCGATCTCGTGCTTTGTTATGTTAAAGTCGGGGAGCGCCGCGGAGAATTCCTCATAAAGGCGCTCTGCCATACGCTTTTCGTTGAATATCGGCAGAAACGGGTTCAAAAACCTGACCGTTTCGCGCAGCTCGGGAACGGAGTTCTTGATTACCTCGCTGTACGTCGCGACTACGGGGCAGTTGTAGTGATTGTCGCCGCCGTTGTTATCGGTCATCTCGTAGGGCATGGACGGGTAGAAGATAAGCTTCACGCCGTCGTCGATAAGCGCCTGAATATGACCGTGCGCCAGCTTTGCGGGATAACAAACGCTCTCGCTCGGCATGGTCTCGATGCCCATATCGTAAATATCGCGTGAGGATTTCGGTGACAATTTCACGGAAAAACCAAGCTCGGTAAACAGCCTGTGCCAGAACGGGAAATTTTCGTACATTCCGAGAACGCGCGGAAGTCCGAGAACGCCGTGCTTTGCCTCTTTTTCGGTCAAGCTCTCGCGATCAAACAGCAGATGATATTTGTAATCGTAAAGGTTCGGCAGTTTTTCGCCCGCCGAAACGTTTCCTGCGCCGCGCTCGCAGCGGTTGTTGCTGATGTAGCGTTTGCCGTCGGGGAATTTGGAAATTGTAAGCAGGCAGTTGTTGGAGCATTTTCCGCACCGTGCCGCCGTTTTCTCGACCTTAAAGCCATCCAGCTTATCGAGCGCCGCAATGGTGCTCGGCTTGCCGTCGTCGCGCTCAATCGCGATAAGCGCTGAGCCGTAAGCGCCCATTAAGCCCGCCTTGTCGGGGCGGATAACGTCCTTTCCGACGATAAGCTCAAACGCGCGGAGAACGCTGTCGTTCATAAACGTACCGCCCTGAACGATTATCTTTTCGCCCATTGACGCGGTATCGCGGAGCTTAATTACCTTAAACAGCGCGTTTTTGACTACCGAATAAGACAGACCCGCCGAGATATCCGCGACGGTCGCCCCCTCCTTTTGCGCCTGCTTAACGCGCGAGTTCATGAATACCGTGCAGCGCGAGCCCAAGTCTACGGGGTTTTCCGCCGACAGTCCGAGCACGGCAAATTCCGCGCTTGTCATACCGAGCGCGTTTGCAAAATTCTCGATAAATGAGCCGCAGCCCGACGAGCAAGCCTCGTTGAGCAAAATGCTCTCAATTTCGTCGTCCTTGACGCGCATACATTTCATATCCTGCCCGCCGATGTCAAGAATAAACTCAGCGCCGGGGAGGAATTTATCGGCAGCCTTGTAGTGCGCCATGGTCTCGATCTCGCCGAAATCCGCGCCGAGCGCCGCCTTGATAAGGTGCTCGCCATATCCCGTGGTGCAGGTTTTCGCTATGTACGCGTTGTCGGGCAATTGTCCGTAAATTTCCTTTAAAATACCTATTACCGATTTCAACGGATCGCCCTGATTTCCCGCGTAATGCGAGTACAGTATCTCCGCGTCCTTGTTGAGCAGCACCGCCTTGGTGGTCGTAGAGCCTGCGTCAATGCCAAGATAGCAGGCACCGATATGGGAATTTATGTTGGCGGTGGGAATTATTGACTTTGCGTGACGAACCCGGAATTGCTCCAGCTCATCCTCGTTTTTAAATAACGGCGCAAGTCTCTCAACCTCTCGGAGCTGATTATCGCCGAGTACGGAAACGCTTTTCACAAGCGCGTCGATGTCAAGCTCGCAGGTCTCCTCGGACAGTGCGCAGCCAATCGCTACAAACAAATTAGCGTTTTCGGGAAATATTATGTTTTCGGGCTGCAAATTCAGCGTTTCGATAAAGCGCTGACGCAGCTCCGACAATTTGTGAAGCGGACCGCCGATAAACGCAACGTTTCCGCGGATCGGCTTGCCGCACGCAAGTCCGCTTATCGTCTGATTTACCACTGACTGGAAAACGGACGCGGCAACGTCGCTCTTTTTCGCTCCCTCGTTAATGAGCGGCTGAATGTCACTCTTTGCGAACACTCCGCAGCGCGAAGCTATCGGGTAGATCGTGGTGTGTTTTTTTGCAAGCTCGTTTAACCCTGAGGCGTCGGTGTTCAGCAGTGCCGCCATCTGGTCGATAAACGCGCCTGTGCCGCCCGCGCAGCTGCCGTTCATGCGCTGCTCAAGTCCGCCTGTAAGGTATGTAATTTTTGCGTCCTCGCCGCCAAGCTCAATGGCGACGTCGGTCTGCGGAGCGAGCGCCCTGATAGCGTCCGTGCCTGCCGCAACCTCCTGCACAAACGGAATTCCCAGCCATTTGGAAACGGAAATTCCGCCCGAACCCGTGACCGCTATCAACACACGCTCGCCTTGTATCTCGTTTCCAACCTCGGAAATGATATCCGAAACCGTCTTGCGGATATCGGAGAAGTGACGCTGATACCGTCCGAAGAGCAATTCGTTGTTTTCTCCGATGATCGCCGCCTTGACGGTCGTCGAGCCTATATCCAGTCCTACACGTTTCATTTTATCAATCCCTTCCAGATTTACTATATATTTACATTGTTTTTCTATATTATAATATCTCTCGCAATACTATGAATTATAACACATTTTGAGACAAAAGTCAACCGTCAAAATATACTAAACACACCGAAAAAAGGTCGGGAATATCAATTCCCGACCTAAAATATTTATTATAGTGCGCGCTTTACAGCGGCTTGAATACTATCTCACCGTTTTCAACGGTAGCGCGCGCGTGGTTAGTTGCAGCGTTTACCTGCAATACACACGCGTTAATCCTGAGCGTGACCCCGGGATAGATAATCCGTTTACACGCTATGGAAAGGTTCTGTGTGAGTTGAAGCGTATCGTCGATCTCGCTTATGCGAACCTTGCTCTTCTTGACCTCGCTTTGCATTTTCAGACGGTTGCGCAGCGCCTCGGTCTTTAGCTGTTCGCGCTCGGGGGAGAGCTTGGTTTTCTTGGAAAGCTCGTTGAGCGTTACCAGCATCTTTCCAAGCTGATCCGCCTTGTCTTCAAGCTCCGCGATCTGCTTTTCAAGCTTGTCGCGCTCCTCGGATAAAACAGCGTTGTTGCCGAGCGTTATAAGCGTTTTCGCGTACTTCTCCGATCCGATGACCGAAGCCTCGATGCCGTCCAGTGCAGTGTACTTGCCGCCCATGATAACTCCCTTGCCAGACGCAATTATCTTCTTATCCGCGAAGACCTCGCCGCCGACGAAGGACGCACTTTCTACATTGCCCTCCGCGCGAATCTTGGTGTTTTCGCAAAAGCCGAGTTTAACGTCGCCTTTGCATTCAATCTGCGAATTTATACTGCCGATTTTGATGTTTATGTTGCCGTCGGCGGACAGCTCCGCGCCGTTTACCGAACCGTTTATATTGATATCGCGTTTTGAAGTTACGCGGAAGCCCTCGAATACGCTGCCCTTTATGGTCACAGCACCGATAAAGTCGATGTTTCCGCTCGAAACGTCAACATCGCCGTTTATCACAAGCGTTTCGTCTACCTGAAACGCGCCGTTCTTATATACAAGATTTCCGTCGATAGCCGCGATTATCTCCTTGCCGTCGTTGATAAGAGATGTGCCCTTGCCGACGTTTACCTTTACGGCGACGCCCTTTTTCTGCATGACTACTCTTCCTGTGATATCCTTACCCGGCTCGCCCTCGGTCGGCAGCGTGATCGCCGCTATGGGAGTTCCCGCGGTGATATTTCGCACAACACCGAGATTTTTGTAGTCCACTATGCCGTGCTCGTTCTCGACGGGCGCGGCGTGACTTTCTATGTTGTAGAAATACTTTATCGAGCCGTTTACACCGTCCTGCGGCATATCCCATTTAGCCACGCAGATATTCTCCTCGTAGCGTTTCTGTTCAACGGCAAGTTCAATATCGTCACGAAGTATACCGTACGATACGTTTTTCTCGTCAAGAGCTGCCATCACCTTTTCTACCGTGATGTCCATTCCGCCGTTTTCGGGTCTCGAAAAAGACATAAACGCGGCTGTATGATTGGGGTTTACGGAAACTTCTACCGTAGAATGCACGATGATTTTGTTTTCACTCTCTGACATAATTCTGCCCCCTTTTTGTTGTAATTACGACCTGTTACACTACTTAGAATTATATCATATTGTTAAAAAAAATGCAATCAATTATTGTCATTTTTTACAAATATCACAAATTAGCATAGTGCTTTTTGATTATTATTACTTAATTTTCTTTGAGATGTCAAACGGCGTGGTCTGGTAAACGAAATAGTTCAGCCAGTTGGTGTACAAAAGTGTGGAGTGAGCGCGCCAGCGGAGAACCGGTGGATTTGACGGATTGTCGTCGGGGTAGTAGTGGCGCGGTATCTGCGGATTCAATCCCTTATCGAGATCGCGGCGGTACTCCTTGTCAAGCGTGTCGGCGTCGTATTCGGAGTGTCCCGTGATGAAGAACTGGCTTCCGTCGAGATTGCCTGCGGCGTACACTCCCGCCTCGTCTGACACTGCCATAAGCCGCAGTTCGGGACAGCTGAGTATATCCTCGGCGCGAGTTTCGGTGTGACGCGAATGAGGAGCGCAGAACTCGCTGTCAAAGCCGTGGAACAGCCGCGATTTCGGTGTGAGCAGTCTGTGCATGAAAACACCGGACATCTTCTGTTCAAGCGCATGTTTTTTTATCCCGTAGTGGTAGTAAAGTGCCGCCTGCGCTCCCCAACAGATATGGAGAGTGGAGTGAACGTGCGTTTTAGTCCATTCCATAATCTCGCAAAGCTCCTGCCAGTAGTCGACCTCCTCGAATTCCATCTGCTCGACAGGCGCGCCCGTGATGATAAAGCCGTCGAAATTGGTGTCCTTTATATCGCTGAACGTTTTGTAGAACGTTATAAGGTGCTCTTCGGGAGTATTTTTGCCGTGATAGGTCGAGGTCTGGACAAGCTCCACCTCGAACTGGAGGGGGGTATTGGACAGACTGCGCATTATCTGCGTTTCGGTGACTATCTTTGTAGGCATAAGATTAAGTATTCCGATCTTCAGAGGGCGAATATCCTGATGAAGCGCGCGGTTTTCGGTAATGACAAATATATGCTCGTTTTCGAGAACGCTCTGCGCGGGCAGTCCGTCGGGTATCTTTATCGGCATTTATATCATATCCTTTCTTGAATAAGGCGTTATTCTTCGTGTTAGACTAAGAATTTATACAACACCTCTATTATAAGCCCATTTCATCTTTTTGTCAAGTCCCGTCCGTATCCATAAAACGCGCTGCGCCAAATCTGTGAAAGCACGGACCGTAAAAGCGGGCTTTGAAGTTTTGATACGGACTTAACTGTTGCGCGTTTTTCCTCTATGAAAATATTGGAATTTTTTTATCCTGTCTTGACAATCCGCAAAAAAAATGATATAATATAAGCGTCTTGTTCCGACAGTTAATTTGGAACAGGTGTTTTCTTGATTTTGTATTCCGAAAGGAGATTGCTTAATGAACAGGAGATTATGGAGCAGCATTATTGCCGCGGCTCTGGTTCTCGGAATGTTATCGGGGTGTAATACCAATATCGAAGGAAGCGTTCCGCAGATCAGCACCGGGAATCCTGCTTTAGCGTCTGTCACACATTCTTCATCAAATTCAGATACAAGCTCCTCAAAATCCTCTTCATCTTCATCAACTTCGACCAAGAGCGCTGTTGAAAAAGTCGACGACAAGTTAATGGAAACGCTGGACGGGTATGAGGATTTTTTTAAGGAATATACTCAGTACATAAAAAATTACAAGAACGAGGACAGCTCGAAGCTTCAGGAGTATGCGAAAAAGAGCGAGGATATCACCGAGCTGCTGGAAAAATATGATACGAGCGGATTTAATAAAAAGGAGGAAATCTACCTCGCCGACGTAAAATATCGCATCGATAAGATGCTGGCAAGCATAAAGAACAGACTGCCTGAGTGGAATGACGAGAGCGGACGATATGAGATGAGCACCTCGTCCACCTCGAAGAGACCTGTGGCGACATCTCCGTTTTCCTCGTCATACAAACCGTCCCCGTCGAGTTCTTCAGCCGCGCCAAGCTCGCCGACAGCGTCAAGCGAATCTGAGGCAGTCAATGAGCCTGCAGGCTCGGCGACCGAGTCTACGGTAATAACCGATTACAGCTTGCCCGAGATCGTTGACGTTCCGGAGCCCGATACAAGCTCGCTGTTTACCGATTATACGAGAAAATGGGCTTATAATCAGCTTAATTCCGCTCAGCAGGTCGTTTACGCGAGACTATTTGAGAGCGCGAAAAACAATACCGGGGATATAAACGTTACCGATCTTAATCTGAGCGTAGACGATACCACGAAAGCATACTGGGCGTTTGATTACGATAATGCAAATTTTCTTACGCTTGGCAGCGGATACTCGTACAGTTATGATACATCTACGGGCGATGTTGTAAGCATTGCCATAAATTACGGTCGAAGCAGCGGAAATGTTCCCTCGTCGCAGTTTGAGACGACGGCGCAGGCTGTTATCGCCGAAGCACAGCAGATGGGAAGCGATTACGAGCGGTTGAAATATATTCACGACTGGATAGTAAACAATACATCATATTCCAATAACGGCACGGCATCAAGAAACGAGGCTGATGGACCGGTTGTATACGGTCAGGCAGTTTGTGAGGGATATTCAAAGGCGTTTATGTATTTCGCACAGTCTTTGGGATATGAGTGTGTTTGCGTTGCGGGATATGCCGACGGCGATCATATGTGGAATATGGTCAAGGTCGAAGATACATGGTATCACGTTGATGTGACGTGGGACGATCCCATTTCAAGCAGTGGACCTACGCTGAGATATAATTACTTTCTTGTCGGTGATAGCACAATAGGATACGATCACAGGATTGACAATTATTTCGTTGTTCCGTCCGCACCTTATGATTATCAGTAATAATTATGGAAAATAACGGTATCGGGAGGTATCGCATATGGCAAAGCGTTTTGACAAAAACAAAAAAGACAACCGACTTGAGCGCGCTTATATCCGTAATTGGATCATCTGCGGCATTTCCTTGGCGTTGATTATAATACTGTATTTTGCGTCAATGAGATAATTTATACAATGAAAAAATCAAGCGGCTCTCCCAATTTCGGGAAAGCCGCTTTTTTTGTTTACCATTCGCTGTCTGCAAGATCGCACCGTATTATAAGCGTCATAGTTTGTTTCATAAACTCTATGGCGCCCTTGATAGTCCATTCGTCCGAGGCGAACATATACAATGCGCTGCCTATAACCAAAGATTTCATGTATTCCGCCGAGGAGGAGAAGCACTTCTTTGCCGCTTCTTTTATAGCCTTCATTGAAGCTAAGTAGTCGTCCTTGGAGATAATGCCGCAGGAGAATGCAAGTCTGGAAAAGCCCACCTTTTCGCTGATATCCCAGCCGATAACTCCGGCTTCCGGAAGATATTCGTAAATCGGCTTAATAAACATACAAGCGTTGAGGAACGCACGCTGACCGTCTCCTTTCAACGTGTTTACGTCGAAGTTTGGCTTGCCCATGAAGAATGCCTTTACATCGGAGAACATTACCGCGATATTGCAGCCGCGTGAAGTGTTATTGAACTTGACAAAGCTTTCCGTATCCTTAAACCCGAAGAATGTTTCCAGCCACTGTGCCACATTCTCTCTGTCCTTTCCCCGGAACTCGACAAAAAAGTCATTCAGACCGAGTGCGCCGCCTGTGACGGGTATTTGTCGTATTGCCGGTATCAGTCCCAGCAGCACCGTAAATTCACCATCTGACATCTTGCGCTTTTCGGGCTTTTCGGCGCAGCGTTTGTCGATATCCGCACAAAGCTTACCCACAAACTCGTGCAGCTCATTGAGGTCTTTTTCAACATATTCCTTACATTCGGAGACCTCCGCGGGGAGATCGAGACCGCTGGTGTTGTCTGGATCGGCGTTTACGCCTGCTTCGTAGTAGGTCAGCGCCGCCAGCTCCTTGTCGTTCATAAAACGTATATAGCCATTCATATAGAGGTATCGTGCTATCTCGTCGGGTTTTTTACAGTCGGGAAGGATCTTTTTAAGCTCGCGCATTGAATTGTCATAATCCTCTTTGTTATTTAAAGCGCCGATCATTCTGAAACGGAGCTTTACGCTGCGCTGTTCCTCTGGAACGCTGAGCACCGCCGCGATTATATTATCGTATTCGTCTTTGTCGTAGCATTCATCAAGAACCTTATACAGCTCGTCGTTATCGGAAATTTTCCCGTTTTCGTCCAATGTAATATTTGCCATTATTTAACTATCCTTTCGTTTAATATTTCTATTATACTCTTTTTTTGCGGTAATGTCAAGTACGGAGAACTTTTTGGCAAATTTATCCGCACTGCAATATCAGCCATACGTTATCAAAATTCCGTGAGGCTAAGTCGTCCCTGTGTATATAGAAATAAATTCGTCCGCAGTCGCCGAACATCAGCTCAAAGCCGTCTGTCTCTACCGTGCCGAGCTGGAACAGCAGCAGCCAGTCGCGGTTTGCCCATTGCTCGGTCTCCTGACGGTCGCGTGGTGTGACGCGTTCCCAACTGTCGGGGTCGCCGAGGTAGTATCCGCGCCGCGCAATCAGCTCGCATTCGCGGGTCATATTTCCTTGAATAACGTTCGCCCAGCCGAGAAGCTTGGAGAGGTCGTCAAGATCGTCGGGCTCTTCGATGCCCATGCTTTCCAGAGCCTCGTCAAACTGATCCCATTCCATTGCCATTTTCTCACGCTGAACTATAAAATCCTCAAAGTCTTGATACGATTTCTCGGAACGCCCCGATATCGCGAGCTCTGGAAAATGGAAATCCGCATCCAGATCGTTCGGATATTCGGCGTGGGAAAGCGCATTCACATTCTCGAAATAATAAACTCTTGCACACCCCTTGTCCTTGGGGTCGTAACCCCAGCGCATGGTGTCGCAATCATAAAAGAACGACAACAAGCCCGTTTTCGGCAGCAGGTTGTCTGTATCGTATTTTGATATCTCCGCAAGGTTAAACTGTGCTATAAACGACAGTGGACGGTTTTTCGGCGCTTCGTCAAGATAACCCTCACCCTTGTAATACGGCCATTTGAAGTCCGCGGGAACGTCGGGCTTTCCGCCGAATTTCGTCGCGCCGACCTTGTCGAGAGGCTTGCCGTCTATATTGATACGAATGGAATTCCGAGCTGACTTTTCAAGCGCCTTTTTGATATCTATCATAAACTTTCCTTTCATACTGCAAGGCGAAACGAGAAATCCCGTTTCGCCTTGTGATTATTCAATTAAACGTTCTGAGTGGGTCGTTCGGGAGCCTCGGGAACAGGGATAACGGGCTTTTCGGAGTTTATTCCGCTTGCGATCGCCTTGCCCTGCACGAACGAGTTGACCATCTCGCCAAGGTTTATGCCCAGACCGTCGAGCAGACCCGAGCTTGCCTGAGTGGTCGCTTCGGTGATGTCCTTGACGAGCTTGGATGTGTTGCCGTCGCCGTACATGGTGATCTTGTCGATATTTTCCAAGGGCTTTGCGATAGCCTCCGCAATAGCGGGCATCTGCTCAAAGTACATCTGCAATACCGCTGCCTCTTCCATTTTCTTCATAGCCTCAGCCTTCTTGTCAAGACCCTCTGCTTCCGCGAGAGCCTTTGCGCGGACTGCTTCAGCTTCTGCAAGACCGCGAGCTCTGATACCCTCCGCGTCTTGCTCTGCCGCGAAACGTGCCGCTTCAGCGCGAGCCTTTTCCGCAGCAGCTTCGTTCTGCGCCGTCACGAGAATAGCCGCCGCTTCGTTCTTCTTGATCTCCAGCTCCGCTTCGGCGTTCTGAATATCCTCGTACTTGCGGGCCTCGGCGTTGCGCGAGACGGTGTACAGTTCCGCGTCCGCTTTCTGCTGTGCCGCGTACTTCTGCGCGTCGGCGGTCTTTTTTACGTCCGCTTCGAGGGCGCGTTCCTTTATCTCGGCTTCCTTAGCCTTGATTTCGACCTCTTTTTCCTGCTTGGCGAGGTTAGCGTTAGCGGTCGTGATCTCTATCGTTTTGCGCTGCTCCTCCTGCTGAATAGTGTAGGCCGCGTCAGCCTCCGCCTGCTTGATATCCGCGGCACGTTTCAGTTCAGCCTGCTTGATGGCAAGCTCGTTCTGGCGCTCTGCGATGGCGGTCTCGGAATCCACCTTTGCGTCGTTTGCCTTGCGGTTAGCCTCTGCTTGGGCGATTTTTATATCGCGCTCTGCCTCGGCTTTGCTGATAGCTGCCTTTTTCTTGATCTGCATTGTATTGTCAATACCCATATCGTTTATGATACCGTTGTCGTCAACGAAGTTCTGAACGTTGAACGAAACGATTTCCAAACCCATTGCGCGCAGGTCGGGATCGGCATTCTGCTTTACCTTGTCGGCAAACGCCTGACGGTTGGATACCATTTCCTCAAGCCGCATCTGACCCACGATCTCACGCATATTACCCTCAAGGACTTCGCGCGCCACCTGCGTTATGTACTGGACGTTCTTATTCAGGAAGTTCTGCTGTGCGCGGGCGATAGTATCGGGCTCGGGAGAGATCTTGACATTGACCACCGCGTCAACGTTGATGTTGATGTAGTCGCCGGTGGGAACCGGTTGTGCGGTCTTTACGTCGACCGACATAAGCGCGAGCTCAAGCGTATCACAGCGCTCGAAGAACGGCAGCTTGATAGCCGCCTTACCGATAACGACCTTAGCCTTCCGCCGCAGACCGCTGATAATAAACGCCTTATCGGGCGGTGCTTTGCGGTAACCCGCCGCGAACATAAAGAAAATGATCGCGATTATTATTATTGCGGGAATAATGATCCCTTTGTATTGTTCAAGCTCTGGCATGATGCCCTCCTTATCTGAAAGCAAAATCCGCACCGCTCGCATTCGCTCGCTAGCCGAGCGACATTAGCGGTTCTCCGCTTCACTTCGTTGCGCTCCAAAACCGCTAACGTTACTCGCTTGCGGATTTGACCTGCGCCGCCGAAGTGTGGCGTTTGCTTTATAATTATATTGTACCATTTTAAAAAAATTTCGTCAAGATGTTACAAAGATATTTGTGATATTGCACAAAAAATCTACGTTTTTTTCATTACAGCAAATATTGCACAGAATGTTATTTTTCTGACAATATTCCAAAAAATATAACAAAAGCAATGTTATATTTGTTGAATTTGCCAGTTGACGATTTCGCAGGTTTGATTTAAAATAATATGGTATTATAAAATTTACTGCCCTATTTAAATATGTATAAGAATAATGCCGCATGATCGGGCGCTATGACAGAGTGTAATGTTACGGGCGGCGCAGAGCGGTGCACTATGGCTATGAACGGTATTATGGTGGCGCATAAGCAAGTTTCGCAATAGGCGGTGATGCTGTAGCGGAACGAAGTGAAGCAGATGCATTGCCGCCGTAATAGGTCAAACGCAAAGCGTATGACCGGTCAGAAACTTGCTTTAGAACAGGAGAACCGAATGGAGATTTTGCAAGAGATCATCAAAATGGATAAGGCGGCTGCGGCTCGCACCGAAAAGGCTGTCGAGGAGGAACGCCGCTTGTCGGATGAATCGGGCGAGTCGACGGCTAAAGCGCGTGAAAAGCTTGTCGCCGAGGAACGCGGGAAGGTGGAGAAGTTCTGCCGCGAGCAGGAAGCTAAGCTGTCAGAACGGTTGTCGCAGGCGGAAAAAATCCGCGGCGAGCAGTGCGAAAAGCTGGACGAGAGCTTCAACGCGCATAGAGCGGCGTGGAAGTCAGAAATAATCGGTAGGATAACGGGGTGTTGATATGTCATTTTCTTCCAATTCCGTTATTGCAAAGGTTCGGGCGGTTGTCGGCAGGTCATTGACGGCGGAGGACTATACGCAGTTGGCGGCTAAGGAGAACGTGCCCGACGTGTGCGCGTACCTAAAGCAGACGGCGCGGTATGGAAAGGCATTGGCGGTAGTCAATCCGCAGACTGTTCATCGCGGTCAGCTCGAGTCTGTAATGAGGCGGTCGGTGTTCGATATATTTGAAAGCTTTCATAGATTTGATTATACAGAAAGTAAAAATTATTTCAAATATATCGTAATGCAATTGGAGATTGAGCAGATACTGGCGGCTATACAGTGTGTAGCCGGTGGAAATGCAGACACATATATTGCCGCAATGCCTATGTTTTTGACGGCACATACGTGTATAGATTTACCCGCGCTTGGCATGGCGGAGAGCCTTATCGAGGCGCTGCATATTCTGGAGGGAACGCCGTATTTCGCGGTGCTTAGGGAGCCGATCGTCAGAGCGGCTGAAACGGGCAGGCTGGATATATGCGACTGCGAGCGGCGGCTGTACACGATGTACTATATGCGGCTGCTCAAGGCTATTGAGAAGAACTACAAGGGTGCGGCGAAGAAGGAGCTCAAGCGCACGGTGCTGCGGAGCATTGATATGGAAAACGTGGTGTCGGTGCACAGGTATACGATGTTTTTCGGCGAGGACGCGGACAAGGTCAAGAGTTCGCTGATACCGTTCAGGTACAGACTGTCGGGCGAGGCGATAGAGCGGCTGGCGGCGGAAAAGGATATCGCGAAGATATCCGCGGAGCTTGCTAATATCGGTTATCGGCACGGGGCGGAGGCTCCGCAGACGGTGGAGCTGCTGACCGAGCGGATAAGTCTCGATTATCTGAGGAAAACGCTCAGATTATCACAGAACGCGTCGGTTGTGTATCTCGCGCTGACGGAGCTGCTTGAGATCGAGCTGAAAAATATCAAAACTTTGATCGAAGGCATAAGGTACGGGCTTGATGGCGCGGTGATATTGAATATGCTAGTGATGTAACGGACTACGAAGCGTTATATTTGAGAAAAGGTATACTTTTGGTAATGCGCCGGACAGCGCAGTTTTGGCGCGTTATAATAATAGCAACAATATACACACGCAGTGGCAATGTTGCTGAAATCGGGCAAATTCCGCGTGACGCAGACAAGTTAGCGTTGTATAGTGATAAAGAAATTTTAAGAAGCTGTTAACTCCGACTCGGGGAATTTGCCCGGTGCGAGATTTGCTTTTTAATAAGGAGTGAAGATATGGCTATTGAGAAAATGTCGCTGGTGTCGGTCGAGGGATCGGTCGAGTGGCTGGACGCGGCGCTTATGGAGTGCTGTGACAGCAGACAGTTCCAGATAACGACGGGCGGCGCGGTTCTGCGGAATTTAAACGAGCAGAACCCTTATCTCGCAACGTACGCGAAGGTACGTGACATGGCGGTAAATCTGAATATCAAGGCAGAGTACTGCGATTTCAAGTATGTGCCGTATGAAACGGGAGAGGATTTTGAGCGGTATTTCGAGGATATCGGCAGACAGTATGATGAGATAAATGCACAGCGCGAGCAGGTCGCTCAGATGCTTGAGGAGCACAGGGAGACGGACGCGTATCTTAAGCATTTGCTGGGACTTGACGTTTCGTTTAAGGATCTGTTCGGGCTGAAATATGTTAAGCTCAGGATAGGGAGACTTCCCGCGGAGAATGAAAGCAAGCTTGGCTACTATGTGTCGAAATGCTTTGTGTTCCTGCCGTTTGAGAAAACGCCCGATTATGTATACGGGATATATCTCGCGCCGAAGTCGCTGGCCGATTTCGCGGATGCCGTGATGAATTCGCTGTGCTTTGAGCGTACGGTGCTGCCGAATTATCTGGAGGATAACGCGGAGAACGCGGACAAAAAGCTTGCCGAACGCATAGCTGCGGAGGAAAAGGAGCAGATGCGCATAGAGCACGAGTTGGCGTACTTTACGGATGAGCTCCGCGGCGAGTTCAACGCTGTCATGTGCAAGTTGAAATACAAATCGGATTGCTTTGAGCTGCGGAAAAAGGTGCTGATATCGGACGATAAGTTCTCGTTCTCGGGATTTTGTCCGACGAGCGAGTACAAGAAACTCGAAGCGGCACTGAAAAAGATCTCGGACGATCTTAGAGTGCTGGAGATACCTGTTGAAAAAGGCAAGGTGCGCGCGGATGTACCCGTAAGGCTGAAAAACAACAGACTGACAAGACCGTTTGAGATGTTCGTGAAGATGTATGGACTGCCGACATACGGCACGTTCGATCCCACGCCGTATGTCGCGTTTACGTATATGATACTGTTCGGGATAATGTTCGGCGATGTGGGACAAGGTCTGGTGGTAACGCTGCTTGGTCTGCTGCTGACAAAACTGACAAAGAACGGACTTGCGCCGATAATGACAAGACTGGGAATTTTCTCGATGGCGGGCGGTTGTATTTACGGTTCGGTGTTCGGCATTGAAACGCTGATCAAGCCAATCTACCACCGTGAGGAGATATGGCACAGCGTCTGCAAGTTATTCGGAAACCTCGGTGTTCCCGAGCATCCCGAGAATATATTCCAGGCGGCGACGGTAGTGTTGCTGTTCTCGCTGGGAATAGGCATTATACTGATACTGATCTCGATGATTTTCAATACGGTGCTTAATTTCCGCGCTGGGAAAAAGGGCGAAGCGCTGTTCGCGGTGAACGGCGTAGCGGGCATAGTGCTGTACGCGGCGCTTGTTGTCGGGCTGATCTGTCAGATGCTTTACGGTATACCGCTTATGAACGCGGCATATATAATCTGTCTTATCGTGCTGCCTGTGCTGCTGATCTTTTTCAAGCATCCGCTTTCACATCTCATTTCGGGTAAAAAGTCCGAGGAGAAGATGAGTGTCGGCAACTTTATAATCGAGAATTTCATAGAGCTGTTCGAGTCGGCGATAAGCTTTTTATCGAACACGATGTCGTATTTGAGAGTAGGCGGTTTCGTACTCTCTCACGCGGGCTTTATGCTGGTTGTATCGCAGCTCGCGGGTACGGCGAACAGCGGCGCTCCGATAACGGTCAAGACGGTAATCGTCTATATAATAGGCAACGCTATCGTTATGGGTATCGAGGGCTTGCTCGTCGGGATTCAGGTTCTTCGTCTTGAATTTTACGAGATATTCAGCCGCTTCTATGAGGGCGGCGGTACTGATTTCAAACCGGTTGAAATAAAGCTTGACGCTGAATAACAGAATGTATTTTGGAGGATAAAATTATGAATATGGTAATTCTTTTTCTTATGCCGCTGGTTGCGGTAGCGGCTATCATGCTGCCCCTTTTCATTAGTCTTAAGCGTATGCACGACAAAAAGCCCGTGAACAGGAAGCGTGCCGTGATCGCGAACGTCGCTTCGTTCTTTGGCGTAATGCTGGTCATGACTATGATCCCGATGACGGGAGCCTTTGCAGCTGCCACAGACGCTGCCGCTGCGGGTACGGACGGTCTCGCGGAAGGCTTGAAGTACATCGGTGCTGCGCTCTCGACGGGTCTCGGTACCATCGGTACGGGCGTTGCGGTAGGCGGCGCTGCTCCCGCGGCTATCGGAGCGGTATCCGAGAACGACAAGTCCTTCTCCAAGGCGCTTATTTTCGTAGCGCTGGGCGAGGGCGTTGCGATTTACGGACTGCTTATCTCTATCCTTATCCTGTTCGGTTAATTTGAGGAATTGTTTTACAATGAAATTCTATCTGATAAGCGACAACGCCGATACTAAAATGGGTATGCGTATCGCGGGAATAGAGGGTGTTGTGGCGAGCAGCGCGGAAGAAGCGCTGAGTGCTCTTGAAAGCGCCGCGGCCAACGAGAATATCGCGGTGGTGCTTATGACTGAGAAGCTTGTGGAGCTTTGTCACGACAAGGTATATGATATCAAGCTTAACCGTCGCAGACCGCTGATCGTTGAGATACCCGACAGGCACGGAAACAGCGGTGCTATCGACGCTATCAGCCGTTATGTCGAGGAAGCTATCGGCATTAAACTTTAATTAACTGCAATTATGAGGTACGAGAGGAATTAGTATGGATTTTGACGTTATCAACTCCTCGAAGTTGGAGAGGTTCCGCGCACAGATCGACCGTCAGGCAGACGAGGAGATTGCCGAGCTGACCGCGAGGATACGCGAGAAAAAGAGCGCCGCCGGCAAGGCTAAGGCGGAGTTTGCCGCGCGCGAGGCGTTGGCGCAGATACATGCGGAGCAAAACAGTGCGGCGGCGCGTTACAAAAAGGAATTCTCGCGTTGCGATTTCGAGACCACAAAGGCAGTCCGCGCTCACAGAAACGAGCTTATAGAGGGCTTTTTCTCGGAGATATCAAAGGAGCTTTCCGAGTTCACGAAGTCCGATAAGTACGACGGCTATCTTGAAAATTCCATCAAGAGAGCCGAGGGAGCGCTCGGAAAGGGTTGCGTTATTTTGGCGGCGGTCAAAGACGTCGACAGAGTAAAGGCGCTGACAGAAAATGAGGTTCGCGCGGACAGCTCGATAATACTCGGCGGTATCTGCGCGCTGGACGAGGATAAGGGTTTGTTTGCCGATTTGTCCATAGACGCGGCGCTTGCCGATGAAAAGGAGAAATTCTCCGATAAGGCGGAGTTGAGGCTGTAAGGCTTTATGCTATCCGACCTTCGAAAGGGGCTTGAATTTTTTGAAAAATACGGTTTATTCTATAAACGGACCCGTTGTCAAGGCGGCAAATACGCGCGATTTCTCCATGCTTGAAATGGTGTATGTCGGTGAGAAGCGGCTTATCGGCGAGGTCATCGGAGTTACCGACGAGTTCACGACGATACAGGTTTATGAGAACACAGGGGGCTTGAAGATCGGTGAGCCTATCGAAAGCACGGGCGCGCCTGTCTGTGCTAATCTCGGACCGGGTATTATATCCAATATATTTGACGGGATTGAGCGTCCGCTGCGTGATATGACAAAGCTTAACGGTGTGTTTGTCGCAGAGGGAAACAGTCTGTTTTCGCTTGATACCGAGAAGAAGTATGACGTCACCGTGACGGTCAAGGTCGGCGACAAGCTCTGCGGTGGCGACATTTATTGCACCTGCCCCGAGACGGCACTGATCACGCACAAGTGCATGGTCCCGCCGAACGTTGAGGGCGAGGTGACCTTTGCTGCCGAAAACGGACACTATCAAGTAAACGACACGATCATCAAGATAAAGCTCGCGGACGGCACCGAATTGCCGCTAACAATGGTGCAGAAGTGGGCTATCAAGAAGGCGCGTCCTATTGCAAAGCGTCTCTCGATAAAGCGTCCGCTTATCACGGGACAGCGTATCATCGATACTATAATACCGATAGCGAAGGGAGGTGCGGCGGCTATTCCGGGAGGCTTCGGCACGGGTAAGACAATGACGCAGCATCAGCTCGCGAAGTGGTGCGACGCGGATATTATTGTGTATATCGGCTGCGGCGAGCGCGGAAACGAGATGACGCAGGTTCTGGAGGAATTTTCGGAGCTTATCGATCCGAAGTCCAACCGTCCGCTGACCGACAGAACGGTGCTTATCGCGAACACCTCAAATATGCCCGTCGCGGCTCGTGAGGCGAGTATTTACACGGGTATTACCCTCGCGGAGTACTACCGTGACATGGGCTATCATATCGCGATAATGGCGGACTCCACGTCTCGCTGGGCGGAAGCTCTGCGTGAGATATCTGGCCGTCTGGAGGAAATGCCCGCCGAGGAGGGCTTCCCCGCATATCTGCCGAGCCGTCTTTCCGAGTTCTACGAGCGTGCGGGCTATGTTGAAAACCTTAACGGCACCGAAGGCAGCGTTACCATTATTGGCGCTGTATCGCCGCAGGGTTCGGACTTCTCCGAACCAGTAACGCAGAACACTAAGCGCTTTGTACGGTGCTTCTGGGCATTGGACAAGTCGCTGGCATATGCGCGCCATTATCCCGCTATCGACTGGAACTCCAGTTACTCGGAGTATATCGAGGACTTGTCGGACTTCTACAATAATAACGTAAGCCCCGATTTTATGTCGCTTCGTCAGAAGATTTCCAATATATTACAGGAAGAGACAAAGCTCATGGAGATCGTAAAGCTGATAGGCGCGGACGTATTGCCCGATGACCAGAAGCTCGCGATCGAAACGGCGAGAGTGGTGCGTGTAGGATTTTTGCAGCAAAACGCTTACCACAAGGACGACACCTATGTGCCGCTTGAGAAGCAGCGCCTTATGATGAAGGTGATTGTTGACCTGTACGAAAAGTCGCTTGCGGCGCTGAAAAACGGCGTTCCGCTGTCCGATATCATGGCTACGGAACTGTTCGACAAGGCGGTCAAGATAAAATACGATGTGCCTAATGACGAGCTGAAGAGATTCAATCAGTATTTCGCGGAAATAGAAGAAAAAATCGGCGGTTTGACCGTTACGGGAGGACTATTATGAGTTTGCAGTATGTAGGACTGAAAGACATAAACGGACCTCTTGTGGCGCTTGAGGGCGTTACGGGCGTGGCGTATGACGAGATAGCGAGGATACGTCTTAACGACGGCACGGAGCGTATCGGACGTGTTGTTGAGCTTGCGGGCGACAAGGCTGTTTTGCAGGTATTCGAGGGCACAAACGGCATTTCGCTGACGAACACCAAAGCGGTTTTCTCGGGAAAGCCGCTGGAGATACCGCTTGCGGCGGAAATGCTTGGGCGCGTGTTCAACGGCGCTGGAAAGCCCGTTGACGGACTGGGCGCGGTGTTCCCCGAAAAAATGGGCGACGTGAACGGACAGTCGCTGAATCCCGTTGCGCGGCAGTATCCGCGTAACTATATTCACACGGGGATTTCCTCGATAGACGCACTTATGACACTTATCCGCGGTCAGAAGCTCCCTATCTTCTCGGGATCGGGATTGTCGCATAACAAGCTTGCTGTGCAGATCGCAAAGCAGGCGAAGATCACAGGAGAGGACAACGCCGATTTCGCTATCGTGTTTGCGGCAATGGGCGTTCAGAACGATGTCGCGGATTACTTCCGCCGCTCGTTTGAGGAGACAGGCGCTATTGAGCGCGTTTGCATGTTCCTTAATCTGTCGAGCGACCCGATAATCGAGAGACTGCTCACGCCTCTCTGCGCACTGACTGCCGCGGAGTATCTGGCGTTCGAGAAGAATATGCATATTTTGGTAATAATGACTGATATGACGAGCTACGCCGAGGCGCTGCGAGAGTTCTCATCCTCCAAGGGCGAGATTCCCGGACGTAAAGGCTACCCGGGATATCTGTACTCCAATCTAGCGGCGCTGTACGAGCGTGCGGGAGTTGTCGAGGGCAGCACAGGCTCGGTAACGCAGATACCCATTCTGACAATGCCCAACGACGATATCACTCACCCTATTCCAGACCTTACCGCGTATATCACGGAGGGGCAGATAGTATTCGACCGCGATCTCGACCAGAAGGGTATTTATCCGGGATTATCGGTACTGCTGTCGCTGTCAAGACTTATGAAGGACGGTATCGGTGAGGGTTATACACGTGACGACCACGCAGCAGTTTCAAATCAGCTTTTCGCGGCATACGCGAAGGTACAGGACGCGCGTTCGCTTGCTTCGGTAATCGGCGAGGAGGAGCTTTCCGCCGGCGACAGAGCGTATATGCGCTTTGGTGTGTTGTTTGAGGAGCATTTCCTTAACCAAGGCTTTGATGAGAACCGATCGATTGATGAAACGCTCGATCTCGGTTGGGATTTGCTGTGCTCGCTTCCCAAGAACGAGCTTGACCGAATCGATGAGAAGCTTCTCGAGGAGAAGTACGATCCCGAGCGAGCGGCGCGATTTTTCGGTGATACGGGCGTAAATTCCGACATAGCCAACGAGCTGTAAACAGGAGCATATTATGGCTGAACAGATCTTCCCTACCAAGGGCAATTTAATAAAGTCCAAGCGCCAGCTCAAGCAGGCGCAGCTCGGCTATGAGCTTATGGACAGAAAACGCAACATTTTGGTCCGCGAAATGGTGTTACTGACGGACGAGGCAAAGGAACTGCGCGGCGGTATCGACAACACATATTCCGAGGCGTACAAGGCGCTTCAGCATGCGAATACTACGCTCGGAGTAGTGAGTGAGCTTGCGGAGACATTCCCAGTGGAGAATTCACTGAAGCTCTCGGTGAGGAGCGTAATGGGCGTTGAACTGCCGAAGATCGGTGCAGATATCGAACCCGTGTCCGAACCCGTATATCCAATGAGCCTGACAAATTCCGCGTTTGATTACGCGTATATATGCTTTAACAGGGTAAAGGAGCTTACGGTGCGACTGGCGGAGGTCGAGAACAGCATTTACAGGCTCGCGGTCGCGATAAAGAAAACCCAGAAACGCGCAAACGCTCTAAAAAATATTATGATACCGCGTTTTCAGAACCAAGTGCGCTTTATCACGAATGCGCTAGAGGAAAAAGAGCGTGAGGAGTTCTCCAGACAAAAGGTTATCAAACGGCGCAAAGTAAGTTAATAAAAAACGCGCATCGGATACGGTGCGCATTTTATTGTAAACGGAATTTTTTCGATGAAACAATTTAAGAAACCGCTTAATAAAGCGTTTTTTATCTTTATAAACGCCATTAAATCAGTGCCTCTTTAGCGCATATCGGCGGAGCTGTTTTTGCGTTTCGCTATCCATTTGGCTTCAAGCCGCGCAATGGTAAATGGAATTATTTCAAGTAAAAACGCCGCAAACGGAACGGAGGCGAAAAAATTCTCGGAGAGGCTGAATTCTATTCTCCCGGGGCTGTATAATATCAGGAATACCGTATACAGTACATTGTAAAACAGACACAGCCATATCGGTATACTGCCGTTAAACAAGATGCCCAAAACGACCGCCCCCGCAATATTTATAAGTACAACAGCGGCTGCGCTGATAAGATCCCCCGTGGGCAGAATACCGTGAAACATTACTCCGCATGATTCCATTATGGGTTCCGCGATTTTAATCCATGCCAATTGCAGAAGATACGACGCCGCAGAGACCGCAGCCACGGACACGATGAATTTTGCATATGCTCTCACCTGTTCACCTCCGCTCGTTATTCATGTGTAATATCAGAAATTCCCGCCGTTCCAGCCCCAGTTTTCGGTGGGCGAGTACTTGACATAGACCTTGTCGGCGGGCACTCCAAGGATTGCGTTCAGGGTCTTGCAGATCGCGGCAGTGAGCTGCTCGTATGCGGATTTTGATGCGGTTCCGTAGATGCTGACCTCCACAAACGCGATTTTCTCGGACTTCTCGCCCTTGAAGAAAAGCGAGCAGTTCGGATCAAAGCTGAGCATAAGCCAACTTTCGGACTTGCCGATAAGCTGTATGTGCTCGGCAAGAGCGGACTTTATTGCGGTCTCCTGTTCGGGCGTGATGTCCGCGGAATACTTTGTGTTGATAAAAGGCATTTCAATTCCTCCTTATAATTTAATGTAATATTATTTTAGCATATTTTTTTGGAAAAATCAACAATAAGTTATTGAAAAAGCAACGAAATTATGTTAAAATAATTAAGAGAGATTATAAAAAATGTAAGGAGATATTTATGGAAAAGGTTACATGGAAGGGTGGAACGCTCTTGGCTCCCGTACCCGCTGTTCTTGTTTCGTGCGGCAGCGTTGATAAGCCGACCGCGCTTACGATTGCGTGGACGGGGATAATCAGCTCCGACCCGCCGCGGACATATATTTCGGTGCGTCCTGAGCGCAATTCCTACCCGATAATAAAGGAAAGCGGCGAGTTCGCGATAAATATGCTGCCGTCGATGCTTGTGAAGTCGCTGGACTACTGCGGGATAAAGTCGGGAAAGAATGAGGATAAGCTCGCCAAGCGCAAGCTCACCGCCGCGCCGTGCGGTCAAATATCCGCGCCGCAGATAGAACAGAGCCGTATCACGCTGGAATGTAAGGTAACGGACGTGATATCGCAGGGCTCTCACGATATGTTTATCGCGGATATTCTCGCGGTGAACGTCGATAAGGAGCTGCTTGACGAAAAGGGCAGGCTCAGGATAGAACAGGCGGGACTGCTCGCTTACGCGCACGGGACTTATTTCGCGCTTGGGAAAAAAATAGGCAGCTTCGGGTTCTCGTGCAAACAGAAACGTGTTAAGGACGTCAATCTGAAGAATCCCAAAAAGAAGAAAAGGTGAAGCAATATGGTAAATATAGGAAATGAATGGGACGAGCTGCTTGCGGATGAGTTTAAAAAGGATTATTATTTGCAGCTAAGGCAGTTTCTGATCTCGGAATACAATTCGCGGATGATCTATCCGCCGATGAACGATATCTTCAATGCGCTGCGGTACACGTCGTACAGCGACGTTAAGGCGGTAATTCTCGGGCAGGATCCGTATCACGGCGCGGGTCAGGCGCATGGGCTATGCTTTTCGGTAAAGAAAGGTACTCCGCCCCCTCCGTCGCTGCAGAATATTTTCAAGGAGATCAACACAGAGCTTGGGCTGACGATACCCAATCACGGAGAGCTTACCGAATGGGCAAAGAGCGGCGTGCTGCTGATGAACACGGTGCTCACCGTCCGAGAGGGACAGGCAAATTCCCACCGCGGTCACGGTTGGGAGATATTCACCGACAAGGTAATCGAGCTGCTGAATCGGCGAGAGCAGCCTATCGTGTTCCTGCTGTGGGGTGGCAATGCGCGGGCAAAGACCAAGCTTATCACCAACCCCAAGCATTTGATATTACAATGTGCTCACCCGAGCCCGCTTTCGGCGTATAACGGTTTTTTCGGCTGCGGACATTTTATAAAGGCGAACGAGTTTTTGGAGTCGCAGGGTATTGAGCCGATAAATTGGGGATTAAGTAACTAGGGGGGCACAGCTTATGCTTGAGTATTGCGTTTGCCCTAAGTGTCAGCGCATGATAATGTTGGACAGCGAGTTCGACAGCGGATTTTGCTGCTACTGCGGCACGCATATCGCGTATTCGGACGCGCGTGACGAGCTGCTTGCTGGGCTTCGCGCGTCCATCCCCGACGAGTTTGTTATAGAGACCGACTTGAGCGAGCTTATCGATGAGGACGACGGCGGCGCGGATACATACGGCTTGTCCGAGTGCAGAACGGAATGTGCCGCAGCGCAGGAGTGTCTGGGCAAGTGGGATTTCGGGGGCGCGTTCAAGGCGTTCTCAAAGGCGCTCGACTGGTATCCCGAGGACTTCGAGAGCCGCTGCGGACTGATGATATCGGGATTATTACGGCTTAAAGATACCGAAAATTGGGAGCGGTATCTCAGTGAATGCACGGAGAAGATACGCTCCCAAAGTGACTGGAATATGGCGCAGGCGGCGCTGGAATACGCGCTGGATATCATCAAGAAGTTTCTGTCGAAGGGCGGGCGGTACGTTTCGCCGTCCTACACTATCGGCTTTTTTGAGAAGCTGGTGCAGGGATTTCCCGCGCTGAAGCAGACCGCCGCCGAGATACTTGCGCATTGCCTTAACGTTGAGAACGCGCAATTTACCGACGCGGCAAGGCTTGACCACGAGACCACGCGTTTCGTCGTTGGGAATTATCCGCAGGAGCCCGATAAAAATCTGCGGCGCGGAATGTTGCTGATAATACGCTGTCATTGCGACAACAGGGTCAAGGAAGCGCTTTGCAGAGCGCTGTATGTATATGACCGCGCCGTGTGGCTGCGCGCAAAGGATATGCAGCGCATAAACGACGCACTCGAACTGTGCGAGGAGATCACGAGCGGCGCGTACCCGCCCGCCGACGTAAAGATCGTGCTCGGCACGATATACGATTTCCTGATGATGGGCGGTCTGGAGCAGAACTCCACCGAGCGCGAAAAGGTGATGTTCCTGTCATCGGTATATACTTATGAACAAATGCGCAGAATGGAGCGGTTTTTCAGCACGAGAGCTATTTATTATAAGGTGTACGCCGAGGTGTATCTGAAACAGAGGGGCGCGTCACTGATATCCGCGGAGTACAAGCGTATTCAGGCGAAAATAGCTCAGTTGTCCTCGTGACCTTCGGTGGTGTTGTCAATGCTTACGGGCGGCAGCTCGGTATCGTCGTATTCGATAGCCACGGGCTTGGCGATGTCTCCTTGTAATGTGTATTCTAGCTCTAGACGGACGCCGTCTTCGGCGGGGTAGAATTTTTCCACTACGTCGATTATTTCATAATCCGAGTAGAAATTCTGCTCGAAATCATCTTTTTGCTTTCTCAGCTCCGAGGTCGCCGCCTCGGGGCTTCTTGTTATGGTTTTTTTGGTGTATTCGGTGAACGTTCCTGTTTTGACAAGCATTGACGTTTCCTGTCCGAACAGTCGGACAAGGCTTGTTTCCTCGACGTATAGCGAATTCTCCGCGGAGGCTTTGCCAAGGAAAAGAGGATATTCGTCGTCGCCGAGAATGAGCCATTTAAAAACCTTTTTATCGCCGTCGGCAACATTTATAGTTTCGCTGAACGGCACAAAAAACTCCTGTGTCTCGCTCCACTCGCCGATAATTTCCGCGTCGGAGCGCACGAACATGACTTTGTCACGTCCATCCGGAACGGTCCCCGAAACGAGCAGATCTCCCGTATTCACGCCGCTGCCATTATTCACTACCGATGCACCGTCGCGGACAATCTGCCGCACTATCTGCGCAGGGCGTGACGCGACTATATTCCGCGGCTGCTTTTCCTCTATCTCGGGCTTTTCGACGCCCTTTTCCACTCGGACGTTCACGCGGAAGCCCACACAGGATACGTCCACCCACGCGCAGTTCTCGACCTCGAGCATAAGCATCTGCTCGGCGCGTGATATGTTTAAGGAAGCCGTTGGCGTGCCGACGGTTATCCCGCATTCCTCAAGGATATTCAGCACCTGCGCCTTGTGAACGTCTCCCATGATGCTGATATCCTGTACTCGCGTCTGGAGCACCGTAAGCATTGCCGCGAACACCAGAAAACCCATATACAGTCCTATTCTGCGGCGGTATTTCAAAAGTGTGAAATACAGTCCGTGCCTCTCCTCCGCGCGGAGCTTTACACCGTATTTGCGGGCGGTCTCGGCGGTGCGGTAATAGTCGAACGGCGACACCGCGCCGTATATTTTTCCTTCGGCAAAGCGCACTCCGTACACGCGTATCTCATTGTCGAGCAGCTCCGATATCATTTTCTCCTGAAATCCGCCAAGTCCCGAAAAACTCACCGTTCCGAAATTCATTCCCGTTTTCATTTTAATTCTCCTCAAAGGTAAGGGAGTGTACTTTTCCCGTGATCTTAAGGCTGCCGATTCCGAAATTCTCAATTACTAGCGGAGTTCCCGATATACGTATATCCATTCCGCTGACGGACAGCACGATAAAGTTGTCGTCGCAGCTTTTCACACAGCGGCAGTTCTCGATAATCAGTTCCGTGCCTTCTCCGCTTTCTGCGGTCATAGTCACGGAAAATCTCTTTCCCGCCGCCTCCTCATATTCGATAAGCTTTTCACGCAGACCCATAAATTTCCCCCCAATACAATACTTGTCTAATATTTATGCGGTGTCTTCGGGAAAAAGAACAGGCTATTGAGGTGAGTTGAAAAATAATAAAAAATTATTGAAAAACAATAAAAATCTATTGACAAATGAAAATCAGTGTGCTATAATAAACTTAATAAAAATACGGAGGTAGTTTTATGTGGAATAAAGATAAATCAATTATTTTATCGCAGATACTTATTAAAATCTGTTATGTCGGCATCGTTGTATGCGCGGTGATCGCTCCGGAGCTCGTTAAGCTGTACGAGAAGAGAGCGGGTACGGAGGGGTTGTACACGCCGCTGCTGGCGACGCTGTTATGTTGTGTGCCGCCCGCTGTCATTGCGCTGGTGTGCCTTGACGTGTTGTTGTGGAATATCCAAAAAAACCGCGCGTTTATTGAGCAGAACGTTAAGCTGCTGCGCTCAATATCGTATTGCTGCTTTTGCGTGGCGGTAATATTTATCTACTTTTCGATACTGCGCCCGTTCGCGTTCGTTATCGTGTTTGCGGCAGGGTTTTTCGGGATAATACTGCGCGTGGTGAAGAACTGCTTTCAGCAGGCGGTCGCTATTCGCGAAGAAAACGACTTTACGATATGAGGTGACGATATGATAATTGTGAACCTTGATGTGATGATGGCAAAGCGGAAAATATCGTCGAACGAGCTTGCCGAAATAATCGATATCACCCCGGCGAATTTGTCGATACTTAAAACAGGAAAGGCTAAGGCAATACGTTTTTCAACGCTCGAAAAGCTGTGCGAGGCGTTGAAATGTCAACCCGGGGATATATTGGAGTATGTGGAGGAAACGGAGGACTGACATGGAAGAGGTAAATTATACGGCGGATTTTCCTATTGAAAAGCCCAAAGTGCCTGCCGCAGATGCGGTGTTTGCGTGGGCGAGCTTAGCGCTTGGATTTGTGTTTACGCATTTCGCGGTGAAGTATTTCGGTGGACTGTGGGGCGGAATTTTCTGGGCGCTTTTCGGAGTGTTTGGCGCGGCTTTCGTCAAAGTAAAATCGGTGAGCGTTAAGCCCTCACATATTGTGGTTTTCGGCATTGCGGAGCTGTTTTGCTTTGTCCCGCTTTTTTGCGCAAACTATTTCGTCAACTTTCTTGCGGCGGCGTTTTCGTTTATTCTGTATTTCTACCTTACCGCCGCAATAAGCGGCGCGGAGCTTTTCGGACGGCACTTTATTCTTGATCTTATGATAAGCGCAATGGTGCGACCGTTTGAGAATTTCGCGCGGCAACCGAAAAGCGCGTTTTCGATATTCAGAAGAAGATCGCGCTCGAAAAACGTGCTTTACGCGCTTATCGGGCTGCTTATTGCCGTGCCGCTGACGTTTGTGGTCGTGATACTTCTGATAAGAAGCGACGAGCTGTTTGCCGACTGGATAAACGATTTTGTGATATGTTTGCCGAATTTTTCGTTCTCGGTTATCTGGGATATATTGTTTGCGATACCTATCGCGATGTATATTTTCGGCGCGGTGTTTTCAATGCGCGGCGCTGCTCCCGTGCATAATGAGAGCGCCCCGTCGTATCGCTTTGTTCCGGCGGTCATCGGGTATGCCGCGGTAACTCCGATTTGCGTGTTCTATTTTATTTATACGATCACACAATTCGTCAATATTGCTAACGCGATCGGGAAAACGCTTGATTACTCAAATTTTGCGCGTCACGGATTTTTTCAGCTATGCGCTATCGCGGTGATAAACCTTGTGGTTATCGTGCTTATGCAGACGTTCACGAGGAGAAAGGAAAACGACGTGAAGCCTTTTGCGCTGCGTTTTTACACGGTGATGATCTCGGCGTTTACGCTGCTGATAATCGCGACGGCTATAACGAAAATGCTGATGTATATCGGCGAGTACGGAATGACGCTTATGCGCATGTACACGTCGTGGTTTATGGTGCTGCTGGCGGTGGTTTTTGTGCTGATAATCGTTTTGCAGGCGCGTGATTACGCAATCTGGAGGGTAATGTTCGCGGCGTTTACAGTAATGTTCGGATTGCTGTGCTTCGGCGACTTTGAGGGAGTGATCGCGCGGTATAATATTTCGGCGTATCGGTCGGGCGCGCTGGAGGAGCTTGATGTTGGAGCGTTCGGCGAGCTTGGATATTCGGCGGCAGCGCCCGCGGCGGAGCTGCTTGAAAACACCTCGGACGAACGGCTCAAGTATGGACTTAAGGACGTTCTGGAAGAAGTTCGGATATCAAATGAGTACGACGACGAATTCGCATATTTCAGCTTTCCGAGAGCAAAGGCTTGGGCGGCAATGGAACGCGTCAAAGGGCTTATGAGGTAACATATGACCAAAGTGAAATATCCGCTGCTTCTAATTCTGAACTTTGTTTTTATCCTACTCGCATATGGAATTCCGGTCGAGATAAAAGGGGCGCTCCAGCCGTTGCTGTGGCTTATCGTATTCGGCGTAATGATATACTGTATTAAAACCGGTAAGAAATTTCTGAAGATTATTTTTGTTTTACAGCTTATAATTTATATTATGGCAAGCGGCTTGTTCTGTATCAGAGAATATAGCGGCAGAGAGCTTCACAGCTCGCATTATAAGGATAATATTTATTCTGCGGTATACCAGCTTAATCCGGGTGCAATGGGGCATTTTTCCGTGCAGCAGCGTAAATATTTCTGTATAGTCAACAATAAATTTCTTTCAATAAGAATACTTCTGTCGCAGGATACAAAGCGCGGATCGTTTGAAATTTGACATTTTTCCCGAAATATGCTACAATATTATAGAATTTTTTTGAGAGCGAGTGAACGAATTGGCAAAGAACAGATCGGTTTTTGTATGCAGCGAATGCGGCGCGGAGTCGTCGAAATGGAACGGTAAATGCCCGTCATGCGGAGCGTGGAACACTTTGGAGGAGACCGTCCCCGTGACGGTGGTGGCGGGAAAGTCCGCGCCCGTCGGGAGCTTTAATTATTCGCGTATCTCTGAGATCAGCTATGAGGATGAAACGCGCTACGATACGGGAATATCCGAGCTTGACAGAGTACTCGGCGGCGGCTTGGTAAAGGGCTCACTGGTGCTGATCGGCGGCGACCCAGGAATAGGCAAATCAACGCTGCTGCTGCAAATCTGCGGCTTTATGGGTGAGGAGCATACTATTCTTTACGTTTCGGGCGAGGAGAGCGAGCGCCAGATAAAGCTCCGCGCGGAGCGTCTCGGCGTGATGTGCGACAATCTGTTCCTTGCGTCAAATAACAACTGCGAGAGCATAATCAAGGCAGTTCGCGAAAACAAGCCCGAGTGCGTGATAATCGACTCGATACAGACGATAACTTCAAGTGCGCTGACCTCCTCGGCGGGAAGTATAGTGCAGGTACGCGAATGCACCAACGCGTTTATGCGCATGGCGAAATCGGAGGAAATACCCGTGTTTATTGTCAGTCACGTCAATAAGGACGGCGGCATCGCGGGACCTAAAATAATGGAGCATATCGTTGATACGGTGCTGTATTTCGAGGGCGACAAGCAGCTTTCTTACCGTATTCTCCGTGCGATAAAAAACCGCTTCGGTTCAACGAACGAGATCGGCGTGTTCAGAATGGACGACGACGGGCTGTCACAGGTGGAAAATCCGTCCGAGATGATGCTATCGGGTAGGCTCGGAAACGTCTCGGGAAGCGCGGTCGTCTGCACTATGGAGGGTACGCGCCCCATTCTCGCGGAGGTGCAGGCGCTGGTCACGAAATCGAATTTCACGTCGCCGCGCCGCGTTTCCACGGGTTTTGACTTCAACCGTCTGTATATGCTGCTCGCGGTGCTTGAAAAGCGCACGGGGTTTGTGTTCGGCGGAGTGGACGTATACGTCAATATCGTCGGCGGAATGAAGATCGACGAGCCCGCGGCGGACTTGGCGGTCGCGATGGCGCTGTATTCGGGGCTGTGCGACAAGCCTATTCCCGAGAAGTGTATGGCGTTCGGCGAGGTGGGCTTGGGAGGAGAAATACGCTCCGTGAGCCGCGTTCACGAGCGCGTCAAGGAGGCGGCGCGGCTGGGCTTTGAAAAGTGTATCGTACCTAAAAATTCTTTCCGCACATTGTCGAAGAACGAGGACTACGGTATAAAAATAATCGGCGCGGACACGCTTGCTGGCGCGTTCCGAGCGATCGCCGAGAAAAAGGAGAATAAATGAAACGTATAATTTCGTGTTTGTTGCTTGCAGCTGTAACGCTGCTTTCGGGCTGTTCCGTACAGAACGCCGATTTCGCGAAGTTGGAATGCGCAGTTCAGTGGCGAGTGCAAATTCGCGCTCGAAAAATCGCAGGGCGGCTATTCTATATATCCGATAAATTGAGGTGACTATGAAAAAAAGATTGATATCGGCGGCAATTTTCGCCGCGGTTCTCGGCGCGGAAATTCTTATCGCGCTTTTTGTTCACGACAGCTTTGTGCGTCCTTATGTCGGCGACGTACTGGCGGTAGTCTGCGTGTACTTTTTGTTGAGGATAATTACTGTGAAAACGCGTTACCTGTCTATTCCCGTAACGCTTTTCGCGTTTTGTGTGGAGCTTGTGCAGATAACGAATCTGTCCGAGATACTCCCGAAGCCGCTTGACATAATAGTCGGCGGTACGTTCGATTTTGCCGACCTGCTCTGTTATCTGATCGGCGGCGCGGTGTGCTTTGTAATCGATAAAAAATTTTTTGAATGACTTGCAACGTTTTTTCAAATTCCGTGTATATAGGGTGAGAGGTCAAGAAATTACCCGCTCGGCTGCGCAGTAAATAACGGAGGAATGTATGCGCACCAAGGAACAGCGGCTCGCGGAGGCTCCGAAAAAGGGCGACACGTCGGCGCTCGCGGAGATAATTGACGGATACGCGGGCTGTGTCTGCACCGTGATACGGAATTTTTCGCGAGAGGCATTTACAGAGGAGGATATCGGCGAGCTTTGCGGCGGCGTGTTCTTTGGGCTCTGGGAGCACCGCGGGGGAAACGATGCGGAGTTCGAGAAAAAAGACGTTACTTTCACCTTTGAAGCGACCGGAGATACCATAGACACGCATGAGACGGGAATGATTATAAAATATGAGCTTCCCGAGGAGATCGTGATCAGTGACAGCCAAGAGGTCACATATACCAAGAAAATTGTCTGTCCGCCGATGATGGACGTATTCTTTTAAGTTACGGTGGATTTTGGGACGAGAATATTGAAATGCTGCCCGGTTTGCCATTCTCAACATGCGTCAAAAACAGTCGGCTTTTTAATATGACGACAGTAGAGATCGAATACAATCTGTCCGCAGCATATTCCACAAAAATAACCGAATAAACCAAACTCCCCCGAGCTAATTCGGGGGAGAGTTTTTGTGTTATTCGATAGTTTGTGGTGTGCTGTTATCGGGCTGTGACGGGCTTGTGACTACTGTATCGAGATACTCCATAACGCCGCTTAATATAGTGAACGCTACTTTTTGCTGATACTCCCAGGTGGACAGATTAGCCTCCTCCTCGGGATTGGAGAGAAACCCGCACTCTATCATCAGCGAGGGGTTTTTGTTGGATTTGAGCAGGAACAACTCCTCGCCCGAAAGCTTGATCTCGCGGTCGTTGCCCGGCTGGAGCGCGGCGAAGCGGTTCTGCATTATCTGCGCCAGTGTGCGGTTGTTGGGGTTGTTATTGTTGTAGAACATTTGTCCGCCAAAGTACTGAGGGTCGGTGAAATTGTTCTGATGGATACATAAAAATATACTGTCGGGATATGTCTGTATTATTTTCAGGCGATTGTCCATATCGTTAAGTTTCTGGTTGCGGATACCCGTTATTCCTGGATCATATATTGAAATGTCCTCGTCGCGCGTCAGTACAACTTCAAAGCCCGAAAGCTCCAGCATATCGCGCAGAGTGAGCACTATTGACAGATTGATGTCCTTTTCGAGAACGCCTGTCACGCCTACCGCGCCCGAGTCCAGTCCGCCGTGCCCCGCGTCGAGCACGATAACTGGTTTTTCGGAGACCTCTGCGGCGGTCGGCAGCGCTCTTTCGGTTATCCGCGCGCATACTGCCAGCAGTACAAAGCATCCTATCATTGAAAGCGTGAGCTTGAATGATTTCTTGTTTATTTTCATTTTTGATACCTCCGTGTTGATTTGGAAATTTTGTACAGTATATGCTTTCGGACTGGCATATAGAACAAGCGTTCTGTACTTGTAAATATTTCTAAATGCGGCGGCGGCTTTTTGTTGATATTGCCGAAATACAAAAGTTTTTCCGTTTCACTGTCAATCTTTGTTGAATCAAGCACTTGTATAAATTCGACAGATGTGGTACAATGTACATTGAATAATTATCTTTTTAAGGAGAATAACTCTTATGTCAAAAAATTATAATTCTTATGAAAGCCCTTTCTGCACACGGTACGCAAGCCCCGAAATGCAGTTTATCTTCTCGGCTGACAAGAAGTTCACGACTTGGAGAAGGCTCTGGGTGGCTCTTGCGAGAGCGGAAATGAAGCTTGGCTTACCCGTTACGCAGGAGCAGGTCAGCGAGCTTGAAGCGCATATCGACGATATTAACTACGACGTTGCCGAAAAGCGCGAAAAGGAAGTCCGTCACGACGTAATGAGCCATGTTTACGCTTACGGTCAGCAATGTCCCAAGGCAGCGGGAATTATCCATCTCGGCGCCACATCGTGCTATGTCGGCGACAACACCGATATCATTATCATGCGCGACGCGCTGCTGCTCGTGAAGAAAAAACTGCTGAACGTTATCGCGAACCTCGCGAAATTCGCGGAGGAATACAAGGCAATGCCATGTCTCGCATATACTCATTTGCAGCCCGCGCAGCCCACAACTGTCGGAAAACGCGCAACGCTGTGGATGAGCGAGCTGCTTATGGACTTGGAGGAGGTTGAGTACCGTATCGACAACCTCAAGCTGCTCGGACAAAAAGGCACGACAGGCACACAGGCTTCGTTCGTGGAGCTTTTCAAGGGCGACAGCTCGAAGATAAAGGAGCTTGAAAAGATGATCGCCGAGGAAATGGGTTTCTCGGTGTGCGTTCCCGTAAGCGGACAGACATATTCGCGCAAGATAGACAGCCAGGTGTTGGCGACGCTCTCGGGTATCGCGCAGAGTTGCTCGAAGTTCAGCAACGATCTGCGGCTGCTCCAGAATTTCGAAGAGATGGCGGAGCCGTTTGAGAAGAACCAGATCGGCTCGTCGGCTATGCCGTACAAACGCAACCCAATGCGCAGCGAGCGTATCACGTCGCTGGCGCGTTATGTAATGATAGATTCGCTGAATCCCGCGTTCACGGCGGGAACGCAGTGGTTCGAGAGAACGCTTGACGACAGCGCGAACAAGCGCGTTTCCGTAGCCGAGGGATTCCTTGCGGTGGACGCTATCTTGAATATTATGATGAACGTTACCGACGGCATAGTTGTGTTCCCCGAGATGATAAAGCGTCGTCTTATGGCAAAGCTGCCGTTTATGGCAACGGAGAATATAATGATGAGAGCGGTGGAGAACGGCGGAAACCGTCAGGAGCTTCACGAGGAGCTTCGTCGGCATTCTCACGCGGCAGCGGCTCTGGTAAGAGAGGGCGGCGAGAACGATCTGCCGGAGCGTATCGCAAATGATCCCGCGTTTAAGATCACCAAGGAAGAGATCAAGGCGCTGCTTATCCCCGAGAATTACGTCGGCAGAGCGCCCGAGCAGACAGAGGAATTTCTTGCGGAGTTTATCAAGCCGTTGCTGGAGCGCAACAAGGAGCTGCTGGGCGAGAAAGCGGAGCTTAGCGTATAAATAACACTAAAAACAACACAGTAAAGGAGCAGTGCAAAATCCGCAACAGGCGATGGCAGAGCGGATTTTGCCGTTTTGATATGAAACAATGGACGGTGCCTGCGGCGGTGACTGCGGCAAATAATGAGATAACTGCGGAGTTCGGCGACTTCCTCGGCGGTATACTGATAAGGCGAGGTATCGTAACGTTGGACAGTGCGCGTGCGTTTTTCGGCTGCGACAGTCTTTCCGATCCTATGCTGATAAGCGATATGCGGCAGGCGGTGGAGATGGTGCGCAGCGCGATAGACGAGGACAAGCGGATAACGGTTTTCGGCGATTACGACTGCGACGGAGTTTGCTCGACAGTAATGCTGTACAGCTATCTCGAGGCGCAGGGCGCGGACGTGGATTTCTACATTCCTGACAGGAGCGAGGGCTTTGGAATGAGCGTCGCGGCGCTTGAAAAGATAGCCGCCAACGGCACAGAGCTTGTTATTACGGTTGATAACGGCATCTCCGCCGTAAAGGAGGCGGAGTTCCTCAAAAGCAAGGGCGTGGAGCTGCTGATAACGGATCATCATCAACCGAACGCCAGTTTGCCCGAGTGCGGAGCCTGTGTTGATCCCAACCGCGCGGATGATCCCTCGCCGTTTAAGGACCTGTGCGGCGCGGGAGTGGTGCTCAAGCTGCTTATAGCGTTGGAGGAAGATGAGGATTTCGTCCTTGAAAGCTACGCCGATCTTGCGGCTGTGGCGACTGTCGGAGACGTTGTGCCGCTCAAAGGTGAAAACCGTTACATAGTTCAGCGTGGTCTGGATAATATAAGGAACGAGCAGAATGCGGGTCTGACAGCGCTTATTAAATCGGCAAGGTGTCATATCGAAGATATATCGTCAAACGATCTGGCGTTCAGGATCTGTCCGAGAATAAACGCGGCGGGCAGGATAGCTCATGCGGAAAAGGCGGTGCGGCTGTTGCTGTGCGAGGACGACGCGGATACCGCGGGTCGTTTGGCGGAGGAGCTGGAGCTGCTGAATAACAAGCGCAAGACCGCGGAAAATAAAATACTGGAGGATGTGCAAAAGCAGACCGCTGAGGATCCCGGAATACTCAAGGAGCGCGTTATCGTGCTTGCAGGCGAGGGCTGGCACCACGGAGTTATCGGTATCGTCTGCTCGAAAATTCTCGAGAAGTATGATAAGCCCGTTGTTATGATATCAAATGAGAACGGAAAGGCGCGGGGCTCTGTGAGGAGCATTGAGGGTTTTTCGGTGCATAAAATGCTTATGGAGTGCTCCGCGCCGCTGACAACGTTTGGCGGACACCCGAGATCGGGAGGCTTTTCGCTGTCTGCTGATAAGATCGGGGAGTTCACGAAACTGATACACAAGTATGCAAGAGAGTATTACCCGAAAATGCCGTTGCCGTCGGTCACGGCGGATATGGAAGCGACCTGTGCGGACTTAACTGTCGATAGTGTTAAGCTGTTGTCTAGGATAGAGCCGTGCGGAGAGCGCAATCCCGTACCGCAGTTTTTGTTGAGGAGATGTACGGTGAAGTCAAAGCGTGCGATGAAAGACGGATTGTATACTTCGTTTGACGTGGAGGCAGGCGGTGCGACGCTGCGGACGATCACGTTCAAGGTGCCGTTCGACAGGTTTATCCCGAACGTCGGTGATAAGATAGATATGATAGCGACGGCGGAGATCAACGAGTATAACGGCAAAGCGCGCGCGGAGCTGAGGTTAGTGGATTATCGTCCCGCTGATTTCCGCGAGGACAGGTTTATCGCTGCGAGCCGCGTATACGAGGAAATATGTCGCGGAGAGGGCTGCGACAATCGCCTTGCGCCGAGAGTTATCCCGCAGAGCCGTGAAGAGCTTATGAAGATATATGATCTGGTAAAGATGAGCGGCGGAAAGCGTACCGCAGAGGAGCTTGCCAAATTTGACGGGAGTGTTAATTATTGTATGTTGAGAATAACGCTCGACGCATTCGCCGAGGCGAAAATGGTTGAGCTAGGCGAGGACTGCACACCGAAGATACTGCCGGTTACCGAAAAGCGCGATCTGTTTGCGGAAGGGCTGCTGTTTGAGCTGAACAAGCAGTTTAAAGGTTAATGTAATGCGATACATACGCAGCAGAGCATCGTATAATAAAGTACAACAATTATATCGTCGCGGGAGCAAGTTGCACAAGCGAGCTGCGTTGCGAACTTGTAGCGTAACGAGCGGAGCGGAAAGTCCGCAATTCAGCTTGGTCGGCGCGGCGAAGCCGCGCGGTGCGCAACTTGCTTTTAAATTAAGGAGATAAGATGGACACTATAACCATAGACACGTTATTGCAAAAGATCGCTGCAAGCGAAAAGCCGTATGATACAGATAAAATAATGCGCGCCTATCGGCTTGCGGACGAGGCGCACGATGGGCAGATGCGCTCCTCGGGAGAGAAATATATAACCCATCCGCTGTCCGTGGCGTCCATTCTGCTGGATTACCTCATGGATACGGATACGTTGTGCGCGGCGCTTATGCACGACGTGGTGGAGGATACCGAAACGTCGCTCGACGAGATAAAGAAGAAGTTCGGCGAGGATGTGGCGCTTATGGTGGACGGCGTTACAAAGATAGGTCAGGTGCCGCTGAACACCAAGGAGGAGCAGCAGGCGGAAAATATCCGTAAGATACTTATGGCTATGAGCAAGGACATTCGCGTAATTATCATCAAGCTTGCCGACAGACTGCACAATATGCGCACATTGTACGCGAGACCTCCCGAGAAGCAGCGCAAAACCTCGCTTGAGACTATGAACTTCTACGCGCCTATCGCTCACAGATTAGGTATGAGCGACGTCAAGGAGGAGATGGAAAGTATTGCCATTCGTTACCTTGATCCTTACGGCTGCAAGGAGATAGAGCGGCTGCTGGACATTCACAAGGAGGAACGAGACAGCTTTATCGATACGATAATCACGCGTATCAAGGGACGAATCAACGATATCAAGCCCGATCCCGTTATCGAGGGCAGGGTGAAGTCGATGTTCAGCATTTACAAGAAGATGTACGTTAAGAACAAGCCGTTTGACGAGATATATGATATATACGCTGTGAGAATTATCGTGCAGTCGGTCATTGAATGTTATAACGTTCTCGGTGTTATTCACGATCTGTTCAGCCCTATACCGTACCGTTTCAAGGACTATATCGCTACCCCTAAGCCCAATCGCTACCAGTCGCTGCATACAACCGTTATCGGCAAGGAGGGCATACCGTTCGAGGTGCAGATACGCACCGTAGAAATGCACAACACTGCGCAGTACGGTATCGCGGCACACTGGAAATACAAGGCGGGATTAAAGGGCAGCGTTGCGGGCGAAAAGCGCTTTGATTGGATAAGACAGCTTCTCGAGCGTCAGCAGGAGGCGGACGACGTTGAGCAGATCACCGACGCTATCAAAAACGATCTCGCGCAGGACGAGGTCTACGTGTTCTCGCCCAAGGGCGACGTGTTCGTACTGCCGCTCGGTGCGAACGTTATCGACTTCGCGTATGCTATCCATACCGAGGTCGGCAATAAAATGACGGGCGCAAAGGTCGGCGGTCGTATGGTGCAGTTCGACTATCAGGTGAAAACGGGCGATATTATCGAGATATTCACAAGCGGCTCTCCGAATTACGGTCCCAACAGAAACTGGCTTGAAATCGCCAAGACCACCGAGGCTAAGGCAAAGATACGCTCGTGGTTCAAAAAGGAGCGCCGTGAGGAGAACATCCAATGCGGAAAAGAGGAACTGGAGCGCGAGTTTAAGCGCAACGGCATACCACTCGACGAGGATATACTCAAGGAGGCGGCACAGCGCGCGAGAGTGGAGACTATCGACGATCTGTACGCGAGCATAGGCTACGGCGGTGTGTCCATGTCGAAGGTCATTCAGCGTATCAAGGAAAGTCAGCTCCGCATGCAGAGGGAGCAGAACGCCGTATTGCCAACGGGTGAGGAGAATATTGAGGAGACTAACCGCCGCGCCCGCCGCAAGGGGATCATCATCGAGGGCGTGGACAACTGCATGGTGAAGTTCGCACAGTGCTGCAATCCGTTGCCGGGCGACCCGATAATCGGCTTTGTGACGCGCGGTTTCGGCGTTTCGATACACAAAATGGACTGCATAAATGTTATCAACAATATGGACAGCGAGGAGAACAAGGATCGCTGGATAAAAGCGTCGTGGGCGGGCGCGGACGACACTACCTACCGCGCGACTGTGGATATTATCGCGGAGCAGAGGTCCTCGGTCATTGCCGATATCACAGCCGCTATCGCCGCAAACCATATCCCCATGCATGAGATGAATATGCACCGCCTAAAGAACGGCAACACCAACCTGCTGATAACCATTGAGATAGCGGGCGTGGAGCAGCTCGCAAACGTTATGCTGCGGCTGAAAAAGATCCCCGGGGTCATCTCTGCGGACAGAACGGGCAAGCAGTAACGGTCATGGAACTCAGACAATGGCTGCTGCTTGGCGCTCTGCTGATACTGGTGATATTGTGGATATGGGCGCGGTGTACTCCCAAGGCAAAAAACGCGCGGCTCAGGCGCAGAGTGCGCAGGGGCGGATTTGTGCATTGGACGCGGTTCGAGGAGAATTGGATAATTGACGAAAAGGAGCGTACGGGGTGCAAGTACAACGATTTCCCGGGGTGCTATGTAATAATGATATTCGACAAGCCTGTGCGGTTCAAGCGGTTTTACGGCTGGGAGAATATTTATATCGGTCAGTCGATAAACGTTTGTCAGCGTGTTCACAATCACTTCAACGGCAAGGGCAAGGGCGATGTTTACGCGGATATCAAGTATGGAAAGGAAGCGTATGTGCGTATCGTGCCCGTCAAAGCCAAGCGGCTGAACGATATGGAAACATCGCTTATTGAGGCGTTTTCGGCTACCGATTCGTACAATAAGACCAAGGGCGGCGCGAAAATCACAAAAATAAAGTGAGGGTTATCCTATGGACAATATAATTCAGCTCCCGTTGGGAGCACTTGCGGCAAATTGTTATATAGTCCCGGGCGAGGACGATATGGCGGTGGTTATCGACCCCGCGTCCTCGGCGGAGGTTATGAATATTATGGACAGAGATGATATGGAGGTCGGCGCGATAATCATCACGCACGGACATTTCGATCATTTCGCCGGGGTTGCGGAGCTCAGAGAGCGGACGGGTGCGCCCGTTTACGCTCCCGATCTGGACTCCGAGATGCTGACAAGCTCGGACAAGAGCTGGGCGTGGTTTATGCAGGGCACTCCATTTGCGCCCGTGACACCCGACTGCGTATTCACGGACGGCGCGGAGTTCACGGTGTGCGGAGTGACGTTCAGGGTAATGGCGGCCCCGGGACATACGGCAGGGAGCTGTCTGCTGTTCTGCGAGAAATTCAATGCGATATTCAGCGGCGATGTAATCTTCCAAAACAGCATCGGCAGGACGGATGGATATTCTGGAAACGACAGGCAGATGCTCGAAACCTTGTCCGAAATAAAGTTGCTGTCGGGTAACTGGCAGATACTGAGCGGTCACGGCGACATTACCGATCTTGAACTGGAAAAGCGTTATAATCCATACCTTAGGTAAATGGGAATTTATGTCACAACATATTTTACGATTGTGCAAAAAAAATTCACGGAAATTTGTTTAAAGTTACAAAATGGTGTTGTTTAGACAATAAATGTGGTTTATACGGCTTGACAAATCTTTGTTTTTTTGGTATATTATTATTAATGCGGAAGTGGCACCGCAAGTAATTATTTTTTGGGAGGGTTTTCTGAAATGGAAGATTCAAATGACAAGCTGTTCGGCATTTTGTCGTACCTTGGCATCTTGTGGCTGGTAGGACTTCTTGCAGGAAAGACGGAGTTTGCAAAATTCCACGCTAATCAGGGTCTGGTGCTGTTTATTGCTGATATTATTGTTGGCATAGCGGCAGTTATTCCTTTCGTGGGTTGGTTCATTATCGGTCCTGTGGGCGGTATCGCAGTCTTTGTTTTCATGATCATGGGTATCGTTAACGCTGCTCAGGGTCAGATGAAACCGCTGCCGATCATCGGTAAGATCCAGATACTTAAGTAATTTGGATAACTAAAAACGCATACTTAAAGCTGCCTTTCCCTTTGGCAGCTTTTCTTTTTGACAATTGCGATGTTATTCCAACTTCTTACATCTTACCTATTGACTTTTTGGGAAAATGAGTTATAATAATAATGTATGCGTTATTTCGAATGTCGGCAAAAATGGAAATAACTGTAAATTTTAAAATAAAAAGGACGGAACGATTATGAAATGGATGGGATTGAACGAGCTCCGCGAGAGCTATCTGAAATTCTTTGAGAGCAAGGAGCATCTGCGTATGCAGAGCTTTCCGCTTGTGCCGCCCGCGGACGATAACTCGATACTGCTGATAAACGCGGGTATGACGCCTCTGAAGAAGTACTTTCAGGGCATTGAGGAGCCTCCGCGTCACCGTGTGACGACCTGTCAGAAGTGCATACGTACTCCCGATATCGAGAATGTTGGCAAGACCGCGCGTCACGGCACATATTTTGAGATGCTGGGTAACTTCTCGTTTGGCGACTACTTCAAGCACGAGGCTATCGCGTGGGCGTGGGAGTACCTTACAAAGACACTTGAGATACCCGCGGACAGACTGTGGGTGACGATCTACGAGGAGGACGACGAGGCGGGCGATATCTGGGCGAACGAGATCGGCGTACCCAAGGACAGGATAATAAAGCTCGGTAAGGCCGACAACTTCTGGGAGCATGGCAGCGGTCCGTGCGGTCCATGCTCGGAAATTCATTTTGACCGCGGCGAAAAGTACGGTCCTCTTGAAAGCTTCGAGCAGGCGGAGGACTGTGACCGCATTATCGAGATATGGAACAATGTTTTCACGCAGTTTGATAACGATGGACACGGCAACTATTCGCAGCTTGCCACCAAGAACATCGACACCGGTATGGGTCTGGAGCGCCTTGCGTGTGTAATGCAGGATGTTGATAATCTGTTCGAGGTCGATACAGTCAGGAATATTATGAGCAAAATTTGCTCAATAATTGGCGTGAAGTATCACGAGGACGATAAGAAGGACGTTTCTATACGCGTTATTACCGACCATATCCGTTCCACTACCTTTATGGTGGGCGACGGCATACTGCCGTCTAACGAGGGCCGCGGCTACGTTCTTCGTCGTTTGCTCCGCCGCGCGGCTCGTCACGGACGTTTGCTCGGCTATCACAAGGCATTTTTGCATGAAGTATGCGATACCGTTATCGACGAGAATTTGTCGGCGTATCCCGAGCTTGGCGAAAAGCGCGCGTACATCAAGAAGGTCATTCAGACCGAGGAGGAGAGCTTCGCTAAGACCGTTGACAAGGGCACGGAGATACTTTCGGATATGATCGAGAACCTGAAAAAGTCGGGCCAAAAGACCCTCAAGGGCGAGGACGTTTTCAAACTGCACGATACCTACGGTTTCCCGCTTGATCTCACTAAGGAGATACTTCACGAGAACGGCTTCGAGGCTGATGAGGACGGTTTTGCGCAGTGCATGAAGATACAGAAGCAAACCGCCCGCGAGAACAAAAAACTCGGCGGCGGCTGGGATAACGCGAAGAATTCCGCACTGGACGCATTCAAGACCAACTTTGTCGGCTATTCGTCGCTGATATGCGATACAAAGATACTCGCGGTCGTCAAGGACGGCGAAATGGCGGAGCTGTGCGGTGAGGGCGACCGCGTTACAGTAGTTATCGAAGACACGCCGTTCTACGCTGAAATGGGCGGTCAGGTCGGCGACAAGGGGACTATCGTGAACGGAAGCAGCGTTATGGAGGTTATGGACACACAGAAGCTTGGCGGCGGACAGTTTGTTTGCAGCTGTGTTGTCAAGGCGGGCGGATTCTCGGTCGGCGACAAGGTAACGGCATCCGTTGACGAAAAAACGCGCATGTCTACTCAGCGCAATCATACGAGCTGCCATATATTGCAGTCGGCTTTGCGGAGCGTTCTGGGGGATCACGTTCATCAGAGCGGTTCGTATGTTGACCCGCACCGCTGCCGTTTCGACTTCACGCATTTCAGTGCAATGTCGGCGGACGAGATCAAGCGTGTTGAGGAGTATGTGAATAAGGTCATTCTCGCAGCCGTTCCAGTCGTTACGGAGGAGCTGCCTATCGATGAGGCGAAGAAAAAGGGCGCTATGGCGCTGTTCGGCGAGAAGTACGGCGACGTTGTACGCGTAGTCTCGGTGGGTGAATACTCTACCGAATTCTGCGGTGGTACGCACCTGAAAAACAGCTCGCAGGCGGGACTGTTCAAGATCGTGTCCGAAAGCTCGGTAGCGAGCGGCGTAAGACGTATCGAGGCGGTAACGGGCGAGGGCGTTCTCGAAATGCTAAACAGTTCGCTTAACACGCTTGATAAGGCTGCCGCGGCGCTTAAAGTACCGAACGCCAACGAGATAGTAACGCGCTGCGAAAGCGTAATGAGCGAGCTTCGCGAAAAGGACAAGAAGATCGAGTCTATGCAGCAAGCGGCGGCGAACGCTCAGCTCGGCAATCTTGCTGAGAAGGACGTGAACGGCGTTAAGGTCATCACGGCTGCGCTTGATAATACGGGCTCTGACGGTCTGCGCAAGATCGGTGATTCGTTGGCGGATAAGTACGACTGCTTTGTTGCGGTCCTCGCGGGAACAAACGAGGGCAAGTTCAATATCCTTTGCAAGTGCTCTAAGAGTGCAGTGGCTAAGGGCGCGAACGCGGGTACGATAGTCCGCGAAGTCGCTGCCGTTGCCGGCGGAAAGGGCGGTGGAAAGCCCGATCAAGCTATGGCGGGCGTTCCTGACGCATCAAAGCTCGGCGACGCGCTGAACGCGGCGGTGGATATCGCGGCTAAGTATATAGGGTAATAATATTGGCGAAACAAGGCAGCGGCTGCCTTGTTTCTTGCCTATAATGAGGTAATACGGAGGAAATTTTATGGATTGTTTGTTCTGCAAGATAATAGCGGGTGAAATCCCTTCGACGAAGGTTTATGAGGACGATGAGATACTTGCGTTTCGTGACATCGCTCCTCAAGCTCCCACCCATATTCTGGTAATACCCAAGGAGCACATCGGAGGCGTCGACGAGTTGAAGGAGGAGAACTCGCTTGTTGTCGCGCATATCTTCACCAAGATCGCCGAGATCGCGCGTAAAGAAGGTCTTGCCGACGGCTACCGCGTGGCGTCGAATGTCGGAGAGCACGGCTGTCAAAGCGTTAGGCATCTGCACTTCCATATTCTGGGCGGTAAGCAGCTGAACGGAAGTATGGTATAATGAGTAAAATTGACGAGAACCGTCTGAAGGCGGATTTAAAGGCGGGGCAGCTCGTAAGGGCGTATTTCCTGTACGGTAAAGAGGACTATCTTGTGCGGTTTTTCGCGAACAAGATAACGGAGCTCGCCGTGCCAGAGGACGCGCGCGACATGAATTTTGTGAAGTACACGGAGACGCCGAAAGCCGACGTACTGTCAGATCAGCTGGAGAATATGCCGTTTTTCTCGGAGTATAAGTGCGTGTTGATAAAGGACTTGGATATCGAGAGCATGGATAATATTGAGCACAAGGCGTATCTGGCGCTGCTTGAGAATATTCCCGAGACAAGCGTGCTTATCATCGCTCAGGAGAATATTGAGTACGATATGAAGAAGCTCAAAGCCAAGACCAAGAAGCTTATTGAAGCGGTCGAGAGCGTTGGCGTGTCATGCGAGATGAAGTACCTGTCGGCGGGCAAGGTCGCGCAGAGGGCTCAGCGGGAGGCAGCTAAGGCGGGGTGTTCGATATCTCCGCAGAATGCCGCGTATCTGGCACAGGAGTGCGGAAACAGCCTGACCGCGCTCGAGAACGAGCTTGCAAAGCTGTGCGCATACAAAAACGGCGGCGAGATCACTGCCGAGGATATTGAAGGTCTTGTTCCGAAACGAATTGATACGAATATCTACAACCTCGCGAAGGAGCTTTTTGCGGGGCGGACAAGCAGCGCACTGGAGATACTGAACGATGTGTTCGCGCAGAATACGGAGCCGATAATAATACTGTCAACTTTGTCGGGGCACTTTACCGATCTGTACAGGGCTAAGCTCGGGTCGCTCGCAAAGAAGTCGTCGTATGACGCGGCTAAGGCGTTCAAATATTCTCCGAACAGGAGCTTTGTAATGGACAGTGCATACCGCAGCGTCGGCAGGCTCTCCGAGCGCTATCTCGGCGATTGTGTGGCGGTGCTGTATAAAACGAATAAGCTGCTCAATTCGTCCAAGGCGGATAAAAGGCAGCTTATCGAGCAGGCTATTATTGAGATCGCGGCGCTGGTGAAGTAAATCGGAATTTATAAGGAGAATATTTATGAGAATAAGACCATATATATCCTCGGATTTTGACGAATTAAAAAAATGGATCACTGATGAGCGGACACACTCCATGTGGTGCGCCAATTTGATACAGTATCCGTTAGAAAAAAAGAATTTTGAAGATAAGCTGGCGGAAATGGCGCTTAAATATGGCGACAATCCGTATGTTGCTGCTACCGATGAAGGAAAAGCGGTTGGATTTTTCTGCTACTCGGTGAATGCAGATACAAATGAGGGTATGCTGAAATTTGTAATGATATCACCGGAATTTCGGGGTAAGGGATATGGTCGGGAAATGGTTGCCTTAGCTGTAAAATATGCCTTTGAAATTACGAAAGCGGATATAGTTCAATTGAATGTGTTTTCCAATAATACGACAGCAAGGAAATGCTATTTAAGCGCGGGATTTTCGGAGCGGTCGGTTACGAATAAAGCTTTTTGCTTTAATGATGAAATGTGGGGAAGATGTAATATGGCTATAAGAAAAAGCTAAATTCTGATTTACGGGAGACTTCAATGCTGAAAATCAAACAAGCCATAATAGTTGAAGGAAAATACGACAAAATAAGATTATCAAACCTCGTGGACGCGGTGATAATCCCGACTAACGGCTTTGAGCTGTACAAGAATAAAGAAACTGCCGAGCTTATCAAAATGTTATCAAAAAAAACGGGCATAATAATTTTGACCGACAGCGACAGCGCGGGTTTTCAGATACGCTCACGGCTGCGGAATATCACGCGCGGCGGCGAGGTGATAAACGTTTACATTCCCGATATCATAGGCAAGGAGCGCCGCAAACGTTCCCCTTCCGCGGAGGGAAAGCTCGGCGTTGAGGGCGTTGACGACGAGATACTCCTTGAGGCGTTCCGCAAGGCGGGAGTGTTCGCCGAGGAGCGAACCGTCCCAAAAGACCCGATCACCAAAGCCGACCTTATGGAGCGCGGACTTGTCGGAGGCGAGAACTCCGCGGAAAAGCGCACGAAATTGCAGCGCAGTCTCGGTCTGCCCGTGAGATTATCGGCGAATATGCTGATGGAGATACTCAACGTGATGTACTCTCGGGAGGAATTTTTCGCGGAGCTTGAAAAACTGTAACCTTTTTGTAACCAAATTGTAACCGTTTTGTAATTGAATTGCGGGTGAATATATGCTATAATTGTTGTGTAAGCTCAAAACTTACCACAAATTATGGAAGGATATGGAAACATTCATGAAAAAATTACGGCAATTATACTGACAACGGTTTTACTTGCGGCGCTCACGGGGTGCAATAATGCGGAGGAAAATTCGGAGAGCGTGCCGAGTTCAGACAACGGGTCAAGTTCGACCGCTCCTTCGGAGCCCGAAAGCTCGGCGGTCGAGAGCGCTCCCGAAAGTGTGAACAGTTCCGAAAGTGTTCCCAGCGTTTCCGAAGTGAAGCAGCCTGACGGTGAGCCTACGTTTCTGAAAGGCTTGGACGGCGAGCCGATATACACAAGCGAGATATCGCAAATATTCGTCTACGATACCGAAAAGGGCGAGCGTATCCCGACTGACCAGCCCGATCGTGACAGCTTTTCGGACGTGGTATGCGAGGGCTTTACATACGTTTACATTCCGCGGCCGTCGGTGGATTTTATGTCAGATCCCGAGCTTTTTGAAGCGAGCGAGGAGGGAGATCGTTACTATTACATTGGCGAGGAGCTGCCCGACAGCAGCGAGTTTATCCGTGTAAACGTAGGCGACAAGCTCGGCGGTCTTACCGTAAAAGCCGCGAGCTCTTCTTTTGAAAATCTCGGCTACGAGGACTCGGAGCAGTTTTATGCACAGGGCAATATCGAATTTGAGGGCGAGGTCGAGCTTACGGGGTTTATTGTGGTGAGTGAGGGAAATCCTCTCTATCCCGAAAGCGGCGGAAAAATATTATTTTATCCCGACAGCGAGTCTAGCGTGAAGATACCCCGCACACTTTTTGATATCAATTATGAAGATGATTATAAGGCGCGGCATTATGTTGACAACAGCTTTTACGGCTGGTACGGCGACGGCGGCGGGCTTTCTCTCGGAAATATTTCCGAGATCGACAGCGAGCTGCGCGATGGAGATATGTACGTCAAGGTCAGGGTTATAGTTGGCGATATCGTGTGTGGTGCAGGGTCAACGGCCGTTATCAGGGAAATTGAATTGATTTAGGAGTAATTTATGGTCTTTTCGAGTTTAACGTTTTTATTTGCGTTTCTGGTTATAACGCTTATACTATATTATATAGTCCCGAAAAAACTTAAGAACGTCGTTATACTTGTGAGCGGTCTGCTGTTCTACGCGTGGGGCGAGCCTATTTACGTCCTCGCCATGATACTGAGCACGTTTATTGACTACACGGCGGGGCGGATTATCGACAAGAACGACGATAAGCCAAAGGTGCGAACGGCGTGTCTTATCGTGTCGTTGTTGATGAATCTGGGTCTGCTGGGAATATTCAAGTATTCAGACTTTCTTATCGGCTCGTTTAACGGCTGGTTCGGACTGGATATACAAAATCCATTTGTAACCGCATACAACGCTTGTCTGGGCGGACTTGTCGGCAAGATAGACAGCCTGCCGCTGCCTATCGGAATCAGCTTTTTCACGTTCCAGTCGATGTCCTACACTATTGACTTGTACCGCCGAAAGATCAAAGTGCAGAAGAACGCCGCGAGCTTTATGGCGTTCGTGACCCTGTTCCCGCAGATAGTCGCGGGACCTATTGTGCGCTATGAGGACGTACAGAACGAGATTGACGACCGCAGGATCACCGAGGATATGCTCGGCAGTGGAATTTCGCGTTTTATAACGGGTCTCGGCAAAAAGGTGCTTATCGCGGACAACATCGGTATGCTCTGGACGGAGATCAAGGCGATGGAGTACTCGCAGCTCTCGGCGGGTACGGCGTGGCTGGGAATACTCGCGTTTACGTTCCAGATATATTTCGATTTCAGTGGATATTCCGATATGGCGATAGGTCTCGGCAAGATGATGGGGTTCAACTTCCCCGAAAACTTCGATTATCCGTATATGAGCCGCAGTATCTCGGAATTCTGGCGGCGCTGGCATATGACCCTCGGAGGGTGGTTCAAGAGCTATGTTTATTTCCCGCTCGGCGGCAGCAGAAAGGGCACGGCGCGGACAGTTTTCAATCTGCTTATTGTGTGGACAATCACGGGTATCTGGCACGGCGCATCATGGAACTTTATGCTATGGGGAGCGTATTTCGGAGTTCTCATAGTGCTCGAAAAGCTGTTCCTCGGAAAGGTGCTCGAGAAGATACCGTCGGTGTTCAGCTGGCTGTATACGTTCGTGCTGGTGGTGTTCGGGTGGATAATGTTCGACGGCGTGGCGCCGGGGACTATAAACTTCGGCGATATGTTTAATCAAGTATTCACGTATATCGGCGCGATGTTCGGTGCGAACGGCGTTTTCGTGGACAACTACGCGACGAACGCGTTCGTCAACTATGGCGTGATGTTCGCGATAGCGGTATTCGGAAGTACCGACGCGCTTAAGACCATTATTGAAAAGATAAAGGAAAAAGCGCCGTCGTGGGTGCAGTATGGCTACCCGATAGCGCAGATGGCGGTAATGCTCGCAAGCGTGGCGTTTATCACCACGTCAAGTTACCACCCGTTCCTGTACTTTAATTTTTAATCAACGCCAAAAGACACAATGTAAAAGTTGCATAGTCAAAAGCCACATACAAAACGCAGCGAAGCGGAGTGAGTGGTGCGGGCTTTTGACTTTTAAATAAGGGGTTACTATGAAATTTAAAATGACACCAAACAAGCTGATGATAGCGCTTTTTGCGATCGTACTACTTGTTATACCGATAATGACGCTGTCGCTCCCGAAGCAGGAGAGGAGTGACAATGAAAACCGAACTCTCGCGAAAATGCCCACGCTAATCGACCAGAACAAGTGGAAAAAAGCGGACAGCATAGACGATTACATCAAGGCGGTGAAGTGGAAGTATATCAACAATCGCGGGGGCAAGGCGTTCAAGGACGACTTCGAGACCTATTTCTGCGACCATTTGGCGGGCAGAGAGATGTGGGTAAAGTCCTCAAACGCGCTGTTAAGGCTTTCGGGACAGCGCGAGCTGAACGGCGTATACACGCTCGATGATCAGCTCGTACAGACCTTCAAGGTCTATAACGAGGCAACGGTAAACGCATCAATAAAGGCGATGAACGCCTTTGCGGAACGTTTCCCGGATATCCCGATGTATATCATGCTCGCGCCTACCTCGCAGGAGATATTCGGATCACAGATACCCTCCTACACGGGACTTATGAGCGAGAAAGCGTTTATAGACAGCGTGTACGCTAAAATGGAGAATATCGGTACGATAGACTGCCTGAGCTACATTTCGGGTCATGCCAACGAATATGTTTACTACCGTACCGACCACCACTGGACCAGTCTTGGCGCATTCTACGCTTATCAGGCGGCGGCTAAGTCCCTGAATTACAGTGCCTACGGACTGAACGCATTCAACATTGAGACTGCCAGCCGTGATTTCCGCGGAACGCTCTACTCGCAAACCCTTGATGACAGTATCAGCCCTGATATCATGGAATACTACCTCCTTGCAAACGGAGAGCCTACCGTTAAGATGACCTGCCGCAACGACCGCGAGGTCAAAGTCTATGACAGCCTTTACGTCCGCGAATTCCTCAATGAAAAGGACAAATATTCGTCTTATACGGGCAGCAACGTGCCTATTGTGACCATCGAGACAAACGTCGACAACGGAAAGAGTCTGCTTATGATCAAAGACAGCTACGCGCATTCGCTCGTGCCGTTTTTGTCCAAGCATTACGGCAAGATAACAATGGTGGACATGCGCTATATCAATACGGGACTGAACAGCCTTATCAATATGGACGAGTTCACCGAGGTTATGTTTATGTACAATGTCATAGGCTTTTCCGAGGACGGCGATATCCCCAAGCTGGCTCTGACGAGATGAGGGAGCTGACATTTACCGTGAGTACGGAGGACAGCGAACTGACGACGCTGGATCTACTTCGTAAGCTGGGTTTCTCGCACAGGAGCATCACCAAGCTCAAGCAGAGCGGCGGTGTCACGCGCGGCGGCGAAGTCCTCCGTACTATCGACAGAGTGAACGGTGGTGACGTTATCCGCGTCGTTATTGACGACAGTGCAAGCGAAAACGTTGTGCCTAACCCCGATATCCGCGCGGCGGCAGTCTTTGAGGACGATGATGTGATCGTTTTCGACAAGCCGCCGTTTCTGCCGGTTCACCCGTCGATACTGCACAGAACGGATACCCTCGCGAACCTGTTCGCGGCGATGTTTCCGAATGCGGCGTTCCGCCCGATAAACAGGCTCGACAGGAACACTTCGGGCTTGTGCGTTTGCGCAAAGAACAGACATGCCGCGTCGCAGCTTACAAAGAGCGTTTCCAAGACCTACTTTGCCGTAGTGGACGGTATTATAGAGGGGAGCGGCGAAATTGACATGCCGATAGGACGGACGGGAGACAGCATAATAAAGCGCGCGGTAAGGCAGGACGGACAGCCTGCCGTTACGCATTATAACGCCGTTTTGTATAAGAACGGCAGGACGATGTTGGAGATAACGCTCAAAACGGGCAGAACCCACCAGATACGCGTTCATTTTGCGCATATCGGTTATCCTCTGTGCGGCGACGATATGTACGGCGGCGACTGCTCGGCGATAGACAGACAGGCTTTGCATTGTGGACGGGTCGAGTTTTCGCAGCCCGTGACCGGGGAGCGTATATCGCTTGAGAGCACACTTCCCGAGGATATAAGGAGTTTGATTGAATAAATGAAGGAAAGATTATTGTGTGTAATTTTAGCGCTGACGGTTATGCTGAGCGGCTGTTCTTCCGATAAAGTTACCGTGAACGGCAATTCAGCCGAGGTCTCCGCGGCTGGAGTAAGTATAGTGTTTCCCAAGGACTGGAAAGTTTATTCGGGAAACGATATCTACGAAGTTACATACAGCCGCAATCCCGATAATTACTTCTCGGCGGAGGCTCTGAAAAAAGATATGGAGGAAAACGGAGAACATTATATCGTTTACGCCGAAGCACCCGCCGAGGACGCACTTGCGCTTTTTTCGTCGCAATCACTTGAGGACAGCGTGAACGAGGAGCTGAATGTTGGCTCGCTAGCTAGGACAACACATGACAGCACGGTGTTCGAGTACCGTGTAAACGGTTACTACACCGAAAGCAGTCTCACCGAGGAGACCATAGACGGTGTGAGCGGTTGGCTCTCGGATATAATGGTCTTCAAGGAGCGGGGTGGCGAAGCGATTTCCGAGCAGCGTGAGTTTATGTTTGAAAAGGCAAAAACAGTGTACTCCCTGCGGATTATCACGCAAGGGATTATCAGCGAACAAACGCAAAAGATAGCGATATCCGTGATATAATATAATAACGAACATAGATTGTCGTTTAAGTGTGTTGTAAGTTTTCTTTATCAGCGCAATTATGCCTACGGCAAAATGCTGCCAAAAGCAACGCGGGAATATTTGTGTATTTCAAGGCGGTTTTGGCGAAAATGACGAAAAAATATGCGGGCAAGCGGACAACAAAGCATGAAGCGCGGTCTTTGTGCGATGTTGCCCTAATTGTTATGTTAGACAAAAAAATAAAAAAAAACTGTAAATTTTTTAGATTTTTTTAAATAATACTTGATTTATTTAAGTGAATATTGTATAATGATAGAAGGATTATTCTGCACAATAGTGTAATTTTGACACGGTGCGTTGAAAATACGGTTGAAAAAGGGTTTGATGCGTTTGATTTTTGGCAGCAAGGTCATAAAGGTCGAGGTGCTGGACGAGAAGGGGAATATCATAATCGCAGCCGAAAAGGGGTTTGTTGTCCCTAAAAATATGCAGTCCGATGAGGATTGTATCGTAATGATAAAGGGAAAAAACCTCCCCGAGCTTGACCACAACAGGATTGTTTCGGTCGTTACAACGACAAAAAGCGGAGACAGAATAAAGTATTCCGGCGCGGTATCGGTCTCAATGGAGACGCAGATGAACATTCAGCTGCTGCGCTCGGGAGATACGAGGGTGCTCGAGGAGCGCCGCAGATTTTTTAAGATCAAGGTACACGAAAAGGGGAAGGCGCTGTTCTTCGTCCGTGATGAGAAAACCATAAGGTTCGATGAGCCTTTGACGATAGAGGTGCTGGATATAAACGTCGGCGGTGTGTTTCTGATGTGCGATCAGGACAAGGCGGAGTTTATGCTTGATGATCTGATTTGTGTGGAGATAGACCTGTTTATGGATTATCCGTTGAACGCTGCGGTGAAAGTGCTGAGAGTGCAGCGCGATTCCGAGGGCAATATCTGCGGCTACGGGTGCGAGTTCCAGGGGCTTACCGCGGCACAGGAGGATTATATCGGACGGTTCATCTACAAGGTGCAGTCCGAACAGCGGCAGAAAGAAGTCGCGATGGAAGAGATGTTTTGACGCAGCCGCACAATACGGTGGGCGCCACCATAAATTTAAATTATTTTCAGGGGGATAGACGATGAGAAAATCAACTCTTAAATTTGCTTTGATAGGTATTTTGCTTATCTTCGCAATAGCTCCCGTTCTTATTTTGGGAGTTGTAGGAACGTTTTCGATAATCGGGTACAGCAACGATGTAAGAATGAACGAGCTTTCCACCGTTTCCATGTCAAAGGCAGGTGCGGTCGAGACTATTATGTCGGGCTATATCGCTGATGCAACTGCTTTGTCTAAGATGGACACGGTAGTCCAGAACGCGAAAAATAACG
>ERZ777305.439-NODE-439-length-68421-cov-14.743074_pt1 | contig 68421 bp, 62 predicted proteins | sample MGYA00374965_ERZ777305 | MGnify/ENA primary metagenome ERZ777305 (study PRJEB29328, sample SAMD00013331) | mouse gut metagenome | study: EMG produced TPA metagenomics assembly of the Metagenome analysis of fecal microbiota from mouse which was promoted...
ATACCAAAGAAATTAGAGAATCATATGATACATATAAGGTTATCGAATCTTTGGCTAAAAGTGGATTTAAGGAACGTGTTTCTGCTCCAGCAGATACGAAAGTTTATGTTATTGCGAATGATGGTAAAAAGAAACGGGGTATGAAATGACTGTACAAGAATCTTTTGACAATTTTATATTGTCTCGTAAACTTGCTGACCTATCTCCAAAGACAATATCTGATTATCAGTTATTTGTATATCCCTTTGTGCGTTATGTAGGGGCGGATAAGGACGTTTCGGACGTGTTGCAGTCAGATATACAGGGGTATATTACAGACGTGCTTAGTAGGCGTTTAAGTAAAGCTACAAGGGCAACTTATATCCGACATGTAAAGATATATTTGCGTTGGGTTAGTCTTCAATATGATACTGCTTTTGATGCTAAAGTAATAAAGGTACCTAAATCGCCTAAACGTAATGTGCACATATATACGGATGATGAAATAAAACAGTTGTTTGCATCTATACATTCGACTTTTGATTGGCTTGAATATCGTAATAAAGCAATTATAGCCCTTATGTATGATAGTGGTTTAAGGCGTGAAGAGGTCTGCGGCCTGTTATGGGCTAATCTGTCATTTAAGTCTAATCTTATGACAGTGCGTGGTAAAGGCGATAAGGAACGGACTGTACCCATAGGTTCACTTACAAAATATTATTTATCGGAATATCAAAATATATGTCCTTTTAAAAGCAAATATGTTTTTTTGGATTTAAACGGCGATACTATGTCTGGTAATGCTGTACGGTTGGTTGTATCTCGTTTGGCAGCGACTTTGCCGTTTGAATTATCGTCTCATAAATTGAGACATAACTTTGCAACAAATTATTGTCTTGATCAATACCGACAAAATGGGCAAGTTGATATCTATAGGCTTATGTATCTTATGGGTCATGAGGATATATCTACTACACGGCGTTACCTACATATGGCCAATGAGATATTGGCAAGCCAAAGCTGTATATCGCACCTTGACAATATTATAGGTTAGACCGACTATCTGATTCTTTGGATTGGTAATTGCAGGCTAAAATACAAAAAGCCGAAACCCCTGGAAAAATCTGGGTTTACGGCCTTTAATGAGATATGGGGGATTCGAACCCCCGACAACCTGATTAAAAGTCAGGTGCTCTACCGACTGAGCTAATATCCCATAAATGGAAAAACAGGGCTAGCTGGATTCGAACCAGCGACTGCAGCAGTCAAAGTGCTGTGCCTTACCGCTTGGCGATAGCCCTATACAAGCGTATCACTCTGACAGCTTAGGAATAAAGGGTGGATAAAGGGATTCGAACCCTTGGCCTCCAGAGCCACAATCTGGCGCGCTAACCAACTGCGCTATACCCACCATATATAATAACCTGTAATATGAATCTCCCATCGGCAGATTCATTCCTGTGCCCGAAGGGATTCGAACCCCCGACCCACGGCTTAGAAGGCCGTTGCTCTATCCAGCTGAGCTACGGACACATAATCCGGCGTTTCAACCGCACTGACGAAAAACATTGTATCGTAGATAGAGAAGTTTGTCAACAGTTTTTATATTTTTTTCTGATTTTTTATAATGGGGTGACGCCTGTGGACGTTTCACCCCCCAATTTACCTTAAGCAACAGCTTGATTGAAATCATCGATCACAATCCAGCTTTCAACATCCTCACAGGCCGCCAGATAAGCCGATATGTCACCGTGCTCATCTGCTCCTTCCCAACTCCATCAATTGCAGATAATGAGGAATATGCTCCGTTACCGGATGAACTTTAAACGGCGCACCGCAACATCCGCAGTGCCACTTTTCTTCATTTTCAAAGATGTATTTCACCCCATATTTACAGGTTCCGTTGATCCGGTTTTGACATCCGCTGTCACTGATACGAAAGGATTCAACTATCCCTTCGGGGCACTGGCTTACATATGCCAAACATCTTTCCGCGTTTCGGACTCTCAATTCCAGAAAAAGCTCTCCCCTGTCGGATACCAGCGCATAATCATAGGCCCCCGATCCTTTATGGTAGCGGACGGAGGGACCTTCATTGGCGTCACCCCTTTTTCTTATATACCCCTGCTTTGTCAGCATTTCATCCAGCGCAGATACGACTTCCCGATCTTTATCATTATGCATCTTGTCAGCCACATAATCGCAACCCTCTGCCAGACTGCACGTATACAGGTCTTCCGCCAGCACTTTATAATTCCATCCGATAAACCCATTGCTGAAAGCCGTCATATTGGATAAATAGTTCTTAACGCCCTTCATCTGCGTATTCTTTACCTTTTTCGCAACCGCAGAGAGGACTTCCGTCACATTGCGGTTATCGGGGTACTCAATTACCAGACTGTCTGCGGAAGACAGACTGTACTTTTTTATTCCGCTAAACACAAAGCCATAATCGGCCAATGCCTCCAACAGGCAATTTGTCTTCTTGGACTTGTTCATGTCTCTGACTTCCGCCGTGTCCGCAACAAACAGATCTCCCTTACATCTGCCGCTGGCAAATAGGCAGTACAGAAAATAGAACATATGCCACGGGGCCGTTCGCGTCTCTCTGGCCTGGTTAGAAAAATAATCATACTCGCCCGCTTTATACAGCGGCAGCCCAAATTTTTGGGGCGACTGTGCCATATCGGAGTATATCTGATAAAACATCTTCCAGATTTCTTTAAACCCGCTTTCAAACTCTGCGTGGGAAAGGGTATGCAGAAAATCGGGATGAATCTCCAGCTCGCCGGGAATGTCTGTCAACTCATTACGGCGTATCAAAGCCCACTCGCTGACCAAATAAGTATCTCTCATGAATTCACTCCTAAATCTATGGTTTCACCCCGTCCGGATATTCACATTCTGGAGATCCGACAGATCAATTCCGGCAGAATCACGCACCGGGCCCGCTCATATCTCTCCTGTATCTCGCCGCTTCTTCCCACCAGCGGAACGCCCGTCGCCGAATTGTCCGAGACCACCAGCAGAGCGATGGCGGGAATATCCATCAATTTCGCGATGGCGTAAAAAGTGGAGGTTTCCATTTCGATAAGATCCGTGCCAAACGCCCTGATCTCATCAAGGTGCGTATATTCCATCACGATAGAATCCGTACAAAAAACACTGGCCTCCCTAATGCGATAACCACTCTCCGCCGCCATTTTCACCACATGCTCCACATGCTCTCTGTCCGGGTATATCTGCTCAAAGGGCACATAGTCCCGCAGGCTCTCTCTCAGATAGGTATTGGCCATGGTTCCCGCCACAGAATAGCTGGGGGTGCAGATATCGCCTATATCGAACTCCTGCCTCAATGCTCCTACAGCACCTATAAAAATCAATTTATTAAAACGCAGTTCTCCGCATATGAGCAAATAGTCCAACATATTGCAGCCTCCGGCAGCAGTTTTGATCCAAGCGAGTTTAAGTTCATCCTTCTCCACCAGAAACCCTTGAGAGTAGCTCCGCCCTCCCAGCTCCGTGACTTTATAACTGTCATCCTTCAGTATTATATACGGACTATAGGAGGGTGCAACAATCAGGGCGTCATAGACGATTTCATCCGTCAGTCCAAAGTTGACCTCGGCCAGACTGCCCTTGTTATACTTATAAATATTATCCAGTATCTGTTTGATTCTGTCTGTCATACAGCTCTGTTTCTTTCTCCTCATCAGCCAATCCAACTTTGATATTGGGGACACTGCCTCTTGATCAACTCAAGTACTTCCTGACATTGTTCGCCCTTTTGGAAGAACAGCGACTCGTCGGTATCTCTATTTTTATTCGCGGAAACGGAATTCTGTTTGTATGTAATAACAAGGGAAACACCTACGGTAATTCTTTTGCGGTTTCCGCCTACATTCACCCTTGTGGTCTCATTCTTTCTGTGGATGCTCTGGATATCTTCTGTCCGAACAAAACGGCATACTCCGTTAAAATACATCCAATAGTCAGGGCCGGCAATAAAGCGTGCAGGATAAGTCTCCGTGTTGACATTGTAAAAATGCACTTTGTCGTAATTGCCGGATTCCATCTGTCTGACAAACAGATCCTGCTCTTCCTGGGACTGAAAAAAATCCTCCATGGCCTTCTCATATGCCTTCCTCACTCCCTTTATATTGGATATCTTTGAGGGCAGCCAAAAGCAGAGCCCCGCTAAAAGCGCAATGCCGCAACCTATCGGAAAGTGGACCCGCATAATATATGCAATGTCATATCCCACCGCAAACCCAAGGGCAACCATACCGATCAGGCAAACAGCCATCCACAAAGGCGCTTTGTTTTTTTGTTTCTTTTTGAATGTTTGAAGTATACCTGAAAACTCCTTCATTTCCTCTTCCAACCATGCTGCTGATTTTTCGCTCATAAGAACTTCCTCCCATAAAAATATGATTTTATCAATATATCTTCCGATATATTTTATCTCTTTATGCCGCTGCTCCTCTCTACGTTGGCCTCTTGAGCACATCCATTATCATTCAACCATCTTTAATATATCAAACGGCTCCTCCGCTGTCAAGAAACCAGCCATACCATCACGCTTATTTGGATGTTGATTAGTATACCATTTAATCTGTATCGCTTTCATTCCGGCCATTTGAGCGCCTTCTAGCTCATTACTTCCACCGTCTTTTTCCTTTTCATCCCAAAACTTGTCAAATATCTCTCTTTCAATACCCATGTCGGAACACCTTTCGTTCTTGGTATACTTTTTGTGCCCCCATTCAGTGATTAGGGTTTCAAACAGATCAAAGACGACCGCTTTATATTCCATAAGCTTTTCCTCATTTCCTGTTTAATGTCATATAGTAACATCCTTTCTGCACCATAGTCTCCGCCACTTATAGACAACCTTCAACAACAATTCTTTTTCACAGGTCTTTTCTAAATTATACAAAAGGTTTCACCTATTAACAATATGTTTCCCTTAAAATTTCAAGTCAGCAATTATTGTCAGCCCAGATCAATCTGCCTCCTGCAATTTACGGATTTCCCTCTGCGCCCATTCCACAGTATCGCTGTCATGATCGTTATGGTCTGACGCCAGCGTATCTATGATAGGCTGCCATGCTGCAATCGCCTCGGCCTTTCTTCCCAGCTTTGTATATAGAAAAGCACGAGAATACACTGCGTCAAGGTATCTGAGCGAAACTGCCGTGTGAAAAGCATTCCAAAAACGCTTTATCGCCCGCTCGTATTCGTTTATCCGGTTGAATCTCTCCCCCGCCGTCGTTGTTGCGTATTCCCTCCCGAAATGCAGGCCTCTCTGCCCTATACAGAACTGCCGTCTACAAAAGCGTCGAGCTGACCGGAGATGGCCTCACGCCCTACATTCCCATTGCTTATCAAAAGAATCCGCCCTACACATGTAACTTTATTTTCCTTAACAAAGATAGCACTTTCATCCTCCATAGCGCAGATAGGCAGATTTTGTTCCATGGAAATCCGCGATAAAGTTTGCAGCAATTCTTGATTTTCCTGCGTAATATGTGCTTTTATCGTAATATCGGCCAATCCCAGCCCTTCATATGGTACATGGGATTCCCATATGTCCAGGGCTCGTTTTGCCATATTGCTCGAACCTGCGCTCACTCCCAAAATAACAGCGGTACTTTTGCGGATTTCATCCAAGATGCCTTTATCACGAATTAACTGAAACTGCCGAACCGCATGGCCGCCCATCAGAAATATGCAGGATGCCTCCCGGATAAGCCGCCTGGCATCAACGGCAGCCGTCCTGTTATCAATCACGCCGTATCGCTTGAAGGGCATATCGCATTCCTCAAACATGGCATACATTCCAGCCGAGTCGCTGTCGTTCCTTTCATGATCGGAAGGCCATGCACTTACAAAAACCAGACTATCACGAACAGTCAGTTCTTCCCTGAGCCGTTTGATAATGCCAGCCGGAAAATGATGGGTTGGAAACCCGCTGAAAAATCCTAATAATTGAGCATTCATCATTACTTCCTCCCAGTGCAATGTCTAATGCCTGTTCGTAAACTCGTCTAATTTCAATTTGACATCCTCTTCCTCCAAAAGAAAACTGTCCATTTCCTTTCGGTCTTCCTCCGACAGCTCCGGAAAATACTCGGCAATCTCGTCTATGGCAATTTTCCCTTTTTGTATCATAAAGACAGCCTTATTCCTAGCTACCTCTTTAGCTGAGTCCTGTTTAATGTCATTCTCAAAAGCCTTGTAATATTCATCATCAAACAATGTCATCATTATGTCAAAGCCCTGCCTGCAAGGTTTTAATCTCTTTTTACTCTTACAGTAACTTTTGCACTAATGTACACTCCTGCGAGTTATTTGTCAATATTTTTTGCTCTCTATGGTAATTTCTCACTTGCTTACTTGCTTTTAATTACTCGTTATGGTATGCTCTCTATTGAAAGGAGGAACACTATATTAATTTCTTGGAAAAGTTTCTAATGGCTAGATTTTCTTTAAACAAACGAACACTATTATCTATTAATAGTGATATTCCATATCTTTTTCCGACATCCCCACGGATGTGATTGCCGTCCCGGATACAACTCTATCCCGCAGAGTTGATTTTGTGATCGGAGTGAACGGTCGTAGCGTGGAGGATACCTATTTTGACGGGGATAAAGTGCCGGTAGAAAAGACACAGGATGTTCCTGTCGGAAAGATCGGCATCTTTATCCGGGGTTCGGAATGCTTTATAAAAGAGGCCGGGAAGGACAAGCTTATTTCCCGCAACGAAAGTAAGGAGCGGAATCCGGACATAATCCCTAATGAGAGAAAGATAAATACTATTGGAATTGTTCTGGGAAAAGTAGGCGACTGATTTAACAGCTTTGGGGTTTTAATAAAAATCTAAGGAAAGCGAGGGATTACCATGGCCTTAGCACATAAAAGAATTTATACAATAGATGACATCTATGCTTTGCCAGATGGTCAGAGGGCAGAACTGATCGATGGACAAATGTATATGATGGCTCCGCCAATAAGAATTCATCAGAAACTTATTTCGCAATTTACCAAGGTTATTGGAAACTACATTGATGCAAAGCATGGCACCTGTGAAGTCTATCCTGCCCCATTTGCGGTATTTTTGAATGAAGATGATTTGAACTATGTGGAACCCGACATCTCCGTGATATGTGACAAAGGCAAGCTGAATGACAAAGGATGTAACGGTGCGCCAGACTGGGTAATTGAAATCGTTTCCCCAAGCACAAGCCGAATTGACTATGGAGTTAAGCTTTTTAAATACCGGTCTGCAGGTGTACGTGAATATTGGATTGTGAATCCCTTAAAAAAGGCAGTGACAGTATTCGACTTGGAAAAAGAAGAAAAATCGAACCAATACGATTTTGATGATACCATTTCCTCCTGCATTTATGAAGACTTGACAATCCATATCACCAATTTGCTTTCATAAGGAAGCCCGTTGCGGAGATTCCCGTCACGGAACTGCTCCAGGAGCGGGGGCCAAGATTCGCACCATGACAATATAATATGCTAGCCCAGGCAGCTGGGTGGGAAACAGGTTGGTGAACATGCTGTCCCTTATTTTTCGTTTCGGTGTGTTTTCAGCCGTCCCTTTCCCCTTTTTTTCTGTATATTTGAGCCGCCTTTCTTCCCGCATCTCCTCCAACGACATATCTGTGGCAGGAATCGCTCCAATCAACGACTGCACTGCCAGCTCAATATCCGTCTTTTCCGGCTCCTGCTCCTCCATTGGAAAGACAAGAATCACCTTTCTCGCGCAGATACTTACTCCACCTACTGGAATCATTAGATATGATGGCTAACTTATACTTATTTCTAACGGCTTTCATGAAATCCAGAAAGCCATCGTTCAGTTCTATGGTATCCAAATAATTCCTTTCGATTTTTTCTAAATCGCCCTGGAAGCCCACCATCGCCCATATCTCCAAAGAAGACCATTCTCCCATATTGGCTTTATTCCATGGTTTGATCATTTCACCTGGATCAAGTTCAGGAAAAGTCTGCTGAACATATGGAACAAAATCATCTCCCGTCTGTTTCACTATCACGCCATACATGTCTAACAGAATAGCTTTCATGCCATTTCTCTCATATTTTTTAATTGTTCATATGCCTCTATCCAGTTGTCATGAGGGCATAAGATCATATCGTTTTCAACCATGTATTCCATATATTTGTAACATGCTGTTTCCAGCGATATATCAAGTGCAGCATTGACTTCTTCATAAAAGGGCGGTATGCCTCTTTTGTCCCACGCAAGCTTGTCTGCAATAAACAGCGACATTTCATATTTTGTAGGACATTTTTTTAATGTTGTATGACATTCTATAGCCAATAATATCTCTTCGTCTGATATATTGAAATATTCAACCGCACATATTTTAGATAGGCGCTGATGGAGCAAAAAAGGATATTTTCTCTCAGCCTCACAAACCTCCAAACGATTTTCATATGCGTATTTAAGCATATCCTCCGGCCTGATTACTGCGCTTATATCATGCAAAAGCCCTGCGATAACACATTTATCATGGTCTAAATCATATGTTTTGGAGATAAGCGCATTTCTATCTGCCACATTTGCCACATGAATATATGTATTACTTTTTCCGTTAATCAAAAGTATGTTTTTTACATCTGTGCGAATGTCTCCGCTAAGTGGTTGCGTTTTTATATAATCAAAGTTATCAAATATCATTTCGGTCTCTCCGGCATATATTTTCAACCATGCTTTAAAAAGTTACCAGCATCCTTCTACTTTTCCATATCCAAATTTATGTTTTGTACTCAAAATTTTTTAGCTTATTCCATATCGCATAATCCTAAAATCATAACATTATCTATGACTCTTTCAGCTCCTAATGAATCAAAGTAATAGGCCTCTCTGTCTAAATACGCAAGACACAGCATTTTTGCTGTGCCTGTGTTATTTCGTTTTTAAAAGCGAATCTTATATCCATCCTCTCTTTTACCTTTCATATTTTTCCCTGAAAAAATCCTCCGCAAGTATTGCATACATTACCTTGTCAAAGATTCCATTATTACATTTACATCCCTGACGCAATGTACCTTCCCACTTCATGCCGGCCTTTTCCTGCATTTTCCCGGAAGCCGGGTTTTCGCTTGCGTGCCATGCATAGATTCGATTCATTCCGACTTCCTGGAAGAAAAATTCGATGACCCTTTTGGTGGCTTCCGTCATAAGGCCCTGATTCCACCATCTCTGCCCGATTTCACATGCCAGTTCCACCTGGCGCAGCTCATCTTCCGGGTGCATCCCAAAATATCGCCCAATCACTTCACCGGTCTCCTTCAACTGAATCGCCCAACTATAACGGTCACTCTTTTCATAGGCGTTCAGCCAGTTGTTCGTGAACATATTCGCATTTGTCATCACATCCGCAATACAGTTCATAGGCGCATAATTCGTCCATTTCCAGACTTCTTTATCATTCCAGCAATTATAATAAATCTGTTCTAGGTCTTCTTTTTGAAATCGCCGTAATATGAGACGTGGTGTCTCCAGAGATACAGTTCCCTTATGTGTCATTGCTTCCCTCCTGTCGCAACGGAAATACTACTCCGGGCACGCTCGAAAAGCCTGCGGCTTTCCTCGCTTTGCGGCTGTCGCCGCATGTGTCCAACAACGGGAACGGCTGTTGGTGAGCAAGCTCCCCACAGCCGTTCCCGTTGCCGGACCCGCCCGGCTCGTAGCTATGAAAAGTCGGGGTGACAGGATTCGAACCTGCGACCTCCTGGTCCCAAACCAGGCGCTCTAGCCAAGCTGAGCCACACCCCGATGAACAATGCCATTATATAATGGTTTGGGTAAAGTGTCAATCAATAAATGTTTCTAACCCCTCTAAAACCCATCCATCAACCCGGTCAACTGATCCCGCTGCATGGCAGCATCCGTGCCCTTTATCTTTTTTGCCATGCTCTCCAGCTCAGCCTGGCTGGCGGCGGCACACATAAGCTTTTCCCTAAATTCCTTCTGCTCCCGCTCTGCCTCTCTGGCCCTTTTCTCCGCCCTGGCCCGGCCCTGTAATTTTATATTGCTTTCCATGGAGCTTAACAGCTGTTTCATATCCTTTGCGTTCATATTCACAGTCTCCCTTTGCCCGGTAGTATATTGCGCTCTGATACCTTTATCGGCAGATACCCGGGCCCTTTAAGCGCCACAGACTCTGTTTTCCCGGACCATGCACAAAAAGACCATACGCCTTCTACCAAACAACCAAACTATAGCCACTCCTTGATCTCTTCTCCCACAGAGGGATATTCGTCCTCATACTCTACCATGAGTTCCACCATGTACTGTACCGTCTCATCACTGTGCTGCAATTTCATAAGCTGCTGCGCGATGATCCGGAACGTATCCGTATCGTGATAGTAATGCAGGTTCAGATAAGTACATTTCTTCACAAAATAATCCGCCACTTCAAACAGCCTTTCATGCCGCAGCGCGCCCAGAGCTGCCATCAGTGCCCGTATCTCATAGGGATCGCAGCAAACCTGTTCCTGCGCTACGATCCGGTCCAGCCGCGTTGACGTGATCTCCCCGTATTTGTCCGTATAGGTTTCCAGATCCGAGATCCCTCTGGCATCGGGATAAGCGGCGGCCAGCTCCTTTCCGTCATAGGGAAAATGTGATTCCTTCGCCGCAAACAGCGCTTGAACGGCCTGCATTTTCTCCGCCGGTATCCTGTCCCTGCATATATCTGGTGCCTTCAATCCGTACTGTACACAGGAAAAACACATGTCGCCCGCCCTTAAGTACTCCTCTTCCTCCCTTATACCGTTCTTATGTATCCGCATGGGATAACAGGGGACGATCACCAACGCGTTCACCTTTCTGCCCTCCAGCGCCGCCGCCAATGCCTTGTGATGTCCGTCCAGCAGCGCCGTCATATATCCGTCCATATAATAGGCCACAGCCCGGCAATTTGGATGCTGACGATAGTATTCCACACGGTTTTCGCACAGTTTAGCGCCGGATTGGGTGGCCACCGTAAAATGCGGTCTGAGGTTACCCCATTCCCCGTCTCCCCGGTAAAACAGACAGGAACCCGGCACGCCGCCCTCACTGACTGGCACATCCCAGAACAGATGTCCGTTTCCGTCGGTGGGATACAGCTGTGTATCCAAGATCACATAACAGTTGTCCTCCAGCAGTCCCAGCAGCGGCTTTATCCTCTCCAGAGCCTCCTCAAAGGGCACATTCTCGCCGTTCATCCGCTCCTCCCGAAACTCCCCAGGCCGCTCCATCCCATAGCCGCTCCTGACAATCTTTTCACAGGTGGGACAATAGTACTCGTTCCCCTGGAGCTGAAACAGCGGTTTATCCCCAAACAGCAAGGTACAGTAAGAGACATCCCCCATCTCCTCCGAGAATCTCTCATAGAGTTGACCCCTGCCGTTTTTCACCGAAACCAGCGCTCCCGGAGTATAAAACACCCTTCTGTCGGCGCAGCGCGGGGAAAAAGGCATAAAATCCCGCATCTGCCCGCCCGAAACATATGAACCTCCCGCGGCAGTTCCCTCCCATCGGGTTATGACTTGAATCTCCGGATTTTTTCCCTTTTTTATCCCCTTTTCACCGGGGATACTCTTAGTCCTTTTCAGCCACCGCTCAAACATACCGCCGCTCCCTTGCCGTCTCACACATCACATATATTCAATCCGAAACCCGGCCTTTCCCGCCTGGTCCAGCTCCATGATGATATAAGACGGCCTGTGGCCGTCCTGGCGGGGGTAGGAAATACTGCCCGGATTCAAGGCGATCATATCCTTCTCCACATCCAGACAGGGCCTGTGGGAGTGGCCGTACATGACGATATCCACTCCCCTCTCCCTGGCCTCCTGTTTGATCCTTTCGTTGCCCATGGATACATAATAGGTGTGGCCGTGGGTCACCCATACCCGGTAGCGGCCGATCTCAAATTCCAGCTCTCTTGGCAGCTCCGAGAAAAAATCATTGTTGCCCGACACGATCTGCACCGGACAGTCTGCCGCCTGGCTGATGGCGTACTCGCTCCCCTCCGTATCTCCGCAGTGTATCACCATGTCCAGTGGTCCCAACCGCTCCAGCAGCGCAAAGTAATTATCATTTTTTCGATGCGTGTCACTGACGATCAATATTTTCTTCCGTTGTTCCATGGAACATGTTCCTCCCGCTCATCTTACACCATAATACGCTGCAGCTGCCGTTTCATTTCCCGCAGCGCGTTTCCGCGGTGACTGACCCGGTTTTTTTCCTCCTCGCTCAATTCTGCCGTAGTTCGGCCAAACATAGGGACATGGAAGATCGGATCATATCCAAATCCGTTAGTTCCCTTTTCCTCATAGCCGATACGCCCCTCTATGACGCCCCGGCTGGTAAGTTCTCTTCCGTCCGGCAGCACCGCCGCAATGGCGCATACAAACCGCGCCGTCCGCCGGGCATCCTCCACACCCTCCAGACGACTGATAAGATTGGCGTTTTTTATATGATAGGAAGTGTCCTCCCCCATATAACGGGCAGAATATACTCCCGGCTCTCCGTTTAAATGATCGATCTCCAGCCCGGAATCATCCGCCATCACCACAGTATCCTGCCGTTGTCCCATTTTCTCAAGACAAGCAGCCACAGCTCTGGATTTGATCAGCGCGTTCTCTTCGTAGGTTGCGCCGCTTTCCTCGATATCCGCTGAGACTCCCGCCTCCTTCATGGATATTACCTCCAGACCCATATCCGCCAGAATCGCCTGTATCTCCTTAATCTTTCCGGCGTTGCCGGTAGCAAAAACGATCTTTTTTATCATATATCCGTCACCTCTCCCGTATATTCGCAGAAACCGTTCTCAGGATTCTTCGCTTTCCAGCTCTGCGAATGCCTGACGCAAAGCCTCTGTGATCCCCGCCGCTACATTATCTACATACCCCTGCTGTCCCAGCATTTTTCCCTCCCGCTCATGGGTCAGATAGCCCACCTTTACAAGCGCCCCCGGTATAGTCAGCCGCTGCAAAACAGCATCGTCACTCAGCATCAGTCCGTTAGCCCGCCCTGACACCGCCACCGTTACTTGCCGTTCCAGCAGGTCGGCAAGCTGCAGATTGCCGAATCCGGGAAGAAAATAGTCTCCGTTATACCAGACTTCCGTACCGAACTGCTCCCGGTCCTGGGCATCTCCATTCAGACTGACAGCCACATACAGGTCCGCGCCTACTTCCCTCGCCAGCAGGGTACGATCTTCCGATGCCACATCCACGTCCTCCTGGCGCGTCAAATAGACCTTGATGTCAGAGCCGTCAAGCCGCTGCCTCACCGCTCTGGCGATCTGCAGCGTGATCTCCTTTTCCTGTAAACCGCTTGCCTTCACGCCGGCGTCCTCCCCACCACAGCGGGGATCGATGACCACGATCCGCTCAAAGCATTCCTCCGGCGACATATATTCCACATAGAGCCGGTTCTCCTCCATCACGCTGCTGTATTCCTGTATGGCATTCATCTGTAATTTCAGGATCGTCATATCCTCCTGTTGCTGGGCCCAGCCGCCCACCACAGGCGAGACGTCCCCGGTAATCACATAATCCCTGTAATCCGCCGCCTGGGCCCCCTGAATATAGACCCAGAGCTGACGCTCGGTATAACGGTTTTCTATACTGATCTGTTCCGCATGGACGGCAGGTGCCACAGGGATCGTGAAATGTCCGGGCTTTCCCTCTTCCTCTGCCAGTGTCAGCCGATAGCGCTCCACTCCCTCGTCCTCCTGGGCGACATACCCCTCCCGGTCCCCGGGAGCCGTATCGGCGATGACTATACTCTTTCCGGCGGCCCACCACATCATAGCCGCCATACAGCCACCGCAGAGCAAAGTCCACAAAGTCAGTGTCTTATAGCCTCTCCAGTCCGTTTTACCTTTCATGACCGCCTCCCCGTCTGGGCGGTTTAGGTCCCATAAACTGATAGTAATATGTCTTCATCATACCGTTGTAGATTTTTCTGTTTTTATCTGCTTTGCGACCAATATCCCGCTCCGCCTGTTCATAGGAGGTGATCAGATACAGGCTCCAGTCGTCAAGATTCCGAAACCGCTCGCCTATCGTCCGATACAGACCGGGCAGAGCCTCCTTTTCCTCCAGACGCTCCCCATAGGGCGGATTGGTGATGACAAACCCGTATTTTTTCGGATGGGAGAGCTGCGCCACATCCCGCCTTTGAAAATGGATAAGTTTTTCCACACCCGCCAGTTTGGCGTTCTCTCTGGCAATGGATACCATGGCATCGTCCATGTCGTATCCCTGGATATCCGTCTCCACAGACAGGTCCACCAATTCCCGGGCCTCCTCAAAGGTATCCTGCCACACCTTTTCCCCCACCACATGAGGCCAGTTCCGGGCAGTGAACCCTCTCTTCATGCCCGGTGCCATATTGGCCGCCATCATAGCCGCTTCGATGGGTATGGTCCCGCTGCCGCAAAAAGGGTCCACCAATATCCGGTCCCCGTGCCAGGGCGTCAGCAGGATCATCGCCGCCGCCAGATTCTCCGCGATGGGAGCCTTGGCCGTAAGTTTCCTATACCCCCTTTTGTGCAGGGATTCGCCGGTGGTATCCAGTCCCACCGTCACCTCGTCCTTCATCAGAAATACCCGCACAGGAAAGGCTTCCCCGCTCTCCGGGAAACGCTCCAGGCCATAATGCTCTCTCATTCGTTCCACCATGGCCTTTTTCATAATGCTTTGAATATCCGAAGGACTGAACAATTTACTTTTGACGCTGGCCGCCTTGGCCACCCAGAATTTTCCGTCACGGGGAATATATTCCTCCCAGGGCAGCGCTTTCGTGCCCTGAAAAAGTTCTTCAAAAGTCTCCGCTCTAAAGCGCCCCACCTTGATCAGCACTCTCTCCGCCGTGCGCAGAAACACATTGGCCCGGCAGAGCGCCTCCTCATCTCCTAAAAAGGTAATCCGTCCGTCCGCAGTCTCGCTCACATCATATCCCAGATCGGTGATCTCTTTTTTTAATACAGCCTCCATACCAAAATGGCAGGGAGCTATCAATTCATAACGTCTCATACTTACCTCATTATCTGGGATCTGACCGTCCCGGAAAGTTTCTTATCCTGTGTGCTTTACACTTAACTAATGTTACCACAATACGCACCTATATGTAAATAGGGATGCCGCAAAAGCGACACCCCTATTTTCCAGAAAATCCGCGGCAGCCTTAGAAACTGTTGTTCTTCTGGTTGTTCTGCTTGTTCTGGTTATTCTGGTTGTTCTTCTTATTATTGTTGTTCTGGCTGTCCTGGTAGCTGTTCTGGCTATCCTGATAGCTGTTCTGGCAATTGTTGGAATTGCTGTTCTGGTTGTTCTGATTGTTGTTGGACATAATTCATTCCTCCTGTTGGTTTTTGGTTACAGGAGTAGTATGTCCCCGTTATTTTAAAATATGCATTCATTTAATGCAACCAATCACGAAATAATTTTATAAAAAAAATCACGATCATCCCAATGGCGATCAATGGCCAAAGCCAGGCCAGCATATGGAGCACGAGGCGGAATATCAGCCCCAGAGCTACCAGCAACAGAAGAAGAAAACCGCCTGCCAGCACAGGTAACACCCAGGCAGGCAGATTGGCTACGTGTAAAAAGTGCCGGTTTCTCCCCGGGTGCTCCTCACGCTCCTCCCTGTGGGCATACTCCTGTTCCGAGCCGCCTTCGGTCCTGACATTTTCAGCCGCAACGATAGATCTGGCAATCAATCTGGGATCACCCAATCCGTCCAGCACACTTTCCTCTGTCTCCCCAAGCCGTATCTGGGTGTTAATATAGTCCTCATAATAACGGGCATTTTCTTCCACCTGTCCCGGCGGTATCTTTCCGCTCAGCGAGACTCTCAGCCGGTCCACAAATTCCTGTTTGTTCATAATGGATGTTATCCTATCTGCATCATTGCATTATACTTCCTACCATTCGGCACATGTTATCAGCAAGCTTATTGCAACAATTATAGCATGCCGCCTCTACACCGTAAATATATCAGGAATTAAGCCTTTATAAATTTTTTATAAAATGCTCTGCGGAAACTGCCACCCCGAATGAGGTGGCAGTCTAAGAATAGGACTCCAGTTATGATATCAGCCCTTCACACTTCCCATGGCAACGCCCTGCACAATATGCTTGGACAGGAACAGATAAACGATGATAACCGGGAAAATGGATAATCCGATCATGGCGTACACTACACCGGTATCCAGATTGGACCAGTCCATGCTTCGCAACTGAGCGATCAAGATGGGAACCGTTCTCATCTTGGGCTCATGCAGGATAAGAGCAGGGGTGAAATAATTGTTCCAGCTGGAAACAAAAGTAAAGATTGCCTGCACCGCAATGGCGGGTTTCATCAACGGCATTACGATGGAATTGAAAGTCCTAAACTCACCCGAACCATCGATACGGGCTGCTTCGATCAATGATAACGGCAATGAACTCTCCATATACTGTTTCATATAAAAGAACGTGACCGGTGCCGCGATAGTCGGCACGATCAAAGGAATAAACGAATCCTCCAGTTTCATATTGGAAACCAACTGTAAAAATCCAAGCGCCGTCACCTGCGTGGGGATCATCATGATCATAAGGATAAAAGTGAACATGAATTTTTTAAGTTTAAAATCATACGCATGAATCGCGTATGCTGTCATTACAGAAAAATAAGTGCTGAGTACCGCGCTTAACCCCGCCACGATCAAACTGTTCAGCAAACCTCGCAATATCGGCAAACGTTCTCCCATTTTAACCAGTTTCTGGATATTGGAAAACAGATATTTGCTGGGAATGATGGAAAAGCCCTGATTCAGTTCCGAGTGCGATCTTGTGGTATTGATAAAGAGCAGCAAAAACCAAAACAGGCAAAGAATAGTGATCACAACCAACACTATGTAAGCTAATCCGCGTCTCGCGTGTATATTCATTCCCTTCTTCGTGCCGTTTGAAGAAACCTCTTTCATGCTCCCACCTCCTAATTTATCTCTTTCTGGTTAGACACTTTAAACACGACCATGCTCAAGACACCGGTTATCACAAACAAAATAACTGACAGCGCGCCTCCCAGACCATAATTCTTGCTGAACAGATGTCTGTTCAGGTACATGATCAAAGTCATGGTGGAACGCATGGGATCTCCGGAACCCTTAGTCAGGATCTGGGGCACATCAAACATTTGCAGACCGCCGATCAATGAGGTTATCATCACATAGATCAAGATCGGCCGCAGCAGCGGCAGCGTGATCTTATAGAAGACCTGCGTGGATGTGGCCCCGTCCACCCTGGCCGCCTCAAACAGCGAAGTATCGATTCCCATCATTCCGGCCATCAACAGGATCGTAGTATTACCGAACCACATCAGACAGTTCATGGCAGCCACCAGGAATCTGGCACTCCAAACATTGGACAGGAACTTGAACGGTGTGCTGATCAGCCCCGCCTGCATCAGCAGGGAATTGATGGGGCCCCCATCGGAAAACAGGGCAAAGAACAGCATGGCGAATGCGGATGCCATAATCAGGTTCGGCAGATAGATCACCGTCTTAAAAAATCCCTGACACTTCAGACGCAGGCTGGGGTCGGAAAACCATGCTCCCAGCAGGAGCGAGATGACGATCTGAGGTATGAATCCCAATATCCACATGATCATGGTATTCTTGGCATATATCCAAACCTCTCCGCTGGTAAGAATGGTCTTAAAATTCTCCAGTCCCACAAAATTGGGGCCGATCTGGGTTAAGCCCGAGCGATAATTCTCAAAAAAGCTGTTGTAGATCGTACTTACCAGGGGAATAAAAGAAAACACCAGATATACTACAACAAAGGGAATCAGAAATATGTATCCCCATTTATTATAGCTTACAACCTTTCCTCGCCGTGTACTCTTCATAGTCATGCCTCCATCTCTATTATCCGATTCATACAGAGCCCGCAGCATCGTTCCTTTCACCGAGAGAAACTCTAGACAATTGCGAAACTCTTTGAAACAAGTGACGGGACTGGTCAATATATACAAAAACGGGCTCCGATGCGGTGGCAAGTCGCCCTTATTTTGTATATATTGCCCACTCCCTGCTCCACAAAAGGGAGTTTCGCAATTACCTAAGAGAAACTCCAGGCATTTCACAATTACCTTAAGAGAAACTCTGCTGCCGGCTCTGTATCTGACGACAGGTAGAGTTCTCTGCAGCCCACCCTGTCGTTAAGAAAAACCGCACCCACCTGACCAAGCAGGCAGGCACGGTTTGATCCGTTATTTGCTATCTAATTTAGTAGGTCAGCTCGGGATATTTCTCAACAACTGCCTTGTAGAACAGGTCCAGCGCCTCGTCCAGCGTTGCGTTGCCCTCGAAGTAGTTCTTCATGGCTTTCTGGAACTCTTCGTTACAGCCCTGATCATACTTGCTCAGGTTGCTCAGATCCAGTCCGTTAACGCCTGCGCAGTACATAGCCAGAGGGTTCTGTCCGCCCAGTACCTTGCTGGAGTAGTTGGGATCAGCCGCCATAGCCTCCATAGCGGGCTTGTTGTTAACAAAGTCGTCATAAGTGGTAACGATGCTGGTCATGATATCCTGATTGGTGGTCATCTGCAGCATGATATCCTTTACCAGGCTCGGGTTGTCGGTGCCGTTTGCCGCGCAGATCCATGTGCCGCCCCAGAAAAAGCCCTGAGGACCTTCGGTTGCGCCCCAGCCACCGTTATAACCGATGCTGCCTTCCTTATCGGCAGACATGGAGTAATTTACGAACCAAGCAGGGCCGAAGTAGCAAAATACCTTGCCCTCGGGGAAGAAACCTGCACTCCAGTCTGCGCTCCACAGATCATGGGTTCCGGTATAGCCGGCATCAACCAGAGCCTTGGAATCATTTACCCAGTTCATAATGTTGCTGTCAATAGTGATCTTGCCGTCAACAACCCAAGGGCTTGTCACATTGTTAGAATAGGTACGATAGGTATCGTTAGCGGAAGCAACCATCTTATATCCTGCTTCGGATACGGTCTGGGCGGTGGCATTGAAGGTTGCCCAATCCTTTACATTCTCCTGAACAGTAGCGGGATCATCACTGCCAAAAACTTCCTTGGCGGCCTCACGGTTGTAGAACAGAACGCCGGGGCAGCCCTGCCAGGAAAGGCCCTTCAGAACGCCGTTGGAATCCGTTACCACATCCTGAGTGTACTTATACTGGTTGGCAACATCCGCGCTGGTGATGCCCAGATCCGTAATAGCCATGGTGTAATCCGTGTCTACATACTTCAACGCGTAATCAGCCTCTACCAGGAACATGTCAATCTTGTCATCCGCCGCCGCGCTTTCCTGTTTCAACAGTGTCTCATCCAGATTATTCTGATACGCATTGCCCTCATTGGGGGTCTCATGCCACACTACGGACACATCGCCGATGGTACCGTGGGTCTCATCCGTCTTGGTATAGCCGGGATACAGAGCCACAACACGATCTCTGAACTCATTGTTCCAGCAGTAAATGTTCAGCACTTTACCCTCTTCAGCAGTGCCAGAACCGCCCGTGCCTGAGCCGCCAGTACCAGAACTGGGTTGCGATCCGCATGCCACTAAGGTTCCTGCCAGCATGGTCACTGCCAACAAAACGCTTAATACTTTCTTTTTCATCTGAAATCCTCCCTTATGATTTAGTGTGATAATAAAAATTCGTTTGGACTAAGGCAACTCCCTTAATCGTTTACGTTTTTTATTATACACTACTAATTGTATAATTGCAACACTTTTTTTGCGATTCTTAATATTTTTTTATGAAATATAGCAACAACTGGCGAAACTGCTATACAAAATCAACAAACATTCGCTGTTTATGCAATATACCTATACGGCTCCCACCGTTCCTCCGGGATAAATTTCGCCTTTTACAACCACCTGCTCGATCAGCGTGGTCTTGGGATGTTCGATCAGGGAGATCAATTTCTCCCCTGCCAGAACTCCCAGCGATGTGGTGTCCTGCCGCAAGGTCGTCAGCGGCGTCTCAATATGTCTGCCGATCCGAATACCATCGTACCCCGCCACGGAGATATCTTCCGGTATGCGCATCCCCCTGCTTTTGATGGCAGTGATACCGCCAAAACACGAAAAATCATCAGGATACAAAATGCAGGTGGGCGGTTTCCTCAGATCCAGCAACTGCCCCGTAATCTCTCCGGCACTCCTGGTGTCGCGATAGGGAGATTCTCTCACGTATTCGGCCGGTACCGCGAGGCCAAGCAGCTCCGCAGTACGGTAAAAGGAAGTGAGCCTGGCCTGGGTAACCGAGGAGTCTGCACCATGGATATAGGCGATCAGGCGGTGTCCCTTTCCATATATATAGCGCAGCAGCTGCTCCATACCGCTCACATTGTCGGAAGTTATGTTGATGTGGTTGTCAAAGAGGTGGTCCACCGTCACCACCGGGATATCGCTGCGCACCAGCTCCAGAACCTGCGCGTCATAAAAATCCACGCAGGCGATCACCACCCCGTCAAATCCCCTGTAATGGCAGTGTTCAAGGTAGGACATGCGGCTCAATCCGCCTGCGCCGCTCTTATTTAAGAATGTGATATCATAGCCCTTGGCCTCCACCGTGCGCTTAAAGCTGTCCAGCACCTGCGAAAAATAGTCATGGGTCAGACCGCTCTGGGCCTCGTCCACAAACAGCACGCCGATATTGTATGTGCGGTGGGTTTTCAGCGCGCGCGCCATGGCATTGGGCAGATAGCCCATCTCCTTGGCGATACAGCGTATCCTCTCCTTTGTCTCCTTGCTGATATCGCCATGATCGTTCAGCGCCTTGCTCACCGTTGCCACCGATACGCCGCATGCTGCGGATATATCCTTCATTGAAACCATCTGCACTCTCCTTATCCCGGTCCGGGTATCCACGACCGTGAAACTTTTCACTTATACTTTTGTAAAACTGTTCTAAAATACTTAAACGTTTGTGTAAGTTAAGTTTAAAACATTTTAGCGAGTTTTGCAATCATTTTTATACTTTTTATGGTTTTTCTCAATGTAACCGCTTACACTAAATGCAGAATATTTCTGATATTTTCCGAATCTCTATTGCATTTTGATAATATGTTATGTATAATTCTCATATGTAAAATCTGTTTTACTTAATCGTTTTCTAAAACATTTTACAAATTCTTAAAAAAAGGAGTGTCCCACTATGAAATTCGGTTATTTTGATGACGTCAATCAGGAATATGTCATCACCACCCCCAAAACCCCTCTGCCCTGGATCAATTATCTGGGCTGCAACGAGTTTTTCAGCTTGATCTCCAACACCTGTGGCGGCTATACTTTCTATAAAGACGCAAAGCTACTGCGTCTCACCCGTTACCGTTACAACAATGTGCCCACCGACATGGGCGGCAAGTATTTCTACATAAAAGACGGCGATACCGTATGGAATCCCGGCTGGCAGCCCACAAAGACAGAGCTGGATGCCTACGAGTGCCGTCACGGTATGGGCTACAGCCGTTTCACCGGCGGCAAGAACGCAGTGCAGGCGCAGCTGCTAACCTTTGTACCCATGAACGACAACTGCGAGATCAGCAAGCTGACCTTGAAAAATACCGGGAGCGATACCAAAGAGTTGAAAGTTTTCTCCTATGTGGAATGGTGTCTCTGGAACGCCGATGATGATATGAAGAACTTCCAGCGGCTCCTTAGCTGCGGCGAGGTGGAGGTGGAGGGTTCCACCATATTCCACAAGACCGAGTACCGCGAGCGCCGCAATCATTATGCCGTCTATTCCGTAAATGCCCCTGTGGCGGGTTTTGATACCATCCGGGATGATTTTCTGGGGGCATACAGAGGCGCTGATAACCCGGAGGTTGTGGAAAACGGACAATGCAAAAACACCATGGCCAGCGGCTGGTCTCCCATCGCCTCCCAGCAGCTGAATGTGTCTCTGGCTCCCGGCGAGTCCAAAACCTATATCTTTGTGCTGGGATATATTGAAAATCCCCAAGACGAAAAATGGGAATCTCCCGGCGTCATCAACAAGAAACCGGCCTATGAGATGTTGGAACGCTATGCGGGCGAGGCAGATGTGGACGCCGCTTTCGCCGCATTGCAGGACTACTGGAAAAAACTGCTGGGCAAGTACCATGTGGAATCCGGAGACGAGAAGGTCAACCGCATGGTAAATACCTGGAACCAATATCAGTGTATGGTCACATTTAACATGTCCCGCTCCGCCTCCTATTACGAGTCCGGTATCGGCAGAGGTATGGGCTTTAGGGACAGCTGTCAGGACCTGCTGGGCTTTGTGCACTTGATCCCCGACCGGGCCAGGGAGAGAATCATCGATATTGCCTCCACACAGTTCGAGGACGGCAGCGCCTATCATCAGTACCAGCCTCTGACCAAGAAGGGCAACTCCGATATCGGCAGCGGCTTTAACGACGATCCCCTGTGGCTTATCGCGGGCACCAGCGCCTATGTGCGTGAGACCGGCGACACTTCCATCCTGGAACAGCTGGTTCCCTTTGACAACGATATGTCCAAGGCTACGCCGCTGATGAACCACTTAAAGAGATCCCTTGATTTCATCGTAAATCACAAAGGGCCCCACGGACTGCCACTGATCGGGCGGGCAGACTGGAACGACTGCTTGAATCTGAACTGTTTTTCCGAGCATCCCGGCGAGTCCTTCCAGACCTTTGGGCCCAGCGAAGGCCCGGTGGCAGAGTCCGTGTTCATCGCGGGAATGTTTGTCAAATACGGCGAGGAATACGCGCAGCTGTGCGAGTTGATGGGTGATGCCCAGGAGGCTGCATATGCCAGAGCGCAGGCTGCGGAGATGTACGACACCATCCTGAGCAGCGGCTGGGACGGCGAATGGTTTGTCCGCGCCTATGACGCGTACAGCCACAAGGTAGGTTCCAAAGAGTGCGAGGAGGGCCAGATCTATATCGAGCCCCAGGGATTCTGTGTGCTGGCCGGCGTGGGCGTAAAAGAAGGGCTGGCAGAAAAGGCCCTGAACTCCGTAAAGGAAAAACTGGACACCGATTACGGCATTATGATCCTGCAGCCCGCATATACTAAGTATCACCTGGAACTGGGCGAGGTATCCTCCTATCCCCCCGGATACAAGGAGAACGCCGGAATCTTCTGTCACAACAACCCCTGGGTATCCATCGCCGAGACCGTGATCGGCCGGGGCGACCGTGCCTTTGAGATCTATAAAAAGACCTGTCCCGCCTATGTGGAAGATATCAGTGAGATCCACCGCACCGAGCCCTATGTGTATTCCCAGATGGTGGCCGGACGGGACGCCAAGTTCCACGGCGAGGCCAAGAACAGCTGGCTCACCGGTACTGCTGCCTGGACCTTCGCCAATGTATCCCAGTATATTCTGGGTGTGTACCCCACTCACACGGGACTACAGATCAATCCCTGTGTGCCAAAGGGTTTCGGCGACTTTAAGCTGACTCGTGAATATCGCGGGGCCGTGTACCATATTCAGGTGCTGAACCCGGAGAATGTGGAAAAGGGCGTGAGATCCATGACCGTGGACGGGGCTGCCGTGGAGGGCAATATCATCCCCTATGACGCCTCCAAGAAAGAAGTGAATGTAGTGGTAACAATGGGATAATAGCGCAGATCCGTGAAAAGGAGATACGGCCAAATGGCTGTACCTCCTTTTTTATGTCCGCACAATTATTTTTTGCTTGACACAAGTACGAAATCGGACTATGCTCACTGTTGTACGATTTCGTACCGAATTTCGGAGCGCCGCCACACACAAGCATGTTCAGCGCCAAAAATGTATATCTAAATTGGTATGTCGACAGGGAACACGCAAAACCCGGACAGGAGGAAGAAACATGAGTAATTCAACACCGGAAGGAATAAGACGGTTCAACTATCTGCTGGGAGAATTAGATGCCACCTACCACGATATCGCACTGAAATTCGCACTGTCCGACAGTGCCATGCACATACTGTACACCCTCTGCGATGAGGGAACAGACTGCCCGCTGTCAGAAATATGCCGCCGCTGCGGCCTGAGCAAGCAGACGGTGAACTCCGCCATACGCAAGCTGGAGGCGGAGGGTATACTCTATCTGCAAAAGACCGGCTCCAAGGGTAAGATCGTATGCATGACAGAGGTGGGGAAGGATCTGGCCAGCCGTACCGTCATGCGGCTTTTAGACGCGGAAAACGCAGTACTGGCATCCTGGTCATCGCAGGACGTGAAAAAATATATGGAACTGACTGAGCGATTTTTAAACGATATCCGCGAAAGAACATCTGATCTATAGAGAATGCGAACTATAAAGAATGGAGATGCCGCCGGACGGCATCAAGGAGGTTAGATTTATAATGATACTACTGTCTGATCACTTTGATTATAAGCGTCTGTTGCGCTATACTTTTCCCTCCGTGATCATGCTGATATTTACTTCGGTCTACGGAGTGGTGGACGGTTTTTTTGTGTCTAATTTTGTGGGTAAGACGCCTTTTGCCGCTGTAAATTTCATCATGCCCCTGTTGATGATATTGGGATGCGTAGGATTTATGTTCGGCACCGGAAGCAGCGCCCTGATCGCAAAGACGCTGGGAGAAGGCAAATCGGATAAAGCCAATGAACTGTTCACCATGACCGTTTGTGTGTCCGCACTCTGCGGTCTGGCGCTGGCCGTAGGCGGTTTTGCCCTGCTGCGCCCCATAGCTGCCCTGATGGGAGCCAAAGGACAACTGCTGGAGGACAGCATTCTCTATGGGCGAATTATATTGCCGGCACTCCCCTTTTTTATACTGCAATATGAGTTCCAATGTCTCTTTGCAACTGCCGGAAAACCCAAGCTGGGGCTGGGCATCACCGTGGCGGCAGGCATCACCAATATGGTATTGGATGCCGTGTTCGTGGCTGCCTTTTCCTGGGGACTTTCAGGCGCCGCTGCGGCCACAGCCCTCAGTCAGCTTGTGGGAGGCGTGATCCCGCTGCTCTATTTCGGTCACAAAAACAGCAGCCTGCTGCGATTTACTCGATATATATTTGACGGCGGCGCTCTGCTAAAAACCTGTGCCAACGGCGCGTCGGAGTTGATGAGCAATATCTCCATGTCCATTGTCAGCATGCTCTACAATCTACAACTGATGAAATACGCCGGAGCGGACGGCATTGCCGCGTACGGCGTGCTGATGTATGTAAGCATGATCTTTCAAGCTGTATTTATTGGCTATTCGGTGGGCGCGGCTCCGGTGATCGGTTATCATTACGGGGCGCAGAATCATGATGAATTGAAAAGTCTGCTCAGAAAGAGCCTGATTCTGATCGGCATATTTTCCGTTTCCATGTTTGCTGCGGGAGAGGCGCTTGGGAAACCCCTGTCCCTGCTCTTTGTGGGATATGACGCCGGACTGCTGGACATGACTATCCACGCCTTTGCCATATTCTCCTTTTGCTTTTTGCTGTCCGGCCTGACCATCCTGGGTTCTTCGTTCTTTACAGCCTTAAACGACGGACTGACCTCCGCAATGATCGCCTTTCTGCGCACGCTGGTGTTCCAGATTGCCGCTGTCTGCATCCTGCCGGTCTTCTGGGGTCTGGACGGGATCTGGTTCTCCATCATCGTGGCGGAGGCGCTGGCGGCACTGGTAACGGTCCTGTTCCTTCTGGGAAAGCGAAAAAAATACTGCTACTGACGCCCGGTTCCCCGTGCGGGAACAGACCGCCGTCTCTGGACTCCCGGCAGTTAACGCCTTATGCCCAGCTGCCAGAACGCCACGGCGCTGGCGGCCGCCACATTCAGGGAATCCACTCCGTGAGACATGGGAATCCGCACGGTATAGTCGCAATCTGCGATAGTATCCGCCGCCAGACCGTCTCCCTCGGTTCCCAGCACGATAGCCAAGCGTTCAGACTGCTGTAAGCAGGGATCTGCCAGAGAAATGGAATCCTCCCGCAGTGCCATGGCGGCAGTCCGAAACCCCAGTCCGTGGAGCCGCCCGTTTATGCCGCTGTTCCCAACGCCGTCGCCTTCTTCTGCCGGGTCCAGAAAAGTCCACGGTATCTGAAACACCGTCCCCATGCTGACTCTGACGGATCTGCGGTACAGGGGATCGCTGCTGCCGTATGTCAGCAGCACTCCGTCCATATTCAGGGCCGCGGCACTGCGAAAGATCGCCCCCACATTGGTGGGATTCATCACGTTTTCCAGCACCGCGATACGGCTTGCGCCCCGACAGACCTGTTCCGCGGTGGGCAGTTCCCTCCTGTACATGGCACAGAGCATCCCTCTGGTCAGCGCGTATCCGGTGATCTGCTCCAATACCTCCCGCCGCGCCGTATAGACAGGGATTCCGGGGCAGAGAGCGATCAGTTCCCTGCCCTGGGCTCCCTCTGCCAATGTCTCTTCCACCAGCATGGAGTATGGCCGGTACCCGGCGTTTAAAGCCCTGTGGATCACTACGGGACTCTCTGCGATAAACAGCCCCGCCCGGGGTTCAAAATAATGAGCGATCTGCCCTTCCGAAAGTCTGGCATAGACGTCTAACTCCGGTATTTTGATGTCATTGATCTGAATAATATCCGCCATACCTACTCCTCAGATACAAATCTACTGGCAGAGCTTAGCCACCACCTGATTGATCACACTTCCCTCCGCCTTACCTTTCAGCTCCGGCATGACTGTCTTCATGATCAGGCCCTTGTTCTTCTGCGCCAACAGATCGGCGTATTTTTCCGCCAATAATTCCTCCACCTCCTGAGCGGACAGCATTTTCGGCGCATACTCCTGGAAGATGTCATATCTGGCCTGATACTCTTCTCGCAGATCCTCCCGTGAGGCAGGGCAGGCATCCAGCTGCTCTTTCACCGTCTTGATCTCCTTGAGAATAACCCTGTCTACGATCTCCTCCGTGATATTATCCCGGGTTCCCTCATCTATGGCTACCTTTTTAGCGGCGGATACCAATGTGGAAATAGCGTCCTTGCGCACTTTATTCCGCTCCTTCATGGCGGCGATCATGTCTTTTTGTAATTGCTCAAACTGCATAATATTGTCCTCTCTTTCCGGGAATTTCCCTCTTTCAACTGACTAATATATACCACCGATGTGGAGTAAATGCAAGTGTTGGTTGGTATAATTTTTCCACAGGGCAGTGAACATGGAACGCCCCAGACCGGAATCACTCCTGTTCAGAGCAGTTTACCGGCTGAGTTGTCAATATATTAATCGGGCTTTCCACTGGAAAAAATCAGGACGCCATGTTATACTGTTACCGTATTAACAGAAACGAAACACTGAGTTTACTGACGGAAGAGTCTAACACATTGTTCAGTCTTCGCCAGACAGGCCCGCCTAAACGGGTGCAGGGGTATAATCATGAACAGGAAAAACAGGGTGGCCCGGATTTTACCGGCAATGATTATCTTTCTGCTGTGGAGCGGTGTAGATCCGGTCCTTTCTTGTGATGCCTTTTTTCCGTTTCATATCTCCTGTCCGTCACCGGAGGGTCCGGTGATGCGCACTCTTCCCTATTATCCGCCCTACCACGGGATCTTTGCCCGCAGGCGGCATTTTCTTTGCGGGGAAGAACCGCTGCCGGCTCAGGAGATACTCACCTGTGTAAAAGATCTAACCCCTTTGACTGAGACCATCGGTGAAGTAGACAGTCGCTATGTGGACCGCTGCGAGGAAGTACTGTCCCGGCTGCCGGCCCAGCTCCGATATCTCTTCACGGACTATGGATGGCACTTCTATGTGACGGACCGCGATATCGCCCAAACGGAATTTGACGGTCAGTATAGCTCCGTTAAGGGAGTAACGGATGTACAGAGCCTGTACATCAAAGTGGAGAACCGGGACAGCGCCACAGACTCCCCCACCATTCTTCATGAATTCGGTCATTTTCTGGATTACTGCTGCAACTTCCCCAGCGAGAGAGAACATTTTATTTCCCTCATGGAGCAGGAGTTGGACGCTGCCGAAGATATGGGTATGCGCTGCAATCCCCGAAACAACGAGGAATATTTCGCGGAAAGTTTTTTCTGGTATCTGAATAATCCCCAACAGATGGAAGATTCCATCCCCCAGACCTGCGAGTTCATTCGCCAATGTCTGACGGAAACCATTTACAATATTCACCAGTAAGGCGCTCCCACTTTACCCTGCGGACACGGGTAGAGTGGGAGCGATCCTGCTGTCTACGGCTCCCCAACGTCCTCCAGGTCCACAAACTCTTTTATAAAAGATTTTGTTCCCAGTTCTCCGAAATCCACCGCGATACACTCCGGCGACTCCTGAATCACCGTACCAACCCCATATCTGACATGGCGCACCCGTCGGGAAACATCCGGCGATACTTCCGTTTCCGCGCCTGATTCCTTGCCGGCGGGCATGTTTTCTGCGGTATACTCCGCCAAATCAGTCATCATGCCGTTTTCCACCCGTTCCACAAGCCTTTGAGGAATCATCTGTAGATAGCGGCTCTCCCCGGATACCACTCCGGGCATTCCCGGCTGGGTATAATAGGACAGTTCCAGGTAGTCCCTGGCTCTGGTCATACCCACAAAAAATAATCGCCGCTCCTCCTCTTCCTCATCAAATCCGCCGGAGCGCAGAGGGATCAGTCCGTAATTGACTCCTATGATGAATACATGGGTGAATTCCAGCCCTTTGGACGCATGCAGGGTCATGAGACGTACACCCGGTTTTGCCCAATGGCCTTCCCCCCTGCTCAACCCCATCTCCTGGCTGTACAGGGAGACTCCCTCTTCCTCCAGATAAGCCTCCCCGCTGTCTCTCTCCCTGCGGGCCACCACCAGATGGGGAATGCCCTCCCGGGTGAACACATCCGTAAGCTGCTGCGCCTGGGCCTGCAGCCGGTAGAAGATCGCTATCTGTTCCAGTGGCACACCGCTCTGTCCCAAACCGCGAATCTGTTCTGCCAGATAGTATGCCTCCCCCAGCGGATCATAGGCCTGCCGGATTTTGATCTGGCCCAGACTGTCCCTGCTGCCGGTGAGCTTGTCCCCGTATTGCTTAAAACGTCCTGCCGCCTCCAGTATTCTGCTGCCGCTGCGGTAGTTCATGGGCAGGGTCATCTCCCTGGCCCCATAGCGGTGAACCAGAGTAAAACAGGCATTGATGCTGCTGCCCTTCCAGCCATAGATGACCTGATTGGGATCTCCCACTGCAAAGAGCCTGGCTCCTCTGCCCCGCAGGGCGTCCAGAAAGGCCAGCTGCCGTTGGTCGCTGTCCTGCACCTCATCGATCACTATCCACTCCGGGTTTATGGGGTATTTTCCCAGGAGAACCTCCGCGTTTTCCAGCAATTCCTGAAAAGTCATGGTATTGCGGCGTCTCTTCTCCCTCTTTAGCTCCTCCGCCAGCAGCCATATATCATCCCGCAGCTTGTCCAGACGTTTTCCCTCCACGCTGTCTCTGCCCCCGGGGCCCAGGCGGGCGGCGGTTTCCAAGCGTTTGGACAACCGGGCCGGATACTTTATCTTAAATCCCTCCCGTCGGATCAGTTCTCCGGCAAGTTCCAGCTCCTGCTCCGGCAGCAGTACAGTAAACTCCCGGGTATAGCCCAACTCCTCCACCGGCAGCGTCTGTTTCAGGAGCCGGTAAGCCACGCTGTGAAAGGTCCCGAACCCCGTCAGCTGCTCCGCTGCCAGGTTCCCCTCCCGGCACTCCAGCCGTGTGCGAATCTCCTCCGCCGCCTTGTGGGTAAAAGTAAGCACGATCATACGGCTGTAGGGAATATTTTTCACATAGTACAAATATAGCAGCTTGGCGATCAGCACCGTGGTCTTACCGCTTCCCACATTGGCATTGACCACGCAGGTATCGCTGTCATCCAGCACCGCCTCCCGCTGCCACGGATTCAGCCGATCCAATATCTCGGTTACCATCTTCCAGTCCGCTCCTTTACTTCCGTTGTATCTCTATGGTTCACTCTCCGTTTCTTTACTTCCGGGGTATCTCTATAGATCACTCTTCGCTCCTTTTCCTCCGTTGTATCCTTACGGCTCGCTCTTCGCTACTTTTCTTCCGTCGTATCCCTGCGGCTCACTCTCCGCTACTTTTCTTCCGTTGTATCCCTGCGGCTCGCTCTCCGCTGCTTTTCCTCCGTCGTATCCTTACGGCTCGCTCTCCGCTGCTTTTCTTCCGTCGTATCCCTGCGGCTCACTCTCCGCTCCTTTTCCTCCGTCGTATCCTTACGGCTCGCTCTCCGCTGCTTTTCTTCCGTCGCATCCTTGCGGCTCGCTCTCTGCTGCTCTCTGGTAAAGTGGGAACTTGCCGGCTTTTCAAGACTGTTGCCCGTCCCGCGAGATCCGCCGGACGCTGTCCAGGCGTTTTTGCATTTTCTGCCGTTTTGTTTCACTCTCTCCCGCCGCGGTCTGCCCCAACCGCGAGAGCTGTATTTTCTCCAGTCCCCACAGCACTTTTGACTTATCCAGTCGATAATCCCCGATGCAAGCGATACAGCCGTTTTTGCAGCCGCATCCGGCCACCAGCGCCCGGGCATGGCCGATGATCTCCGGCATCCGCTCATAAGCTTTCTCCGCGTATCCCAGCCCTCCCACAAACTTATCGTAGATATAGACCACAACCTGATCCTCCGGAGACGTCTGCTCTCCCACCGCATTGCCGGAGGTTATGACGCCGATATCTTCTTTTTCCGTCATGGTCAGCATCCTGGTGGCGTTCTCCAGAGCGTAACAGAGACCCTCAAAGTGATCGTTCAGCGGCTTTTTCCCACCCGCGCTCTCCTGCAGCAGGCTGCGGTATACCCGCACCACTTCCTCCGGCAGCGCGATCCATGCCCCCTCCGTATCATACTGTTTTGTCAGCGGCTGGGAGAGCTGGTCGCAGCCAAGATTCTGATGGTTATGGAACTCCAGCTTTTTGTACATGCTGATCACATCCTCCACATGGATCTCTCCGAAACATGCCGGGATCAGCCCGCCCTCGCTCTCCGCCTGTTCATAGCTACAGGTCAGCCGGATCATCAGCTGCCGGACCTCCGTGTTACCGCCGGGAACCGTATAATAGTTTCCCGAAAACGGTGCCGCATAACCGGTGCGAGTCTCCCGGTCCATGGATATGACCTGATATTGGGTCCCGCCATGCATATACACGGCTCCCGTATGGATCTCCCGGAAAGCCTGCAATTCGTCCATCTCCGTGATATGCTCTCCCGTGTCCCGGTTGATCAGCTTGTAGCGCCCGTTGTCAATATTGCGCAGGCTGTAATCCCCCTCCGGAAAACTCTGTCCGCACCATACATAACGCCCGCCCTGGCATGTCAACTCCCCCGCCTCCATAAGTACCGGGATAGCCTCCCCCAGATCGGGAAACAGTTCCCCGTCCCGCTTGTCCAGAGGGATCTCCGCGGCGGCAGACCGGATATGGGCCAGCTGTATCAGCAGATTGTCCGGGTCTATGACCGCACTCTCACTGCCGCTGTCAAAAAGCCAGTCCGGGTTCACGGCGATATATCGGTCAAAGGGCATCTCCCGCAGGATCATATAGTTGGTACAGCTGCGCCCGCTCCTGCCCGCCCTGCCGGTCTGCTGCCAGAAAGATGCCCTTGTGTCCGGGTAGCCAACCAGCACGGTTGCATCCAGGCTGCCGATATCAATTCCCAGCTCCAGGGCATTGGTGGCCACCAATCCAAGCAGTTCTCCACGGTTCATCCTGTCCTCTATCTCCCGGCGTTCTCTGGGAGTATAGCCGCCCCGGTATCCTGCAATGCGGTTTATCATCAACTGCTCAGGATGCAGCGCCCGCATCCTGCCCGGCTGCGCCGCATCCTCACCGTCCAGCAGATCCCTGGCCTCCTTCAGTACGATCTCCACATTCCTTCTGGAACTGGCAAAGGCGATAAAGCTGGTCCCCTTCTCCATCAATTCAGGCAGCAGGTTGGCAGCCACGGTTGCGGCAGCGGTCTGCCCGATCTCATTGCCTTGATTATCCAGGATCTTAGGCGGCTGGAGAAACAGATACCGACGGCAGGCCCGGGGGGCTCCGTCCCGTTCCACCCGCGCGAAACGCCGTCCGCATATACCTTGAGCCAGTTCCAGAGGATTGGCAATGGTTGCGGAACTGCACAGAAAGCCCGGATCACTGTGGTAGTACCGGCACACCCGTCCGAAACGCCGCATCACATTGGCCAGATGGGAGCCGAAAGCCCCCCTGTAAGTGTGCAGTTCGTCGATGACCACATACCGTAGATTGGCAAACAGCAGATCGAATCCATACTTGCTGTGATTGGGCAGAAAGGAACTGTTGAGCATCTCCGGATTGGTCAGTATGATATTGGCGCCGCGGCGAATCCGGCTGCGTTCGGCGGGAGGGGTGTCTCCGTCATAGACGCCCGCCGATATCCTGTCCTCCCCGAAATATGCAAGCGCGGGCCGCAAAGCCTTGTACTGGTCGCTGGCCAGCGCCTTGGTGGGATAGATAAAGATAGCCCTTGCCCGGGGATCACTCAGAATCTCCTGCAGCACAGGCAGCAAAAAGCCCAGCGTCTTACCGCTGGCTGTAGAGGTTGTGATCACCACATTCTCACCCCCACGCGCCAGTTCAAACATCTCCGCCTGATGGCTGTAGAGCCGTTTGATCCCCTGCCGCTGCAGATATCCGGCCAGCTCCGGCAGCAGTTCTGCCGGATATTCCGCATACTCCGCCTCCCTGGCAGGAACGGTGCGGCTGTATACGATCATATCATTTATATCCATAAATCCTCTGTCCTCCGGTAATGTACGTCCGTAACACACACTATAAAAATACAGCCAGACCTATCGATCCGGCTGTATCCATCATATCATATGGGCAAAAGTTTCGCAAGGATTTTGCAGAACAGTTGTTCTTGTATATCCCGGCACTCAACACTTCTCCAGTGCCTGGGCTATGTCGGCGATCAAATCCTCCTTGTCCTCCAGACCGCAGCTCATACGCACCAGCTCCGCAGGCACGCCGGCCTCCACAAGCTGTTCGTCCGTCATTTGACGGTGGGTACTGGACGCGGGATTCAGGCAGCAGGTACGAGCGTCCGCCACATGAGTCTCGATAGCCGCCATCTTCAGATTCTTCATAAAAGTGTTGGCCGCCTCTCTGCCCCCCTTAAGTCCAAAGGATACCACGCCGCAGCTGCCGTCAGGCAGATACTTCTGGGCCAGCTCATAGTATTTGTCCCCGGGCAGGCCGCAATAATTCACATAGGCCACCTTGGGATGGGACGCCAGATACTCCGCCACGGCCTGACCGTTCTCGCAGTGGCGTTTCATGCGCACATGCAGGCTCTCCAGGCCCAGATTGAGGATAAAGGCGTGCTGAGGGCTCTGAATGGAGCCCAAGTCCCGCATCAACTGTGCCGTGCACTTGGTGATGAAAGCGCCGCCCTGTCCGAATTTCTCCGCATAGGTAACGCCGTGATAGCTCTCATCGGGCGTACATAGCCCGGGATACTTGTCCGCATGGGCCATCCAGTCAAACTTACCGCTGTCCACGATACAGCCGCCCACCGCCGCGCCGTGGCCGTCCATATACTTGGTGGTGGAATGGGTCACGATGTCCGCTCCCCACTCAAAAGGACGGCAATTGACGGGAGTGGCAAAGGTGTTGTCAATAATCAGAGGTACTCCGTGGCTGTGAGCGCATCTGGCAAACTTCTCAATATCCAGTACTGTCAGCGCCGGGTTGGCGATGGTCTCGCCGAACATCACTTTGGTGTTGGGTAAAAAGGCCGCGCTTAACTCTTCCTCAGAGGCATCCGGGTCCACAAAAGTAACCTCTATCCCCATTCTCTTCATCGTGACGGAGATCAGATTATAAGAACCGCCGTAAATACTGCTGGAGGCTACGATATGATCCCCCGCGCCGCATATATTGAACAGGGCATAAAAGGTAGCCGCCTGCCCGCTGCTGGTGAGCATGGCCGCCGTCCCCCCCTCCATCTGACAGATCTTGGCTGCCACAAAGTCGTTGGTGGGATTCTGAAGGCGGGTATAGAAATAGCCGCTGGCCTCCAGATCAAACAGTTTGCCCATATCCTCGCTGGTGTCATACTTGAAAGTGGTGCTCTGTACAATGGGAATCTGGCGGGGCTGTCCGTTACCCGGCGTATAGCCGCCCTGCACACAGATGCTGTTCATGTTCATTGATCGTTCCTCCTTAGTCGATGTTAGTTTTCACGCGCTTTGGCGCATTGTCTGTTCAAAAAACATTATTAAGAGTTAAATGCGGAGCATTTTACTCATTGTATCACAAGGCCATGTAAAAAACCATTATATTTTATTTTACAATACCGTTGGCCAACAATGCCTCTCTCCAAACCTTGTAGGACTTAGCCGTCAGATGCAGGCCGTCCCTGGCCTGGCTGGAGTTTAAATTACCCGCCTCATCTACAAAGAAAGCGTTCAGATCCAGATAAAAGATAGTCTCGCTGTCCGCCAGCTCCGACAGGGAGGCGTTGCGCTCCCGGATCTCGTCGTTGTTAAAGCTGGGATGTTCGGCGGTATAAGAGGAAGTCACCGGCAGTATGGACTGTATCACAATATCCGCGTCCGGCTGTTTCTCCTGCACATGGCTGAGCAGGGAACTATAGGACGCCAGATAGCTCTTGCGCTTTCCTCCCATATCATTGATCCCCAGCATAATGTAAACCGCATCATACTGTCTCAGATCCAGCAATGCGTCCAGCGTGACTCCGTCCATGTCCCTGGTCAGGGCTTCGCTTGCCCCCATTCCGTTTATGCAGAAATAGTTGGCGTTTTTCAGTGAGCCATACATGGAAAGACCCACAGTCAGGGAATCTCCGATAAAGAGCACATTGTCGTAATAGCTCTTATCCACCGCCGCAAAGCTCCCCACAGACTGGGTGATATCCAGCTTTACCGGCTCCTCGGCCAGATAGTCGTTGGAGGCATAACCCACATCGCCGTAATAGTCGATGCGGTACCATCCCGTCTCATTGCATCTACCCGTGATCCTGACCTCCTGATTACGGTAGAGGCCGCCGATGCGCTCTCCGTCTGTAGAGGGCTGATCCCGCACCCGCAGGGACGTCTGCGCATAGAGGGTCCCGTCCATTTCCGTATAAGTGTACGGGTCCGGTTCCTCCACCGGCTCCTGTGTAGGTTCCGGGTCTTTCGGTGTTGCGTCCACAGGCTCCGGAGGCTGCGCCTCCTGACTGGGCTGCAGCTCTTCAATGCCTATCTTTTTAGTGGTATAAGTCAGATCGTCGATCTCCGCGTCAACCGGGGGAGAAAAGAAAAGCCAAAAACACAGTACTGACAACAGGGCAAGGGTGGCCACAGCCAGAGCGCCGATGGTCATCCCCAATATATGATTATTTATTTTACAGTTCTTCAAAAACGCTTTTTTTGCCATTTTCCCTCCGTTCATATGCCTGGCTTTCCGAAATATACCGGCAATCCGTCGGCTGTTTTCCACATATTATACTCTTTAACTTGTCCAACCGCAACATTCTTTTGGGGAAAATGACCGCAGAAAATGACAAAAAGGCTGTGCGTCAAAGGACACAGCCTTTATTTTTCCTATATCCGCACCAACTCCCGGCAGCGGTTTAACGCCGCGTACAACTCCTGGCGCCGGGGCATGGACAGATTGCCCGGCAGGCTTTCCCGCCCGGGACAGAAAGCGGAAAATCCGTTTTTTTCCACCTCCTCGTACAATGCATCCACAGCCTGTCTCATGGTCTTGCGCCCGTCAAAGCTTCGGCACTTCATGTACTTGATCATATGGGCCAGAGACGTGAGCTGTTCACTGTCCACAAGCTGCTCCACATAGCGCATGTCCACGGTCTCCCTGTTGATGGAAAAACCGTCCAGCCCCATAGTTTTCATCTTAATCCTATCATCTCTGGCAAAAGCCTGGTCCGCCTTGATCACTCTGCCAAAATCAGGTTTCTCCGCCGCCGGAGCGCTGCCCAGCGTATAGGGGAACTGCTGGGCCTCCTGTTTAGCCAAGGCTGTAATCTCCACCGGGCGATATCTGTTCATCTGCACGATGCAGTCCGCCTTGTGGAAATAGGAGCCGCAGCTGCCCGCTACCAGGATCGTGGAGATACCGTAATCCTCATACAGTTCCCGCACCCTGTCTATAAAAGGGATGATCGGTTCCATGTCCCGACTCACCACACGCTGCATCAGCTCGTCACGGATCATAAAGTTCGTGGCGCTGGTATCCTCGTCTATCAGAAATACCTCCGCCCCCATCTCCACCGCCTCCACGGTGGCCGCCGCCTGGGAGGTACTGCCGCTGGCATCCTCGGTATAAAAATGTCTGGTATCCTTACCTCCCGGCAGATTGCGGATAAACATGGAGATATCCGTCTGTTGAATACTCCTGCCGTCCTCCGCCCGAAGTTTCATGGCGCTGGCATCCGTCAGCACATACTCCCTGCCGTCCCCGGCTATATGGTCATAAACTCCCTTTTCCAGCGCCTCCAACAGTGTTGACTTTCCGTGGTATCCGCCGCCCACGATCAGCGTTACACCCCTGCGAATACCCATACCTCTCAGCTCGCCCCTATGAGGCAGCTGCAAAGTCATCGCCATCTCCTGGGGACTGGCAAAAGCCACCGCATCCTTCATGGGCTGGGCGGATATGCCGGACCTGCGGGGCAACACCGCCCCGTCCGCCACAAACGCCACCAGCTCTCTTTCCTTTAACTGCCCCCGGATATAGAGCTGGTCATCCGCCAGAAACAGTACCTTCTCCAGACTTTCTTTGGAACAGGAGGCCGCCAACAGGGTCTGCTTTACGCATACCGGCAAAAAATCAAACAGGATCTTGACCAGTTCTCCCGCGTTGATGGTACGTCCGTTGGCCGGAAAACCGATCTCCATGCGTACCGTTACCCGGCCGTCCCCGGGATCAACCTGGCAGGCGCTGCGCTCAAGAATCTCCTGCCCCGGCTGGCTGATGCCCAGCAGGCCGCTTTTTCCCGAACCCTTGGCCTTGAAAGAATACTCACGTATCTTGCCCGCCATTCGGCGCAGCAGATAATCCTGAAAGGCGATCCTCCTGTGCTTTTGCTCATAACAGCCCCGCTCAAAGCCTGCCACTTTCCCCGGCACGATCAAACTCACCTTGGAGGGCGCCGCAAAAGGATCTCCCTGCACATGGTCGATGGACAGCACATACTGCTGAAACTGATACTGTCCCCGGGTATCCTTGTAGGCCGGATAACTCTTGTGATCGATCTGTCTTAATAGTGTCTGTAATTCCGCCGCTGATTTCATGATGTACCTCTTTTCTGTGTATTCCTGATACCGGGTCACTCGCTATACCCGTGCGCTACCAATCAATTATCTCAAAAAATTCGTTTATATTTGAGCCTCTCTCATTCTCATGCTCCCATATGATCTCTGTTCCCAAAATTTTGATCTCAAAGTTTGTTTTGTTTATCCGGTAGCTATTTACAATTATCTTCTTCTGCAATCTGGAAAGCATCAGATTGTAAGAGTTATCCCCCGTGTTAAGATAATCATATACATTCTCCAGCGCCTTAAACTTTTCCAGATTGCCAAATCCAAGCCTCCGCCCTATATATGTCTCCGCGTCCTGCCCGGAATAATCCGCAATATGTAAACAGGCAATATACTCAAAATCCGGATTATCCAGTATCAAAAAATGCGGAATCTTCCCGCTGTAATTCTGCAATTCACAATACCTTATAAGCTGTTTCAATTTAGGCAATTCTCCGGAATGCTTTTTAACCCTGTCAAAATCTATTATTATAAATTTGGCAAGACAATTGTTACTTGCCTCTCTTTTGATCGCAGACAAAAAATTGGTATATCCGCCGCCCTGCATATTGATGGGCTTAAGCGCCAGTTCCACACCCTGCCTAAGCCGCATTGCGTCTATATAATTGTACTCTGTATCCCCTTCGCAGAAAATGACAAATTTCTTCCGTAACTCTCTCTTTGGCCTACTCAAAAGCGGTTCCTCCCAAGATCCCCTTCATGTAAAATTCGTATACTTTTGCAGTCTCATACCTTATTTCCGGAAAATCGGCAAGAGAGTACAGCTCGGAATTCAAGCTGTCCCTGTTTTTTGTCACAAAATAAATCTGCTCTTTCATATAGTTTTTGAGGTCAAGATGCAGTACATTGTGGCTGGAAAAAATAAATTGGCCCCTGTGTTCTTTCCCATTTATAAACGCGACGATCCTCTCTGCCAAAATGGGATTAATAACCCGGTCCATCTCATCCGCGAAAATGACTTTATCCTCATATACAACACGGAAAAGTTGAACTGCCCAGGCAAAAAACTCTCTGACTCCCCCCGAATCGCTCTTAAGCTCTCTGGAAAAGCTTTTTCCGGCTTTTGTTTTTCGGACGATCCTGCTGTTTCTAAACGGTTTTTCCTCGTCTATTTCAATGTCGCATATACTGTAGTCCACCATACGCAGAATATCCAAAAAGCGAGGGTCCTCTATAATCCTTACGTCTTCCTCTACATTCTGCCATTCCCGATACAGTGAGTAATCACTGCTCTGGCTCTCCACGATCAGCCTGTCGTTCATCCAACTGATAAATTCCATCGCGTGTTCGTCCCCTAAAAGGGCTATTTTTGTGATAAAAAGACCCACGTTTTCATTGGAATGGGTTGGCCTGGCATATATTTCCTCTATCTCCCTCTTTGAATTTTTTACGGAGAGATCGTAGTTTACGTTAATTGTTATGCGCTTGTCAACATCCTTTATATCTATTTTATCTCTTTCAAGAAACAAAACTATTTTTTCCCGGCTGCTTTTGTCCTTTTTGTAAGAGAATTCCTCGCTGACAATGCAGTATTCGTCAATTTGCAGCTTATAATGATAAGTAGTCCCTGTATTACCTACTACCTGAATATCAAACTCCTGCGGTGTACAGGGCTTTTTGTCTGACGGTATATCCGTATGATTGATATTTATTAATCCTTTATGGGCACGCACTACCTTATTATTTTCAAACAGACTTTTTAAGAAGAAAAGACTGTTAATAAAGTTTGTCTTTCCTCCAGCATTTTCTCCGATCACCACTGCAGTCTTTAATATATCATATCCTGCATCCGTCTGAATATAGTTATCCGGAAATCTGTTTTTTACTTTATTTGCCGGCGCCAGAAGATCAAACTCTGCCTCCTGGTCAAAGGAACAGAAATTCTTAAATTTATAAGATATCAGCATATGTTCACCGCCTAACAGTTTTATGTGTTCATTATACATTTTTCCCTCAAAATGTCAACAATATTCGATTGTAAATACACATTTTGGGTTTCACTTCTGCCATTTGTACGCCAGCACCTGACAGTTGCCTATACCAAAAGCCACAAATTCTTCATTAGTCATATCACAAAATTGGACTGCACGATCTGGGCCATCCGCATCATGGATTCGCCGCCCCAACTCTTCGGCCTGATCATGTTCCAGCGCCGTCAGTGCGATATCCGTGGCTCCGCATAAAAACAACTTCCTATTAGTTGGCCGGGGTCTACACAAAAAATCTTTCATTTGTATCCCCGTCGAAACATTAATACATGGAATTAAATGAAATTTTCTTTGTATAGACCCCGGCAAGCCCCAGATCATATCATTTTAACAATATATGGAGAATAAAATTAAATCGCGGTCGAATAACATTGCGTTGGATAACCTGTGGTTACATCCACCTTTTCTAAAGGGACTTACGAACAATCATTCGCATATCCGACTATATCCGCAACAGGCAATTCAGATGGGTACATCGAAGTCAAAACCGCTTTGGCGGGCCGCTTTCCCCGCCAAAGCGTGATGAACTTTTGATAGCGCATTATCCAATTGTAAACCAATCATACAGATGCGAGAATAGACTCCTTGGCCTCCTCATATTCAAGTTCTGTGTAACCTAACTCCAATATAGTTTGCCTGTCAAATTCCTTTTTTATCATTCTGCAAATTGCCTGCCTTTTTTCTTCCTTTATGCCCGCTGCCTTTCCCTCTTTTATTCCTTCTGCTTTTCCTTCTTTTATTCCCGCCGCTTTTCCCTCTTTTATTCCTTCTGCCTTTCCCTCTTTTATTCCCGCCGCTTTTCCCTCTTTTATTCCTTCTGCTTTTCCCTCTTTTATTCCCTCTGCTTTTCCTTCTTTTATTCCTTTTGCTTTTCCTTCTCTTATTCCTTCTGCCTTTGCCTCGTCCATGTACCTTTCCATGATCTCACACATTGCGGCTACACCTCCTTCTTCCTCTTTCAGAAAATATACTCGAGAGGACAATTTGGGAAAACGCGGATCATGCACTTCCTGCTGCATAAAGCACCGCATTAGATCCGCTATTTCTGTCCCGTCATTAATACATGTATTGACAAAAACCTCCTGTAAACCGTCATCGATCGGCTCCCCATTCTCCCGGATCACCTTATCAATGTGGTAGATCGTCCTTCCGTAGCCCAGAAAATCTCTCTCCGAAATATACACAATGATCACCCGCGGCACATTCTCAAACCGTTCGCCGGGTTCCGTGTTCTTGGTAACGATACTTGCGGCATTATATCGTGCCCTTCTTAAATGGTCATCGGAGTGGGCGCGCTGTACCTCGATATTGCACTTTGCGCCATCGCCCAGAATGCATAGAGCATCCAGTCTTACGGACCGCCCATAGATATTTTTAATGCTGCGTTGAACGATCACTTCCTCAACGATCAACGCTTTGTCTTCCAGGATAGTCCTCAAGATTTCCTGGCACACCTCTTTGTCATCGGCGAGCACCTCAAAAAACACATCGTCAATAGGACGAAATCCCTGAACCCGCTCTTTTTTTTCTTCAAATGTCATCTTTCCCCTTCCTTTCCCTGCTATAGCAGCATACATTTATCTATATTAACAAGGAAAAGATTCGGGTTTTTATCCTATTTTTTGCTTATATAGACAGTTCGTCACTGCCATACCAGAAGCGTTTAATTTAGCATATGCGTTTACACAGATTCAACGCGACACTTATTTGGATATCAGATATCCGGAAAAGTGTACCTCCGTAACTATTATATACCATATCCCCAACCAAAAATCAACGAAAATGACAATTTACACGCATATTTAACGCACATGCTCTATGGTTTTCAAACATATAAAATACACGGTGTGAATCTCTCCACACCGTGTACACTACTTATCTATTTACTTTACCGATATCCGGCTTACATCATGCCGCCCATACCGCCGCCAGCGGGCATTGCGGGAGCGTCCTCCTTGATGTTAGCCACTACGGACTCAGTGGTCAGCAGAGTGCTGGCAACGCTGGTAGCGTTCTGCAGCGCGCTTCTGGTCACCTTGGCGGGGTCCAGAATACCTGCGCTCACCATGTCCACATACTCCTCTTTCAATACATCAAAGCCTACGCCTGCCGCTGATTCCTCTACCTTATTGATGATCACGCTGCCCTCTAAGCCTGCATTGGCAGCGATATGGAACAGGGGAGCCTCCAGTGCCTTCAGCACGATCTGTGCTCCGGTCTTCTCATCTCCCTCCAAGGTCTCGGCCAGTTTGGCAACTTCCTTGGCTGCATGGATATAAGCGGAACCGCCGCCACAGATGATACCTTCCTCAACAGCCGCTCTGGTTGCCGCAAGGGCATCCTCCAGACGCAACTTGGCTTCCTTCATCTCCGTCTCGGTAGCGGCACCCACGCGGATTACAGCTACGCCGCCTGCCAGCTTGGCCAGTCTCTCCTGCAGTTTCTCTCTGTCGAAATCAGAAGTCGTCTCCTCGATCTGTGCCTTGATCTGCGCGATACGGCTCTGGATGGCTGCCTTGTCACCCTCACCGTCCACGATCACCGTGTTCTCCTTCTGTACCTTCACAGACTTAGCGCGGCCCAGCATGGACATGTCGGTGTCCTTAAGCTCATAGCCCAGCTCGGAGCTGATCACAGTACCGCCGGTCAGGATAGCGATATCCTCCAGCATAGCCTTTCTTCTGTCGCCATAACCGGGAGCCTTCACGGCCACTACATTGAATGTACCGCGCAGCTTGTTGACGATCAGGGTGGTCAGAGCCTCGCCCTCCACGTCCTCGGCGATGATCAGCAGCTTGGCGCCGCACTGTACCACCTGCTCCAGCAGGGGCAGGATCTCCTGAATATTGGAGATCTTTTTGTCGGTGATCAAGACATAGGGATTATCCAGAGTTGCCTCCATCTTATCCATATCCGTCGCCATATACGCGGAGATATATCCTCTGTCAAACTGCATACCTTCCACCAGATCCAGCTCGGTCTGCATGGTCTTGGACTCCTCGATGGTGATCACGCCGTCCCCGCTGACCTTCTCCATGGCATCCGCTACCAGCTGGCCCACTTCTTCGTCTCCTGCGGAGATCGCTGCCACTCTGGCGATATGCTCCTTGCCGTTTACCTTCTGGCTCATACCTGCGATGGCTTCCACCGCACAGTCGGTCGCTTTCTTCATACCCTTTCTCAGTATGATGGGGTTGGCACCCGCCGCCAGATTCTTGATGCCGGCATTAACCATGGCCTGTGCCAGAACCGTTGCTGTGGTAGTACCGTCACCGGCCACGTCATTGGTCTTGGTAGCCACTTCCTTTACCAGCTGCGCGCCCATATTCTCAAAAGCGTCCTCCAGCTCGATCTCCTTGGCGATGGTCACGCCGTCATTGGTGATCAGAGGAGCGCCGAAAGACTTATCCAACACTACGTTTCTTCCCTTGGGTCCCAGAGTTACTCTAACCGTATCAGCCAGCTGGTTCACACCGGATTCCAGGGCCGCGCGCGCCTCCGCGCCGTACTTAATTTCCTTTGCCATAATGAATACGCCTCCATTTTTTTAAATTGATACGCTGCCGCCTTTGATATTTCCGGCTGGCCGCAGACAAATAAACCTTTTACTGGATGACAGCCAGAATATCATTCTGCTTAACGATGATATATTCATCCTCTTCCAGTTTTACTTCCGTGCCCGCATACTTGGAGAAGATAACCTGATCGCCAACCTTGACTTCCATCTTCACTTCCTTGCCGTCCACCACGCCGCCGGGACCCACTGCGATCACCTCAGCCTGCTGGGGTTTCTCCTTGCTCTGTCCGGGCAGAACGATGCCGGACTTGGTGGTCTCTTCAGCCACCAGCTGTTTCAATACGACTCTGTCGCCTAAAGGTACTAACTTCATATTGCCTGCCTCCTTAACTGAATCTTTCTGTTAGCACTCTTTTCTGTTGAGTGCTAATCTCTGGAACATATATTAGTTTCATACGCGGCTGTTTGCAACTGCCTATAAACCCGTTTATGTTATTAATATGTCTCTAAATCTCTTTTTTTCTCTTCTTTTCTCCTGTTAACTCATTTTTGACGGTTTGGTGTGATTTTATACTTATTTTAGAATTACAAAACCTTATTTCTCAAAGCGCCGCAGCAGTGAATACACCGCTATCGCCGCTGCGATCATAAACAAATATCCATTTCCAATACATTTAAAAAAATCGCCCATGATCTCATATTCCCGAAACAATCCCCAAGTTTGCCGCCATTTTTCCGCAAATGACCAGCCTCTGTAACTTGGCAAAATGTTGTTAAGATACCACATAAAACCGCCATAGGTGGCAAAGGGCAACACCAGCACGCTCATCCCCACGCTGGTCGCCATCCCTTGCGCCCCCAGATTCCGGGATAACAGCTTATATCCGCCAAAACTCAATAGGATCATAATGATTCCGCCGAAAACAGTGATATAACCCTGCCCCAGGATAAAGGCCCATATCACCGCGCCAGCCAGACAGCCTATGGCTGCCCCCAGCATGCCAAGCCCCACATGAGACTTCTGAGCGATTGCGGTATCCCGTGGCTCCTTGTGCAGTTGTTCCGCGTCCACTGTTTCCGCCTGTTGCTGGGCCAGCTTTTCCGCCATGGATTTCGGACGGTTTAATTCCTGCTCCAGATATTTCGCATAAGCTTTTTCTTCTTTCAGTTTAATTACAAACATAGCGATCCCCGCTATCGCCATTATCAGGCCCAAAAGGGCAAGAGGAGTAAAACTCCCGGAGCTTGTGACCATGGCAATTATAATAAGTATCAAGCCAGCCGCCGCCAGCGCCGCCCCCGCCACCTTATACCGTCTGATCTTTTTCTGATTTACCTGATGTATATTTTGATTCATTGTATCCTTCTTCCCTTATCGCTAGTATTAAGGAGACACGCTTATGTCCGCTCCCTGCAATCTCCTGACTATCAGCATTTGATCTCCAGATATCCCAATAGCTTGCTCATGTCATATTCCTCCAGAACACCCAGGTTGGAATCATAGAATTTTCCGTCATAATGCACCAGATAATGGCAGAAACGTCCCATCTTTTCCATCAGGATACAGCATTTGGGCAGCACCGTGGGACGCCCCTCCGTGTACATGATGATATCCGTGTGATCGATGCCATAATAATTCAGTGCGGATATCACTCTGCCCATGGTTGCCTGCCACTCACGGCAGTCCATGACGCTGATCACTTCCGCAATAGTCACTCCCGCCAGCATGGCCACGCAGGACTGGCCGCACAGGCCGTCCTCAGGCTGAATGATCACCTCCATACTGTCTATCCTGCGGATAGGGTTCTCAAAGCTATACGGACTGTTCTGATCCATCTTGATCAGGCTGCCCGTCACATGCAGCAAGATCTTGTGGCTCTTCCCCAGATCCACCTTGACCGCATCCTCGTCCTCGATATGAATCTGATAATTTCCCTTCTCCTGGGGGATCAGCTCGCAGTCGATGATCGCGTTGTCCAGCACCACATCCGCCTGAATCACGTCGCGCTGCTTGCATACCTCCCAGATATTGAAGGGAATCTGGATCATATACCCCTTCTCCTTTTTCTCGATCTTTGACTCAAAAAAATACCTCATATCTGTAACCTCCGCCAATCATTTATGAAAAATTTCCTGTAACCGCTTACATTATCTATTCTATCAGATTTATGGCCACATGCAATAGTTGTACCGGAAAAAATACAGCTCGTTATTTTTCTGTCAAAGCGCCTTTGCGCACCTGGGATGGCGACATTCCAAAATGCTTTTTAAAAAGCTTGCTGAAATGATACGCATCGTCATAGCCCACCGCTGCCGCCACTTTCTGTATGGACATATCCCGTTCCTGCACAAGCAGTTCTTTGGCCCTCTCCAACCGGATATTGATCAGATGTCTTATGGGTGTATCTCCTGTCTCGCTCTTGAATATCTTTGAGATATAAAACGGGCTTAGATACATATTTTCCGCGATAGTATCCAGAGATATCTTCTCGTTGTAGTGATCCTCAAAATAGCTTACGATCTGTTCCACCACATACTTTTTGTTGGCCGAATCGAAAGCATAGCCTTTCATCGTCTGGGGCTGGGGCGACTGTTCCTTCAATATGGTCAGCAGCAGCTGCATCAGATAGGCTTTCAGCATATGGTAACGTCCGGGCCAGCATACTGCCCCCTCCGCCTCCATGGAAGAGCATATCCTGAAGATTCGCTGCCGCAGTTCCCCGGCGGTATGCAGAATATATTCGTTCCCTGGCAGAGGTATATCCCCCGGTTCCCGTCCCGGCAACTGCAAATCGCAGAATCCCACAAAAAATTCCGTGGCAGGCACCTCCGCCTCGGGAACATACAGAGCCTGGTGATGTACGCCGGGTTTAAAGAGCAGCAGATCCCCCTCTCCCACTTCATACATCTGTCCCTCTATATAGTATTTTCCTGTACCGGACAACACAAAGGCCAGCTCCACAATATCATGGCAATGGTATCGCTCCTCCGCCGTCCGTGTCCCCTTCCAGGTAAACAAAAAAGTAGGATTCATCTCCTCAATCCGTATGGAATTGTCCTCTGTGGCGCAATACTTACTCATCCGCACATCCCCGTGATCTTTCTATAGGTTCAACATCAGCGTAGCGATCCGAAAATATACCAGCAGCGACAGCGCGTCCACGATCGTGGTGATAAAAGGGCTCGCCATCACCGCAGGGTCAAAACCCAGGCGCTTGGCCGCCATGGGCAGCAGGCACCCCACCAGCATAGCCATGATCACAGCCAGTACCAGCGTTAGGCAGACCACCAGCGCCACTGCCAATCCCACCCGGTCAAACAACATCAGCTTGACAAAATTGGCCGCCGCCAGCGTACCGCCGCAGAGCACCGCCGTGCGCAGTTCTTTCCACACGATCTTCAGCACGTCCCCGTATCCGATCTCTCCAAGAGAAAGACCGCGGATGATCGTCACACTGGCCTGTCCGCCCGCGTTGCCACCCGTGTCCATCAGCATTGGAATAAAAGCCGTCAACGCCACATAGACACTGAGAGCGTCCTCAAAGGAGGTGATGATACTGCCGGTAAAAGTCGCGGATACCATCAAAAGAAGCAGCCAGGGAATCCTCTTTTTGTAAGTCTCCCAGGCGGAAGTGCGCATATAGGGCTTGTCGCTGGGCACCAGGGCCGCCATCTTCTCCATATCCTCGGTGGCCTCTTCCTCAATAACGTCTACGATATCATCCACCGTGATGATACCCACCAGACGGTTTTCGTTGTCCACCACCGGCATGGCCGTAAAGCCGTACTTTTGGAATTGGCGGGCAACCTCCTCCTGATCCGCATGGGTATGCACGGACACCACGTTCTCATGCATGATATCCCCGATGGTCTCATCCGGCTGACTGAGCAGCAGATAGCGCAGTGCCACCGTGCCCAGAAGTTTACGCTGGGCGTCCAGCACATAACATATATTGATAGTCTCGCTGTCCAACCCTACCGTGCGAATGCGGGCAATGGCCCCCTCCACCGTCAGACTTTCCTTCAGGTCCACATACTCCACGGTCATAATGCTGCCTGCGGAATCCTCAGGGTAGCGCAACAGATGATTGATATCCCGGCGCGTCTCCGGGCTGGCGTTCTCCAGCAGCCGCTTGACCACATTGGCCGGCATCTCCTCCAGCAGATCCACGGCATCATCCGCCATCAGATTATCGATGATGCTTGCCGCCTCCCGGTCTGTCAGCGAAGTGATGACCGTCTGCTGCAGATCTACCTCCAAATAGGAAAAAATATCTGCCGCCAGATCTTTGGGCAAAATACGAAAAGCCTTGACCATACTCTGTTCCGGCAGTTCCTCCATGCACGCGGCGATATCCGCGTCGTTCAGATCCACCAGCAACTGGCGAAGCCGGGTATACTGCTGCGTCTGCAGCAGCTCCTGTATCATCTCAAATTCTTTTAACTGCTCCATAGCATTTCTCCTTATGATGATTTTTTATGTTTCGGTAACTTCGCCCGGGAGCGGGATCGCCGCTGCTCTTACTGCTCTTCATAAAAAACCACCACCTTTCCGAGAAATACTTTTTATCTGCTTATTTTACGGGTTTGTTCCCTTTTTGTCAACAAAAGTTATTTCTCCTTTTTGCTCCCATCCCACTCTGCCACAGGTAGCCTCCACCAGCTCCCGGCGCAGTGTCTGCGCCCGCTGCAGGGCAATCTGTATGGTCAATCGTACGTCCTGCTGATAAAGGCTTTCCACAGGCTCTAAGTTCTGCTGCCCCAATATGTAGAGAATCTTGCCCACATCGTTGTAATCCGTGCGCAGACATATCTCCAGCCCCTGTATCATAACGCCCGTTATGCAGTTGTCCAGACCCGCTTTCACCGCCTGGGTGTAAGCTCTGACCAGACCGCCTGTGCCCAGCAGCGTTCCGCCAAAGTACCTGGTCACCACCACCGCCACATCCCGGAGTCCCTCCGCCAGCAGCACCTCCAGCATGGGCCTGCCCGCCGTGCCGCTGGGTTCGCCGTCATCGCTACACCGGGTCAGTTCTCCTCTGCTGCCGATGACAAACGCGCTGCAATTGTGTCTGGCATCCCAGTACTTTTTCTTTGTCTCCTCGATAAAGGCAGACGCTTCCTGCTCTGTCTTCACCCTTTGCACAGTGGCGATAAAACGGGATTTTTTTTCCACGATCTCTCCCTGTCCGCCCTCAAGCACCACCTTATAGTCTGTATTTCCCCCTGTTGCCATCCGTCCACATTCCTTTCCATACAGGCGCTTTTAGGTAATTGCGAACTCCCGTTTTTGTCTATTTTGACCGGCTCCGTCACTAGGACAGAGAGTTTCACAATTGCCTACAGGCGCTTTTGTCCTATTCAAACAGTATATCCCAAAACCCCCGTAAGACCAATACTTTCTGATTAAATCCGAAAAATTTTGTGAACAATTCTTAATATCCGCAGGAAACTCTTTATTTAATGGACAAAATTTGGTATAATACCCCAAGAGGTTAGAGTCAGTTCGCTGCATACCTCACTGCAAGTTTCACCATGAAAGGAAGTTTTTTTATGAACTACGGCATAAAAGGCGTCCGGGCCAAGAAAAAAGCCCTGAATGCCAAATCACCCAAAATAGGAAAAAAGGCCGCTCTATTGGTCTTGAAACTCTTTCTGATCAGCATAGTGGGAGCCGGCATCATCGGAGCGTCCGCCGGGATTGGCATGTTTAAGGGTATTCTGGCCTCTACGCCCCAGATAACTCCAAACGATGTAGCCCCTGTGGCCGCCGCCACTTTCGTGTACGACTGTGAGGGCAATAAATTGGACGAGCTGATCGCCGTCAATTCCAACCGTATCATCGTAACACAGGATAAAATCCCCGAAAACCTGGCCCATGCTTTCGTTGCCATAGAGGACGAGCGTTTTTATCAGAACAACGGCATCGATTACAAAGGCATGGTTCGGTCCGGTTATCAGTTTATCAAGACCTTTGGAAAGGAAACCCAGGGTGCCAGCACCATCACTCAGCAGCTGCTGAAAAACACGATATTCACCAGCTGGACCTCCGAGGGAGACAACATGATCAAAAAGATCAAGCGTAAACTCCAGGAGCAGTATCTGGCCATAGAGCTGACCAAGACTCTGAGCAAGGACGAGATCCTGGTGCGCTATATGAACACTATCAACCTGGGACAGAATACTCTGGGTGTGGAGGCCGCCGCCCAGCGGTATTTCGGAAAGTCCTGCAGCGAGCTGACCCTGTCGGAATGCGCCACCATTGCTGCTATCACACAGAACCCCACCCGCTATAATCCCATCAGTCATCCTGATCAGAATGCTGAGCGCCGCGAGAGATGTCTGAATAAAATGCGGGATCTGGGATTCATCAGTGAACAGGAACATGCCGAGGCCATGGCCGACAATGTATACGACCGGATCGAGAGCCATAATATCGATTATCTGGCGGACAGTTCCTCCAGCAGCTACTTTGTGGACGCGGTGCAGAAACAGGTTAAAGAAGATTTGCTGGCCAAAGGATATAACGAGACCCAGGCCGAATTCCTGCTGTATTCCGGGGGACTTCGGATCATGACCACCATGGACCCCAAGATTCAGGCTATAGCGGACGCCGAAGTGGCCAACCCGGACAATTTTCCTCCCAATGTAAAATGGCTGTTAGACTATGCGCTGACCATCACCCATGCGGACGGCAGCCACGACAACTACAGCAAGGAAATGATGAGTAAATATTTCAAAGAAAATGTGGACAGGAATTTCAATCTGATATTTAACTCTCAGGATGCCGCCCATGAAGCCGTAGAGCAGTACCGGAACATGCTGTTAAAAGAAGGAGACGACTATACGGAAGATATCCGTCTGGTTCCTCAGCCTCAGACTGCGCTGGTTATCATTGAACAGGAGACCGGCTATATCCGTGCTCTTGTAGGTGGGCGCGGTGTCAAGGAAGGCAGGCTTACTTTCAACCGTGCTACGGATGCCAAGAGACAGCCCGGTTCCACCTTTAAGGTTCTGGCCTCTTATGCTCCCGCGCTGGACAGCTGCGGCATCACTTTGGCCAATGTATACATTGATGCCCCCTTTAACTATGCGGAGGGTACTCCGGTGCGAAACTGGTACGGTGAAGCCTACAAAGGTCCCGTGACTGTGCGTTACGCCATTGAGCAGTCCATGAACATCATCGCCGTAAAGACCATCACTCAGATCACGCCCAAACTGTCTTATGACTATCTGCTCAATTTCGGTTTTACGACTCTGGTCACAGGCAAGGTAGTGGGCGATCAGGTGCTGGGAGATATTAATCAGTCCACTGCTCTGGGCGGCTTGACCGACGGTGTCACTCCTCTGGAGCTGACCGCCGCTTACGCCACCATCGCCAACGGGGGCGTTTACAATCAGCCCAAGCTGTATACGCAGGTACTCTATGCGGACGGTTCTGTGCTTTTGGACAACACCGGCTATGAAAACAGCCGGCAGGTACTGCAGGAATCCACTGCTTTCCTTCTCACGGAGGCCATGGTAGACGTGGTCACCAAGGGAACCGGTACCGCCGCCAACTTTAACAGAGAAATGGCCATCGCCGGTAAGACCGGCACCACCTCCAAAAATGTGGACGTATGGTTCGCGGGCTATACCCCCTACTATACCTGCGCCTCCTGGGTGGGATACGACAACAACGTGCATATGTACAGCGGACGAAATGAGAACAATGAAACCAATATCGCCAAAAAGATATGGCACAATGTGATGGAACAGATTCATGCCAATCTGCCCAACCAGCCTTTCTATGTGCCTACCGGGATAATGCAATACTCGGTGTGTAAGGATTCCGGCAAGATCCCCAATCCCGGCGTATGCCCGGAGACCTCGCTGCATACGGAATACTTTGCCGAGGGAACGGTGCCTGTAGACATATGTGATGTACATTACAGCGGCCCGGTCTGTGAATATGACCAGCTGCCCGCAAGCGCCGAATGTCCTTTCATCTACAACGGCATCATCACCAGACTGCCTGCAGAAGACCCTTCGCTGGACGCAGGTTCCGCCACTATGCAGGTGCCAATGCCTGACGGTACTATAATGAATGTTAATCCGAATGTGCAGACTACCTGCCAGCATAACGCCGCTTTCTTCTTAAATCCTGATTATGAGACGATACTGAACAGGCAGCAATTTGAGATTAATTTGCGGCGTCAACAATATCAGGACGCCCTGCAGTTCCAGCAGCAAGGGCCACTGCCCAATGCCAACGGATGATTGCGGCACGCAATACTTTTATCTTGAACAGTAGAAACCGTGCCGCCAGGCACGCAAAAGAAACGGAACCCTTGAATAGTCGGTTCCGTTTCTAATATACTTTGGGCTAAAAACTTGAATTATGAAGGATTCAGAGTATACAAATAATTGTATTGAGGATATCGTCTCGGATATATGCGGTTTACAGTCTGACCCAAATCCAGCCCAACTGCGCTGCCTGTAACTGCTCTTTGATTCTTTCCTTTTCCAACGGTCATAAGTGGCTTGATGTTTGCCACTATGTCATTAAACTGCTCCATCCTCCTTGTTTCCTCATTCATTGCTACAACTGCACTCATACGGAATCCTCCTTAAATATGGACACTATCATTTGCGAAAATCTTGACACTATCTGAAACTATCTAAATATGTAATTTTTTGTATAATAAAAAGCATCTGGATTTATATTTTCCAAATGCTTTCCTTAACTACCATACATATATTTAAAATCTACTCTATTTTTAATGAAACTCTTTCGTAAATTCCCACCGGTATATCTTTATCAAACGAAAATTCTTCCATACTATCTTTTTCAAAATTATATATTGTCACCAATTCTCTTTCAGGATCTACGACCCAGTATTCCCGTACTCCTGCCGTCCTATACTTAAACAATTTCTTATAATAATCCATTTGTTTACTGCTTGGCGAAACAATTTCAATCACCCAATCCGGCGCACCATTACACCCTTTATCCGTAATCTTATTTTTGTCGCATATAACTGATATATCTGGCTCAACATAATTTATATCATTTTCATTAAGAAATACGGCAAACGGAGCAGGAAACACATTACATTCACCATTATTTCGCTTGATATAGTCTTTTATTTGATATGATAAATCCATTACAAGTGTTTGATGTTTTGTATTTGGAGGAGCCATATAATAAATTTTTCCATCAATCAATTCTGCCCTCTCTCCATCTGGCAACGCATAGATATCATCTATCGTATAAATTTCTTCTTTTCTCAATGCATCCATCCTAGCACCTCCATTCTTTATTCTATTATAGGCAATATTAATAGGAATTACAACTTCTTTCCTTTACTTGAAAATCTAATTTCATATGAATATTTAATCTTTCAAACAACATATCTTCTTACCACTACCCTCTCTTTACCACCTTTAAATAATTATTTTTCCTTCTGAGTATATTCTTTTTCTTTATAAGACAAATTTTCTTCATATAAATTCTGCATTTTTATCATAGTGTCATCATTAATAGCAAAATTGGATCTGACCCATCCGCTAGCAGGATACCTCCTAATTATTGAAATACAATAGCATCTCCCGGTCGTTTTGCATCATTATCTGCAACAGCCATACGCACAAAATCCATTTTGTTCTCCTTTCATACACCACTAATCAAATACATTTTCTTCCCAACAAAACAATCATATTATAAAAACACTTACCACTCTCTAAAAACCTCATAATTTTCCTTGACTTTATTCCATGCCATTGGTGCGTCTCTTTTTATTTCTTCAACCCATTGATTGAAAATAGGATCGTCACGATTAAGGATGAATATAGAATTAGAAGGAGAAGATTTGTTCTGTTATCAATTATTATAAGGATATGGTAAAAAATCTCTTTCTCCCTTTTCGGAAAAGTGTTTCCGATGTATAAGATTTGAAATATAAGTATATTTCTACACAGATTACATAATCTTCAACAACTTAACAATTCTATAAATTGAAATTCATAAACTTCGCTGGGCAACAATTACGGTATAGTTTTCCGTATCATATGTAACTCCTGTTTCTCTAAAATCATTTTTGTGCCAAAAATGTTCTGCTTGAGGATTCCCTTTTACCCAACCAAGGCGGACATTCGCCATCCCAATACGGGACAGATAAGCACACAGGTCATCGATGATCTTGCTCCCTGTTCCAGTATTCTGTATGGACACATCCGTCATAAAAAATCCAATAAAGGCTGTTGATTCATCCGGATAGGCCATGATGAAATCCATCACAGCAATCAGTTTTTCCCCATCATAAAATCCCAGATAATACTTATCGCACATTTTCTTGTTGGGTGGGAGCGCATTTATATCATTTATAATGCTCTGTTCTGATACAAACGGCGGACAGTATTGATAGTATAAACTGTTTTTATAGCATAATGCGTATACTTCCGCCACATCATCGACATGCATCTTTCGAACAAGATATTGATTTGAGAATAACGAAATATTCATTTTTCTTCTCTTTCTTTACCCAAACATTCAAACTTCGATTTGAATATTTGATTATAAAATCTTTATCTGCCATTTACAATGTATATTTATAAGTCATTTCCCATTGGGTACATCATTCCGAAAAGGGAGATCTCTTTCAATCATTGTATATGATATAAAATAATTCTTTTAACCTTGTATTCTTCTAATACAACATTTTTTCATGAATCCTATGATTTTCACATCATTCCCAGTCTCATAAAAATCTATCAACAGCCCCTTAAATTCCTCCAACTTCTCAATAGGTATTTGAAAAATACCAATATTATGTTCAATAAGCACTTTATTAGCCATAAGCTGTGCCACTCGTTTATTCCCATCAATAAACATTTGAGTCCGTGCAATATAACAAAAATACTTGAGTGCTCTTAATTCAAAATCCTCTATCTCTTCTATTTCATTTATTGATTCCATAATAATTCCTGTATGCGGCATCTCAGGTTCCCATGATGTACCTCCAATCTGTACAGGAATCGTTCTTATTTCACCAGCATAACTAAACAGTAATTCTCCAACAATTTTATCAAACTCTCTCAGTAACATAATACAATTTGTGTACTCAAGATTATCCAAAAGGAATTGCCAAGCACGTTTCATATTGATAACAAATAATACTTCCTCGGTTTTTGTAGTTGTAGGAGCATTGGCAAGAATCGCTTCTGTCTTTGGGAACGTGGTTCCCAGTCCTTCAAGATTAGCACTTTTCCATATACTGTCCACCAACATCCTTTTTGCCATCTCTATAGCTGTATCATGCATTTTGTCATTCCTCCAATTTCAAGAAACATATTTCTTTTTATATTGTTTTTTGGTATAAATCTGTTCCAATCAACCTTGGTTTTCCATTTCTCCTGATGGTTTCTGCCATAAACTTTATGCCATTCCGCCAGCGCAGCATTTCTAATTCTGACTGTCATCATCTGTTCTCCATGACATTCAAACTCTTTTATCATTTCATATTCATCATTCATACTTATGTCCTCCATATTATATCATTTATCCACTATAAAAGCTACCAGAATAATTTCCAGTAGCTTTACTCGTTCCTATATTTACTTTTTTACATCATAACCACCTCGGTTACATTTGTCTATTACCTCATTTTTTGACTTACCCATATCCAAATCGTGAGACATTGCACCATGATCCCACTCTATATCCATCTGGTGGTAAACGATTATCAAATTTGAAATTTCTAATAATACCAGGCAATCCAAATACACAAAAAAGAAAGATTAATCCTAATAAAATTTCCATATGTTTTCCTTTCGATCCGTTTGATTATGTTTTTTATTTTACTATTATTTGTGTACAATTAAAAGGTTTTATACCACAAGCATACAGAAAATTTTTCGCATCATTGCCTTGTTAGTATAAATTCTCCGTTTCCCATTAGACCAATCATTAACAACAATTCGTATTTCTTTTGTCAATGGATTCTGCTCCAAATAATAATGTATATTATTTTTTACTCCAATTTGCACTAATCATCTCCTCCATTATTTAATATTTCTTCCAGACCATCTTTAAAAAATCCACTAACAGAATTACAATCACCAACCACATTTTGATACCATTCATTACTTGAAGTATCAATTCCACTTTTTTCTACCCATTTTTCTATATCCCCTTTCAGTCGATGAGCTTTCCATAATATTTTATCTAATTGATCAATTTTGTTTTTGATATATTTTAGTATCAAATTTATATTCTTCTTTCGCTCTTAAAAGTATATTTTATTTTTCAAGTTTTACTATTGGTTGTATCCTTTTTCTTCCTGTCAATTTCCCTTGTCGTTTCAATAATACCGCCACTTTGTTAAAAGTTTCCATTGTAGAATACAGGTCTGACACGTTTCTTGTAAATCTACTCAATGCCCAAAATAAGACTATATCAAATTTTCCCTCTTTTGCATCTTCGAGAAGTCTATTCATAGCCGGACGGTGTTCAATATCTTTTCCAGAAATACCCCTATCTGCATACAAAAACCTCATAATTTTGATCATCACACCACTTTCTAAGCGTTTTTTCCTGCGCCTCCAGAGAATAACCTTCCCTTGCCTGGTCCAATGTGCTGACTTTAATATAAATTGCAATTCGTTTATTCTCCTTTGCCATTTTATCACCCACTTATTCTTTTTCAATTCCAAATTCATTGCATGCTATACATCTCATTTTTTTGAAGAATATCAAATATTATATTACACAGCAAGCAAAGTATTAGGATAAACGCCATCATTATCTGCTACAACTTCCCAACCATACTCAAATGATGTTATATAATCATAAATTTCTTGTGGATTTTCCTCATTTCCTTCCCAATCTATAACAGGATTGTCACCATCTTTTAAGGACTGTAAATCATTTACAAGCCGTCCAGGTGTTCATATTCATATATAATTTGTCATCTATTAATTCTGCTCTTTGTCCGTTCGGTAAATAGTAAATATCATCTATTGTGTAATAGCCTAACCGCCATGCTGCATCCATAAAATCTATCCCCTGCATCCGAATTTACTTTTGCAATTAAGCTACTTTTAAGGTTCAATATGTATTACTTGATGATTGGTAATCTTCATAATGTCCCAAAAAGGTGTAAAGATGATGAAAAATAACAAAACAGCACGAAAAGTAATCATATTACAGATTTAAGCGAATATTCTATATAATTTTGTATATACTGTTTTTGAGGTGAAAAAATGGATAAGAAAACTCAGGAACAGATTCAAGAACAAAAGGATCATAACAAATTCAATAGTATAACTCAAAAGACCAAGCCTGAAAATCAAAATCAAACGCATAATACTAGAAAAGAAGGTATACAGCCAATTAATCAAAAAAGATAGAGCCGCCAGTTTTGACGACTCTTTTCTCATATTGAATTAAGCATTTCATTTAGAAAAATAAATGAGATTTTTTGAAAGAGTCATGTGAAATATCATGACATCCAATTCCGGCCTCAGTTCTCACTCACAACGAAAAAGCAAAACACTGACCTTCTCCACTAAAATAGGTAAAGTAGCATAATAGGCACTATATAACTCCTCTTTTGTCATAAAAGTTATCTTCTTTTCTGCAATTAAAAATTTTAATCAATAGAGTGCTTTTGTAGTATCTCCAACACACTATCTGGTTTCCACTTGTTGCCGCATTTTTACAAACATGTCTAAAGCTATCTGATTACTACAAACAAAAAAACCTTGAATACTCAAGGTTTTTCAAAGCTGCTGACGGGAATCGGACCCGTGACCTCCGCACTACCAATGCGACGCTCTACCGACTGAGCCACAGCAGCAGGTTGTGATGCACTCTCAACCACAAAAGCAATTCTACCAAAAAAATCCGCATTTGTCAACACAAATTACACAATTCTAAAAATATTTGTTTTTTGTCCTGCGATGCAGAAATCTCACACGGTATCCCTGCTGTTCGCACAGCGTGTTGATCACGGCCTCCGCCTCCTGGGCCGCATTGTCATTGACACAGAAAATACAGTAGTCCTTTTTGCGCCCCAATCGGAATATACCGCCCTTGTTCCAGCGAATAAAATAGGAAATCCTGTTTTGCAGCAGTTCCCTCTCGATGGCCTGCTTGCAATTCAAGTCGCCTACCTCACATAACTCTATCTCATTGTTTACCTTTACCATACTGTATAACGTCTGTTGCATCTCCCCATCCCCACATCTTTGCAATTACTGCCTGCCGCTGACAGGACTGATATGAGTATAGCACATCAGACTACCTTTTTCAAGTCTTGCAGCCACAACTCTCCCGCAGCTGACTGAGAATATATGGTTTCAGTTCCTGTACCGTAATACGCCCAATCTCCGGGAAACTGATACTGGCCATAAAACAGACGAGCTGGGAGCCTACGGTATAGCAGAGGTATCCCTCGGGAATGTCCGCCCGCAGCTCCCCGTTCTCCACGCCCTCCCGGATCATATTTTTCAGCATGGATACAAGCGTATAATCCTCCTGCCCCGCCTCCCTGATCCGTTCCTGCAGTTTCAGGCCGCAGATGGAAGTATCTGTCAGCAAGTGGATAAAATGCAGAAAACATTCCCGCTCTGCCATTTTTTCCTCCAGCAGTTCCAGAAGATATTCCATCCGCTCAAAAAAACCGGTCCGCCGCGCCAGCTGTGTCTCCGCCTCCTCCTGTATACATACCATGAAATGCAGGATAGCGCTGACGATGATCTCCTCCCGGGTGTCAAAATAATCATATGCTGTCCCTTTTCCGATACCGGCCTTACAGGTGATATCCGATACCTTGAGAGTGCGGACATCCACACCCTCAAGAACCAGCTCCATCACGCCTCTGTATAGCAGCAACACTTTTTCCGGTATCTCTTCCTTTGGCTCAAATCCAGTGATCTTTTTCATCTCTCTACTCCGTGTCTGTGGCCTCTTCTTCGTGTTTTACACGTTTCCGTTTAATGCGTTTCACTTTCGCCTTCGATTTTTCTCCTTTTTCCCTGATAAAGATATCATATACGCAGGGAACCACCACCAACGTGAGCAGCGTGCCGTACAGCAGGCCGCCTATGGTAGTGACGGCCATGGGCTTTGCCATCTCCGCTCCCATATCATCGGAGAGTACCATGGTGGACAGCGCCAGGATCGTGGTCAGTGCCGTCATCAGCACCGGACGCAGTCTGGTACGGCCCGCTGTGAGAATGGCCTCTTTCTTCTCCATTCCCTGCTCCCGCAGCTGGTTCATATAATCGATGAGCACGATACCGTTGTTTACGATGATACCGGCCAGCATGACAAATCCGATCAGTGCGATCACGCTGATCTCACTGCCGCTGAAAAACAGCCCCAGCAGGCCTCCGGTGAAGGCCAGCGGGATCGTGAACAGGATAATAAACGGTGACAGCAGGGACTGGAACTGGGCTACCATGATCAGATACATAAATACTACCGCCAAGAGCAGCATCAACAACACCTGTCCGATAGCATCGTTGATCATCTCATTTTCACCCGCAAATACCAGGCTGTAGCCCTCCGGGAGCTGATAGTCGGCCAACCGGTTCTCCACTTTGGCAGATACCTGCCCCACATTATAACCGTCGGCAATCTGGGCGGACACTTGGATATAGCGGTTCTGATCCGCACGGCTGATGGAATTAAGCGACACCGCCGGAGTCAGTCTGGCAATATCTGACAGAGGGATCTCCACTTCTTTTCCCTCTTCGTCCGTTCCCTTTATGGGCAAGTCCGCTATCATATCTCTTGTAAGCGATGTATCCCCGCCGTTGGACACATAGACCACATAGTCCTTATCCGCCGCCGCGAGGGTGGTGGCATTACTGGAATCCGCCAGCTTGGGAGCGATCTGGGTAAATACCTGTGCCACAGTCAAACCGTACCGTATGGCCTTATCCTTGTCAACAGTGATCCGCAGCTCTTCACTGCTCTCCGCCAGACCATCGGACACCTGAGCAGTTCCCTCCACGGACTCCACGATGGCCGCCACTTCTCCCGCGATCTGCCGCAGGGTATCCAGTTCCCGGCCCCGCACCTGTATGGAGATACCGCTGCTGCCCATGGCGCTCATATCCATACTGGAGGTATCCACCGTGATCTCCGCCTCCAGGTCCGCCGTCCTATCCAATATCAGCTGGGCGATCTCCTCATTGCTCAGCTTTTTGTCCTCACGGGCCACCACATAGATGTCCGTGCTGTGGGTACTGCTGTTGCCGCCTCCGGTCAGCATGGCCATGGAGGAAGTGCTGGCCATGGCACCCACATCCGTGATATCCTCCAGCTCCAATATCCTCTCCACCACCGTATCAGTCAAAGCGCCCGTCTCCTCCAGAGTGGCGTCATCCGGCAGATTAACGCTGACCGTCATCTGTGTGGAATCCATATCCGACATAAAAGCCGTACCGTTGGTCCAGGCCAGGGCAAAGCTGATACCGAGCATAGCCAAAGCCAGCACCAGCACCAGGCTCTTACATTTTAGCGCACCGCCCAACAGTTTCACATAGCCCCCTGTCATCGCTTTAAAGAAACGCCCTTCCTTTTGCTCCTTGGTTTTGGTCAACAGTTTTGAAGACATGGCGGGCACCACCGTCAGAGCGATGATCAGGCTGGCCAGCAGGGAATAGGCTATAGTCAGCCCCATATCCACAAAAAGCTGTCTGGTAATACCCTCGGTAAAAACAATGGGCGCAAACACACACACCGTAGTCAGCGTGGAGGCAATGATGGAACCTGTCACCTCACTGCTGCCCTCAATAGCCGCATCTAATATGGATCTGCCCTCTCCCCGCATACGGTATATATTTTCAATCACCACGATGGAATTGTCCACCAACATACCAATGCCCAGCGCCAATCCGGACAGGGAGATGATGTTCAGGGTCACACCGCTGAAATACATACAGACGATAGCCGTGACCAGACTGACAGGTATGGAGAACGCCACCACCATCGTCGGCCGCAGATCCTTTAAAAACAGCAGCAGGATCACTATGGCCAGCAAACCTCCCATCAAAATATTGCTCACGATGGAATCCATCACCAGATCTATATATACACCCTGGTCCATCAGCGTAACCACGCTCAGCTGCTCATCCGCCTCCATCATATCCGCAAAGCGCTGCAACAGCAGATCGGACACCGCGCCGGTAGAATATCCGGTCTGTTTCTGAATGGACAATATGCAGCCCGGACTGCCGTTAACATTGGTATAGATTTCCTCTGCGTTGTCTGTGAAAAAGACATCCGCCACATCTCCCAATGTGATCACAGGTACCCCGTCCATATGTAGATCCATTAGCGGCAGTGCCTGCAGCTCTTCCAGAGTCACCGGCTTATCTCCCACTCGCACCAGATAGTCTATTCCCTCCTCAGTCACATAACCGCCTGGCATGGAGAAATTCTGGGCCGTCAGCAGATTTTTTATCATATCCACCGTCAATATTTCTGTCATATCCGCGCTGTCATAAGCCTCCCGGCGGGCCTCCTCCAGCTGTTTTTCACCCTCCTGGAGCTGTTCCTGGGCAGCGTCCAGCTGCTCCTCCCCGGTTTTTATCTGTTCCTGTGCGGCATCAAGCTGGATCTGGGCCAGCTCCAGCTGATATTCTCCCAGATTGATCTGGGAAGTGGCGTTTGCAAACTCCACCGCCGCCGTCAGTTCCCCTTTCTCCACCTCGATCAGCCCGTCATTGACCTGCTTAAGGTTCTCATCCAGTGTCGCCATTGTCTTATTCACCGTCGCCTCGTAGGCAGACAGACCCAAACCGTTGGTCAGAGCGTTCAAAGACTGTTCCAGATTGCTGCGCTGGGACATGATCTGACTGGACACCGCCGCCGTGATCACTCCCAGATTGACATAGACCGTCTGAAAATTGTCCGGGTCTGCCCAGTCCAATTCTCTCAGATTGGTAAGCATATCAGCCATCTGTTCATTGGAACCCATCTGTTTCACTATATCGCTGTTAAAAAATCTCTCTTTCAGCCTAAGGATCTGTTCTCTAGTCTCATCGTCTATATCCGCGTCCGGGCCGGATACGGAAAATCCGCCGATCAGACGGTCATACTCCTTGATATAACTGCCGGTACTTTCCTGCACCTTATTGATCTCATCTATGCCTTTCTGCAAAGCCCGGGCAGTGGTCAGATTGGTACTCAGCGTCATCTTGGCGGACTCCAGATTGGTCTTGGCCGTGAGCAGCTGATTCTTTGTCTCAGCCAGTTTGGCGGCTGTCTCCTCCTGGGTCCTGCTCAGTTCATCCTTGCCCTCCTGTATATCTATCTTTCCGCTGTTTATATCCTTGATGCCGTTAGCAATCTCCTTTTTACCGTCCTCCAGCTCCTGACGGCCATCCTCCAGCTCCTGGCGGCCGTTCTCCAGCTCTTCCTCCGCCTCCCGCATTTTATCGTCTATAGCCGCATAGATTTTGGCATTCAGCGCGTCCACCTTTTCCTGGCGGATGACCACATTGACGCTCTCCTCCAGCAGACCCACGGCGCTGGCGCTGGCAACGCCCTCCAGGCTTTCTACCTCCGGCATCAGCACATCCGTGACATAGGCGCTGACCTGTGCGTATTCCATATCCTCCACGCCCACGGCCACCATCATCACAGGCAGCATGTCGGGATTCAGTTTCATGATAATGGGATTGCCCACACTGTCGTCCCAGTAGGACTTGATCTGATCCAGGTTCTCCCGGATTTCCAGCGATACGGCATTCATATCCGCAGACTGGGCAAATTCCAGTATCACCATGGAATAATTCTCCGAGGAAACCGAACTGATACTCTCGATATTACTGACCGTAGCCATGGAGGACTCCACCGGCTTGGTCACCACCATCTCCACCGTCTCCGGGCTGGCCCCTACATAAGTAGTCATAACGATCACATAGGGCAGACTGATATTCGGCAGCAGATCCGTGGTCATACGGGTAAAAGACACTATCCCCAGCACAATGGCCAGCACCACGCCAACCAGCACGGTATATGGTTTTTTTACACTGAATTTTGATATCATGAATGCTTTCCTTTCCGCGCCGCTGAGTACTTACACTTGGCAAACTAGATTACTGTCAAGGAATGACTGACCAGCCGGTCGGTCATCTGTATACAATTATAAGCCGTGCTCTGGTGAAAGTCAATTCACATGTCCCGCCGAGATTATTAAAAAAAAATAAAGAAGATACTATAGCATCTTCTTTATCTTACTTTTTAACCGTTGCAGAGCATTGTCTGTGGATTTTTCCTCCCTGCCCAGCACTTTGGCGATCTGGCTGTAACTCATGCCGGTGAGGTACAGATCCAGAACCTGCTTTTCAAATCCGCTGAGTTCCCTGTCGATCTGTCCCTCCAGATATTCCACCCGCTCCCGGTCTATAAACAGCGTTTCAGGATTCTGATCCTGATCGGGCGGCAAAGCCTCCGCCAACTCCAATTCCTCGTTTCCCTCCTGACTGCGGCTGTTTCCGTAGAGGGAAACATAAGTGTTCAGAGGCCAGTGTTTCTGCCTGTGAGATGCCTGCACGGCCGTGTACATCTGACGGCTGATACACAGATCCGCGAAAGTATAAAAGCTGGCGTCCCTGCCACTGTCATAGTCTCGGATTGCCTTGAACAGGCCAATCATGCCCTCCTGGATCAGATCCTCGTTGTCTCCTCCCAGAATGTACATGGATTTGGCCTTGCTGCGCACCAGATTCTTATATTTATCCATGATATAGTCCGTAATGCGGCTCTCTCCGTTTCGCAGGCGATCTATCAGTTCCTCATCGCTGAGCTGGCTATACTCCCGTTCCATGGCGTTCCTCCTGCCCCTTCTTTCCCGATCCACCGCGTCCAACCTGTCACACTCTGATGTCATTCCCGATGCGCCGCAGTCCGCCCCGTCACTGTAAACGCTGTCTGACGATCTCATAGGCCAATACCCCGGCCGCCACAGAGGCATTTAGGGAGTCAATATCCCCCTTCATGGGAATGGCTGCGGTCATATCGCACTTTTCTCTGACCAGGCGGCTCACACCGTCCCCCTCGCTGCCGATCACCAGACCCATAGGGCCTTTCAGGTCCAGATCATACATCCGGGTTCCCCCCATATCGGCACAGACAAACCAGATACCCGACTTCTTAAGTTCTTCTATGGTTTTGGACAGATTTGTGACCCTTGCTACCGGAGTGTAATTCAGCGCCCCCGCCGAGGTGCGGGCCACTGTGGCAGTAAGTCCCACCGCCCTGTTTTTAGGGATGATCACCCCATGAGCGCCGGCCAGATTGGCGGTTCGTATGATCGCACCCAGATTGTGAGGGTCCTCAATATTATCCAGCAGAAACAGAAAGGGAGGTTCTCCCTTTGTTTCCGCCTTCTTTAGAATATCCTCCAGTTCCGCGTATTCATAGGCTCCCGCCACGGCTATAACACCCTGGTGATGTCCTGTTTCAGACATCTGATCCAGCCGTTCCTTTGTCACATACTTCACAGGGGTCTCATGCTTTTTGGCCTCCCTCTTGATGGTCATAACGGGGCCGTCCTGACAACCGTCCTGTATATATAGCTTGTCAATGGGCCTACCGCTGCGGTAAGCCTCTATCACGGCATTTCTGCCCTCTATTGCCTGTTCCTGATATCCCATAAACATTTTCCTCTTAATCTCAGATCTCCGGCCCCACGCGGCGTATACCTTCCTGTATCAGCTCCAGCATCCTTTCCATGCGCCCGGTCATATACAGATAGCCCATCAGAGCCTCCATACCTGTAGCCTTTCGATATTCTCCCACAGAGGCATTCTTTGCTTTTGTATAAAACTTGGCGTTGCGCCCCCAGCGGTAGATTCCGGTTTCCTCCTCTGTCAACATATCCGCCAGCGCCTCTATCATTTCGGCCTGGGTACCTGCTTTCACGTACTGTATGGTCTTTCTGTGCAGATCGTTGGCGGGACAGTTCCCCCGCTCCACCACTACCGTGCGGATCACCAGATCGTATATGGCATCTCCGATATAGGCCATAGTCAGCGGCGAATAAGTCCGCATATCCACATTCCGGCATCCAAACCGGCCGCGTATCTGCTCCGGCAGATTTATACTTTCTTCCATTTTACACCCTCTCGCGTATCTTCCAACAGGATTCCCCGCTCCAGCAATTCGGCCCGGATGGCATCCGCTCTGGCGTAATCCTTATCCTTTTTGGCCGCCTTGCGCTCCTCGATCCTGGACAATATATACTGCTCCAGCTCCGCGTCCACCTGTTCCCCCACCGTCCTGCTCTGATGAGCCGTCAGCAGATTTAAGGACAATACCCTGTCAAAGTCCTCTGCCAACGCATATTTTGTGGCGTCGGACATATCCTCCTTCAGCATGTCATACAGAACCGTAAATGCCATGGAGGAGTTCAGATCGTCGCACAGCGCATCCTCAAAACGCCTTTTATACGCCGCAAACCGTTCTTCCTCCACCCGGCCCTCCGGCTGTAGCGAACCGATACGCTTTACCAGCTTATCATAAGCTGCGGTCATATTGTCAAGCACCTCATAGGAAAACTCCAGCGGCTTGCGGTAATGGGACTGCAGACAGAACATCCGGTATACTATGGGGTCATAACCCTTACTTTCCAGCAGGGATACAGTCAAAAACTCCCCCTTGGACTTACTCATCTTACCTGACTTATCATTTAAATGGTGTACGTGGAACCAATAATTGCACCATTTGTGTCCCAGATAGGATTCACTCTGTGCGATCTCGTTGGTGTGATGGGGAAAAATATTGTCCACGCCTCCGCAGTGTATATCCATATACTCGCCCAGATGTTTCATACTGATGCAGGAACACTCGATATGCCATCCCGGATACCCCATCCCCCATGGGCTCTCCCATTTCAACTCCTGATCGTCAAATTTGGACTTGGTGAACCACAGCACGAAATCGCTCTTATTGCGTTTGTTTGCATCGGCGTCCACATCATCTCTCACTCCCACCAGCAACTCCTGTTCGCTCTGGTTGGAAAATACATAGTATTCCTCCAGTCTGGAAGTGTCAAAGTAGATGTTACCGCCCTGCTCGTAAGCATATCCTTTCTCTAACAGTGTCTGTACCATATGGATAAACTCCGGTATACAGTTGGTGGCAGGCTCCACCACATCAGGGGTTTTGATATTCAGTTTCGCGCAGTCGCCGAAAAAAGCGTCGGTGTAAAACTTAGCGATCTCCATCACCGTTTTATGTTCCCTTTTCGCCCCCTTAAGCATCTTGTCCTCACCGGTGTCCGCATCACTGGATAAATGGCCAACATCCGTAATGTTCATGACCCTCTTGACGTCATAGCCGATATAGCGCAGGGTTTTCTCCAGCAGATCCTCCTCGATATAGCTGCGCAGATTACCGATATGGGCAAAATGGTATACCGTAGGCCCGCAGGTATACATCGCCACCTTTCCGTCCTCATTGGGGACAAAGGTTTCGACTTTTCTGGTCAATGTGTTGTAAAAACGAAGTCTGTTCTCCATATAATATATCCTTTCCCGGTTTATCCTGTCAGGTATTTACAAAACCTGTTTTCCACAATCCCTGTTAATCCTGTACTGCGCGCCCGGCGCACAGTTATATACCCTGCCCTCTGAATGCAACGGTGGTATCCTCAGGCTTTATCTTCTCTTCCCGGCCTTGCAGGCGTCTGACCTCGCGCTCCAATGCCAGCAGACGGTTGGTCAGCTCAGTGTTGGCCCTCATCAGCCCGGTGATATCCTCCCGCACCGGGTCAGGCAGAGCCTGGTTCAGATCTTCTCTGGGAAGAGCCTGATCGTTGCGTTTGACCACGCGTCCCGGCACACCCACCACGGTGGAACCCGGGGGCACTTCGGAAAGCACCACGCTCCCGGCCCCGATCTTGGAGTTGGCCCCGATGGTAAAGGAACCCAAAACCTTTGCCCCGGCACTTATCATAACATTATCCTCCACCGTGGGATGACGCTTGCCATGCTCCTTGCCGGTTCCTCCCAGAGTCACACCCTGATAGATCGTCACATTGTCACCAATGACCGCTGTCTCTCCGATGATCACACCGTTGCCATGGTCAATAAACAGCCCTTTGCCGATACGGGCACCGGGATGAATCTCAATGCCCGTCTTTCGTACTCCCCTCTGAGAAATATATCGGGCGAGAAAAAAGTGCCCTCTTGTATATAACTTATGCGCAATGCGGTAGTGCATCATAACTTTAAAACTGGGGTATAAGAACACCTCCATGGAGGAATGTATCGCAGGATCGCGTTCTTTGATGATCTGAATTTCCTCCCGGATATTCCCAATCATTCCCATCTCTCCAACTCCTATCTGCCCACCGGAATGGGCGATACATAAAAGCGGATAAACTCATCCAATGAGACGAATTTATCCGCCTGTCGCCTTTTCTTTCTACTATTCAGCATATGCAAAAAGGAATGATTTGTCAACTGTTTTTTCTAAATCCGGTTTACACTATAGCCTTTTATATCCTATGCCCTTGGGCATCCCCCGCACCCCTGACATTTTGAGGAGGCCTCGTCCTCCAGCGCCAGATTGAGTGGGCTGGTCAACATGCAGATCGCCTGTGAGGAAATTCCTTCACCGTTTCCGGTAAAACCCAGTCCTTCCTCTGTCGTAGCCTTTACGTTGATCTGCTCCGCGGATATCCTCAAGGCAGCCGCTATATTTTCCTCCATTTGTTCAATATAAGGGCGCATTTTAGGAGCCTGTGCGATAATGGTAGCATCAATATTTTCTATCAGAAAACATCTCTCCTCCAATAACTCCCCCACTTTTCTCAAAAGTTCCAGAGAAGATATCCCCTTGTATGCCGGGTCCGTGTCCGGAAAATGTTTGCCGATATCTCCCAGCGCCGCCGCCCCCAGCAGCGCGTCCATTATGGCATGCAGCAGCACATCCGCGTCCGAATGCCCCAGCAGGCCTTTCTTATAAGGTATGCTCACACCGCCCAGAATCAATGATCTTCCCTCTGTCAAGCGATGTACATCATATCCCATCCCAATTCTCATAACTACACAACTCCTTCTCCGCCTGCTCTGTCAGACAAATTTACCATCCCTGTTTGTTTACATAAAAACTGGAGATACCTACAGTATCCCCAGCTTTTTAATAAATTAAGATCTGCGTCACTTAATATCCGAATTCCTGCGCAAAGTACAGTGTACCGTCATACTCATATACCGCAATACTACAGGTGGACAGTTCACTATCCAGAATGTTGGCCGCATGGGTAGGGGAATTCATCCATCCCGCTACCAGACTGCTGGCATCTGCATAACCCTTAGCCAAATTCTCCGCCCACATCAGATCGCTGTTAACCGTATAATAAAGCGTATTGTCCGGTCTGGTATGGGAAAAACTGCTTACGATCTCTGTGGCACGAATCTGGGCGCACAACTCCAGATCGCTGTCCCATGTGAACGCGGTAAGACCTCTGGCTGCTCTCTCCGCATTGATCAGATCAAAAGCGGATACTGCGATAAGACGAAGTTCATCGGCTCTCAACTGTTCTGCTTCCGTCATACCTGCCGATCTCACAGACCCTGCAAGTGCAATAGCCTCATCATCAATATAAGTGACTCCCTCCTGAGAAGACACTTCACGGGTTGCGGCGGAAATCTCCGGTTTTGGGGCTCCGCACGCCACCATGCTGGTGGCCATGACCGCTGTCAAAGCAGCCGCCAATAATTTCTTTTTCATCAGTTTCACTCCTTACTTACTTTCTATTTCTTGACTCCTTTTAGTATCCATGCAGCCAACGCGGAGAGGGATGCCAGGAACATCATCATCCATGCATCAGACTCGTCGCCAGTCTGGGGACGTCTTCTCGCTCCCAGAACCATGGCATCGGACAGAGGAATCTCATCATCATCGATCCTTACCGTTCTTCTTCTCCGAACACCGTTTACTGTCGGAGTTTGCGGTGTAACAGGCGCATCAGGGGTATTCAGTTCCGGTGTTGCCGGAGTATCCGGTGTCACGGGAATACCCGGCATTGCAGGCGGCTCAGTAACCTGAGGCGGCTGCGTCATCTGCGGCGGCTCAGTAACCGTCGGAGGAGGCGTAGGTGTCGGGTTAGACGGTATCTCCGGTGCCGGGGTCGGGTCTAAGGGACCGGGTGTAGGGGCCGGCGTCACCTCAGGGGCCGGCGTAGGGTCCAGAGGACCGGGTGTCGTTGTAGGACCAGGTGTCTCTCCCGGCGGTGTTGTAGGACCGGGCGTTACCGTAGGACCAGGTGTCTCTACCGGCGGTGTTGTAGGACCGGGCGTTACCGTAGGACCAGGTGTCTCTACCGGCGGTGTTGTAGGGCCGGGCGTTACCGTAGGACCAGGTGTCTCTCCCGGCGGTGTCGTAGGACCGGGCGTTACCGTAGGACCAGGTGTCTCTACCGGCGGTGTCGTAGGACCAGGTGTTACCGTAGGACCAGGTGTCTCTCCCGGCGGTGTCGTAGGGCTAGGCGTTACCGTAGGATCTGGTGTCTCTCCCGGCGGTGTCGTAGGACCGGGCGTTACCGTAGGATCTGGTGTCTCTCCCGGCGGTGTCGTAGGACCGGGCGTTACCGTAGGACCTGGTGT
>ERZ777305.440-NODE-440-length-68376-cov-33.273635_pt1 | contig 68376 bp, 59 predicted proteins | sample MGYA00374965_ERZ777305 | MGnify/ENA primary metagenome ERZ777305 (study PRJEB29328, sample SAMD00013331) | mouse gut metagenome | study: EMG produced TPA metagenomics assembly of the Metagenome analysis of fecal microbiota from mouse which was promoted...
CAACCTCCTTAGGCTTGCGCTCGCGCTTGGGATGATGAAAGCGGTCGATCTCCTTGGTAAGAAATTCTTTGGTAAGACGCTCTACGGGATTGTCCTCGCACAACGCATAGATGTAATCTTCAAGATCTCGAATCTTTCGTTCAAGTTCTTTCAATTCAGCAATCTCTTCCTGGTTGGCGCGAGGCTTGACTATCGTTCCTGCATTGAAACGTGACGGCTTGATATATATGCCGCTCTTCAGGCGGAGTTTTATGTCTTTGGTGAGGCTAAGCCTGAATTGTATTTCAGACCTGCCATTTCCTTCCACTTTGGAAGATAAATAACGTTTGATACTTGCCATGGAGGACAAAAATTTTATGGTGGAGAGGACAAAAAATTAAGTGTTAAAATGCGTTTTATGCCGCATCAACGCTCCGTATCCTCATTTACAAAGTTAGCAATTAATTCTTTAACGGCAAAATATTTTGTCCTCCTTTTGTCCTCCTATTTGATTTCTACCGATTCTTTATGAAAGCGAATGACACCTATTTTTACAATTTCAATTTTGTAATATTATGATATACAAATATTTGTCAATTTTTCCAAAACTCGAACCCACTTCCATATCCTTGCATAGTCTTTCATTTGGTTGCTTCTGTTCTGGGCACCTCAACCCCTTGATAATCGACTGATTTTCAAGGGGTTTCTTATTCCTCGGGTGTACTAAAAGTGTACTCAATGCGAAAGTGTACTGCAAAAGGACTAATTGCAAATCCCAAAGCCGACGGTGGCAGTTAGAGATGCAAAATTTTCATCCCTTATATGGGAAGATAAAGATTCTTTTTGCAGTGGTATCTGAAGCGATTTCGCCAAACTCAGTTTTGATTTTTACAAGTGGACGAACCACGACTTCGTCCCAGTCCCAATCCCACAAATCGGACTTATATTCTTGGAAATCTTCCTCACTCCGCGGGCCATCCTTATTAAAGTCTTTTCTCAGAAAATCTACCGTTAGCGGACCGATAATTTCACATGGAACCAGCACATCATCTATGACGGCGAGTACACGTTGGCCGGGGGCATATTCGCAATCTGCCTGTTTGCCTTCATCGTCGGGCTTATGTCCGCCTTCAGTATATTCCGAGTGTTCTGTGAAGTCCGGATTATAAACGACATACAAGAATGGAGCCATATCTTCATCCGATTCTATAGAATAGCCAAGCAACCGCTTTGGCGCATACACAACGTGATGCAGAGCAAAATCCGCGTCATCCCACCACATAAACTCACCGAGGAATTTTTTATCGACCGTCCACCACTGTAAGTTTTCCGGATTATCGATGACCTCATAAGAATTGTCAGGAGTTTGAAATGACATAACAAAGGCTGTAGTCGTGTCGAACCCCGGATCTCGGATAGCCGAAAAGGATTCACCATCTTCAAGCAGAATCACAGGCCATTTCTCGCAGAACATGTCGGCGAAGTGGCGTGGATTGTCGGTATGTATCGGAATTATCGCTTTCGGCTTCAACATATCCAACAGCTCGTCAAGACTTGCCATGTCGCAGTGACCACTGCCAAACTCTTTTTGAAGTTCATGCTCCGATTTTATAGTTGCCGCAGGACTATTGACATTTGTAGCCACACACACCATATAATCGACCTTGCCTACATACTTTCCAATTAGCTGCGACAGTTTGCTGCCTCCGAAACCATGTATACAGAAATCTCCGGTATGGAACACCTTCAGCTTCTTTGCTTCGATGCGAAAGGCGTATGCGCCAAATGCCGAATGGTCGATAACAATAGGCATAATCCGAAACTCACCAAAAGAGAATTGTTCGCCCGGGACAAAAGTCCTTACTATGCCAAGACGCTCAGCCACAAAACGACATTCATCATTTGCCGGACTCAAATTATCCAAAAGTTCCTGTGCAATCTCTTTTGAATCCCGACCCATAAATATAGGCAGTTCGGGAGCTAAATCAGCAATTTTGCCAATATGATCGCCGTGATAGAGAGTTATCAGCAACGCGCTTTTGCTTAGATCTCCGCAGGTCAGGCCGTCTATTTCAAGAGCATTATTAAACACCGGCTCGCCTGACAACTGCTCGCCATAATCAACAAACAGTTTCCAACCGTTTGATTCATATTCGGTAACACATCCACCAATCCGGTCAGTGCCGCGATAAACTGTAATCTTCATTTCTTCAATTTTAAGTTTGTGAGAACTTTAATAAATACCGATAGCAAATTTCGGCAACCGGCTGTTAAGCTCCGGAAACAGCACAAGACTCTTGTCAATTTCACTTTCTGAACCAAGCTCGACAAACCACCATTCTATTTCATTTCTATATCTCTCTTTCATAATTTCAATGCAAATATAGACGACAAGTGTCTCAATTTGTGATACAATCCAATTTTTGCGATACTTATATTCCTGTATCGCAAAATGCGCCATGCCTACTTTACTTTTGTCGAAGAAAAGTCAGACATTATATGTGCAGAATGGTTGCGTAGCGGTTGTCTAACTTTTCGACATAAATCATAAACCCACAAAACTTTACAAATCATGAATTTGATAGATATGTCCCGGGAAGAAAGGTATGCCATGATGCGCAAACGTCATTCCTTTCTAAATTTGATGGTGAAGTCCTATACTTCACTGGAGGAGTTTGCCAAAGAAAAAGATGAATGGTTTGCCATGTTGGGAGTAGAATTGACTCTTGGCACAAATTCTATTTCTCTGTATATGCAGCTCGACTACGATGAATATGAAACATATTATATCATCCCAGGTAATGACGGCAAATTAACGGTCAGCGAAGTTGTATCTTGGCAAGATCCTTATTGCTTTAATGATGATATTAATATTTTCACTGAAGAATCGGTTGATGAAGAGGAAATTCTGACCTCAATTCATACAGCTCAATGAGGATGTATCGCTAAATGCGACATGTTTTGATTATCTTTGCGATGAATAACCCCCTTGGCGCTTTGCCATGACAAAGAAAACTTAAACAAATATGAACCAACTGCAAAAATACACCTGGTTGATCGACACAATCCGTCGCGCCGGGAAGATTTCCCACAAGGATTTGTCCAACAAATGGGAACGCTGCAAGGATCTGAGCGACTGCAGGCCGCTTCACCGTGCCACATTCAACCGCTGGCGTGATGCGATATACGAGCAATTCGGAATTATGATTGACTGTCAGAAAGTTGGCGGATACCTCTACTATATAGCCAACCCGGAGGATATCGACGAGGACAAGCTCAAAAAGTGGATGCTCGACTCGTTTGCCGTCGGCAATGCCATCGGAGAGAATCTCTCGCTGAAGGGGCGCATCCTTGTTGATGAGATACCTTCGGGACGCGACCATCTTACCACAATCCTTGAAGCTATGAAGGAGAACCGTATTGTGGAAATCGCCTACCGTCCGTTCAAACGATCGCACAGCTATACATTCACAATCGAGCCATATTGTGTCAAATTGTTTGAAAACCGTTGGTATGTGCTCGGCCGCAACAATCGTGGCGAGATTAAAATCTACGGGCTTGACCGGCTGGAAGAAACGCGAGCCACAGACGCGACATTCAAGCTTCCGAAAGATTTTGACGCAGCCGAATTCTTCGCCACATATTTTGGAGTCGTCATAGGCGACGGAACAAAGCCCGAACGGATAGTGATTCGCGCAAACGAAGACCATAAACATTATCTCCGCTCGTTGCCATTACATTCCAGCCAGCGCGAAATCGAGGACTGCGGCGAATATGCCGACTTTGAGCTGTTTCTCGCTCCGACTTATGATTTCGTTATGAAACTTCTACAAGTCGGCTCGATGATTGAGGTTATAAGTCCGGAATCACTCCGCAAAACGATGAAAGGTTGGATTTCGGAAATGTATGAACTATATAGAAATGTCTGACGATGCAGCGTGTGCAGACTCAATGTTATGGTAGTACGCGGAGAACAAAATTAAATTCTGTCACCAAATCCGATACAACAGGAGTATAACTTTGCAGAGTAACTCTAATCAACCACGACCCAATAAATCACACACATGACAGTAAAAGAATTGTTCCTCTCCATAGGATTCGATAATGTTCTCAATTCATTGCGTAATACACATCGCACCTGCCGTTCGATAAAAAGTGTAGCAAGCTATAAGGAAGCGTTTGATACTATCTGTCTGATAGAATTTGAAGGTGCTGGCGAGAGGAGTTGCTAATAGTTGCTTATACATCGGATGCGACTCACTTGGCGATCGAAGAAGAACACCACCTTAGGTAAATGATTCAATCATTTGATAAAAAAACGCCTATTACATTTATCAAAGGAGTTGACAATGAGGCTAAAGCCGACATTGCTCTCCAATTTATAATCATATCTAAAACACCAATTAATGATGACAAAAAGGACTGATTCAGGTATTCTTGAAAAATTTCAACAACCGTTTCCTATGAGTTTCAAAGTAATAGGAGTTGGCAATGGCGTAACAGACATAATCGAAAAAGTAAAATCTTTCGGTTATGACTGCGTAGGCTGCCTTGTCGCAAAGTCTACCGATGATTGTATCCCCATGGACGATGATAAAATGGCAATCATCGTAGCACGCGATAACGAAGGACTCGCCAATGCGATAGCCAAGACCTATCATGATGCAGGCGTACTGACCATAGGATTGGTCAATGGTGCCGACATCTCTTGTTACGATACTATTGCGATAGATACAGATAGCGGAACCTTTCCGGAAGTAATAAAAATATTGCTTGCTCCTTTAGCGACAATGGGCTATATATGCTATGACTTTAATGATCTATGCACGACATTACATAACCGCCGTTTTTTCAAAACTTTGGTCGCTGATGGTAAAAGCATTGAGGATGGAGTCATTAACATGCAGAGAAAAATGGAGAATGTCACCGTAGATAAAATTGAATTTATTTCTGCTCTTTTATATTTCAATCGTGAGAAGTTATCTGCTATAACGATGGATGATATGGCTCCATTTAATAATATGATGTCCGGTCTACCGGAGTCAATCGATGTAATCTGGGGCGTTAATTTTGATAATACACTATCTGATGATATAATCAGATTGTCATTCATTATGTCAGGTAGAGAATTATGAAAAAGCGCATTGCCACTGTCTATCTTCGGCTTATGAAATATGCCATGTTTATGGGTATCCTCGGCGGAATCGCCACATTCATCGGGCCGCCTCGCCATGGTTTGATTAAAGCCAGCATAGGCATCGTAGTCGGAGCCATGCTGCTCGGAAGCAAACTTCCTTCAGCGCTGAAAGAGCTGTGTAAAATCACCGATGAGATTACAAATGAAATATTTCGGGAATAATCCATAACAGTAAGTGTATCTTTCACTTCGATACATTCTATATCTGCTCCGCCAACCTGACAGGAGCCGGAATAGGCGTGAAAAGCAGCAGCCGCAACTTCGAGGCCGGCATCCCCACCGACAAGCCAGCACTTGTTAAAGCCGCCTCATGGCAATTCGACAGCGTTTGGTGCAGCGGACATTGCACCAGCTGCGGCCGCTAATACTGCTCTGATTCCATCAAATGAGTACAATAACCTTTTAGATTAGCATACCACTTTTCTATAAAACATTCCGAGATTTTACATCTTATTTTTTTGTGCTTTGCCGTAATTCATTGAATATTCGGAATTTATTGCCGAATATTCTTCGAGCGTTTTCTTTTTTGATGGGTTGAGTGGTTCAAGAATTAAATTGTCAATTTCCTTCTTCATCAGGGTATTGCTATATGGCTTCATTTCATGTGTAATTTGGTTAGATGTTAACAATCGAATCGATATAACTGGTAATGCATCGCTTTACTTCAACCAAAAAGGTGGATGTATCGTGGAAATGAGGCTCATGGCCCAGACCATTGAATTTTGAATGAAGACCGTGACGCCATAGATTACCCTCGTTGTCGTACATATCGACCCAGTCAACTCCGGTCCATCTAAATCTGTATTTTTTGTCGTTATAAATGCATACAAACTCAATAAATAGACCTTTGAATGGATTTGTGTATTCTCTCGGAATTTTTATCTCTAAATCCGTTGCTTCAGCATTCGCAGTTTCTAAAAACTCGTATCTTGATTCAATGTAATCGGTGTCAAGAAAGTATGAATTGGACTCAAAATAGCCGCTTTTAGTTGCATAATTTGATAAAACATGTTTATTGCCTACCCATTTTTTATGAATCCAGAACGATGGATTCGCCTCACATAGAGCCATGATCTCAGACTGTAGACGAGTAAGAGTATCGGAGCAGCACTCTCCCATGAGATATTTATGAAACCGAGGTTGATATGTCCGCAGCAAATGGCTTACATTGGCGTCTTTGTATTGTAGATGGTATTTGTTAAATAGTAGGAGTATGTCTTCATCTGAAAGATATGGTATTATCTGCTTGATCGCGCTAGGTGAGTCCGGCTCTGCAAAATATTTTTTTGCATTTGCGAATTTCCTTTCAAAATTTGTCCAGTCTATTTCTCCTTTTTCGTTGTGGAAAAGAACACCTATGGAGCCAGTAAACAGGCGGAATTTTTCTGCCTCAATGATAGCACTTTCCCAATCATCAGCCCATGAGGGATGTTTTATTGCTGGATTTGATGTAAGTATTTGGTTGATCTTTTCAATTTCTTCTATAAAACGATGCTCCAAAACAGAGTTCTTTTTCGAAAGCTGTTTTAATAGATCAGCCGAATTTGCATACAGCTCGCTGTACACTTTCCGAGGATTATTTATCATGTCGATAAGAGTGATAGCCTGTTGAATGGCAGATACGCTTCGTATGGTGTCATTTCCACTGCTATCTTTGTCTGAAATAAGATTCCAGACAAAACGCATCCAATGTGACAGGCTTTGCTGATCGTCAAAATTGGAGGCCGGATGAAGAAGATATTTGCTTATGGCATAGAATACAACACGTTGCTGTTGATTTATCGAGGAGAAATCTAAAATGACCTCTGATAGGTATTTTGGAGTATTATCTTTATTGAATATATATTGTGGAATGAAGAAGAAATCTTTATCCCAACATGGCTGAAGGGCGGTCGTATCAATATGTTTGATATTTTCAAATATAGTTTCGAGGTCGTCAAGTATTTCTCGCAGTCTAGATGTGTATGGATCTAATGATTGAAATGAGATAAGTTTGTCTGTTTTGAACTCATTGCCACTGAAATACGCGTAGTCGTTATTAACTTTTGAACATTCTTCGTTAAAAAAGAATGTCCCGTCCGACCTTTCTGTGACAATGTATTGATAATACATACGATTGATGAAGGCAAAGAATAGTTCATCGACATTATGAACCTGTTTGCCTAAACCTTTCTCCCAGAAAATGTCGGTCCATTCGTTATCAAATTTAGAGGCTATTTCAATCGCCTTTTCTTTTGATATTTTTGCGGAAACCCATTTGATTACCTCTGCCTTGAAGTTCTCGAAATTGGAGAGTGGCTTTCCGCGAGCATTCATCTTGATGTACAAATCGTCTGAGAGTGGTAGTTCTTCAGTGCCAATTATAGTGTGATTGAACATGATTGGCGTATGAGAAAGTTCTGTGGATGTAAGCAACTCCCAGTAATTTTTCAGAATTATTTTATCCTTTCTATCAAATATAGCGGAGATACTATCGTTGGCATTTGTAGTGTCATTGCCGAAAAGCATAGTCAGCATGGCACTGATGGTCGGATCTTGACACCATTCGTAGTAAAACCAGGCCTGGTTTTCTATGTGTTTTCTGACAGAACCATTCTCGTTATCAAGCGGTAATAGATCGCAAAGTTTTTCACAGAAATCCCGGGATGAAACACGGGTTTCATATGAAAAAGATTTCAATACATTTTTTACAGAATTAGAGAGGTTGCCAGTTACGTAGGCCAGATACCAGTGTAAGAGCCATAGAGTAGTTAGGCGCTGCTGTCCGTCAAGCGGTGCAATGGCTCCCTCAGAAGTCGGCGTGCCGTAAACGAAATCAAGTATCAGTCTGTTGTGACTATGTCCATCTTCCCGCGCGTTAAGAGCCTCATCGAGTGCTTTTTTTAGTCTTGACAGGAATCGTATCCTTAAGGGGCCTTCGCTTTCACGTCCTTGTGCGTAGTCGCGTTGGATTATGGGAATTATGATTCTATGATTTTGGATAAATTCCCAAAACGATGTGAGCTGACGGTTAGTTTTATTCATGTGGCAAGGTTTTAGTAGAATTTGATGGAGTCATTTTTACGAAGTATCATCCTGATGTATCGTTCTCTCAACTGCGGATTGATGTTTGCTATTATCCTGCCCTTTTTGAAAAAGGTCTTGCGATATTTAGGCTCAAGGGCGTAGATGTCGGGATAGAGGAACTCGCAAAGAGTTTCTTCTATTTTTCGGAGATAAGATTTTGCATCTTGTTCAGTCCAGGATGTCAGAGATACAGGCATTTCTGTGTATGCTTTTATGAAGACGTTTTTCGTGGCGGGTGGGATAAATGCTATGACTTCTTCATCTTTATTAAAGGAAATGCGGTGTGTATTTTTATCGTAGATTTTCAATACTTTTCTGCCATTGTCCTTTGCAAGCACATATATTCTTTTGATGGGGAAGGGATCGTTTTGATACTCTTCATTTGTCGAGGAGTCAAGAATGGTAAAGTTCCAGACCTTTTGTTTGTCTTGGTCTGCAATAGGCTGGATGTCGATGTCTTTAATTTTTTCCTTTAGCCTCTCTAATTCTGATGACTGTTGCTTGTCGGAATCAAGATATCGCTTGATCTCGTCTCTTAATCGGTTATCCTTACTGAGGCTATAAAGGACGGAGGCTAGCCAGACTTTAATGTTTTTATCTCCTAAATCATCTCCTGAATTAGAAGCGATATGCTCTACTTCCCAACCTTTTGAGTTTGCTTTTTTCCCTTCTTTTTTGAATAGGTGGAATGGGAAGCGATAATATGCTGCCATGCCATATTTTTTATCCTTGATGTATTCGATGTTCTGGTTGATTACAGTCTGTATATTGAAGAGGAGTAGGAGCGGCAGGCATTCGCGTTTGGACTCACCGCTCTCGCCATACTCTCTTTTCAAGTCGGAACATTTGATTAGTTTTTTCTTAATCTCTTTTTTCAGATATACTTTAAAATCATCTTTTTTAGATTGATAGTTTTTGATGAGTTGTTCGATCTTTACATCTTGTAGAATGAGAAATCCAACATAGTGGTACAATTCGAAGTCGTTAAACCATTCATGGAATATCATGAAATACTTTTTGACCTCATTCCATGTATCTCTAATCCATTCAGATGTGATATTCTTCTTGTTTTTATTAAAAAACACGTAAAAATATCTAAATGTCTTATGATTGTCATTTCCACAATCCTGCATTTCTCCGAAAAGTTTTTGCTGCACAATCATGTCGAATATCCATTCAATACGGGTAGGTTTTTCCCATCCCAAATCGTGTATGAATAACCAAAACTCTTCGTTTCTGAGTGTTCTTTCAATCTTATCCCACTCCGAGGCAATTTCTATTTGTTGTAAACGGATGGCACTTGCTGACTCATTGTAATTTGATTCATTGAGAAATAGCGCCTTTATCAGTTCCGAGTCGGTCAAACTAATTTTGCCGATATTGAGACGTATAAACACTTCAATTGGATCCGGTTCATCTGTTTCATACCAGATAAACTTTACTCTATTGGTAATAGTATTTACAAAGCTTTCAAGATCAAATTCTTTGCCAATATTTTTGAGCTCAACCTTCTTCCTTGTAATCCATTTATTTACTTCATTATACGTATTATACATATGGTAAAAATCTATGTTGGAAGAGGCAAGCTCATTATCAATCTCGTATCTGTTGAGTTTTATCAAAAATTCTTTAGAGCCAATTCCATTGTCTGAGTTTGCAGACATACGATTCTGAGGATTTCTAATCGCATATTCGAGATTGAATTTATTCTGCAGATTAGGCAGTAAGCATGACAGGATTATATAAAATGTAGTAAGTCTCTGCTGACCATCAATAACTTCCCAATATCCTTTTATCAAATTTATGATTTCAGAAAGATTAGATGCTTCTTCTTTTATCTTTCTAAATATATCTTCTTCTTTCCGTTTTACGACGAGAGGCTGAACGCAGTATATTTCGTTAGGCTTCTTTTCCTTCTCGTGAAATTCCCATATGTCATCTAATAGGTCTGTTACTTGATGGGTCTTCCATCTATACCCCCTTTGATATGACGGAATATAGAAATTCATACCCATTAAGTCATTAACGGATGTTAGTTTCAGCTTGTCTTGGTTCGTATCCATTTTATATCTCCTAATTATGAATCTGCTGAAATTGAATATAAGTCATCTATAAAGTTGTCATGGGCTTATTTGGTATTAACGATCAATTCTCGGATGTTTATATTAAGAATTTCGGCCATCTCGACAAGTGTTTTCAAGTCAGGCTGAATGGCGTTGGTACACCATTTGGAAACCGTTGCTGGGCCTTTGCCAAGTTGTTGAGCCAACCACTTTCCTTGCTTGTCAATTTCGGCAAGCACAGTCTTTATCCTATTGAGTTTAACGATTTTCATATTCAACTAATTGGCTTCTAATGCAAATTTACTAATAAGTTTAGAGATGCCCAAGACAATAATTAGCTGCGGACAAAAATTTTCGGAGGAAGAAGTTCATTGCATTAGAGCGTCACAATGCATTCCGTGACATAAGGATTAGCCGCAAAGGGGCACAAGAAGGTCGGGAAGTTCACGCAGCGCTTCCCGGCCTTTAATCCTTTTAATCTGTGAGTTAGATATTAACTTTCACTGAGCCCGATAGCACTAATTGATGCCTATTGCTTCTTGCATAATCTTTTTAGAGCGGGCCTCCACCATGGCTCGCCATAAAGAGGAATCCTGCAGCTTGGACATCGGTATGTATTGCTGGAAGCGAGCGAAGAACTCTACCGGCTTCTCTATGTTCCAGTTGGTAATTATTTCGCCCCAGTTCACTTTGTCGGCAAACTTTTCAAGCAGACTCCAGTTATTGTAGAACACATCGCGGTTGGAAAGGCATTTCCAGTCCCATTTGCCGGAAAATTTGTTTAGAGTTGTTTCTGTTATTATGTTGTCGGGACATGAGTTGGAAAAGTCGTCCCAATGAATTTTATTGGCATATTTTGATATGCCGTCGACTGTCCAAAGAATACTCTGATTGCCACTGATTTCTTCCCAATCGAGTTTGTCGGCAAACTTTTCAATCATTTCCATGCTGAATGATTCACGGCTTGACACCTCTTTCCATGCTTCGGACTCAAGTACCGAATTCAAAAATTCATTGTTTGTTATTGATTCCATATTGTTATGATTTTAATGTTACACTGCAAAATTATGCTCATGCTGTATCAAACCGCGATACATGATTAAAAATTTTTCAATCCCACCAATTTTTCATGTTATGATCGAGCCATTCCCAAAGGATATGGAAAGCCTTGTCACGATATAACTTAGCGACACATACTCCTTTTCTATTTCATATTTGGGCTTTCCATTCATAAGTGAATCGAACCAAGCGGAAAAATCCTGCCTGAAGTGTGGTCCGGGCGCCTCATCCAATTGATTACCGGAATAATGATGTTCTTAATCACACCCTCGTTAAGGCGATGGCCACCCGGAAATGTTGACCAATAAGAATAATGTTCGCGATACTCGTCCCTACAGTCGCATACCTCGTCAGCCCCGCCAAAGAGTCCGATTACCCCCTCCGGATTCATGTCATCGACATAAAAGAGATTTGCCTCCATCTCTTCAAATTCACGGATTAAAGACTCTGTGACCTCAAAGGATTCATGACCATCCTCTCTTTTTGAGAAGAACTGGAGCTGTTTGCCCTTGTTCTCCTTAAGAAGGCCTGATACGTGAAATGCCGGATTGACAAGGATTCTGCGATAACCTTTCATCTGACACGCATACATGGCACCCATGGATGTACCGACTACGATTGTGTCGTCAGTCCTATACTCTCCGGCAAGGCTCAGCAACAATTGAAGAGCCTCAATTGGGCTGACAGGGATGTCGGGAGTGACAACATTGTCGTCAGGAAGCAGTTCTCGAAGCTTTTTTGCAGTGTTGGACTGTCCCGATGAGGCGAGTCCATGTAAATAAATGATGTTCATATTGCTTTTTGCATTTGGTTTGACTTTTGTTTTTCTTTCCACTGAAGGCAGTTGAACCGGCTTTTCAGCTTTCGATAAGTCGAGTCTTCTTTGCCTTTGATCATTTCAAGATAGTTTATTTTACCGTCTATTACATTGACAAGGTTCTTTTCCTTACCCTTGCAGAAATCCCGGGTGAAGATAATCTGAGCCTGTGTATAACCATATTTCTCCCACAAGTGCAAAAGCACTCGCAGATGTTTTATGTAGGAGCGTGGAACGTTGATCTTATCGCCTACAATGACTCCGGTAACTTCTTGGCGTGTGCCACTGACTAATGTCTTTGTTTTCTTCTCGTTCACTTTTAATCCATATCCCGCTATGATGTTGTAAATCCTTGATTGCCAGAACAGGCTCATTCTGCGAATTGATTTGCTGTGGCTGAATGTTATATTATCAGCATAGCGGGAATAGTTACACCCCATTCGTTCGGCAAGCTTTGACATATATTTATCAAAGCTTTTCAGCACAATATTAGACAATACCGGCGATGTCGGAGCACCCTGCGGAAGTACTTCGATACCCGAACTATTAGGAACGGTACATAGTCTGCATATAATATTGATGACCTCTTTGCTTTGCAATTTGTCACCAAGTTCCCTGTGAAGCGCCCTGCGAACCATAATTTTAGTTATGCTCGGAAAGAAATTTTCAAGATCCGTATTAAATATGCAGGTTTGACCGACATGTATCAATGCATTATCCTTGACACTTCTATCTAATACAAAACTGGTGGCATGGTTGTCGGGCACGAATATAGATTGCAGGAGAATGTTTATTGCTGACTGGATAGCCTTTAGCGGCTTTATCGGAGCGCTGATTGTGCGCTGCCCTCCGGATTTTTTGGGGATTGAAAACTCGACATAAGCGGATTTTCTCGCATTGGCTGACGCATACCGCATTATCTGCTTGCCGGATTTGGGCTCGGCCAAGCTCCAGCAGTCGACAAGCGGTGCTATGAAATTCAGCACCTCAAATAATTCCTTGCGGTTACCGATGGTTAATCCTTGAGATAGTCTGCAATTTGGGTTCTCATATTACAATCATTTTGCGAGAGCAGAGAAAACATCGGTCTTACTTTCGTGTTCGCCGGATGGTCGAGGCTTCGACAATGTGCGCTGTGAACTAGGGAGTGCATTTCACATCACCGGGAGCGAAGCGAAGGTGATGGAGCATGCACGACTGGAGTGAACAGCGTGCAGGGCCGATGCCGAGTAACTGACATTGGGTGGCGTCTTGATGTAAATCAGGACGAAGTCTGCCGGATGCAGCAGACAGATTGCAAAGATACGACCGATGTTTTCAATGTCCTCTTTTCTTGTTTATGAAGCAAAAATATGGAGGACATGTGAAAAATCGTTTCATATATGAAAACGATTTTCAAAAATTGCTGAATTTATTTGTACAAAGCGGTCAAAGCCTCAGCCTTTTCTTTTATTAAATTGCGCAGCCAAACAGGAGCAAGCACCTCTATATCATTGCCGTGGCTTAAAATCTCCTGAATAAAATCATATGCCGGCGACATATAGAAGCCGAACGTGGTGAAATCCTCTCCATTTTCCAGTTCCTCCTGTGAATGATGCAGTGGCAGCGACCTCATATACTTGGGAAATTCTCGGTAACATTTCAAAATCACCCGTGTGGGCCGGGAACATTCATCGGAACAGATCCCATAGAAATTTGTAAAGAAATCCTTCGCCGAAAAATCCTCCGGGTACTCAAATCGTTCTGTGGTAAGTTCAAGATTCGTAATTCGGTCAAGCGCGAAAATCAGCCGCTTGCCGCTATCAATGGTTTGACCAAGCACATACCACCTTCTCTTGAACAATTTGAGGCACAGTGGCTCCAACGTTCTATTGGTGTCGTTTTTAGTCGGAGAATGAAACGAGGTGTATTGGAAGACTATTCTCACATTGTTCCTCAACGCCTGCGAAAGCAATGTCAGCCATTCGCATCCTCCGGGAATCGGTTCGAGAATAATTTTATTGGCTATTGACTTGTTTTCAAGAAGCAACTGCTCAGTAGCCATACTGTCGGTAAGCCAGTTCAGAACATCATTCTTCTCTATTTCATCCTGATTGGCGATATAATACTGACTGTTTTCTCTCTTGGAAGAGCATTGAATATCAACCCCCAGTTCCGTAAGAATGGCCATCCTGTGATTATGGAATGTGCGCTTTGACAATTCCGTGCCATTATAATTCAGGGAAGAGTTGTTCCATTTTTCACTGATTTCCCTGAAGGTCAACTTACCGGCATCAAGAATGGTATTAATAAGCCAGATATATTTGCGTAATGTCGAGTCTGCCATAATTCACAATTATATTCGGTTGCAAAGATAATCATAATGTATGAAAACCATTTTCACACATTCGCTTTTTTTGTGATTTAGAGCAAGACAACCTATTTCAGTTCACATTCCCGCCTTTTAACAGCCGAAATTTTTGCAAAATGAGCGAAACCACTTCATCGCGAGGTCGCCCAATTTTGACTATGTAATCGATTTATCACTTTACTCAATGAAACATATTAGGTAGACGCATTGATTACGATGATACGGTTGCCCTTTGTTGCGAAGATAGGCCCAAATATCGAATACACGCTGGAAGGTTTCGCTGTCACGCCTTATTTCCAATAGAGAACCAAGATGAAGCAGCCCGTAATTCTTATTAAGTGAAAATATGTTACTGCTACAAAATCAACTGATTGTATAAAATAAGAAAGAGATGTCTCACGACATCTCTTTCCGTTTAAACCTTTATCTTAATCTAATACTATGAAAAACACACATACAAATGTACGCATTTTTCCACATACGTTCAAAATATTTCACCTATGTTTAACATATTTTTTGGTAAAAATAGTTCACTGCGATGTCAGATTGCCACTATTTAACATTTATCAACCTATGTGTGTTGTTATATAATATGAGCATGTGAGCAAATATTTCAGATTTGCCGCCTAATGCTTAACTTTGTAACGAAAAAACATCATAACCGAAATGAAACTATCGCTCATACTCGACAACATCGCATCACGACTCGGCATAGCCGAACTCAATCCCATGCAAAAGCGCGTGATGGAATCAACATCGGCCAACACCCTGCTGCTGTCGCCCACAGGGTCGGGCAAAACGATTGCATTCACGATAGCAATGCTGCGAGCGCTCGGCAAGCCGTCGGGCGAGGTCAAGGCCGTGGTAATTGCTCCGTCGCGAGAGCTGGTGATGCAGATTTACCGGGTAGTGCGAGAAATAGCCACAGGCTACAAGACGGTGGCACTCTATGGTGGTCACCCCATGGCCGATGAGAAAAACTCGCTTACCCCGGCTCCCGACATAATCGTAGCGACTCCGGGTCGACTGCTCGACCACATCAACCGCAAGCATGTCGACCTCTACACGACGAAAGTGCTTGTGCTCGACGAGTATGACAAATCACTTGAACTGGGATTCCACGACGAGATGCGCAAGGTTATACGCACGATGCCCAATCTGTCGCGCATCATCCTCACATCGGCTACCCGGCTTGTCGACATGCCCGACTTCTTGAAGATGTCGTCGCCTGAAGTTATCGACTTCCTGGAACAGGGTCAAAAACCGAGAGAACGCACCGCCATCGTTGAAGTAGAGAGCCCGGCACGCGACAAAATCGACACTCTCATCGACCTACTTAAGTCGCTCAACAACGGCAAAGTCATCATCTTTGTAAACCACCGTGAAAGCGCCGTGAGAGTATTCGACCACCTGAAGAAAGCCGGACTGCCCGTGGGGCTGTATCACGGCGCTCTCGACCAGCCCGACCGCGAGAAGGCTATCGACCTGCTCAACAACGGCACGACACCGATACTCGTGTCGACCGACCTCGGCGCACGCGGCCTCGACATCGACTCGGTACACTCGATAATACACTACCACCTGCCGCTTACCGAGGAAACGTGGACTCACCGCAACGGACGCACGGCGCGTGTCGACGCATCGGGCACAGTATATGTCATCACTTCCGAAGCCGATAATCTGCCCGAATACATCACATTCGATCGCAGCTATTCGCCTACAGGCTCCTCGACCGACCCCATAAAGACTTCGACAGCCACAATATACTTCAACGCAGGCAAAAAGGAGAAAATATCGCGCGGCGACATAGCCGGATTCCTCATCAAGCAGGGAGGCATGAAGCCCGAGTCGATAGGCCGCATAATCGTCAAGGATCACAGCGCGCTTGCCGCAGTACCTGCTGACGAAGCCGCCGCACTACTGTCGCGCATCGCCTCCGAAAAGCTCAAAGGCAAGCGCGTCCGCACCTCCCTACTCCGCTAACCCCGCAATTTTCCCGCAATTCCCCCGGCCGCTCAATAATAACTTGTACGGCTTGCTTATCTTTTGTCATAAATTTATTATTTTTGCATACGGGGACATCGGGAAAACCCTATCTCCTTATTTTTGAATAAAAAAGAAGCGTTATGCTCATCTTGTAAGTTGGAAACGTAGGAAATTTCAAACTTAGTACGAGAGAAAGCATAGTGGTTCTCACGCTATAGCGTGGGCTGCTATTATCATATCCGTACTAAAGGTTTTCCTACGACCTCCAACTTAGATGTGGTAGCATTGCAGTTCCACGCTTCGTGATTAATAAATGTCCTTGTGGCAGCTGAAGGGCAAAAATAAGATATAGAGATGCAAAAGAAAGTATACCTATTTCTGCTGTTGCTACCTATAATAACCATAGGTTGCTCCAAACCAGAAGAGAAATCAACAACTCATGAACAAACTATGCAAATTCGGGATATTGCACGTTATAAACTGTATCCCACTCAAAACATTTGGACATTCATTAAGGTTGACACTCAAACTGGACAACTTTGGCAAGTACAATACAGTGTAAATGACGATAGCAACCGAACAGAATACGACCTAAATCCGAAACCGCTCATAACCAATGTCACAGGCATAAACGGTCGTTTTAATCTATACCCTACTCAAAACATATACAATTTCATTCTTCTTGACCAAGTAGACGGCAGGCTATGGCAAGTGCAGTGGTCATTGGAAGAAGGTAATCGGGCAATATTCCCCATCAAAAAATAAATAAAATCATTAAACAACATCTCTAAAAATTTTAATCATGAAAAAGTTTTTCTCTTTTCTTATTCTTGCATTTGTAACATCTGCAATAGCATTAGCACAAAATAATTCCGAACACATGACATTTAAAGGAGTGCCAATAGACGGAACTCTTAATGAATTTGTGGACAAGATGAAACAAGCAAGATTTACATATATCGGCACACACGACGGAATAGCAGTTCTTCAAGGGGATTTTGCAGGCCATAAAGGGTGTACCATTGGTGTTTACACTCTTAAATCATCGAATAAAGTAAATACTATCGCGGTAATGTTTCCTCCACAAAAAGATTGGTCATCTTTAGAATCAACCTATGTCAGCCTTAAGTCAATGCTTACTGAAAAATACGGAGAACCTTCGGAATGCGTTGAAATGTTTCACGGCGCTCTCCAGCCTGATAGAGATTTTGAAAAATTTCACAAGCTTAAATATAAAGAATGTACATGGGACACTACTTTCAGAACCCCCAAAGGAGATATCCAATTGTCAATTTGGAGTCAACAATCAGACTGCTTTGTCCTTATCAAGTATTTCGATAAAATAAACACCGATGCGGTGAAGGCACAGGCAATGGACGATCTATAATTTAGATAGTATGCATTCATTAGCTATTTTATTATTAATTATCGCTGCTATATCCACTTTGAGTATAGCAGCGATAAGATTGCTGTTTAAAATAAAAATAGATAACTTATCAGAAGAACTGAAATACATCACACCTTATAATAGCGCAGAACACTGCATACATAATCCGGGATTACAATTCATAGATATTGAAACTGAGATCAATAACATTTTTAAAGGCCATACAATATACCATTCGGAAGAAATTAATTTTACAGAGCACTATACTCCGATTTTTAATAAAATATGCTCTCTCCTGAAGTGGCTCGAAACATTTCATATCGAGCCATCGGATATTATTGCAAAATTTGCATCCGATTTCAACTACATTCATCAATTTGTAGAGCAGCACAACGAAAGGATAACTAAAAATCTGCTAGATATAAATAAAGAATTTTTCGACAATTGTTTACAATATCCACTTGATGAACAGCAAAGGCGCTCTATCTTATCCGATGGTTACAATTGTTTAGTTATCAGCAGTGCCGGAAGCGGTAAAACTTCATCAATAATCGGCAAAGTCAAATATTTAACGACTATAAAAGGTGCTTCACCCGAAAGAATATGCCTAATAAGCTACACTAACAAAGCGGCAACCGAATTGACTGAACGAATGTCAACTATAGGGATAAAAGGATATACATTCCACAAACTTGCTACCGACATTATAGCTCATGAAACAGGAGAAAAGCCATCAATATGCGATAACACCGATGCCCTATTCGCAACGATTTATCATGAGTTGTCACAGCAATCTTCCTACAAAAAGCATATTGTCGAACTGTTACTTGACCATGAATCACCACAATACGATTTTGAGATAGAAAAAGCCGAAAGAAGAGAACAACTTTCAGAGCAAAAGAGTCAGCGTTTGAAAGCATTATTTCCCAATATGGACGGGAGAACCATATATGTAAAAAGTAAACAAGAACAAAAAATCTGTTTTGTATTATCTTCCCTCGGCGTGAGATTCAGATATGAAGAACCATACGAATATCCGTTAGCTAATGAGTTCCATTCACAATATAAGCCGGATTTCTCCATCTACTACAACAAGGATGGCGTAACAAAACGCATCTATCTGGAACATTTCGGCATTGATGAACACGGATTCGTCCCAATGTGGTTTGCTAAGGACAATAACATAACATACGAAGAGGCCAATCAAAAATATAATGACGGCATTACATGGAAAAAGGCAGCACATAATAAATTTGGCACAACACTACTAACTACATCAAGTGCCGATTTCAGTTATTCAGATATAAAATCAAACCTTAAAAATTTGTTGAGAAATGCCGGTGTACCTATATATGAAATGTCGGATGGAGAGCTCTACGAATCCATTTTACCCAAAAATAGCAAGCAGGAGAAAGCATTAATCAGACTTGTGGCAACATTCATAACACTGACAAAATCAAGTTGCCAATCAATATATGACATATTGAATAAAGCCGTCAGAGCTAACGATGAAAGAAGTGAATTCATAATCCGGAATATCTTTATTCCTGTTTATGAGAAATACGTAAGGACATTAAAAGAGAATAATCAACTCGATTTTACCGACTTTATACTAAAAGCTACAGATATTTATCGTTATTCCCATCCAGCAAAATATGATTACATAATTGTCGATGAATTTCAAGACATATCGATTGACCGATATAACTTCTTAAAGGCATTACGTGACGGAAATCCACCTGCTAAGCTCTATTGTGTAGGTGATGATTGGCAATCAATATATCGCTTCTCGGGAAGTGATATGGCACTATTCAATCAATTTCCCAACTATTTTGGAGAAACGGAAATTGCCAGGATTGAAACCACATATCGATTTGGCGAACCTTTAGTGTCACTTTCTTCGCAATTCATACAACGTAACAACAGTCAAATAGCCAAACGTATTCGACCATTTAATACTCAGACAAGAACCGATTTGGAATTTTATTCATACAGCGATAAAGACTATTGTAATCTAATAGGACAGATAATTGCAAAAATACCTTCCAATAAATCGATTATTTTATTGGGCCGATATTCTTTTGATGATTATTATCTTTCATTTACTTATCGCTCATCAAAAAGGGGGACTAAATTTTTCTATCACATTAACAACCGGGAAATTGAGTTCTTGACCGTACATAAATCCAAAGGGCTTGAAGCCGATTATGTAATTCTGCTCCAATGCAATAAAGACATCTATGGCTTCCCATCGCTAATCAACGATGATCCGGTACTTAATTACGTATTGACAACCGGCGATCAATTCCCGTTTGGGGAAGAACGGAGATTATTTTATGTGGCCATAACTCGTGCAAAAACAAAGACATTCGTACTCTACGACCGTCGTTCGCCATCAGTATTTGTTGATGAATTCCTTCATCCTGACCAAATTTCCACCAATGACCACTCCAAACACCCCAATGCCAATAAACGTTGGACCCAAAGCGCCGACAAATATTTGTTAATGCTTCATAAAGAAGGTAAGAGCATACCATATATCGCTACTAAAATGGGACGAAGTCAAACCTCGATAGTTATGAGGTTAGAGAAGCTGTCGGGAGAGAATGGCGAGGGGTAAATGCGGAGGGGCAGTGGCGAGGGAGATGGTTATTGGGGACCGAAGAGCTGCTCGAGAACCCATTGTGAGGCTTTGCGGTTGTTTTCAGGATAGTTGAAGTGGGCGTTGGTGTAGGTAACCAATACGGTTTTCGGTGATTTCACTTCGTTGAGCATACTGTTGATGGATGTAGGCGAACAGGTGTCGTCATTGTAGCCATAATCACAGTATAGCGGCACATTGATGATACGGGCAAAGTTGACTACATCGTAGTAGGGCAACGTTGAAAGCACCGAGGGCACATCGGATTCGGCAAACTTAGAGTCCATGAAGTATTTGGGCCATCCTCCGGCTCGACCATTAGCAAATCCCGTCAAGTCACAAAGTGCAGGATAATCGGCGCTTACATATTTCACTTTGTCATGAAGTGCGGCCGTAATGATGGATAGCGCCCCACCCTGGCTGCCGTCCATGGTCACAATAGTTTCACCGTCCCATTCAGGCAGTGAAGCAAGATAATCGACACAACGCACACATCCGGCATATACCTGCCTGAAATAGCAAGAGTCACGCGATGTCAATCCACGTTCCCAGTAGCCCCATATTTGAGGCGACGCAGAATCGATAAGGTCCTGCGAAGACTCAGGGCTCAGTCCGTGTATGTCGACATTAAGAACTATAACACCCTTTTGGGCAAAGTCGGGTTGCGGCCATCTTTTATAGGGACCGGCACCGGGAGGACAGAACATTGCCGGATGCTTCTTTCCGTCATTAGGCATTGAAAGGTACCCATAAAAATAACGTCCGCCCTCACCTACGGTCAATCGAATAAGATACACGCTGACTTCATCGGTAGAGTGCTTCTTTATATAGGTGAGCCGAGGGTCAAGATCCACTTTTCGGGCCGCTTCTATCTCATTATCCCAGAACTTTTTGAAATCCTTGGGCATCTTGGTGAATGACTTTATCCTTTCAGGCTCAAATGCCGCTTTCACTACATCGTCAAACTTTTGTCCCGCTACGGAAAAAGATAGATTGCACTCACGGAATCCCGGCTCGGTCATGGTGCCCATGTCGATTGTGGCGACACCATTGACAAATAGAGTCGAATCGCTCATCGCCGGAAGAAGCATCTCTTTTCCGGTGCAGTACTTCACCGTTACACCGTCCAACGGAATGCCTGCCTGATAAGCCTCAATCTTTATTTGGGGTTTCTCGCCCACTTTATAAGTGCGGTCATGACGGTCGAGCGTTATCAGATACTCCACATAGGGATGTCGCTGCGGTTGAAATTGTGCATTCAGGTTAAATGTAACGCACGACAGCATCACGTACACAATCAATGATGAAATGTAGTTGTATTTCATAATTCCAAAGAATAAAACTATTAATTAATCAAATGCAGCATCACATAGCAAGATGACTGAGCAAAGGATGATTTAACAAAATTAGCCAAATGCCGACAATTATGCAAGCATACCTTTGCCTTCGTGGTTATTTGCGGCCGAAGGAGGCGGGGACCTTTATAAAGGCGGTAACTGCTATCGTGACGATGCAGCATCCCATCACCCACCAGAAGAAGTTGACATAACCCATCGTTTCCTGAAGCCATCCGGCAGCCATGCCGGGGAGCATCATGCCGAGAGCCATGAAACCGGTGCATATCGCATAGTGGGCCGTGCGGAACGGGCCTTCACTGAAGTAGATGAGATAGAGCATATAGGCCGTGAAGCCGAATCCGTAACCGAACTGCTCGATGAAGACACAGGCATTGATCGAGAGCATATCGGAGGGTTGTACGATGGCCAGATAACAGAATGTGCCGCATGTGAGCGAAATGCTCCACGCCATAGGCCAAATCCACTTCTTGAGGCCACCGTGGGCTGCCACGAAGCCGCCGATGATGCCTCCGAGTGTAAGCCCTATAATGCCTACGGTGCCGTAGACAAATCCTACCTCCGAAGTGGAGAGGCCAAGACCTCCCGCCTCGCGTGAATCGAGCAGAAACGGATTGATGAGCTTGACAAGCTGCGCCTCGGGAAGTCGGTAGAGCAACATAAATGCGATAGCCACCCATGCCTGCTTCTTCTTGAAGAACGATGCAAATGTAGCCAGAAACTCACGTATGATATTGCGTGCCGTAACGCCCGGAGCAGGACGGTCGATTATCGGCCGAGGCAATATAACGCCGTGGTAGAGGCTTACAACCAGGAAGAAAAGCGACAACGCAAGCATGACGGCCATCCACGCAAGCGGAATGTCGCCCGTGCGCTCCTCAATGACTCCGGCAAGCATAACGAGCAGTCCCTGCCCTACGATGGTTGCAATGCGGTAGAAAGTGCTGCGTATTCCCACGTAAAACGACTGCTGATGCTCGGTGAGTGCGAGCATATAGAATCCGTCGGCGGCAATGTCGTGGGTAGCGCTCATGAACGCCACGACCCAGAACACAGCCAATGTAGCCTGAAAGAAGCACGACAACGGCAAAGTGAATGCAAGAGCACCCAACCCGATGCCAATAAAAAGCTCCATCGTCACCGTCCACCACCGCTTGGTACGTATAAGGTCGACAAGAGGGCTCCAAAAAGGTTTTATGACCCACGGCAGATAGAGCCATGAGGTGTAAAGGGCTATATCGGTGTTGCTTATCCCCATGCGCTTATACATGATGACCGAGAGTGTCATCACAGCCACATAGGGCAACGCCTGAGCAAAATAGAGTGTGGATATCCACATCCACGGCCACTTGGCCGCCCAATTAATAGATTGACCTGATTTCAGCATCTTTGAAGTAATGTGACAAAATTTGACGATAATTGAAGCCACGCTCACCCATCACGGCGGCTCCTATCTGACACAACCCCACTCCATGCCCCCATCCTGCGCCATGAAGACGGAATCCATGCAAGGTGCGCTCAACCATGAAAGCCGAGCTGTAGAGGTGACTGCGCGACAGCCACTTCCTTATTTCGAGCTCCTTGCCGACAATCATAGTGCGCTTGGAGCCTACAATTTTCAACCTATAGATGCGCCCCGATGTGCCGCGTGCAAGCGGAACGAGGTCACGTATCTCACCGAAATCGATTCCCGACCGTTCACGCACGATTTCCGACAGCTCATCGACATCGTAATCGACTATCCAGCGGTAGAAGTCGACAGTTTCACGGTCGTAGTTGTTGAGCACCTGGGCAAGAATCGACTCGTCGACATCGGAGCAAAAAGCATCGGGACGACCGAGAATCCACTCTCGGGCATTGGCCTCGACGGTCAAATCAAGCAACGGGGCACCATCAACAGCATCACGCGCGGCCACGAGATAGTCATGCCGCCGTGGCTCCCAGCAGTACTGGAACTCCTCAAACGCGCCTCCGCAACACTTGGAGAAGCGGGCATCGCAAAGCTCGTCGCCGTACATTAACACTTCGCCCCAAGTCGACAGAATGGCACTGCGTACTTGGGCGCGGCTCGCCCTTGTTATGCCCTGGTAACGCTGGCAATGGTCGTCGGCACACACATCAAAGTCGACATGATCGTCGTGATCATACCACTTTACACGCTCCTCTGGGGTGTCAAGCATGTCGACATGACCTGAAGCCGATGCCTTGTGACAAATCTGGGCCAGAACCCAGCTGCGGGATATAACGGCATGGGCCTTCAGCAATTCAAGCGACGCATCGGCACTCATCTCCGACGAGATAACGCTAGTGAGATAGTCCTCGACAGGCACAATGTTCAAGGCCAAAGTAAGATCGCCCGACTTTTTCAATTTAAGCTTGCCAAGGAATGACTGATTCTCCTTGCGCTGCCAATGGAAGTCAACACCTATCGTGACATCCTTTAGCGTGAAATAGGAGTCGGAGGAAAGCGGACGAAACTCAGCCCCTTCGGCATCGGACTCAAAAGGGCCGTGCAACTCATATTGTATTTCGGGTGCCGACATGATGCCGACATTGACCGACAGCTCATGTGACGCAAAGGCGACATCGTTGAATACAGAAGCCGCCAACGATGAGTCGACAGCATCAAAATCGGCCTCGGAAACGGTAATCAGAGTACCGAACACATCAACGGCACCGGGGCTCACCTTGACAGTGTCGTAACACTGCGGACGATGCGCACGCCTCGGCACTACAACCGCCTCGATTGTCGAGGAGTCGACAGCACGCAGGGCTATGTTGACCATGGGCTCGTCACCGTAGGCCGACAAAGAGTCGAGCAACTCAGACAACGCTTCGCCTACACGCTCCTGCGAATCAATGAAGTAGTGACGCTTGAACGGATAACGCCTGTCAAGCGGCATATACTCCGACGGAACAGCCTGAAAGTGAAGATGATCGGGAGCCGACGCACCGCATTGCGGCCCGTTGTAGAACACCGTGTAGCCTTCAAGTTCACAGGCGAGCCTCAACATGTCGCCTACATGCCCATTGACCGATTGCGGCTCATGACGACACGAGGCAATGGTGAGATGCCCTGGAAATATAGGGAACGGATTGACCAGAATTTCATAGTTGCCCCATTGATGTACATGCTGACACTGTGGACGGTTGTCTCGGCACAGGAAGCAGGGACGCGCGGCAATGGATGCCTTGTCGACCTTGGCACCGGTGCTTACGACACGTGCAGGATTGAATTGAGCCCTCCACGGAACACCGTCGACCGTCACATCCTTGACCTTCACATCGCGCAGCGACATGGTGCGCAACCTCACCTCTTCCCAGTCACGCAGCTGATCCTCGACCAGCCGGTCAATATCGTCACGCTTCATGTCGGTCACGGTTAAGGTTAATGCGCGCCTCAAGCTCCCACGATCTCAGAGTGTCCTTATAGAGGTTGTTGGCGTTCAAGCGGTCGAGCGACAATGAGGCATCGGAATTTCCTTCCCACCTGCGGCACAGATAGAGCACATCGTAAATGCGTCCTATGCGGTATTCGCGTGACACGGCAAGTCCCATCGCATAGTCCTCGCCGTAACAGGTGTCGGGGAACAGGATGTCACGCACAACCGGAGTGAAGAACGCGCGAGGCGCTCCAAGCCCATTGACACGCAAGGCATTGTTGCGCCCGTTAGCATCGGTCCATTCACGATGGTCGATAACGCCGGGCGGTATAGGATTCTTGTCGAAATCGGTCAACATGTAACTGCCCACCACCATAGCGCAGTTGCTGCGATAAAACTCGTCGACGATGCGCGTCAAGACCGAAGTGTCGCTGTAAACATCATCGCTGTCGAGCTGCACGGCAAACTTGCCGCATCGGCTGTCGGTCAAAGCACGGTTCCAGCATCCGCCAATACCGAGAGTGTCCGACTCGGGGACGATGTGAATCACGCGGTCGTCAGCAGCCGCAATCGACGCTACAACCTCGGTAGTTCCATCGGTGGAGTGATTGTCGACAACTATAACATTGAAGCGGAACCGCGCCTCCTGCGACAAAGCACTCTTGACGGCATCGGCCACGGTGCTGACACGATTGCGCACGGGGATAACCACCGATGCTTCAACAGGCCAACTTCCGGAGAGGTCGACCTTGCGGAACTCGGGGGCAAGCCATGCGCCAACGGCCTTGAGATGCTCGGTACAGGCCTGCTCCATCTCGACCTGCACGGCTCGATTGCGCGGATCGACATAGTCAAACTGCGAACTGCCGCCGGCAACACCCTCAGAGGTGTAGAGCAACTCGGGGCAATGCATCACTTTACCCTGACGCGACAGGGCAAGCCGCAGAGCATAGAACGCAGCATAGTCATAGTGACGCTGCACCGAGGCCAACGCGCTTTCAAGCGCACGAGAGTCAACGAGCATCAGATGCCCGAAATCAAAATCGTCACGAAGCACTCCGCCACGGCTGCAGTCGATGAGCCTATGCGGCGACAACAGCCCGTCGCGCCGCTCGTAGTAGTCAGAGTAGACAACCGATGCTCCGGTCATTCGCGCCACCTGACGCATACGATGCAGCGCATTGGCCGACGGATGCACCGTCACGCCGCGCCGCACAATGAATATATATTCGTCAACCTGCCCGACAAGAGGCATAATGGCCTCGGACGAGCACAAAAAATCCAATTCAATCATAATACGCAAATCTACGAAAAAATATTCATGATTCAGGCAGGAGCGAGGAGCTTTTCATAGGCCCGTCGCAGACCCGAATCGTAACACACCTCACCGCAATAGGTGAATCCGAGTTTATCGAATATGCGCAGCATGTAGAAATTGTCGTAATTGGTGTCGACCCTGAACGATGTCACGCCCCTGTCGCGGGCAAGCGCCTCAACCGATGACATAAACCCGACGGCGACACCACGTCGCTTCACCTCATCGGCCACGGCAAGGCGATGAACGACAACATAAGGCACATCGGCCAGCCAACGACCGTCGAGCCTGTCATAGGCCGGCTCTCCGTCAAATACAACGGCTCCATAGGCGACAACGCCGTCACCATTGTCAAGAACATAACCATAACCCGAGGCGATGTCACGCTCGATGTCGGCAACCGCGGGATAACTCTCGCTCCACTGGTGCTTGCCCTCGCGATACATCTGTGCCTTGGCCTGATTGATGATAGTCCAGATGCGAGGGATGTCGGCCTCAACGGCAATTCTAAAAATCATACAAGAAGATTAAACAATGAAGGGCGACCCTTACGAGCCGCCCTTCGTATTAAAATTGAGAGTTAAGATTCAATTAGTTGGCAAACATCGTGAAGATGTATTCGGGATTGGCAACCGAAGCATCGATGAGTCCATTATAGATGCAGCTTACAACACCTACAAGAATAATGCCTGCAACACAAATCCACATTGCAACACGCTCGGATGATGCCGAACGGAAGGCGGGGATGACACACTCCTGATGATTGTTGATGAACATCGCCTTAACCACGAGCAAGTAGTAGTAGAGCGAGATGATGGTGTTGATCAACGCAATGAGCACGAGGATGTAGAGCGCCGGAGTTCCGGGAGCGACAGCCGAGGTGAAGATGAAGAACTTGCTGAAGAAACCGGCAAACGGAGGAATACCCGCAAGCGAGAACATGGCAAGCATCATCGTGAAGGCAAGCTTGGGATTGGTGCTGTAGAGATTATTGTAATCGTCCATGTCGACACGACCGGTCTTGTTTTCAATGGCCGAGATGACACCGAATGCAGCAAGGTTGGAGAAGATGTAGACAAGGATGTAGAAAATCAACGAACCAAGACCCTGAGCGCTTCCTGCAATCACACCAAGCATGATGTAACCGGCCTGGGAGATTGAGGAGAATGCGAGGAATCGCTTAAGATTCTTCTGACGCAGAGCAAAGAGGTTACCGATTGTGATCGTGAGGATGATGAGTGCATAGAGCATCCACTCCCAAATGCCGTTGTAGAACGGGCCGAATACCTGCACGAGAATCACGAAGAATGCAAATGCGGCAGCACCCTTGGAGATAACCGAAAGATAGGAGGTAACCGAAGTGGGAGCACCCTGATAGACATCGGCAGTCCAAAGGTGGAAGGGAACCAGCGAGAGCTTGAATCCCATACCGCCGATGACAAACGCGATGGCAACGATGAGCAACGCACCGCCATCGACAATCGAAGCGGCAACATCGCTAAAGTAGAGAGTTCCCGAAAGGGCATAGACAAAGCTCAATCCCATCATGAAAATTGCCGACGAGAATACAGCGGTGAGGATGTACTTAACGGCAGCTTCATGGCTCTCATAACGGTTCTTGTCAAATGCCACGAGAGCGGCAAGCGGAAGAGAAGCCGTTTCGAGGCCGATGATGAACAGCAGGAAGTGACGAGCCGAAATCATGAGGTACATACCGAAAAGGGTGATGAGCAGCAGCTCGTAGAACTCGCCGCGACGCACACGCATGAACTCGGAGTCGGCCCACTTGATTGACTGAAGAATAACAATGAACACACCGATGTTGAGGACATTCTTGATGCCTATCATCACTGGTGAAGTAACATACATGCCACCAAAGGCCGAAGCCACCTGCTTGTCGATGGGGAATACGAAGCCCAGCGCGGTGAGCAAACCGAAAAGACACACAGTGAACATGGTGAATCCCTTGGGCGCGGGGCGCGAGCTGAATGTATCAAATAAAAAGACCAATAAGATGAGGACCAGCAATCCTATCTCTTGATGCATGACCAAAAACTGTGAATAATCCATATCTTATAAATCCTTTATTTAGTCAACACTTCAATGATGGGTAAAAATGAATTGTGGAGCAGGTTGCTAATCCAGTTGGGGAAGCAACCAATGCCTGCAACGCACACGATAAGCGTGATAACCGAAAGGCGTTCCCACCACTCGGCATCGGTCAACGACAAGTGATGCTCGTCTTGAACGGGACCGAGAAGGAGCTTGCCCACAACGCGGAGGATGTAGACGGCGGTTATCACAATAGAGCAGCATGCGATGATGGTGAAGGTGCGGTGGAAGAGGTCGGCCTCCTGGAACGAACCAACGAAGATGGTCATTTCGGCAACGAAACCGCTAAGACCGGGAAGACCGAGCGATGCCATACCGGCAATCACGTAGCACACTGCAAGGAAAGGCATAATCTTCATCAAGCCTCCCATAAGACGGATGTCGCGGGTGTGGGTACGACCGTAAATCATACCGATCAATGCGAAGAAGAGAGCCGTCATAAGACCGTGGGAAAGCATCTGCATCACGGCACCTGTCATCGCGGTTGTATTGAGCATTAATATCGCGAAGAGCACAAGTCCGCAGTGGCTAACCGAAGAGTAGGCGTTGATGTATTTGAGGTCGGTCTGCACACAAGCGCTGAACGCACCGTAAACGACCGAAATACCTGTAAGAATCAAAAATATCCAAGCCAGCTCATTGGCGGCGAAGGGCATCAAGTAGATTGCAACACGGAAGCATCCGTAACCTCCAAGCTTCATGAGCACACCGGCATGGAGCATCGACACGGCGGTAGGCGCTGAAGCGTGACCGTCGGGGCTCCAAGTGTGGAACGGGAACATGGCTCCGAGAACACCAAAACCCACAAAGGTGATGGGGAACAGGAAGTACTGCCAGTCGTGCGAGATGGCGTCATTGGCCGAAATCTCAAGCAGGTTCATGGTCAGCGGGCTTCCTGCGGGAGCCGAATGATAGTATATACCGAGGATTCCGAGCAAGAGGAATGCCGAACCACCCATGAGCATAAGTGTAAGCTTCATCGCCGAATACTCCTTGCGACCTGTACCCCAAAGACCGATGAGAAGGTACATGGGGATAAGAGCGACCTCATAGAACATGAACATGGTAAAGAGGTCGATGGAGATAAAGAATCCGAACACACCGGTTGAAAGCAGAATCAACCACAGGAAGAAGTCCTTTGGCAGAGGATTGATTTTCCACGAGGCGAAAGAGCCTGCGAAAACGATGATAGCCGAAAGCAGCAGCATTGCAACGGATATACCGTCGACACCGACAGCAAGATGGATGTTAAGCGGTTCAAACCACATCCACGAGCCTTGATAAAGCATGATGTCGTCGGCACCGGCAGCACGCAGTTGGCAGAAATCAACCACAAGATATACGGCCAATGCCACAAGTGCAGTAGAGCCAACAACGGCCACCGTGCGTATCTGCTTCATGTTCCGGCAAAGGAACAGGCATCCAAGCATCAGCAGAGGGATGACCACAAAGTATATCAGAATATTAGAGAATATCATAATTACTATATTTTTCTAATTGCACTATTTATTAGAGAAGACAAACCCATGTAATCGAGGCGAGCAGAAGTGCGCCGATAAGGTAAACCCATACATACATCTGGAGGTTGCCCGACTGAAGTCCGCGAATTGAGAACGAAGCCTTCTGAGTAACGCGGGCAAACATATCCATCGTACCGTCGATAATGTGACGGTCAAACCATGCGATAGGCTTGCAAATGCCGTCGAAAATTATGCGGTGAGTGATGAACATATAGAGTTCGTCCCAGTAGAAGCGGTGATGACACCAGTCCCAGAGTGTGGGAAGTGCATTCTTGAACTTGGCGGGAAGCGGATTCTCCTTTTTATACATCACAGTGGCGATTGCGATTGCGATTATGGCAACGGCAAGTGACACTGCAGCCACCGACCAGTCGAGATGCTCAAGATTGGTGAAGAATCCAACGTGGTCAAACATCGGGTGACCATTCCATGTAACGAGGTTTCCGAAGGGGACGAAGCCTGCAAAACATGAGATAACGGCAAGGATAACCAACGGGAGTGTCATAGTCCAGGGCTGATCGTGAGGAGCGTGATGACCTTCGGGCACCTTGTGTTCCTTCCACCAGAAGATAAGGTAGTAGAGGCGGAACATGTAGAAGGCGGTAAGACCGGCTACAAGCGACATCCATACATACCACAAAGCAGAGTTGCCGAAGCAAGCGGTGAGAATCTCATCCTTGGAGAAGAATCCGGCAAACGGGATGATACCCGCGATAGCAAGACAGCCGACAAGGAATGTGATGTGGGTGATGGGCATGTGCTTGCGCAGACCATGCATGGCCGTGTAGTCGTTGGAGCCTATGGCGTGAATCAAAGCACCTGCACAGAGGAACAACAACGCCTTAAACATAGCGTGAGTGAACAGATGGAACATACCGGCCATGTAACCGATGCCGTGGTGGAACTCGGGACGGGCAACACCAAGCGAAACCATCATGAATGCAATCTGCGATATTGTCGAGAATGCGAGCACGCGCTTGATGTCGATCTGCGTACAGGCCACCATTGCAGCATAGAGTGCGGTGACGGCACCTACAACAGTTACAATCTCAAGCGAACGAATCTCCATCAAGTATAGCGGGAACAGACGGGCCACAAGATATACACCGGCCACAACCATTGTAGCGGCGTGAATAAGGGCCGAAACCGGGGTGGGACCTTCCATTGCATCGGGGAGCCAGATGTGGAGCGGCATCATGGCCGACTTACCCATACCTCCCATGAAGATGAGCACGAGAGCCCATGTCATAACCGAAGCGCCCATGAACATGGGAGTTGCACTTCCTGCAAAGATGTTCTTTACACCTTCGGCAGTAGCTTCGCTCACCTGATATACATTGGCGAGACCGTCAACGGGAACCGAAGTGAGTTCGGTGAAGTTGAACGTACCTGTGAAGTAAGACAACACGAGGATACCGATGAGGAATCCGAGGTCGGCAAAACGAGTTACGATAAACGCCTTCTTTGAAGCTGAAACAGCCGACGGCTTCACATAGTAGAAACCGATGAGGAGGTAGGAAGAAGCACCCACAAGCTCCCAGAAGATATACATCTGGAAAATGTTGGTTGCAACAACGAGTCCGAGCATCGAGAAGCTGAACAGAGAAAGGAAAGCGTAGAAACGCTGAAAACCTCTTTCATACACTCCGTGATGGTCGCGCATGTAACCCAAGCTGTAGAGATGCACCATGAACGATATAGTGGTGATGACCACAAGCAGCATGGCCGAGATAGGATCGAGGAGGAATCCAAGACGGATAACGAGTGAGTCGGTAAACTGCAGCCATGTCACATTCCAGAGAATCGACTGCAGACGCTCGCCTGCAGCGTTGATGAACTGAGCGTCGCCGCTGAAGAAATAGGTAAACGCAACAGTATAGGCGAGCACCAGAGTGGTACCCATGCCGAGAGTTCCGAGAGTACCGGCCAACTTATGGCTCATCTTCATGCCCAACAAGCCGAGCAGGAGGAACATGAAGAGAGGAATAGCTAATATGAAGATTGATATATGTTCCATAACTATTAAAATTTCATTTTAGTGAGGTCGCGTATATCAATATTTCGGGCAACGCGGAAAATGTTGACTATAATTGCAATGGCAAGAGCTGTTTCGGCAGCTGCAATAGCTATGGCAAAAAGGGTGAACATCATTCCTTCGAGTTGTCCGGGGAACAAGAAGCGGTTAAACACCACGAAGTTGATGTCGACCGAATTGAGCATCAACTCAAGCGATATCAGAATCGCAATCATGTTTTTACGGGTGATGAATCCGTAAACACCGCAGCAGAACATAATCATGCTGGGGATAATGTACATCATCATAGATAAATTGTCCATAATCTGCACCAATGATTAACGCTTGCGGGCGACTACCACGCCACCGATTATACATGCCAATAACAACACACTCACTGCTTCAAAGGGGAGCAGGTACTGCCACTTTTCAGTGCCGAGAAGCACTTGGCCTATTTCCTGCATAGTGAGATCCGTAGTGAACGGACGGCTCAACGCGGTCCAGAACTCGTGACGGCACAGGGCGAAGCCCATGACCACAAAGGCGAAAAGGGCAGCGATGATACCCATGACGCGTCGTTTTGAAGCAAGTCTCGCACTACTGTCGCCGGGATTGGTTGTGAGCAAAATTGAGAACACAAACAATACTACGATACCACCCGCATATACGGCAATCTGGACGGCACCCAGGAACTCGTAGTCGAGCTTGAAGTATATGCCCGCCGTAGCGAAGAGCACAAACAACAGGTAGGTTGCCGCACGCAGAATCCTGCGAGTGGTGACAGTGAGTATCGAGAATACGATAATCGCCGCAACGATTACGCAATACATAATGATACTTCCAACTGATTCCATATTATATCTGATTTTTCTTTTTACTTTTCAGCGACATTAGACTGAGCGGGAGCCTCAGGAGCCTCGGCGGGCTTGGGAGCCGGTGCCGGCTCGGCCGGTTCGGGCAGATAATTAAGTTTCTCGACGAGCATCGAACGGGTGAATACAGCCTGCTCGAAGTCGTTGGAGAACTCAAGCGCATTTTGAGGACATGTGGTGACACACAGCTCGCAGAATGTGCAGCTTCCGAGATCGTACATGTAGGCATCGAGTTTACGCTTCTTTTTTCCGTCGGGAAGGTCAACCATCTTTGTTGTGAGGTTGATAGTGCCGTTGGGACAGTTGCGCTGACAAATTCCGCACGCTATACACTTGTGATGACCTTCAGCGTCATACTTCAAGACGAGCTTTGCACGGAAACGCGGAGCGGCGTACTGTATCGTCTTGCGATCGTCAGGATAGGACTCGGTCACCTTCGGGGTCAAGAACTCCTTTCCGGTGACACCCATACCCTTCAATAGGCTTGTAATGCCTGTTCCCAGTGATGAAAAATAATCTTTTACACTGCCCATAGATTATGATTGGTCTTTATTACTTTAAAATATGCATACCGATTGACAATATATTCGTTGTCGCGACCGACCGGAGTATCGGTATGTGTAACCTCCGGTATCGACCGCATTACTTTTCCCAATTCAAACCCGTCACTTGACCTGACCGCCGAGAATGTCGAGCAACTCGGAGGTGATGGCCTGCTGACGGAGCTTGTTGTATTCGAGCTGAAGCTGATCAAGCAGCTTCTTCGCATTGTCGTTGGCGCTCTGCATCGCCATGACACGCGCGGCCTGCTCGGAGGCCTGGTTTTCGGTAAACGTTTCCTGCATCACGGCAAGCACGAAGAGCGGCAATACCGAGGTGAAGATGGCGTTGGCATCGGGCTCGAAAATGTAGGGCCGACACTGCACGGTGATGGAGTTGTCGGTCAATGTTTCCTGAGCCACGGGGAGCAGCTGCTCGGCGCGAAGAATCTGACGACTCACGCTCTTGTAGCTCATGTAGATTATTTCGAGCAGGTCGATATTGCCGTCGAGATACTCCTGCTGCAGGGAGAAGGTGAAGTTGCGAATCTCCTTCCCCGAGCTTTTGGAGTTGACCTCGACAAGCTGTCGAACCTCGATGTGGGCGCCTGACAGGCGGCGGGCGGCCTTGAACATCTTGCCTCCTACGGGATATATCACGAAGTCCACATCCTGACCGTGCTTTTCACGCATGGAGTGCAACTTCTGAAGCAGTCCCTTGAAGACATTCATGTTGTAGGCACCGCAAAGGCCGTCATCGGAACCGAATACTACAATACCGATGCGCTTCACTTCGCGATTCTCGATTAACGGCGACGAGAACTCGGCATCGGCCGAAAGCAGATTGCCGATGATAGTCTGTATCTGTCCGCGGAAGGGCAGAAGACGCTTGAGGGCCTGCTCGGCCTTGTGCATCTTTGCCGATGAAATCATCTTCATGGCTCCGGTGATCTTTTCAGATGACTTCACCGAGCCGATTCTTCCTTTAAGTTCGCGTAATGTTGCCATTTCGGTATCGTTGTTTATTTATAGCGGCTTGCAATCTCCTTGGCGCATTCAGTGAGTTTCTCGACAACATCGTCGGTCAGCTGACCGGCCTTGATGACATCGAGCACTTCCTTCTGATATTTTGCGCGAATCAACTGCAAGAAGAGTTTTTCAAATTCTGAAACCTTCTCAAGCGGTACATTCTCGAGCAATCCCTTTGTTCCGCAGAATATTATAGCCACTTCCTCCTCGACGGCCATAGGGCTGTACTGAGGCTGGATGAGGAGCTGCTCATTCTTGCGGCCTTTGTCGATGACGCGGGCGGTAACGGGGTCGATGTCGCCGCCAAACTTGGTGAACGACTCCAACTCACGGAACTGTGCCTGGTCGATTTTCAGCGTACCGGCTACCTTCTTCATCGATTTGATCTGAGCGTTACCACCCACACGAGAAACCGATATACCCACGTTGATGGCGGGACGGATACCACGGTTGAACAGAGCTGTTTCAAGGAATATCTGTCCGTCGGTGATTGAAATCACGTTGGTGGGGATGTAGGCCGACACGTCGCCTGCCTGAGTTTCGATGATAGGAAGTGCGGTCAGCGAACCACCACCCTTCACCTTGTCCTTCAGTACCTCGGGGAGGTCGTTCATGGCAGCGGCCACTTCCTGATTGTCGATAATCTTGGCGGCGCGCTCAAGAAGACGCGAATGGAGGTAGAAGATATCACCCGGATAGGCTTCACGACCCGAAGGACGCTTAAGAATCAGCGAAATCTCGCGGTAGGACACGGCCTGCTTCGAGAGGTCGTCGTAGACGATGAGCGCGTCACGGCCGGTGTCGCGGAAGAACTCACCGATAGCAACACCCGCAAAGGGAGAGTAGTAGCGCATCGCAGCCGAGTCGGACGCATTGGCAGCCACGACTACGGTATAGGGAAGCGCACCGTTGTCGCGGAGAGTCTGCACAAGTGCGGCCACCGACGATGCCTTCTGTCCTATAGCGACATATATACAGTAGACGGGCTTTCCGTCCTCGTAGTTCTTGCGCTGATTGATTATAGTGTCGATAGCGATTGCGGTCTTACCTATCTGACGGTCGCCGATAATCAACTCACGCTGTCCGCGGCCTATAGGCACCATCGAGTCTACGGCCTTTATACCGGTCTGCAGCGGCTGCTTTACAGGCTGACGGAATATAACTCCGGGGGCCTTTCGCTCCAAGGGCATGCGGTAGAGGTCGCCCGAAATAGGGCCTGCACCGTCAATCGGTTCACCCAACACATTGATTACGCGACCCAAGAGACCTTCGCCGACGGGGATTGAAGCAATCTCGCCGGTGCGACGGACGGTCATATTTTCAGTCACGCGGTCAATGTTGTTAAGCAAAATCACACCGACATTGCTCTCCTCAAGGTTCATGGCAACACCCTTGACGCCGTTTTCAAACTCTACAAGCTCGTTGGCGCGTACATTCTCAAGTCCATAGACATGGGCGACACCGTCACCTACCTCAAGGACCGTTCCAACTTCCTCGAATGACACCTTGTTGTTGACATTCTCCAGTTGTTGCTTTAATACTTCCGATATTTCGCTTGGGTTAATCATTAGTTTGTGTTAGTTGCTTAATAGTTTAAGACGCAATTGCTTGAGTTCGTTACTGATTGATGCATCGAGGCGCTCGGAGTTGATGTTTATGACAAATCCGCCAATCAGCTCCGGGTCGACGGTGCGCGAGAACTCCATCGAAGCCCCGTTGAGATGACGCTTCACGAGGTCGTGCAGCTTGTCGATCTCGGCCTGCGGCAGGTCGGCTGCCGTAATCAGCCTCACGAGGTAGATGTTGTTTTCCTCACGATATATGTCGAGATAAGCGAGAGCGATGCCTCTCGAGAAATCGATGCGCTTGTTTTCGACAAGAAGCTTCAGGAAGTCGACATAGCAACTGTCGGTCTTCTCGGCCTCTGCCGCAGTCATCAACAGACGGGTCTTATCGTCGACGGCGATGTAGGGATTGTTCATCACCTCCTGCAGTCGAGGCTGTGCGGCGAAAGCCGCCTCCAGATTTTTCATCAGCACATAGACCCTGTCGGCTTTGCCTTTTTCAACGGCAAACTTGTACAGCGCCTTGGCATAACGAGATGGAATAAGACCTTGGTTCATTGCGTTTTAGTTTTTATTTTCAATTTCATCCAACAGTGAGTTCACTAATTGGGTCTGGGCCTTCTCATCGGCCATTTGCTTGCGCACCACTTTGGTGGCAATGTCGAGGGCAAATGAGCTAACCTCATCGCGGAAGCGCAGTTCAGCCTCTTTACGCGACTGCTCGATGGAAATCTTTGCGGCATCCATCACCTTTTGAGCTTCCTTTGAAGCAGCGGCGCGTGCTTCCTCAATAATCTGAGTCTTCATGCGGTCGGCTTCGCGTAGCATTTCAGCTTGCTGCTTGCGAGCTTCGTCTATGTATTTGTCGGCCTCTTCACGGGCATGGTCAAGCTGCTCCTTTGCATTTTGAGCGTACTCCACACCCTTGTCGATAAGGTCGGCACGGCCTTCGACACTCTTCATGATAGCCGGCCACCCCCATTTTGCGAGTACAAAGAACAGTACCGCGAAGGCGACAAACATCCAGAATATCAGGCCGAATTCAGGCGTGAAAAGTTCCATGGTTAGAGCTTGATATTAGAGGAAGAACGAGAGCAGACAGACGATAACCGCAAACAGGGCAACACCTTCGACAAGAGCTGCAATCACAATCATGTTACTGCGGATGTCGCCGGTAGCTTCGGGCTGGCGAGCGATAGCTTCCATGGCTGATGCACCGATTTTACCGATACCAATACCTGCACCGATTGCTGCGATAGCTGCGCCGATACATGCGCCAATTCCCAATGTGCCTTCGATGGCTGCTAAAATCATTGCTAACATAGAGATAAATTTTTTGAAGTTATTAATTATTTGTTTGTTTTTGTTTCAGGGGTTTTATGTTCTTCATGTCCCTTCTCCTGTGCGAGCGCTATAAACAGCGTCGACAGCATCGTGAACACGTAGGCTTGTACGAAGCTCACCAGCACGTCGATGAGCAACATGAATATTGAGAACAGAATCGAAACCACAGTCGTTGCGCCGGTAACTACAGGTCCCATGACGGCAAGAATGAAAATCAACAGGGTGAGCACGATGACGATGATGTGTCCGCCCATCATGTTGGCAAACAGACGCACAGTCAGAGCCGCCGGCTTGGTAAAGATTCCGAAGAGCTCGATTATGGGCATGATGGGAATCGGGAACTTCAGCCACAGCGGAACATCGGGCCAGAATATCTCCTTCCAGTAGTGCTTTGTTCCGAATATGTTTACAATCAGGAATGTTATCACCGACAACACGAGTGTAACGGCGATGTTGCCCGTAAGGTTGGCTCCGCCGGGGAAGATGACGATCAATCCCAGCAGGTTCATGACGAGGATGAAGAAGAACACCGTGAGCAGATAGGGCGCGAAACGCGGTGCCTGCTCTCCGAGAGTGGGCTTGATGACACCCTTGTAGATGAACTCTATCATAGCCTCGATTGCGCCGGTGAACTTGCGGGGTGCCTTGTAGCCGGCCGATCGATACCATGCGGCCACCTTCAGCACCATCCACATTACGATAAATACCGAGATGAAGATTGCGAGCACATTCTTGGTTATGGAGATGTCCCACGGACGATACTCTTCCATCACCACCTTGCCGTCGGGCTGAGTCACAGGCTTCATTCCCACGAGCTTATTGTGCCACTTGCTGTCCTTACCGCCGAGCCGGAATCCGTCATACTCCTTGCCGTGCTGAATGCGACTTGAGCTGAAACAGTGCCAATGACCTTCATAATCGCGCACTATCACAGGCAGGGGTATACGCAGGTCATGGGAGAAAGGGACTTCCCACCCATAACCGTCACCGAGGTGCTCAAAGATAATCTCCTTTGGGTTGATTTTCTTCTCGACTTTCTCCTCGGCGTTATCTTCGGCCGACATGCCCAACGGCGATGCAATCACCAGGCATATAAGCGACAGTAAGAAAACAATACGCTTCATATCAATAAATGCACACTGACACTACATTGTTATCGACATCGACGATTCCGCCGTTGACCTGCACCTCGCCACTTCGGCCGTCGTGATGATAGGTGACGGTACCGGGTTCGAGCGTGGATATCAGAGACGCGTGGTTGCGCAATACGGTGAACTCTCCTTCGGTTCCGGGAAGCGTCACGCTGTCAACCTCGCCTTGGAAGAGGATGTCTTGTGCCGATATAACCTTGAGTATCATAGTCGTTAATATCTTTTACTTATTTCACCTCGGCAAGCATCTTCTTACCCTTTTCGATGGCCTCGTCGATTGTGCCAACGTTAAGGAATGCCTGTTCGGGATATTCGTCCATCTCACCGCTCAGAATCATCTTGAATCCGCGGATTGTTTCGCTAAGCGGCACCATCACGCCGGGAAGGCCGGTAAACTGCTCGGCCACGAAGAAGGGCTGAGAGAGGAATCGCTGTGCGCGGCGAGCGCGTGCAACGACAAGCTTGTCCTCATCCGAAAGTTCGTCGACACCGAGGATGGCGATGATGTCCTGAAGCTCGTTGTACTTCTGGAGCAGCTGCTTTACAGCCTGTGCAGTCTGGTAGTGGTCCTCGCCGATGATGTGGGGGTCGAGGATACGCGAAGTCGACTCCAGCGGGTCAACAGCGGGATATATACCAAGCTCGGCAATCTTACGGCTGAGCACCGTGGTGGCATCAAGGAAGCTGAATGTGGTGGCGGGCGCGGGGTCGGTCAAGTCGTCGGCAGGCACGTAGATGGCCTGAACCGAAGTGATTGAGCCCTGCTTGGTAGAGGTGATGCGCTCCTGAAGGGCACCCATCTCCGATGCAAGCGTAGGCTGATAACCCACAGCCGAAGGCATACGGCCAAGAAGAGCCGAAACCTCGGAACCTGCCTGGGTAAAACGGAATATGTTGTCGATGAACAGCAGAATCTCCTTACCGCCTCCGTCCTGGTCGCGGAACTGCTCAGCAACCGTAAGACCTGAAAGGGCAACACGAAGACGCGCACCCGGTGGCTCGTTCATCTGACCGAACACGAGCGTAGCCTGAGAATTTGCCACATCGTCCATGTTGACATCAGCAAGATTCCACTCGCCTTTCTCCATTCCTTCGCGGAACTTTTCGCCATACTTCATAACGCCGCTCTCGATCATCTCACGCAGGAGGTCGTTACCTTCACGAGTACGCTCTCCCACTCCGGTGAATACCGAGAATCCGTTGTGACCCTTGGCGATGTTGTTGATAAGCTCCATGATGAGCACTGTCTTGCCCACACCGGCGCCACCGAACAGACCGATTTTACCACCTTTGCTATAGGGCTCGAGAAGGTCAATCACCTTTATACCGGTATAGAGTATCTCGGTGCCTATAGTGAGGTCGTCAAACGGAGGAGCCGGCTGGTGAATCGGACGCAGATTGTCGCGCTTCAAAGGCGCAAGGTGGTCGATGGCTTCACCGATAACGTTAAGGAGTCGTCCCTTAACCTGATCGCCGGTGGGCACCGCAATCGGACGGCCGAGGTTGTCAACACGTACACCTCGCTGCAATCCGTCGGTACTTTCCATTGCCACACAACGCACAGTGTCCTCTCCGATGTGCTGCTCCACTTCAAGAATAAGAGTGGAACCGTCGGGGCGGTCAACCTTGAGCGCGGTATAAATGGGAGGAATCACATTGTCCTTTCCCTCGAAGGTAACATCGACCACGGGGCCGATAACCTGAGTCACTGTTCCGAATTTATCGCTCATCTTTACGAAAATCAGGGTTTATATAGATTTATATTTTTATCAAACAGACTTATCAGAAGTGCAATCCATAGCAGATTACCACTACCATAAGTACGAGGTTAGCCAAATTGATGGGAAGCAAATATTTCCACTCCAATGACAAGAGCTGGTCGATGCGAAGGCGCGGGAATGTCCACTTGAACCATATTATCACAAATGAAAGCGCTATTGCCTTAATGAGGAACCACACTATGGACGGAATGAAGTCCATAACATGGTTGAATGCGTCCCATCCGGGGATGTGGAGGGGCATCCAGCCTCCAAAGAACAACAATGAAGCAACACCTGCGACGATGAAAAGGTTCAAGTACTCGGCCAAATAAAAGAATCCGAAATGGATACCTGAATATTCGGTGTGGTAACCTGCAGTCAACTCACTCTCGGCCTCGGGAAGGTCAAACGGGCCACGGTTGGTTTCGGCCGTTCCTGCTATGAGGTAGATGATAAATGCGATGATTGCGGGTATGTGTCCCGAGAAGATGAACCAGAGATCCTGCTGCTGATTCACGATATCGGTGATTGACATCGAGCCGGCAAAAGCCACCATCGTGATTACCGACAAGCCGATTGAGAGCTCGTAGCTTATCATCTGGGCTCCTGAACGGAGGGCGCCGATGAGTGTGAACTTATTGTTACTCGACCATCCGGCAAGAAGTATACCGAGCACGCCTATCGACGACACGGCAACCAGGAAGAATATACCGATGTTGAAGTCAATGACCTGAATGCCTTTGCCCCACGGAAGCACTGCGAAGCAGAGCATCGAAGCAATGATTACAAGGTAGGGCGCGAGCGCGAAGAGGAACTTGTCGATGTGGTTGAGCGATATGAGCTCCTTGATGAGAATCTTGAACATATCGGCAACACTCTGGAATATTCCGAAGGGACCTACGCGGTTCGGGCCAAGACGGCACTGGAAAGCGGCACACACCTTACGCTCGAAGTAGATGTAGAAAAGAGCGAGCAGGGCGTAAGCCAAGAGTAAAACCACTCCTATGATGACACATTCCACTACGACCGCAAGCCATGGCGACATATAGGTCGTGAGAAACTGGTTGAGCCAGTCGGCTCCTTTTGATAAATCGTACATATCGGTTTTTGTCTTTACTTTTTCTTAATCTTACTATCGGTCTATATCGGGTACTACGTAGTCGAGCGTACCGCCAATGGTGATAAGGTCGGCAATCTTTCCGCCACGGGTTATGTGGTCAACAACACCTGCAAGGTTGAAGCAGGGCGAATTGAACTTCAGGCGCATGGGGCTGGTGCCGCCGGTGCTCTCGATGTAGACGCCGAATGCGCCACGACTTGCCTCCACCTGCTGGAACCAGTGTCCGGCGGGCAACTTGACAATCTTGGGAACCTTTGCACATATTTCGCCTTCGGGGATTTTGTCAACAAGCTGCTCAAGGATGCGAATCGACTGACGGATCTCCTCAATACGAGCCTTGAAGCGAGCCATCGAGTCACCCTCGTGTAGCACAACCTCCTCGAAGTCAAGTTCGGAATATATGCCATAGGGAGTGGTCTTGCGCACATCGCAGGCCCAACCCGAAGCACGGCCGGCAGGACCGGTAACCGAATAGGATATGGCATCCTCGCGCGACAGCACGCCTACCCCGTCCATACGGTTGTGTGCGATTACATTGCCGGTGAATATGGTGTCATACTCCTTGAGGCACTTGGGCATTATTTCGATAAGAGCCTTGACATCGTCAACAAATCCGGCATCGAGGTCGTCCATTATACCGCCGATGCAGTTGTAGTTGAATGTCATGCGGGCTCCGCAAGTACGTTCAAATATGTCGAGCACGCGTTCACGCTCACGCATTGCATAGAAGAGCATTGTAGTGGCTCCGAGGTCCATACAGAATGTGCCGATGAACAGCAGGTGCGATGATATACGCATAAGCTCGTCCATCATGACGCGTATCACCTGAGCGCGACGGGGCACCTCAATTCCGAGAGCCTTCTCTATACACAGGCACAGGCAATGACGGTTCTGCTGAGCCGAGAGGTAGTCAAGACGGTCGGTGAAATGCAAGGTCTGGGGATAGCCGAGTCCCTCACAAAGTTTCTCGATACCGCGGTGGATATAACCGAGGTAAAGGTCGATTTTCTTGATGGTTTCGCCGTCGACGGCTGTGCGGAATCGCAATACGCCGTGGGTTGCGGGGTGCTGCGGACCGATGTTGACAACGAAGTCCTCGGGTGCGAAGATGGTTACATCCTTCTTCACGATAGTTCCGTCGGCCTCCTCAACGTAGGTAACCGAAGTATCCTCGACCTCTTCATGGTCAAGACGCACGGGATTCACCTCGGGACTTGCATCGTAGTCCTTGCGCAAGGGGTAACCTACCCAGTCGTTGCGCAGGAACAGTCGGCGCATATCGGGGTGATTGATGAAGATTATGCCGAAGTAATCATAAACTTCACGCTCATAGAGATTGGCCACGGCCCAAAGGTCGGTTATGCTGTGAAGCATGGGCTTCTCACGGTCGGCAGTTGACACGCGCACCGATATGTGGGTGTTGTATTTGGTTGAAGTGAGGTAGTACATGCAACCGAGTGTTTCGGTCCAGTCGACACCTACTATAGCCACAAGATAGTCGTAGCTAAGCTCGGAATCCTCCTTCAAAGTCTTAGCAAGAGCATGCCATTTGGCATCGGGAATATTCACCAACAGACATTCGCCCTCCTCAAATGTTGCTTCGGGGAACAGTTTGGCTATTTTTTCCTGAATGTTTGCCATAATTGTGATAATATTGGGTATTATTCTTAAAATTCGTTTATAGTCACTCTGTTACTGCGCATCGTCGATGGGATGGCTTTCAAGGAAATCGCGTTGCTTTTCCTGACGGTTCACTCCACCGAAGAACTTCTCTACCTTAATTTTGCGTGAGAGCTGCATTATACCGTAAATCATTGCTTCGGGACGAGGCGGACATCCGGGCACGTAGACATCGACGGGGATTATCTCCTCGACACCCTTCACTACGTGATAGGAGTTCTTGAACGGACCGCCCGATATTGCGCATCCACCGCAGGCAATCACATACTTGGGCTCGGCGAGCTGATCGTAAAGACGACGCACCACCGGAGCCATGCGGTGAACGATCGTTCCGGCTACCATCATGAAGTCGGCCTGACGTGGTGAGGCACGTGCCACTTCCCAGCCAAAGCGCGCCATGTCATAACGCGCCGCTCCAAGTGCGATAAACTCGATACCGCAACAACTGGTGGCGAAAGTGAGCGGCCAGATAGAGTTGGAACGCCCCCAGTTGATTATGTTGTCAAGCGTGCCTACAACAACGTTGGTACCGTTGTCCTTGAGCTCCTTGACGAGTTTTTCGATATATTCATTGTCCTTCCATTCGGAATAGGGCATGCCTTTTGTAGTTACTTCCATTCCAATGCTCCTTTCCGCCAGGCATAAACGAGGCCCAGCACTAAAATTCCAAAAAACAAGGCGATACAAAGCAATCCTTCAACACCGAGCTCGCGCATACGCACTGCCCAGGGATACAGAAACACCGTTTCCACATCAAACATAAGAAACAGGATTGCATAGAGATAGTAGCCGACCTTGAACTGGGCCATGCTCACACCTCGTGTGGGAATACCGCACTCATACGCTTCACCTTTCTGTGCATTGTAGGACTTCGGCGATATTAATCCGGCAGTCACCAATGCCAATGCCACAAGTGCCACACCGGTGAGGGCGGCAACTACGGCAAGAGTCGAATTCTGAATACCAAAAATTACTGATACCATATTGTTAATCTAATTTCCTCAAACAAAAAAGGCCACTTCGGAACAGTTTCCGACAGCGACCCGGACATATATTTCTTCCCCGACGCATGCACGTTTCACCTGTTTCCCGCCAATGCGAGAAGCCGGAGCCAAAATAATATTTGAAATAGAGCACTGCATCAATGGTAGCTTAACTGCATTAAACAAATTGATTCTCAGCAAAATAAATATTCAAGGTTAACATTTTATTAAATTCTGCCAAAAATCTCATGCAAATATAATAAAACTTTTTTGAATAGCACGCCTCAGCGATTGTCTTTATTTTCACCAAAAAGCCTCAATTATCTCCCTATATGACACAATAAAAGAAGTCCGACGGCAACCTTTGACGGAAGCCGACGGACTTTCTTTAGGGATGGTAACTCTATTTTATCAGTTACTTTTTCTTAGCGATTACTGCTGATTGTTGGTGTACACATCAACGAGGGCAGCCGTTACATTGAATGTTCCTGCGCACTCAAAGGTGAGCGACATGCCATGCTCGGGTGTACCGTGAGCGCGAAGATTGGTAATCTTGTACTTGGGCTGAGGATCCTCAAGATTGCTTGAGTTGTAGGTTACGGGGATGAGTTCGTCGGCTTCAAGAGTCACCGAGTTCTTGTTCATCAACACCTTTACATCCTTGAATCGCATGTTCATCGAGGGCATCTTGTCGGCAAAGCTTGCAGCGAGGATGTCGATGTTGGCAGTCTTCTTCTCGGCATTGATTATAACCGAATAGCGGTTCTTGTCGGCAGTATTTGTAGTGTAAGGATTTTGATTTGCCGAAGTAACGGTGGTTGTACTGAAGTAATTCAAGGGGATAGAGAAGCTGGTCACCGAAGTTCCGTCGGCAAAGTCAATCATATAATATCCGTTATAGCCCTTGAAGTAAGCGGTTACGTTGGCCGAGCCGAGTGAAGTAGCTCCGTTTACTACAGGAGTCACGCCGGTGCCCGAAAGCTGAAGGCCCTCGCCCTTGGGAAGCGACGAAAGCTTAAGGCCGCTTATCTTCATGCTGCCCGACGACATGTTGGGAAGGCTTATTGTCGGATAATTGATTTCTCCAAGGCTGTTCTCATAGTCAATGCGGGTAGTTGTAGCGCTGTTTGAGAAAGCTGCTTCACCTCCTGCTTGAGCGGCATAGTTGGCCATCGGGAATGAGAATGTTCTTTCGTTTTTGCTGTCTGTGTCACAGGCTGTCATTGCAACGGCTACGAGAGCCGACATTAAAATCGTTTTTGTTTTGTTCATTGTTGTCGTTAATATTAGGTTTAATTTATTTTAGAATTGTAATCGGAGGGTGGCTCCTATATGTCGCGGTTTACCCCTCTGCAGGAATGTGTTCCCTATAGAAACGAAATAAAACGTGTCATATTGTGTACTGGTGATGTTTTCACCCCAAAAAGTAAGTGAAAAATCATTTTTTTCAAATCGCACAGATGCTCCGAGCAGCGCGTAGAAGGGCTGGCGCACTTTGTTGGCTTCGTCCCACACGATTTCGCCCACGCCTCGCGCGTTGACATTCAGCGAAATAGCATCGAGCAGCTTCGACTTAACCGGCTGTGTGTAGTTGACTCCGGCAAACACGGTGTTGTGCGGAGCGTAGGGTATATAGTTGCCCGAGTAATCGGCTATGCCATTGTTAAATTTACTGAATTTGGCATTTGTGTATCCGTAACTTGCATTTAGCAACCATCGGTCGGCCGGACGGAAGCTCATCGACAACTCGGCTCCGAAGCTACGGGTGCGACCCGCATTGGTCATGATTCGGCCCGTAGTCACTCCGTCGGGAAACACCGTGAGCTGCTGGTCGCGACAGTCGATGTAGAAGAGCGCCATGTCGGCCGTAAACCGTCGGTCGGTCGACGAGAAGTGAGCGCCTATCTCGTAGTTCCAGCTCGTTTCGGGCTTGTAGGATATAATCTCGTTCACATCATATTTCTCGCTCAGTCCCATCAGCCCCATTATGCGCTGCTGAAGCACATCGCTGAACATCTGGGTGTTGAATCCTCCGGCCTTGTATCCCCGAGCCACCGAGCCATATATGTTTCCGGCATCAAAATTATAGGTTAGCGTCAGCTTAGGCAGAAATTGGAGGAAAGTCTTGGAAAGCCTACCGCCGTCATCGATGTTTACGGGATCGACGCGATACACCTCGGGTTCATCCTTGGTTATGTCATATATTGTGTAGCTCGTATTGCATCGACTGTTGTAACGCAACCGGTTGTGTTCAAGGTCGAGGCGCATTCCCAATGCTACATTCCACGCCCCGAGGGCATAGGCGCTCTGATGGTACAATGCCACTCCGTAGACACTGTTCAGGAAGTCGCTGCCGAGAACAAACGAGTCTTCATTCCACTGAATCGGATAGTAAGGATTGGCATCGTTACGATGGTCCACGATAAGCTCCTTTATACCTGTTTCACGGAATGTAACGGGAGCATTCATGTCGGTGTGCTTGTAAAAGGCAAACAAGCCTCCGAGCCAACTGTAGTCGCCTATTGCACCACGGCCTATGAAGTCCTGCGTCAACGCCCACTCCTTGCGCTTCTGAGTCAACGTGAAGTAGGAGTCGGGAAGGAAATCCTGGTCAAGGGTCATGTTGTCGTCGATATACTGGAAACTGGTGATGCTCGACAGCACCACGTTGTCAAGCGTCCAACGCGCAGTGAGTCCGTCGGTTATTCCCGTGCGCTTGTAGAAGCAGGTGTCGTTATAGTTTATCTCGCCGGTTTCGACAAACTCGTAGGGGTATCCTCCCTGTCGCGAAATCTGTACTCCGAGAGTGTTCTCCACGCTCAGGTTGGCCATCGGGTTCCACACTGTTTTCCATCGCAGACTGCCCTGATTTTCGTGGTCACACTTTTTGCCATTGTTCATGTTGGTGAAATGCCCGTCGGTGTGAGTGAAGTATCCGGCCCATGACATTCCGAGGCGGGAGTTTAACTTTGTATAATATGACACCGCAGCCTTCACGCTGTTGTAGGATCCGTATTCACCCATCACACGCAATCCCTGATATCGCATCGGCGACAATGTATATATATTAATGAGTCCGCCCATGGTATTTCGTCCGTAAAGCGTACTCTGGGGTCCTCTCAGAATTTCGATGCGCTCTATATCGACAAGGTCGAAGTCATAGTTGTCCTTGTTCATGAACGGCACATTATCGACATTCAATCCCACCACGGGCTGATCGATGCGCGCACCTATGCCACGCACATATATCGACGATGTCATGCGCGAGCCGTAGTCGGGAATATAGAAATTCGGCGCTACCTCGCTCACATCCTTCATCGTCACAATATTTAGCCGCTCGACCTCCGAGGCGCCCACGACAGTCGAGGCCACGGGCAGACGACGCATATCGGCCGACTGCTTTATGGCCGTAACCGATACCTCGTCAAGCGACAATATGGTGTCGGGCTCCTCAACCGCAACGTTATGCGCCGAAGCCGACAATGCGCTCACGCCGGCAAGCAGCGTGACAAAGAAAAACATTGATGATGTACAACCCTTTATTCTCACGGTGCAAAATTAGTTCATATTTTCGTCATCTGCAATCACTATTTATAGTGAGTTGCAACTCAGGCATCATTCCGGTCATAGAACAATTTCAGCGTATCGATTGTCTATTAGATAAACAATATCAACACATTTTCACCAAAAAAATTAATAATGTCGTATCTTTTAGCCAACACCGAGCCATCGACCACGCAAAGCATATCGGAGAGCACTCTCAATGCACTGAACATCGACACCAATGGAAGCCACTTCATTGCATCGCTGGCAATGAAAATATCCGACTGGATTCTCAGCCCCCTGGGACTTCAACACAGCACTTCAGCCGTAACATGGGCCTATGCCATTGTCGTGTTTGCAATCGCCTTTATCGTAGGCTACATCGCAAAATGGATAATAATAGGAGCAGTAAGGCATTTCGGGAACCACACTCAAAGCGATCTCTATAAATATCTGCGACAGGAGAACTTCTTCCTGAAGCTTTGTCGCATGATTCCGGCGATAGTATTTTTGATTCTGATTCAGTTCACACTTGTATACACACGCTCCACACTCGCCAACTTACTCACAAAACTTACATTATTATATGTAATATACGTAACGGCGATAGCCTTGTCGGCACTTGTGGGTGCGATATGGGCACACTTCAATGCGAGTCGCAACAAAAGGCATCTGCCATTGCGAGGTCTCGTACAGCTCGTGCGCGGAATCATCTGCATAGTGGCAGTAATTATAGCGGTGGCCGTGCTCGTCGACAAGTCGCCGGCCTCACTGCTTGCCGGCCTCGGCGCATTTGCAGCCGTGCTGATGTTGATTTTCAAGGACAGCATACTCGGTCTTGTGGCCGGCGTGCAGCTTTCGGAAAACGACAGCCTTCATGTGGGCGACTGGATAAAGGTAAACGGCACCGACGCCAACGGAACCGTGACCGAAGTGACGCTGACCTCGGTAAAGGTGGAAAACTGGGACAAGACCACGACCATGCTGCCGCCCTACAGCCTCATCAGCGGAAGCTTCACCAACTACCGCAGCATGCAGGTGAGCAATACCCGACGCATACAGCGGTCCTACATGATCGATGCCGACAGCGTGCTGCCTCTCACTCCCGAAATGCTCGAGGAATTCCGCAAGATACCCTTCATGGACGACTTCATAACACGCAAACTCGCCCAAAAGGCTGCCGGAAAGGTTGAGGATGTGAACAACTCCGAGGGACTCCCCGACGGAACCATCGACACCAATCTCGGCCTCTTCCGCGCCTACATGAAAATGTGGCTCGACAACAACAAGTTTGTCGACAGCAACAGCACCTGCTTCGTTTCGACCCTCCAGCAGACGGGAGGTGGCATTCCGTTCCAAATCTACTGTTTCACAAGCACTTCGGCATGGTTGCCCTACGAAGCCATGCAGGACACCATATTCGAGCACCTCGCAGCCATGTTGTCACGATTCAGGCTCTACTGCTTCGAACAACCTTCAGGCCGCGACACCGTAATCGACGGATTCCTCAGCCCCGGCGGAAAAGTCGAGCGAGTGTTCGGAATGCCCTACCCCTTCTTCAACAGGGACGCATCATCGCCCGTCGGCCCCGAAAACTGGCCGGTGGAACCTAAACTGCAGTCACAGTCGTCGGCTCCGTCACAGCCTGCCGCCGGGTCAGGTTCAAAACAGCAATAATCCGAATCCCATTACGAGCATGCCCAGTATCACCCCCGATATGGCATAATGATGATGACCATACTCCTCGGCGCTGGGCAACAGCTCGTCAAAGGCGATGAACACCATTATGCCCGACACAGCGGCAAGACACACCGAGTTGACAAGCGGAGTCCATATAGGCATAAGGAATATCAATGCGAAAACCGCACCCACAGGCTCGGCAAGACCCGATAGAAACGAGTAGAGCAAAGCCTTGCGGCGGTTACCCGTAGCGTGATATATAGGCACCGACACGGCAATTCCCTCGGGTATATTGTGAATGGCTATAGCAATGACGATGGGCAGCGCGATGTCGAGCCCCTCAAGTCCCGACACGAATGTAGCAATTCCCTCGGGGAAATTGTGCACTCCTATCGCGAGCGCAAGCATAATCCCCGTGCGTTTAAGCCTGTTACCACCGCCATTGACATTGTGAAGCTCATGAGGATTCTCATCCTCGGGAATAAGGAAGTCAATTAGTGCTATAAGTCCCATGCCGCCGAAAAACGAAAGCAGCATGTAGACCGTGCCGGGCTTGTCGCCGTAGACATCAGTCATCGCCTCAAGCGACTCGGGCATCAGCTCCATGAATGAAACATATACCATCACACCCGCCGACAGGCCCAATGCGCCCGACAGGAATTTGGTGTTGGAGGTCTTTGTGAAGAATGCCATGAGGCTGCCTATACCGGTCGAAAGTCCGGCCACGAGAGTGAGCAGCAACGCCGTCAAAATATTTTGCGTGGTCAATACCGTATCCATAAAATTTTTCTTTTTATAACAATTTAAGCTTATCGGGGGTTGAAGTTATAAAAAGTTTATGTACTTTTGAAACTCAATAAGCAATTACTCTTCCCCGAATGAGCAAAGATACACCAATCGATGATCCTGAACTTGTGAAGCGTCTTCGCGACAGCTCTACTTGCCGAACCGCTTTCGGCGAGGTGATTGCCCGGTACAGCGAACCGCTGTATTGGCAGATACGACGCATGGTCGAGAACCATGACGATGCCAACGATTTGCTGCAGAACACATTCATGAAAGCATGGAGTTCAATCGAAAACTTCAGGGGCGAAGCCAAACTGTCGACATGGCTCTACAAGATTGCAATCAACGAGAGCATAACATTCCTTGCCAAGGAACGCAAACGCATGAACATATCGATCGACGACGAGGAATCGCACCTTGTCAACCTCATAGAAGCCGACACCTACATCGACGGCGACCAGCTCGCACTGAAACTGCGTAAAGCCATAGCCTCCCTTCCCGAAAAACAGAGGCTGGTGTTTAATATGCGCTACTACGATGAAATGAAATATGAGCAGATGTCGGAGATTTTAGGCACCTCGGTAGGTGCGCTGAAAGCCTCCTATCATCTCGCTGCAAAAAAAATTGAGCAATATTTTGCCGATAATGATTAAACCTATTGACACAGCCTAAGTCTAACCATTAAAATAACTTAAAAGAACTCAGGTATGAAACCGGACAATGACATACTCAAGCAAGTCGACAGGCGGTCGGGAATGACCGTCCCTGATGACTATTTTGCCAACTTTGCTCGGCAAATGATGCAGCAGCTGCCTGAAAAAGAGTTTGAATCAACCGACAAGAAGATTCTGCCACGCACTTGGTGGCAGCGTTGCCGTCCCTATGTATATCTTGCAGCCATGTTTGCCGGAATATGGTGCATGATGAAGGTGTTTAACGACATAGGCAGCCGCACCGCCGATATGTCGATTGAAAACAATCCTGTAATGGCAAGCGTTCTAAGCAGTGATCACTTCTACGACTACTACAGCATCGATAATGTCGACGAGTATGACCTCATGGAAGAGATGTACAACGAAGGTGTAACCCTCGAGAACTTAAAATAAAACCAATAATCGAGTTATATGAAACGTCTAACGCTGATCTCATTAATATTAGCGCTTTTTGTATCGTTTTCAAGCTACGCCCAGCAGCCCGGCGAAAGACGCCAGCGTCCTGTCGAGCGTAAGGAGTGGTTCAAGGAACTGCGTCAATACAAGCACGACTTCCTAACAAAGGAGCTGAAGCTCACCAAGGAGCAACAGGAGAGTTTCTTCCCCCTCTACGATGAGATGGAAAGCAGTGTATATCAACTGCAAAAGCAGACACGCGACATTGAACACCGGGTAAGAAACACAAAAGGCGAAATATCGGACCTTGAATACGAAAAAGCATCCGAAGCAATGTTTGAAATCAAGGGGAAGGAAGCCGATATAGAAATGAAGTATTATCCGAAATTCAAGAAAGCGCTGACTCCCAAGCAGATGTTCATGCTCAAGATAGCCGAACGGAAATTCACCAACGAGCTCATGATGCAACATTCGCGCATGAGAGCGGGCAAACATAAGTAAACTGTAAAGTTATTATTTTTCTCCCTGATACTGTGACAGATACTTTCCTCTCGGGGAGAGTATCTGTCACATTTTATTAACTTATAAAATTTCGAGTGCTATGAAACAACAGTTTCTATACATCCTAATAGCTCTATTCACAATGTCAATCAACGCTTCCCAGAAACAATATTCCGAACCTGACTTCGCATTCCCCAAACAGGTATCGTCACAAGCTTCGGAAATGCTCGAAAAGGCTGTAGCCGACGGCGACGGCAAACTTGCCGTGAGAGCATTGGTCAACTACGGACTTGCACAATGCGCCGTCGACAACGACAGCCTGCCTGAAGTCCTGCAACGCATATCCACCGTGGAGTCAAAGGAAACCGACCCGTGCATCAAGGCAATGCTTACGCTGCTTAAGGCAAGGATTTACAACGACATTTATCAGGATGACCGATGGAAATATGACCGTCGCGAAATCCCCGACACTACCCTGCCCGATGACTACCTGCTGTGGAGCGGCCGACAGTTCAGAGCCCGCATAATGTCGCTGCTCGACTCGGCGCTTGCCAATCCAAAACCACTCCATGAAGCAAGACTCATCGACTTCAAGAAACTGCTTAAGGCCGGAAACAACGATTATACTTTCTACCCCACACTATTTGACTTCATAGCAGGAAAAGCCATAGCGATACTGTCGAACATGGGCGAACAGCAACCGATATTCGCCATCGACATGTTGTCGCCGTTCACAGTCTACTCAAAGATGAATTTCAACTATCAGTCGCCTGCAGCACAATGCATCCTCAAGCTGTACCGACAACTGTTGGATGCTCATGCCGGCAATGCTGCACCATTCATAATGTGGGACATCGAGCGCATCAAATTCATCTCACAGCATGTCTATCGCGACATGTCGAGCTACAATGCCGTCCGCGACAACGAAGCCAAGCTTATGCTCGACCTCTACAACCGATTCAGCCAAAGCGAATATGCTGCAGAGCCTCTCATATCGCTCTTCTACCTTATTGATTTGGACAACTACAATAAGGAGGAGATGCCCGTGAGCATTGCCGAATACTATTCATTAGTCAACAATCAGCTAAAACGCTATCCCGAATATTTCCGCAACAATGCGTTGCACAACATCGTCAAGTCGCTAAGTCAACCGCGCATAAATGCACGTTACAGCCAGATTCTGTCACCTGGCGACACTCTTACCATTGACATAAAGAACAACAACACTGTCGACTACACGATAAACGTGTATAGAATACCGTACAACAGAAACAACGGTGAGTCGTTCAAAATAACACCGTCTACCAACCTTCCGGCCCCGCTCTACACCATATCACGCAAGGTGACCGACAAGCAGGTGCCTTTTTCATCAAGTTCGACTGAGAAAGTTGTGCTCACCCAACCCGGATGTTACATCGTTGTGCCCTCCATTACCGGACAAAAACGCGATGCCGATCTTGGTTACTACAGCATAATACACTGCACCGGCCTATTGGTCGAGAGCGCCAATTACGGCTCTTCGCGATGGGGAATCGTAATCAATCCTAAGACAGGCCGTCCGGTCGACAATGCCACTCTCACCGTAACCCTTAACCGCAACGGCAACACAGTGCGCAACTACGTGACCGACAAGGACGGAACTGCATTGATAAAGGAATCCAAGGCTTTCAACGCATCAGCATCGAAAGGCACCGACCGCTATTCTATGAGCAAATACCTCGGCTACATTCCGTCGGGCAACGAAAATAAGCAATTTGCCATGCATGGATTGACCGACCTTGCCATCTATCATCCCGGTGACACAGTGCAGTGGGTCGGCATCCTGCAAAGCTATCTCGGAGCTGAAGCACGGGTTGTGCCCGGCAACGAAATCTCGGTAGTGTTGCGTGACGCCAACTATGAACCGTGTGACACTGCCGTCGCCACGACCGATGAATACGGCCGCATTGCGGGTTCGTTCAAGCTCCCCTCCGACGGACTTACCGGAAACTTCTCGATTGAGTTCCGCAAAAAGGATCCACTGAAGCCTGACCGCTGGAACAGCTACGGCACTACATCATTCACCGTGTCGGACTACAAGCTCCCCACCTATGAAATAGAATTTACCGAACTGCTCACTGACAAGCCCGCCAAAGGTGCCGTGACGCTGAAAGGCAAAACCGTGACCTACTCCGGATTCCCTCTTGCCAACTGCCGCATAGCAGTTGATCTAAGCGCAAATCCGCGTATATGGTGGTGGAGAAGCGCAGGCAACGGTGTTTCGTTCTACTCCACCGAGGTGACAACCGATTCCGAAGGTTGCTTCAGCATCGAATTCCCGGCCGAGCTACTTAAACAGTCACCGATACCCGGCGGCATATTCTCTGCATCGCTAACAGCGACATCGCCCACAGGCGAGAATCAGCAGGCATCACGCTCATTCTCGCAAGGAGCGTCGTGTGTGATAAATGCGTCACTTCCCGCCGACATCGACGCGTCAAAGCCCTATCGCATGAACGTTTCGCTCACCAATCTGCTCGGTGAAGCGGTTGACTCCACCATAACCTATCAACTCATTGACAAGAGCGACCGTCACGTAGTCAAGGAAGGCACCATGACACCTCCTGTGGCCACAGTCGATTTCAGCGATGTGGCAAGCGGCAGCTACTCCATGGTGTTTGCCACCGCCGACAAGTCACTCGCCGACACTTTCACTGTCGACAACGTGAATCTATACCGCGTCACCGATGCCAAGCCACCCGTGACCGACATGCCGATATGGCTGCCTGTGACCACTTACACCGCCGACCGTCGACATGCCTCGATACTCTACGGCACATCGGCCGACTCTACATGGATACATTATGCTGTCTACACCGACAAAGCCCTGCTGAAGCAAAGTTGGATAGAAGCTGCGGCAGGAATGCACCACTTCGACTACGACATACCGGCCGACGCCGACCGCATAAAAGTGAAATTCACCGGAGTAAACGATTATAAAGTCAGCGACTTCGAGGTTACAGCAACAGCAAGCGGCACAGTCGACCGAATCAATATAGCCATCGAAAGCTTCCGTGACAAAATCGCGCCGGGCGACAACGAAAAATGGACATTCCGCGTGACCGATAACAACGGCAAGGGCACCAAGAGCGCTATCCTGCTCGATATGTATGCCAAGGCCCTCGACCGGCTGTCGATGCACAATTTCAGAATATATCCGAGATTCGGCCATGTCAACAGCTACAATATATCGGTATACTCGCCTCTCGGCAAGTTCATGTCCGGTGTGGAGATACCATTCGAGTGGTTGAAATATGAACCGATATCTCTGCCTGACCTGCAAACATGGGGTCGGTCGTTCCTACACCCTAATTACGCGTTCACTCGCAGCAACGTGTATTTCAGTCTAAACACCGAGGAAGAGATGGGTGAGGAAAAATCAGCAACCCCGAGAATGATACGAGGAACAAGTAAAATGGCCGCGACCGCCGACACGGGAGCAGGAGCCGCCGACTTGGCCATCGTTGAGGACGAAGCGGTTGAGGAAGCCGCCGATGCCGAGAGCGAAGCCCCTGACAATGACGCGTCACGTGACAATAATGAATACCGTGATGCCGAAATGCCGCTTGCATTCTTCCGCCCCATGCTGACAACCGACGACAAGGGCAATATGACATTCTCATTCACCGCCCCCAACGCCAACACCACATGGAAACTTTGCGCACTCGCTTTCACCGACGACATGCTCACCTCCACCATGTCACGCGAAATAATATCCAACAAGCCCGTTATGGTGCAGCCCAACCTGCCGCGCTTCCTGCGCACAGGCGACAAGGCTTTGATCAGCGCATCGGTGATGAATAACTCCGACGACTCGACTGCGATAACCACCGTAGTGGAGATATTCGACCCAGCTACAGGTGCCGTAATATCACGTAACGACTTCTCCGACGACATGGCCCCCGGCGAGGCGAAAGTGGTCAACGTGACGGTCGATGCTGGATGGGACGCCAACATGATCGGCTACCGCATAAAAGCAGGTAACGGCCGATTCACCGATGGTGAGCAGTCGGTTATTTCCGTGCTCTCATCAGTGACACCCGTCATCGAAACCAAGCCGTTCTACATTTCGCCCGATTCGACTACATTTACCATGCAGCTTCCCGAAATGCCCTCCGACGCCCGCGTCACGCTGCAATTCTGCGAAAACCCCGTGTGGTATGTAGCAACAGCGCTTCCCGGATTGCGTAACGATGACTCTGAGAGTGCATTGGCCGCCTCGGCAGCTATATTCTCGGCCGCCGTAGCCGACGGAATCCTGCGCACATGCTCCGAGATTGCCGAAGCATTGAAAGAGTGGAATTCAAGCGACCGCAGCGACTCAACGCTCGTGTCGATGCTTGAACGTAACGCCGACCTGAAGACGGTGCTGCTCAACTCCACCCCCTGGGTTATGGATGCCAAGAGCGACACCGAGCGCATGACTCGCCTTTCGCTCCTCTTTGACCGAAAAGTAATCAACGACACCTACTCGCGCAACATCGACCGACTGTCTAAGCTCGTGCGTAACGGCGGTTGGACATGGATTGACAACATCGACGAGCCTTCACAGTGGATAACCGAGAACGTGCTGCTCACCATGGGACACCTCAAGCAGCTCGGATTCCTGCCCGACAATAATCGCCTGCGTTCAATGCTCGACAATGCGGTTAAATACATCGACCGTGTCACCCAGGAGGAATACGCCAAGTACCCCGACGGCGACTACTATTACTACGTGTACCTGCGTGACTTCTATCCCGATATAAAGAAATCGACAACACTCTCTTCGCTCACATCACGCGAAGTGCAGCGCATAGTTAAGGAGTGGAAGAAACGCTCGATTCCCGTAAAGGCAATGAACGCAATAACCCTCAAGAATCACGGCTACCGCACACTTGCCACCTCCGTTTTAGCATCGCTCAACGAGTATTCAGTGTCAAATCCCTCTCAGGGCATGTGGTGGCCGTCGCTCGATGACATGACAACATGGTCGATGGGCAAGATTGGTGCTACATCAATAGTGCTCGACGCATTCGCAGCCATAGATCCCCAAAGTCCCGATGTCGACAAGATACGACAATGGCTCATTCTACAGAAAGAGGCTAAGGATTGGGGCACATCGGTCACGACCTCTCAGGCTATAGCATCGATATTGCTCACCGGCAGCAAGTGGACAACCCCCGCTGCAAAGGCAACCGTAACGGTCAACAACCGCGAAGTCAACGCGGGCAAGACCGACCGACTGCTCGGTTATTTCCGTGAAAACATATCCTCGATGTCACCCTCAGGCGCGACACTCTATGTCGAAAAGTCAGGTAAGACACCTTCATGGGGAGCCGTATACTGCCAGTACCGCAGCGAGATGTCGGAAGTAAAAGCCGCGTCATGCCCCGAGGTTTCCATTGACAAGGCTCTCTATCGCCGCGTCACCACCGAGAATGGCGTGACATGGCAGAATGCCGACTCACTGAAGACCGGCGACATAGTTCAGGTCAACCTCACCATAACAGTAAAACGTGACATGGACTACGTGGCAATAACCGACGACCGCGGCGCATGCTTCGAGCCTGTCGAGCAACTTCCAAAGCCGTTGTTCAGCGAAGGAATATGCTTCTATCGCGAGAACCGTGACGCATCGACCAACATGTTTGTTACTCATCTTCCCAAGGGTGTGTACCGATTGAGCTACGAGATCTATGTCAACAACTCGGGCACCTACTCATCGGGCATCGCCACACTGCAAAGCCAATATGCTCCGGCATTGTCGGCCCACTCGTCGGGAAGCATGATAGAAGTCATGCCCCAATAATCACTAATTTTAAGTGAAATTACTCAATATAAATATCGTTTTAAGTATTATGAATCCCTAAAATGCCCGTTGTCGGGCATTTTAGGTTAATTAGTGTTAATAGCACACTAATTTATTTCTAATATTTTTTGTGTTTAAAAATTAAGCATTACCTTTGCATCAGTTTTTCATGGTATTAGATTTAAGGTAAAAAGATTATTCGTCGTGATGACGAGTAATTTTTTTTTGCAATAAAATTACCCGTTTAATTAAAACACAATGACAAACAATAGCAACGACATATTCACCTACCATACCCTTGCTAACGGACTGCGCATTGTGCATCGTGCGTCGGCTGCCGATGTGGAGCATTGCGGCGTGGCCATAAAGGCAGGAAGTCGCAACGAATCATCGGCCGACTACGGCCTTGCACACTTCGTCGAGCACACCATATTCAAAGGCACCGACCGCCGCCGCTCATGGCACATAGTAAATCGTATGGAATCGGTGGGCGGTGAAATCAACGCATATACATCAGAGGAGGTAACGATGCTCTATTCATGCTTCCCCAAGGGCAACCTCACAAGAGCCGTCGAGCTGATGGCCGACCTTATAGGTTACTCCCGATTCCCCGAAAACGAAATCGACCGAGAGCGGGAAGTTGTGCTCGACGAGATAGACTCATACCTCGACTCACCTTCCGATGCAATATTCGACGACTTCAACGACCTCATATTCGCAGGGTCATCACTCGGACACAACATTCTCGGTACTGCCGAAACCATAGAAACCTTCACGCCCGAGAGTTGCCGTGACTTCCTGTCGACCCACTACACGCCCGGCAACATGGTATTTTTCTACACCGGTCCCACCGCTCCTTCACGCGTCATGTCAACTGTCGAGCGTCATCTCGGATTTCTCAACCATTCCGTCAAGGAACTTCATGACGAAACGCCTCGCGAAGTAACGCCCTTCGACATTAGGAAGAAGCTCGGCACACACCAGTCACACACCGTGATAGGCGCTCGAATTCCGGGAATATACAGCCGAAGTAACCACACCTATGCGCTCCTGAACAATATAATAGGAGGCCCATGCATGAACTCTCGCCTTAATGTGTTGCTGCGTGAGCGTCACGGCTACGTATATTCAGTAGACTCTTACATATCGTCATTCACCGATTGCGGGCTCTTCACCGTCTACTTCGGATGCGATGAAAACCATGTAAAGCCATGTCGGCGACTCATCTTCAGGACTCTCGACGAGCTGGCCCAGTCGACAATGAGCACGCGCGCGCTCGATGCGGCAAAGAAGCAGTATCTCGGACAGACCATCGTTGCGGGAGCCAACGCCGAGCAGGTAGCCCTCGCCACCGGACGCTCAACGCTATTTCACCGTCACGCGCTGCATCCCGATGAAATAATTGAACGCATAATGGGCATAACGCCCGAGGATATAAGGCTTGCAGCCGAAAAGCTCACGCCGTCACGCTGCTCGATTCTAACATTTGGGCAGTAAATTCACCATTATATCCTATAAATTCTTAAATTTGTCTAATTTTTAGTATCTTCGTAAACCGATTCGCCCAAAAGAATCGTCTAATAAAGTAAATTGTAATCGGGAAAATGAAAATCGGACAAATCGACTTAGGAGAACGCCCGGTGATGCTCGCTCCAATGGAGGATGTCACCGACCACTCGTTTCGGCTCATCTGTAAGGAACAGGGAGCCGACATGGTCTACACCGAATTCGTATCGGCCGATGCTCTCATACGCAACATAAGCGCTACAACACGCAAGCTCCACATAAACCCGGCTGAACGCCCCACGGCAATACAGATTTACGGTCGGGAAACCGAACCGATGGTAGAGGCCGCCAAGATAGTCGAGGAGGCCGCACCCGACATTCTTGACATAAACTTCGGATGCCCCGTAAAGAAAGTTGCCGGAAAAGGTGCCGGAGCAGGTATGTTGCGTGACATTCCCAAGATGCTTGAGATAACACGTGCCGTGGTCAACGCCGTTAAGTTGCCCGTGACAGTGAAAACCCGCCTCGGATGGGACCATGACAGCCGCATAATCGTCGAGCTTGCCGAGCAGCTTCAGGACTGCGGAATACAGGCTCTAACCGTACACGGACGCACACGCGCACAGATGTACAACGGCGAAGCCGACTGGGAGATGATAGCCCGCGTAAAGGAGAATCCCCGACTGCACATCCCGGTAATAGGCAACGGCGACATCACCACTCCGCAAAAGGCCCTCGAAGCGTTCACGCGTTATGGCGTTGACGGCGTTATGGTAGGTCGCGCCTCCATAGGTGCGCCGTGGGTATTCCACGACATCAAGCAACTCCTCGTCAAAGGCTCGACCGACAGTCAGCTGTCGACCGCTGAGAAATTCAAGCTTCTGCGACGACAAATCACCGAGAGCATCGCCAACATCGATGAACATCGAGGCATACTGCACATAAGGCGTCACCTTGCGGCATCGCCACTGTTCAAAGGAATACCCCACTTCCGCGACACCCGCATAGCAATGTTACGTGCCGACACGTGGGATGAACTCGACAGCATACTGCAACACATCGAAGCCGATATCATACCGGCTTTCATGAATAATACATCAACACATAACACCCAAACAAAACAAGACTAAGACATTATGAAAAAGTATCTAATCACCCTCGCGCTCGCCATTACAGCAACAATGACATTGTCGGCAGCAAATCTACAACGCATCACACTCAAGGCCAAATCATTCTCATCGATAGTCCTTAATTGTGCCGCCGACATAAAGCTGTGTCAAAAGCCCGACTCGGCCGGAATGATAGTCTATCATATAGCTCCCGAGATAAAAGACAAAATTCACTTCATTGTAAAGAACGGCACACTTGAATGTAGCACCGACCGAGGAGTGAAATTAACCAAAGAAAACATATCCCGCATCACCATATTTGCCAACTCTCCCGTGAAGAGCGTAGCTGTAAACGGCTCGGGCGACATAAAGGTGTGCAAAAAGGTGACACTCTCATCCAACTTATCAGCATCAGTCAACGGTTCGGGTGACATCGATCTGCCTTCAATGAACATCAATGAGTTGAATCTCAATGTAAACGGTTCAGGCGACATCAACGGTGCAAACATAACCGTAAACAGCCTTCAAGCATCGGTCAACGGTTCGGGCGACATTGAAGTTTCAACCCTGAAAAGCTCAAATATTAACGCATCGGTCAACGGTTCGGGCGACCTCGAGCTTAAGCAGGTAACCGCCAACACCGTAAATGCATCGGTCAACGGATCGGGCGACCTCACAATATCGGGCACTACCTCTTCGGCAAACTACGCACTAAACGGCTCGGGCGACATTTCATGCAGCCCGTTAAAGGCCAAGATCGTTAACGCAAACTGTTCAGGATCGGGCGACATAACTTGCCATGCAAGCGAATCAATTACCGCAAAGACAGAATTGTCAGGCGAAATCACATGTCACGGCAATCCTTCCAAGAAAAATCTGTCGGGACGCACTAAAAACATCCACATAAAGTAAGCGACAACTCACTTTCATCACAAATATACCTATGCTTAAACGGATACTATCATTAATCGCAATCACCGCCTCGATCCTCGCCGTAAATGCCGAGGAGTTGAAGCGTTACGAAATCGACGTAAAGGACTTCAGCGAGCTGAAAGTAATCGAAGGACTGGCTGTCGACTACAAATGCAGCGAGGATTCAGCAGGAATGGCTGTATTCACGACATCGCCCGACATGGCATCGCTCCTCATGTTCACCAACAACAAGAACAAGCTGGAGATTCAGATTTCCACCGATGGAATCGACTATCAAGGCCTGCCCAAAATCACTGTCTACTCACGCTTCCTGAATAAGGTCGAAAACAGCGGTGACTCACTGGTAAGAGTGCTATCGGTAGCCCCCTCGCCCTCATTCAAGGCACGCCTGATAGGCAACGGCACACTGTCGGTGCACGGAATCGACACCAACACACTTGACGGTTCGCTCGACACCGGCAACGGAGTACTCGTGCTCTACGGCAAGGCTGCAAGCGCAAAATTGAGCCTCGTAGGCACCGGCTCGATTCAAGCCGACGAGCTTGATGCCGACGACATAAAATGCTCGCTTCTCGGCACCGGCTACATCGAATGTAACCCCCTAAAGACCCTTAACGTGGTAGGGGCAAGCTCGGGCAAAGTCTATCACAAAGGCTCACCCAAGATAAAGTCACGGGCCATAGGCGTGAAAGTCATTCCCATCGATAACGCCCAATAATCCGTCACAACGCTGATGGCCGAAGAACCAAGCCTGAAATTACGCACGGCACGCACCATAAAGTGGAACCTGATTGACAAGGTTTCATCACAGGTGCTGTATGCCGTGACAGGCTGGGTGCTGGCCAACCGGCTGTCGCAGGAGGACTTCGGACTCGTTGGCACAGTGCTCATTTTTCAGGCATTCGCCAACATATTTGTCGACAGCGGATTCTCATCGGCGTTGCTCCAGCGCAAGAATCCTACGCAACTCGACTATAGCTCGGTGCTATGGTTCAACATCACGGTAGCCACGTTCATTTACGCAATTCTATGGCTTGCCGCGCCATTGATAGCTATAGAGTTCAACGACATGCGTCTTATCGACCTGTCAAGAGTCATGTTCCTGGCTTTCATCATCAATGCAACGGCCATCGTACAGACCAACAGGCTTATGAAGCAGATGACAGTGCGCATGATAGCCATATCCAACTTCATCGGACTTATCATAAGCTCGGTGGTTGGCATATATCTCGCACTTAACGACTTCGGTGCATGGGCCGTAGTGTGGCAGACAATCACACTCGCCTCTGTTAAATCGCTAATTTTGTGGATTACAAGCCATTGGCTGCCCTCGCTCGTCTTCTCGCTCGAATCAATCAAGAGTATATTTAATGTGGGCGTAGGTGTAATGGGAAGCTCATTGCTCAACACACTGTCGCAGAAACTCTGCTCGATCGTCATCGGACTATCCACCGGAATGCGTGCGCTCGGTTACTACACCCAAGCCGACAAGTGGAGCGTAATGGGCACGGCATCGCTTTCGCAAGTCGTTACAGCCTCGTTTCTGCCTGTATTGTCACAATTTCAGGACGACAGGGAACGATTCAACCGTGCGGCGGCCAAGATGAACCGCTTCACTGCCTATGTGACCTTCCCGGCCATGTGCATGCTCATCGCAATGGCTACACCTATATTCCACCTCCTGTTCGGCACGAAATGGGACGCCTCGATAGCCCTGTTCCAGATTCTATTGCTGCGCGGCATATTCACCATATTGACCTCGCTCTACAATAACTACATAGTAGCTCTGGGACGCTCTTCCAAAATCATCGTGGCCGAACTTGTCAAGGACATAGCGTCGATCATCGCAATAGTCGCGACACTACCCTACATGGGACTTTCAACGCCCGACGACCCCACACAGGGACTACGTATAATGCTGTGGGGACAGCTTGCAGCATCGGCAATAACCTGGTTGGTAACACTGAAAATGGCATCCAATCTTACCGGTCGCGGCTCTGGACGATTCATCGTCGACCTGATGCCTTATATGATGCAAGGCACACTGATTACGGTCGTGATGCTCACACTGAGCAATGTAATCACCGCCAACATTCCTCTCTTGTGCGCACAATTTGCAGCCGCTGCAATCATATATCTGGGAATCAATGCCATACTGCGATCAACAATACAGCAAGAAATGCTACAATACATCTTTTATCGATTCATAAAAAACAAGAAAGATGTTAAATTATAAATTTATACAATCTTTTTATGTGTTTTATAACACATTTTTCAAGACAAATTCCTATCTTTGCATAGTTAATAAAATGAATATATAAGACAACCTTTATCTTTTCTATCTGTTTATGGATATTTGGATTGCCTGTGATTCACTTTTTTAAGATATTCACATAATCTCTAAGTTGGTTGAAGACATGTTCCCGTCGAGGGAGCCTGTCTTTGTTATTTAATGCCCTGCACAAAAATTTCCGAATTTCATGAATTTTATATAATTTTGCAACGAATGAGGTTGTCACGACGGCATCCGCCCGACGACATTAAAAGGGAATGAGGTGAAAATCCTCAACAGTCCCGCTGCTGTAAGCTCATTTAAACGGTTGCCCGACACCATCGCCACTGGTTCTTTACCGGGAAGGCATCAGGCACACCGAGCAAGTCAGAATACCTGCCTCATTCATCACCCAGGCATCGCCGCTCGTGGGATAGCGATGATGGCCGTCAATCACTTTATTCCCACTTATTCGCTTTTTTCTGTGCGTTGATGCACAGTCCATAGTCTAATCAAGGCTTGCCACCCAACGGCAACCAAGCCTTTTGGTTTTAGGAAAATGCGAGTGCTCCGGTCTAAGTGATTAGCTCGGAGCACTGTTGTTTACATTTGCAATTAGTCCCGCCGCATACGACACAGCCCGGACATCGTAACCGATGCCCCGGCTGCCTTAAACTGTATAACTATGATAAATTATTGCTTGGTGTAGACCGAACGGCTGTCATATATATAAGGATATCCATCATACCATGCCGACCAACCTGCTATCGTGACACTCATGTCATCGCCTATTGTAGCAACTACAGCCTGATTGGAATCAATTTCGGAGGCAAAAACGTAGGTTCCCCACGACTGCGGCTCAAATGTTATAGTGCGGTTATCGAGATCTACTTTCCCAACAATGGGATAACCCGACCAGAAGAGTCCGTCAAACGACAGCGAATCGTCGCCTACCTTCTCAACATTTACCGTACCCGAATAACTGAATGAATTCCAATCGGAATCAGGATTGCTTAGATACATGTCATTGCCTTCGGTAACATAGTCGTATTCACCCACAAGCGAATCAATAGACAATCCCCACACAAATACATCGGTTCCATAATCACTTGAATAAACCGACAGCGTCAGCTCGCCGGCTACAGCATCGCCCGAGAGGTTACTGTAACCGCTCCAAGGATATACGTAGACACCATTCTGGTCATCTACAGGCACATAATAGTAGCCCGTACTGCTGTCATAGCTATAATCACCGGTGAGAATCATCGGGCCGTCGGCATCGTTCTCGTCAATGGCAAACTCAAGGTTGTAACCTTCGACCCCATACCACGCCAACAACACGTAGGAATTGTCGTCATAAGCGACAAGTGTAGCATCCCAGCTGCTGCCCGATGCAGCCTCATAAGTGCCTTTGACACGCCAAAGTTCACTACGTGTAACTGCAAATGTCGCCACGCCTGGAGCACTCGACTCATAACCGCCTTCATCGGTTACTGCTGTCACGCTCACCGAGTAGTCGCCCTTGGGCAGATTGCGGAAAGTAACTGACGGAGAGGTGACCGTACCTTCGTCATACAGTATATTTCCAATCATGCATGAGTAGGCATACTCCTTGGCATTCTCGTCGGCATCCCATGTCACAACTATCGCCCTACCCTCATTAGTAACGGTAAGCACCGGAGTTGACAACTTTATGATGGGAGCGGTGGTAGCCTCCAAAGTAGCCACCGAGGTGGTATTGTCGCTTTCAAAGGATGCATAGGCCCACACGCTCAGCTTGTAGGTCGTGGCAGGCTCAAGACCGGTTATTGAAACTTCGGTGAGATTTGTGACATCGGTAACAACCTCGACATCGCCGGGGCCTGTCAGCTGATAGCCGTATTGAACCGCACCCGGCACCTTGTCCCAATGAAATGTCAGCGAATTGTAGGTCGCGCCGTCATGAACCGGCTTGGCAGCCTCAAGCGGCGCCTTGTAATCGTCATCGCTACATGCAGCCAGTCCCGATGAAAGCAGGCCTACAAGCGCGAAAGCTATTATTTTGATATTTTTCATTTCTCAAAAATTTTTATTTGTCATTCAAACGGGTCAAACAACGGCTCATAACTGAAGTCGACATAATTCCAACCAAACGTGCCGTCATCGTAGGTCATCGAGAAATAGAATCGTCCTTCGTTTTTGCTTAGACGCATATAAGTATAAGCGTAGGAATCATCATATCCATACACGAGAGCATAGGATATACCCGGGAACGTAACTCCGTCGGGACTCCATGAGGGCCAATAATCATTCTCGGAATCATAGAAATACCAGCAATTGAAATCATCCTGCTCCACATAATTGGAATAGTCGTCATAGTTGGCTGTAGGAGTAATGATGGCATAATCCTTTGCAGGGTCATTCACCACAAAAGGCAGGTCAACGCCTGAACCTATAAAATTCTCAATCTTGAACTTACCGGTACCACGCATTGCGTATATGTCGGAGTATACCGTATTGTATTTATCCTGAAACTCGAAAGGCACATTCTCGGCCCACAGCTCCCAAGCGCCTATTATCGATGCATATACGGTGATGTCGGCAGTTCCTTCAGAGTAAGGATTTACATATTCTTCGGGAATCTTCACCGTAAACGAGCATTTAGCCCTCAACGGCAAATTGCTGCAATCGACATTGAATACAGCCTCCTTTTCTCCGGCAGCAAACTCTACCTGAGTAGGAATCACGAATGCTCCCTGGGAATCTTCGTTGGCAGTGACCGTCAGCGGAATCGTTGCCGCCTCGGCGCTCTCGGCGCGTTTTACCTTAACGGGAACGATGCAATCCTCATCGGCAAGGAATTCATAATTATATGATGCCTGAATCGGGAAATAGACCGACATGCAGTCTTCGGCAGGTGCAGGTCCCGGCTCATAATCATCGTTGTCGGAGCATGACACGAGCATAATTGGCAATGTCAGCACCGCAATCGCAAATTTATATATCGATTTCATAATTTATTAAGTAAACTGATTAATTAATTGCCGCCTTCCCACAATGGTATAGCCTGTGAGGGGTCAGGATTAAGAATAACACCCTTGTTAAGATCTCGCTCACGATCGGGTATATAGAAATTGGTCCATGGAGCCACATGTTCGGGATAAGAGTTGAACCGGTACTGACGGGCATGATTGGAGCCCGGGTATCCGCGCTCGATAGGCAGTTCAAGACGACGGTAATCCCAATAAACAATGCCCTCACCCCAGAACTCCACTCGCTTCTGCTTGAAAAGCTCATCGGTAAACGCCTCCATGTCGGCGGCTTTACAAGTGTAGCTTTCGCCGGCCGACATGCGATAAGTGTTCATGAACGACTCCAGCAGTTGCTTGCCGGCACCTACACCCGATGTGTGAGCTGTAGCCTCGGCCTCGATAAGGAACATCTCCTCGATTCGCATCAACGGGATGCTTACAGCATTACCAATAGTGCTTGTGTTGCGTTCGCCATTGGCCGGATGATATTTTATTCCCACATAACTACGATAGTTGCGCCACTCGTTGTAGGAAAGATTGGTTCCTCGCGAATATTTAGTGATGAAAGCGTTGCTTGCTCCCGCATCTTCAGGATCGATCCAGGTTGTTTTGCGCCAGTCGCCTTCATCAATCTTATCAAATAGACGAGCGTCTATCATCCACCCGTGAGCATAGTTTATCTCATCCTGATAAACCGCGATTCCCCAATTGGCCTCGACGCATTGGAACGACACAAACGATTGCCACTCTCCCGTTGTAGCGGCGATATCGTTGGTCGATATTATATTGGCCCAAAGCCACGAATTATTCGGGGTGTTGAAACCGCTGGAAGGATCAAACCACTGGCTCTCGCTCAACGGCGAATAACCTTCGTTGATAGCCTTGCGGGCATACTCGGCCGCACGGGCAAAACATTCATTGGCCGTGGTGATGCCGATCTTGTCGTAGTCATTAAGGTCTTCATCGGCCTCATGGCTTATCATCGTGTTCAAATCATCGACATAACGCTCAAACCTCGAACCCATATCCAGCCAAAGTCGAGCCTTTAGGCCATAGACCACGCCTATCGACGCATCGGTCTTGGCCGACACGGCATGTGCGTCGGAAAGACAAGCTTCGGCAAGATTCAAATCGTCCATTATGAACCTGTACATCTTATAGAAAGGCGCACGGGGATTGTCGCGGCTCTCGCGCTCGGTAGTATTTTCAGTCACGATGGGAACAGTCAGTCCGTATATTCCACGGTTGGCAGCCTCTTCATCAAGATATGCCACTCCGGTGCGCTTGAACTCAAACATTCGCGCCAAGTCCATATAAGCCATCGCTCGATAGGAAAGTGCATTTCCCACATACAGGGCGTCAAATCCGTCGGGGTCGAGATCCGATATGCTTAACAGGTTGTTGCACTTCTGTATCAGATAATAATAACGCTGCCAAAATGTGGCCGATATTCCGTCGTTTCCAATATACAGCTGCTGGTTATAATAAGAGAAATAATCGTAACCGGTGTTCACTATGGCAAAATCGGCAGTCATTGCGTCACGCCATATAATGAACGACGAAAAACCCGCATCGCTTGCATCGCCGCCGTCACCATAGAGCGACATGTTGTTCATGTAGGAGGCTATCGCGGCATTGAACGCACTTTTGTCGGCACTTTCAAGCTGACCGCTCGTTGCACCGTCGGTGGGGAATGTTTCCTCAAGACAGCTTGTCATCGCTACTCCGAGCAATCCTCCCGATATGATGAGCTTTAAATAACGTGAGTTCGATATAAGGAATCAGAACAACGTCAATTGATTGTCCGAC